>BNJS01001997.1_pt1 | contig 86803 bp, 122 predicted proteins | sample 8540461 | NCBI WGS metagenome assembly BNJS01 (sample SAMD00202454, study PRJDB9452) | human saliva metagenome | isolation source: human saliva | place: Japan
GTCTGCTCAATTGTCCTTCTCTGCTTTTACTTTGGCCGCCGCAGCTTTCTTGGCCAGCAACATCCAAACAATTTGCAATCTTCAAGCTCTGAAAAATTAAATTACAACTAGTCATTTGCCGACGCAATACGCATACCATCAACGGGATTCGTCAAACGCAGACGCCAGGCCAGAATGTCGATCAATTATTAAAACCCACGGCAAAAACCGCCAAAGCCGTCATGATGATTCATGGCGTAAGCGCATGTCCGCAGCAATTCGAGACCTGACACCTTTTTCAACGCTGACTACAACGTCTATATTCCCCGCGTCCCCAGTCACGGCCTAACGGACAACAAACGACACGGAGAAATCACCATTCCAGCAATGGCACAATTTATGAATTCCAGCACCAGCATAATTAGTGGTTTGGGTGATGAAACGGGAGTTGTCGGACTTTCTGGCGGCGCAAATATGGCGACCTGGATTACTCAGTACAACAGCCAAACCATATCACGAGCACTGCTTCTATCACCTTTTTATCAGCCTTCAAAGTCGGAAACTCCTTCCTGGAAAATTCCGCTTTTACGAAATCTTTACGGACGTAATATTCTTCCAGATTCGTTCACAGGTAGCAATTTGTCATATCGTGCTCTTGGAAAATATATAATAATCGCCAAGAACTATAAACCGACCTAAAAGCTCCAGGGTTAAAAAATATGTCGGGGTCGTAACAAGCGAAAACGACACCGCAATTGATAAAAATCTCGCGGTCAATATACCTAAGCAAATGGCTGCAGCTTCTGGCGCCAAATTCCAATATTATTCAATTCCAGCCTCATTCGGTATCGGTCACGACATTGTAGCCTTAAACCAAGACGAGGTTAAAAACACGCTGACAAATTATATCCGTTCTATCTGAACATGTATGAAGGAAAAAGACGTAAAAATTAGAATCAAAATAGAAAATTACTTATTTACCTTGCACAGCTAAGATTCGCGCTTGGATTTTATCTAGCTGTGCATCATCCATTTTTGGACCATCAGCCGTGGTTAACCAACCAGGATATTCCTCATAAAACGCTTGCTCGTGTGACACTGTGAACCAATTCCCTTTGCCAAATCACCATGAAGCGGCATCAATTTGGCATGCACATGCGCCACGCCCGTGCCTTCAAAAATCAGCGCTACTCGTGGGGTGTCAAACGCTTTTTCCAAAATACCAGCAACCTTTTTCACCGCCAGCATCATCTCAGAATACAATTCATCGTCCAAAGAAAATACGTAATCGCCTGGATTTTGTTTCGGTATCACCACGGTAAAGCCTGGTGTATTTGGAAACGGCGTCAAAAACGCTAAAACTTTCTCGTCCTCCCAAACCTTCCAAGATTTCATTTTACCTGATACGATATCGTCGAAAATTGTGTGATTCATACTCCTCCTTTACGCAAATAAATCGTTCAATGCCTCACTCACCGTTGGATGAGTAAATATTTGGTCACGCAGTACAGTATAAGGCAGTTCATTATCCATTACAGTTTTGATAATATTGATGACTTCTGGTGAGTTACGACAATAAACTAGCACCCAAAAATTTGTTCAGTGTTTGCATCAATCACCGCACGCAGCAAGCCTGTTGTAGCATTATCAACATGCAGGCGTGGAATCGCCATAGCGGGCAGCTCTTTTATGATAATTTCGCGCCCCGTCGCACGCGCCTCAGCCTCTGTCATGCCCACCCGACCTAGCGGCGTTTGCATAAAGACCGCGTACGGCAAGGTTTTTTGTTTGGCGCGAGTGTACAGACCATCGCCCAGCAACTGGCTTCTCACAATCCGAAAATCATCCAGCGACGCATAGGTAAATTGTGGCCCGCCCGTTACATCGCCCATTGCCCAAATATGCGACCGACTAGTGCGAAGTGTTTCATCAACCACAATTGCCCCGCGCTCATCCGTCGCTACACCAGCAGCTGGTAAATTCAAGCTCATCGTTGCCGGGCGACGGCCCGTAGCCATCAAAACCGCATCATAACCAGCGTAATCATCATGATTTACTGTGCGAATCGTCGCAGTAGACTCACCCTCAATCGCTGTCACATCCACACTAAACACAATCTCAATACCCTGTGCCTGCAATGCTTCAGTAGCAGCCCTGAGCAATTGCTGGATCTTCACGTGCAAGCAGAGCATCGCCCCTCTCAAATACTGTTACTTTTGTACCAAGTTTGGCATAAGTTGAGGCAAACTCTAACCCAATATAACCGCCACCAATGATAGCTAGCTGTTTTGGCTGCGTCATTCTATCCAGCAATTCAGTACTGGTATACACAAACGGCTTTATCAACACCTGGAATATCTGGGATGATTGGTTCCGCACCGGTGTTAATAAAAAAATCTGCAGTACACTAACTACTAGCTCGTCGTTACCCGCCACAATCTTCACAGTACGATCATCTACGAACGATGCTTCACCCTCAATGACGCTCACTGTTTCACGATCTGCAAGCATGTGATAGTTCTTCTCATTCAACCGCGCTACCACTGTTGTCTTATGTGCCATCGCCTCATCAAAACTTTGATGATGTTCGGCTGCATTGACTAGCACCTTAGTAGGAATACAAGCAATATTAATACAGGTGCCGCCATACATCTTTGGCGACCGCTCCACTAGCGCTACCTTTTTTCCCGCATTTGCCAGCGCTACCGCCAATGTTTTGCCAGCTTTGCCAAAACCAATGATAAGTGCGTCAAATTGTTGTGTATCCATTTTACCTCCTCCTATCTTTTTTAGCGATCTCTCTCGCTGCAACAAATTCTCTATCGGCACACAGAACTGCCCCTTTTATTACAGGTTTTTGAGCTACTACTATTATCGTGTGTAATAGCTCCTTAAAACTGTTCCAAAAAGTCCAACTTACCGCTTTCAAAATACCAGCAACCTTTTTCACTGCCAGCATCATTTCGGAATATAAATTGTCATCCAAAGAAAATACGTAATCGCCCGGATTATGCTTCGGAATCACCACGGTAAAGCCCGGCGTATTTGGAAATGGCGTCAAAAACGCCAAAAACTTCTCATCCTCCCAGACCTTCCAAGATTTCATGTTACCTGATACGATGTCGTCAAAAATTGTGTGATTCATAATTACTCCTTTTGAAGTAATTATAGCATTTTACGAAGCTTTCAGGTCGAACAATTTAAGTTCCATTCGACGACAAACCAGGACTAGCCACATCGTCGCAAAAATCCCCAATAAAACTTCTACTATCACAAACCAAAACTTGCCCATCGCGTAACCTTGCGCCGCTATAATTGCCGCAAAAAAATCGGAAAACTGAAAGATGAGATTCGCTCACGATGAGTTAAATAGCTCAAACTCGATGGCAAAATAAACATTAAAAGCACCATCAATATCACGATGCCACGCGAGAAAACAAAATGCGCCGCGTGCATCGTATCGTTCGGGCAAAGCGCCACTCCTATCATACAAATCGCAAACAATGAAAGTATCCAACCAGATATCCGAGCAGAGCGAATTTGACCAAGTTTAAGATAACCACGATTCATAAAAAAACCCAATCGTCGCCATAATCAGACCAGATAAAAACACTCCCGAATTGAACGAAAATGCAGACAAACGATTCGAGGTGGTTTCGCCCAATCTGCTCAAACTCCAGTTCGTCCACCGAGTATCATCAGAAAGCAGCATCGCCACGATCAAGCCCACAGCCAAAACGACACCATTAAGAATACAGAGCGCCTGAAGGCGATTCTTACACTAAAAATCCTTAATCTGTCGAAGTTTCATATTGCTTAAAATTGTTCCAAAAAGTCCAACTTGCCACTTTCAAAATGACGGACATCTTCGATTCCATACTTCATCATAACCAAGCGGTCGATTCCGCAACCAAAAGCAAATCCCGTATATTCATTCGGGTCAATTTGTGCCGCCCGAAGGACATTCGGATGAATCATTCCGCAGCCCAATAGCTCAATCCAACCCTCACCAGAACAAACTTTACAATCAGGATTTTTTCCTTCACAAAACGGACAACTTAACGCAAACTCGAAGCTAGGCTCAGTGAACGGAAAGTAAAATGGATTAACGCGAACGTCAAGTTTCTTGCCATAATATTCCTGCAAAAATTCTTGCAGCGTGGCAATCAAATTGCCAACATTAACCCGACGCGAAACGTACACGCCCTCAACTTGATAAAATGTATGCTCGTGGCGCGCGTCCAAATCTTCGTTACGAAAAACACGATCAGGAACGATAGCGGCAATAGCCTCGCCTTTTTTTCCAAATTGTCGCGATATTTTCATTAGCACACGATTTTTGCATAGTCGACGTATGCGCTGGAGCAATCAAACGATCGCCATTAGAATCAGTTTCTCGGTCATAAACGTATCGTAATCGTCGCGCGCTGGATGACCTTTTTGGAAAAATTCAGACTCTCAAACATATGGAATTGATCATCAATCTCTCTGGACTCTTCCGTGACAAAATCCCATGCGATTAAAGATCTCAGAAATGCGCTCAATTTCAGCACTCAGCGGATGAATCGTACCTTGTTCGCTCGGCAAAAGTTCAGGCTTGGACGAATTCACATCCATCGGCGCCGTAACATCAATCGGCTTCAAGTCAACTTTTTCTAGCTCTTCTAGTCGCGTGGCAATAGCCTGTTCAACAGCTTGCTTCAGCTCGTTAATCTGCTTGCCGAACGGACCACGCTCAACTGGCGGCAATGACTTGATTTGATCATACAATTCCCTAAGTCGTCGATCTCGCAAAAACTCACGCGGAGATTTGGATTGCGAAACCGCCAAAAACTATTTCTCTTCTCAATTCATCTAAATCAACCATTTTATCGTCCTTGCATTAAAAAAACATTACAATCACCGCACCAGCCATAATAGCAATTAAAATCCACGCCCACGCCAAAGTCGTCGTCTGTTTCGTGTCTTCCAAATATCTTATGTCCTCGACTCCGTCCATAGTTGCCTTTTTCTTGCAAACTCGAAGCTTTTTGCCTTCTCTCTTAATTCCGCCGCAATTCGCTCTTGCACTCACTACGCTGATCTTGTTGATTTACAAATAATCCCATAACTACAGTATAGCAAATTATGTTATAATAGTCGTGATATTACTTTAAGGAGGGAATATGGCTACGAAGAAAACTTCAAAGAAAGCCCCAGTTAAAGCCGCAGAAAAGAAAACCGCTGCCGCTAAGACTGAAACCAAAACGACCGTCAAGCGCGTCGTTGCTGAATCTACCGCTAAAAGCAAGCGTGTCAAACTAGATTCTAAATTACCAAATAACTTAATTAACATCGTTATTGCGGAAGTTATCGGTACATTCATCTTGACGCTTGCTGCACTATTTGCGTCAGACATCTTATCATCAATGTACGTTGGCTTCACACTAATGCTTATCATTACAGCTATCGGTGGAATTTCTGGCGCACATGTCAATCCAGCCGTTACGTTCGGCCTTTGGACAATGCGCAAACTAAAAACTGTGCTTGTACCGTTTTACTGGGGTGCTCAATTCCTCGGTGCAATGGCCGCTATCGTACTTGTCGGTTCACTGACAAACGGCGGATTCGCACTAAGCTTCGACCAATTTACTGCATTCTCTTGGAGTATCTTCGCGATGGAATTAGTCGGCACCGCTGTATTTGTATTTGGCGTCGCCGCAGTATTACAGCGCAAAGAAATCAAAGCAGCTGGTCAAGCTTTTGGAATTGGCTTGGCATTGATGATTGGTCTTGTCGTATCTGGCTCAATCTCTTCGTACATTAAAAGTACTGCTATTGCAAAAATCCAAAAAGAGCAAAGTACTGCTCAAACTGAGAAGAACGGCCGCACTTACCCACGCGAAATCTACATCTCAGGCGCAACTTTGAACCCAGCAGTTTCTTTGGCTGTTACAGAGAAAACCGACTCTCAACTACGCAGCAATGGAGTATTGCCAGCTGAAGGCGAAAAAAGCTATTCACGCTTTAGCCTGGAAGTAATTGCCGCTACTCTAATCGGTGCAGCGTTAGGCGGTAACCTATTTCTACTCGTCAACTACCGAAACAAAGACGAAGAATAGATTATAACTTCATAATAAAATATCCCGCTTAATCGGCGGGGTATTTTTTATATCAATCTTCCTGAGTCGGCCGATCAATCAGCTCCGGTTGCGCTTGGTTATCGCCACCAGAAATTCGCACGACATCCTTATCGATCTTCCCTAGCTCCTTGTACGTATTGTTATAATGACCAACGGTCGTACTAAGGCTCTTGCCCATTTTCGTCATCAACTCATCAAACTTTTTAATATGAACGCCCAATTGACCAACTCGAACCTGAATATCTTTGGCCTGCTCTTCAATCTGCAAACTACGAAGCCCCTGAAGAACGGTCTGTAGGTACGCGAGAAAGCTAGTCGGACTAACAATAATCACTCGCTTATCTCGGAACGCATATTCAATCAAATCGCGACTCGAACCGCCCTGACCAACATTATTAATCAGAAGATCGTAATACAAAGATTCGCTAGGGATAAACATAAAAGCAAAGTCCATGGTGTTTTCGCGCGGACGAATATATTTACTAGTTTCGTCGATTCGCCCCTTAAGGTCAGCCTTCACCTTATTTAGCCACATTTCACGCTCAGATTTTGTCTCGGCGTTAATCATGCGATTGTAATTTTCCAAAGAAAACTTGCTGTCCACCGGCAATATTTGACCCTTGTCCAGAAAAATAACCGCGTCAACAATTTCACCGTCCTTGAAACGATATTGCATTTGATATTGCTTGGCGGGCAAAACATTGTCCAGTACACTCTCCAGATAAAACTCACCAAAAACCCCGCGTTGCTTTGGATTTTGCAACACGTTTTGCAAGGTTTTCAGATCAGTCGCCACATCAACCACACGCTTATTGGTCTCATCCAATTTCGCCAACCGCTGCGTCACGTCAGCTACCAACTTTGCGCTTTCCGACAATTGTTTCTGTACGGAAGTTTGGGACTTGCGCATTGCTTCGCTCCAACTTATCGCTAACGGATTCATTCAGTTTCGCAATAGTTCGCCCCAATTCCACGACATCGGTTTTAATTAGCTCGACGGATGATTGATTTTTTAGCTCGCTGATTTTTGATTGCAAGACAAATAAAGTCGCACCCAAACCAATAGTAATAACAATTAAGAGAATAATGATTATGATTTCCATACACTTAGTGTACAGTGATTATAGCGCCAAGACAACTCGTGCTAAGATCGCAAATAAAGTCATAAATAAAATTGCTGCGCCATTGCCACGAATTCTATTCAGCCAGATTAACGACAAGTATACCAAAACTGTCGCCAAAACTACCCATAGCAATGACAAAATCCAAGATCCACCAGCCCATAATGTAACGCCCCACAATGACACAGTTGCCGCGATCACTACCAACATAGGTCGCTTAATGCCAAATACCGCCAACACTGGCACCAACATAATTCCCGCCAAAACCAACGCAACGTAAGATGCAATGATCGTGCTGTTTGCGCAAATAGAAATATGCTCAGCGTTTGCGCAAAATACAGGCGTGATCATAAATTTATCAAACGCAAGCGCCAGCAACCAGATAGCTACACCGCTAGCAACTAAAATCGCCAAAATCCTCAAGAAAACTTGCCTTGAAAACGGATATGTGTAATCTGATATTTCTTCACGGAAAATAGCTGACAATAATTTCATACGTAAATTGTAACGTAAACTTGTCAATATTGCAAATGTATATGCTTAAATATTATGCTTTTTCAGAAGATTCATCGGTTTATACCAAATAATCCCTACACAAGCAATCAATAATCCGCCAACAACGTCAAGTGGCGTATGTACCAGAGCGATAACTCGACCGACACATATTAAGATTGTCATAACCAGACAAACAACAGCCAGCCGCCAACTCTTTGTTCCGAAAAATACAGCCAAAGTAATTGCCATTGTAAATAGCGCGTGATCAGACGGAAAACCCGGATTATTAAGGAATGACGCACCGGCAGATACGCCCAGAATCTCGAACGGGCGCATCTGATCTGGTTGATAAATTGACCCGATAATTTTTGCCGCCACATAAGCAGTCAAACCAGCCATCAACACCTGGCTATAAACCTGATATTTCTCTTTATTTGGAACCAATTTTATCAGCGCGTACGCACCAATTAACACGACCGGCACCACTAGTCCGTCAGCAATTAGCTTCACAATCCATTGCAAATCCATACTACCAGTATATCGCGTCAACGCTGGCCAGTAAACGCTTGCGAAAATCATTTTTCTATAGTACAATTATGTTTGCCGTTGGGATGTCGCCAAGTGGTAAGGCAGCGGGTTCTGGTCCCGCCATTCGGGGGTTCGAATCCCTCCATCCCAGCCAAGTTTGAAATTTAGCAGCCAATTATTTGGCTGTTTTTCGTCGATAAATTTGCGCAAATCAACAAAATCCACATCATGAATACCAGAAGAATCGCAGCCATATTATTCACATTCTTTATCGTTGCACCAAATATCACTGCCGCGTACCCATTCGCAAACGCCAAAAAACTAATTACCGTCATAATCCCCAAACTCAAAAAACCAGCCATTCTGCTCGTCAGAGTAATTCTTTTTGGCATATCCATATCAATTAAAAATGGCAACGACATCAGCTCGGCAACCACCAATATTATTGCAATCGGAAGACTTAAAGATGACGGAATCCCCGCAGAAGTAATGACCGCAGAAAACTTCTCAAACGTAAATAATTGACATAATAATGGCACCATTATTAATAGTCCTGTAATCAATTTAACAATTTTATTCACTTTTCTAGACATAATTTCAGTATAGCTTGCGCGTCAAAAAAAGCTCAAGCTTGTTGTATTTTTTTACGAAAGCACTTGCACTTTTTACAAAAACGTCATAAAGTTAAATCAGCGAACGTTACAAAAATAAACACCACAAAATCGTATCTTTCGCTCTACGACAAATCCACCACAACTTAAAATACCCCGTCTCTATGGGGTATTTTTATTGGTCAATATCCGCGATTGTTCAGCGCGCCACTCGGCAATTTTTCCGTGGTGTCCGCTCAATAAAACATCCGGCACACGTAAGCCTTTAAACTCCTCGGGTCGTGTATATTGTGGAAATTCCAACGTTTCTCCGTCTGAAAAACTTTCAATTTCCGCAGATTTTTCACCGCCCAAAACTCCAGGAATCAACCTAACAATAGAATCAATCATCATCATCGCCGCCAACTCTCCGCCTGTCAGCACAAAATCGCCAATACTCCATTGCTCATCAACTAGTTCTAAAATTCGCTCATCAACACCCTCGTATCGCCCACAAATAAATATCACACCCCTGTCATCATCGGCTTCTTGCTGGGCTTTAGCCTGCTTCCAGCGCTGCCCGCGCGGACTCATTAATACCACCTTCGCTGTTTCATCTTGAGATTTCGCAAATTCCACTGCTTTCCATAACGGCTCAACCATAAGAAGCATCCCGTCACCACCACCATACGGCGTATCATCCACCTGACGCCGCGGCCCTCAAACCAAACTCCCGCAAATTCACCGTAGTGAGCTCCACGATACCGTCTTTCTGGGCCTTCCACATCATGGAATTATTAAAAACCCCCGTCATCATTTCCGGAAAAAGCGTAATAACTTGAAATTTTCTCATCTGTTACAGTGTACCAAGTGTTGACTTTTTGTCCAGGTATGATATATATATCAGCTTTTTGTTCAACCGAGCAGAAGTAGCCCTTACATAGGAAGGAATTGTCATGCGTCGGAGCGTAGACAGGTGGAAGAGGTTTCTGACAGAGATTGGATTGCCCTAGCCCTCTACAATAGAGAGACTTACGAGGATTATACCGTCATCACCGTATGGACCGATACCCGGACAGAAATTGATTCTGACCGGTTATCGAATAACCTCGCTAAGGATATTTTTCCGGGGACTGAGTGAATCGGATTATTCTTAACCCTCAGGAAGGAGGTACACACCCGATAGACGCAACATTCATCTCAGAACGTGATAGATGCGCCATCCGATTCTTTAGCCCCTACACCAGATGACGTGCTCATGTTGAAGGAGGTTCCCTCAGATTGATTGGGGAGTTAAAACTAAAGTCTCTATATTCAGTCTCCTTGAGAGATTGTCGGTAGTGACTTGGCGAGGAAGTTCCTCCTGTCAGATACCACCGCAGTATGCCTCAGGCGTATCTGCGAACTCGAGAAGTATGGTGAGTGTCGGAAGTTTCTCCCGCAGCACGTGGAGAACAGCTACCATGAGCCGTGGTGCAATCCGAGCTCCGAATGGGAGCTCACCCCGCGCAAGGGCTAACGCCCGCCAATGAGAATAGCTCGCCTTGAGACACCAAAGTCTCGGCTCGAGCCTCTTGGCGGGCTATTTTCATGTCTTTTTACAGAAATTATTCCCCACCAAAAAACCGTCCCAGTAAGGACGGTTTTTTAGCACAAATAAGGCTCTCAATGGTTTCCCATTGTCTCGCATAGAGCTGTTCTCGCATAATGTCTGTGCTTGAACTGGTTCTAATTATATATCAAGGTCGTCGAGTTCTGCAAAGCTCTTTTCTGGTATTTTTCTGCGTAAGATGATTCATTTTCCACAACTTCATCTGTTGAGTTATCCACAGAAGCATTACCGTTATAATCATTTTCTTCACGCGCACCAGAAAAACCGTCATTGTTAACAATCTTCAAGTTGTATCGGGCGTCATTCTTTGCACCCAAAAGCTCTCAGCAACGTACGTAAACTCTGCGCTGTACTACCGCGCTTACCAATAACTCGGCCCAAATCTGCTGGATTAACTGTCAATGTTGGTAAAACGCCCTTTTCATCAATCGTTCGATCTACTACGACGTCTTCTGGATGTCCAACCAACGCCTTTACAGTATATTCTACAAACTGCTGATCTATTGTTGACATTCTGCCCCTCCTCCTGGAATTAAACTGTATTTTCATTATACACGAGCAGTTTACGCCGTGCAAACTTTAACTATTTCTCGCCAGATTCTTTATATTTAGCAATTGCAGCACGAGCAGCTTGCTGTTGGGCAACTTGCTTAGATGGATCAATGCCTCGCCCCATCATATTATCGCCAACAAAAAAACCCCAAGAGTAAAGACTTTGTCGTGATCTGGACCTTCTTCACTCAGAACTTTATATATTGGCGTTTGATTATCAACTCGTTGAGAAATTTCCTGTAAATATGACTTCGGATCGCGCCAACTGCCAGACTCTAAAATTCCGTCCAGCTTAACAATTATATGCTTGTGAATAAAATCGCGAGCATCGTCAAAAGCCGCGCTCCAAATAAATCGCGCCGATTACCGCCTCAAACGCATTAGCTAAAAATCTGTAAATGCGCTCGCTCTGAGCCATTCTTCTCACCCCTTTGACATACGAATCAGCGGACCATAACCCAACTTATCGCCAGCATCGCCAATACTTTCCGTTCGTACCAAAGCTGCCCGCCAAGCAGTCAAAATTCCCTCTGGCTCAGAAAAATGCGTAAACAAATATTCTGTTACCGCCAATTCCAGAACCGCATCACCTAAGAATTCCAAGCGCTCATTGTGATGATGAACGGATTTTCGATGCTCATTCACATAGCTACGGTGAGTCAAAGCTGTAATCAGCAAATCCAAATTCGTAAATTCAAAACCTAATTTTTCGCGCGCAAACTCTTGATACGGAGCCGTGTTCATTCCACTCATCTACAAGTTCTCCTGTCTAATTCGCTTCATCGCCAAAAGAATCAGCTTGCCAATATCTTCATATTCAACTTCATCCAGCGCCTCATGAAAACTAAACCATTTAAGACCATTCATCCACTCTTCCTTTTGGAGTCTCTCATTAGGATCCAACGCCTTAACTAGATAAACTTGCGTTGTCATCAATACCAATTTATCGATTCGACGATAACGAAAATTCACCTTGCCCAGCCAGCCGTGCAGTTCAATTTTCTTCAGCCCAGTTTCCTCACCAATTTCCCTACGAGCCGTCACCTGAGCCGTTTCGCCCGGCTCAATATGACCTTTCGGAATTGTCCAGCGGTCGCGAGCGTCTTGATATAGCAAAAATTCCGCCTCGCCCTTTTTATTACGGCGAAAAATCACACCACCAGCAGTTGGCTCACGTACAATTTCCTGAATCAATGGCTTCTTGCTGCCACCAAAATATTTTTTTATCTTATCAAAGTTGCTTGTTCTCACTGTCGGACTCCTCCACGAGAGTACGGAGTGCCGTGCCAAGCACGCCATTCACAAACTTACCCGAGTTATCCGAACCGAACGCTTTCGCTAATTCTACCGCCTCGTTAATCACCACTTTCGGCGGAACGGTATCTGCACAATATAGCAATTCATATAAACCAATTCTAAGTACCGCCCGATCAATCCGCGGCAACTGACTAATAGGCCATTCTGGCGCCAATGGCTGCAATTTCTCATCCAATTGACTCTGCGTCGAAAGTACACCGCTGATCAAATTATCGATAAATTCAATGTCGTCAACCGATGATTTATATTCAGCCAAATTACGCTTCAAAAATAGCCTTATAATCAACATCGCTATCACCAACCTCTTTTGCGAAATTCATGTTCATAAAGTGTTTGCAGTGCGACAATTCGTCCCAAATGACGGTTTGATGCCATTATTAAGCGTCCTGTTCGTAATTATTATTTTGTTGTTTTACCAGTTTCACGCTTGGTTGTTTTCACCTTAACTGGTGAAGTTGCGTTAACACGACGTGCCAATTTTAATACCAAGTGGCTGCGACGAAGACCAGTTTTACGTGGGCTACTCTGTTTTTTAGGTTGTGCCATATTTTATTCTCCTCTTTTAGGTTGTCATAAAACTTACGTACCATTATACCTTTTTTATTAGACAATCTCAAGAGCTTGTCTGCAAATTAGATAATAATATTGACTTTTTTTATGTCGTTTATGTTAATATATAAGACATGAGTAAAGAACAATTTACACCACAAAGTAACAGTAAAGATGATTTAACTGCATTAGTAGACGCGGTTTACCCCAAAACTGAGGAAACAACAGCCTTGATGGACGCCGTCTTCCCTACGGCAAACAATCATAACGACACAAATACAACACCAGAAGACCAAGCAGACAAGAAAACGACCGTCAGTCCAGAGAAAAATACAGAGGAAAACAACAAGAAGCCATTAACCAAAATGGCCGCGGGAGCACTAGCTGTAGCTATGGCTATAGGCGGTATCGCTGGGTTGGGTAAACTCACAGAAAAAACTACTTCTGCAGAGATAACTATTTACGACCCAAAAAACGCACAAGAGCAGATATGTAGTACACAGGCCACACTAGAAGAGAGTCTAGGATTACCTAAATCTACCAGCTACGATACTTTTCGAGGATGTGAAGAAACAGCCAACATGGTCACTGAAACCAAAGAAGGAGTGAATCCAGGAGACAAAGTCAAGATTACTGTTACCACAAACGCTTTTGGTGAAGCAGCTACAGCAGAGAAAGTAAAAGATCAAGACAGCTAAACCACTATATTCACCAACTTACCTGGAACATAAACCATCTTTTTAGGTGGTTTATTGTTTGTGAATTTCTGGACATTTTCGTCAGCTAGGGCTGCCGCTTCAACACCTTGCTTGTCCATATCACTCGACAGTTCAAGCTTCGCACGAAGCTTACCATTCACTTGAACTATAATAGTCACCACGCTGCTCTTTAGATATTTTTTTCATCCCACTTTGGCCAGTGACCAACGTGAACCGTATCATCATGACCCATTTCATGCCACAATTCCTCTGTGATATGCGGAGCAAAAAGGTGCCAAAAATCTGAATCAAAGCTTTCTAACGCAAATCGCCATTCATCTGACATGTCAATTCCTTGCGATTCTTTTTATCTTATACAGACCATTGACCATTTCCATCATCGAAGCCACGGCCGTATTAAACTTCTCATCTTCGATGTCACGAGTAACTTTTTTAATCGTCAAATGAGTTAATCGCAATAATTCTTGAGCTGTTTTTTCATTCACGTCAAGAGAGTCGTTTGGATTCTTATCAACGAACTCCTGAACCAAATTCCATGCTCGATTTAAGAACCTGTAAGTTCCCCGGAACACCACGAGGATCCCATGGCGCGTCCATGTCATAAGGAGCGATAAACATTTCATAAACTCGCAGCGCATCGGTGCCGTATCCACTATCCATAATTTCCATCGGATCAATAACATTGCCCTTAGACTTGGACATTTTCTGGCCATCTGGTGCCATAATATATGCATTGTACATCATTCGCTTAAAAGGTTCTGGAGTCGGAACGAGACCGAGCTTATAGAAAAATCGCATCCAAAAACGACTGTATAGCAAGTGAGCCACGGCGTGGTCGGCGCCATTGTAATAATCAACCGGCATCCAATGGTTAATTCTCTCAGGATTCCATGCTTCATTATCGTTGTGCGGATCGAGATATCGTAAGAAATACCAGCTAGAACAAGCATAGCCATCCAAAGTATCGGTCTCGCGTCGACCTTCTACCCAATTATCGCCGTCAGGTTTATTTTCCGTAATCGGCACAGTTTTTCCAGTTTCAACATCCACCCAGACTCGCACCCAATCATCAACTTGAGCCAAAACGGAAGTATTACCGCCCGTTGGCTTAAAGTTCTCCACCTCTGGCAAAATCACCGGCAAACATTCATCAGCCACAGCAATTGGCGCACGACCATCAACATGGACAATTGGAATCGGAGCACCCCAATAGCGCTGACGAGAAATCAACCAATCGCGCATTTTATACGTGGTTTTGCTTCGCCCAGAATTCTGTTGCTCCAGCCACGCAACAATTTGCTCGCGAGCATCCTCACTCTAGTCCCGTTGAATTGACCAGAATTTATCAACTCACCTTCGCCAGAATAACAGCCAGCATCGGCTGAATGCTCAGGCTTATCAATAACCTGGACAATCGGCAAGTCAAACTTCTCAGCAAACGCAAAATCGCGCTCGTCGTGCGCTGGCACCGCCATGACTGCGCCGGTTCCATAGCTACCCAAAACATAATCCGCCGCCCAGATTGGCAATTTTTGACCATTGACTGGGTTTATAACATAACTTCCCGTAAATACGCCCGTTTTTCTCTTTATTCTCTTGGCGTTCAACATCAGATTTTTTTGTTGCGAAGCTTGGACATACGCTTCAACCTTTTCGCGCGTATCAGAATTGACCAACTGAGGAACCAGAGGATGCTCCGGCGCCAAAGCTATATACGTCGCACCAAATAACGTGTCAGGACGAGTTGTGAAAACTGTAATCTTGGAATCTTGACCGCTAACCGCAAACTCAACTTCCGCGCCGACCGATCGACCAATCCAATTCTTCTGCATGGTTTTAACCATTTCCGTCCAATCAAGCGCATCGGTTGCCTCTAAAATTTCATCTGCATACGCCGTAATTCGGAAAAACCACTGCTTGAGATTTCGCTTGGTTACAGGATTACCGCAACGCCAACATTTGCCGCCTTCAACCTGTTCGTTAGCAAGCACCGTATTATCAGTCTCACACCACCACTGCGGCTGCTCTTTTTGATATGCCAAATCGTGCTTATATAATTGCGTAAAAATCCACTGAGTCCATTTGTAGTATTCTGGATCGGCTGTAGAAATTTCTTTTGTCCAATCATAGCTAAAACCAAGTCGCTTCAATTGCTCCTTAAAATGAACCTTCGCCTCATCATGCGCTACACGCGGCGTTTTTCCGACTTTAATAGCGTAATTTTCAACTGGCAAACCAAAGCTATCCCAGCCGATTGGATGATAGACATTATAGCCCTGCTGACGCTTGAATCGTGCCTTGATGTCGGCAAATTGAAAAGTACGACCATGTCCAATGTGAATTCCAGCCCCCGTAATCCCCGGAAGCATACTCAAACTGTAATATTTCGGCCGAGTCGTGTCGTTAAAATCGACCGCGTAAGTACCGTCAGCCTCCCATTTATTTTGCCATTTTTGTTCAATTTCTGTGGGATTATAGCGTCTCATATCTGTAATTATAGCAAATAATCCCGCTCATTACGAACGGGATTATTATTAGTCAATTAAGTTATTTACCTAGTCGAGGTTGATGACAATCCGCTCGAATACCCTTCCATAAAACCTTCTATAAACTCTTTCAAACTCTCAGCGCTCCGACAGGAATCTTGATTTCTTCAGATTTATTCACATCGATGTCAAATGAAATTTCTACAGAAGCCTTCTTGCTATCACCTTTCAACTCTAAGGCTTTCAGTTCATGAGATGACCTATCAACCCACACCCTTTCAATGAAGCTGTGTCAATAGATGATGATTCACTACTCTTGTAGCTATTAGATTTTTCCACACTTACCGAGCGCCTTGCCTGCTGATGAATTTTTAAAGCTCATCACTAAATTTCGATAATTTACTATTATCACCCCTGCAGTTCAAAAACCACGCCCGCCGTTACGATCACTCAATCTTTGAATCTTTTATAGTGAAGAAGCTATTCTTTTGATAAAGTTGAGCCAATTTCCTTGCGAGCACTTTCGTCACTTTCTGGAATTTTTCTTTCAAAGCATCAATGCCACACTTGTACTCATCGCCGATTTCATCTGGAGAAACCTTTCATCCATGTGCCATCTCATTTTATTTATTTCAGAATTTAACTTTTTCTCAAAGTCTGATCACGATAAGTCTCTATTTGAGCCCTTGACATCTTGCCGCCAGACGAAGACTCCATAACTACTTCCAGAAGACTACTATACAAATCCTTGAAATTATTTATCTTCACATATATCGTCCCATCATCACCAAGAACCATATCACCATCTAGCGGAATACTCTTTTCGACCCCTTTGATATTAAGCTTAGCGTCAATATTCGCCTTTGACTTTCCCGAATCAGTAGCAGTCTTTACGTTTAGCTCTATTTTTCCTTGGTCGCGCATATCAACAACTACCTTGCCGTCGGCAGTCATCTTCTTTGCCATAATAGCATTAGACACAGCGTCCGTAACCATCTTTTCTGGATTCTGCCACCACAAGAAATAAACTAGCACAGCAGAAATAATAGCAATAAGAGCTATAACTCCCAGCACTATGCCAATTATCAATCCCGTTTTCTTCTTTTTTGGTTGCATCGGCACGCCGTTATATTGCGGCTGCGGTGCAAGTTGATTACCTTGATCCATCATTCCCCCTTGTTTTATATACCTTGAATTTAATATATCACATTAATCTTTAAATTGTGAGAAAAATTGGTTTTTCCTAGCAATCCACTCCGGCGTTTGCCTAACTAAGTATTTATCGTCCTCAGTGCTATGAAGGTTGATTTTTATAGATTCCTCAGCCATACGCCGCCACTTGAGCCCTTAAACAGAGCAACGCCTTCAGATTTCAATTTGTCGCGCACGAAAGACCCAGCCTCGATGGCGTTCTTACATTCCTTCACCTGGCAACCTTTTTGACGAGCGGCTGGCGCCAAATATTGATTAGCTTTCTCGCCAACCGTCACAACCCAGTCCAACAAATCCGGGCTACAGTGTAGAACCAAGCTCGGCGTGAGCTTGCTCGAAAAATCCCTTTTAGCCATTCATATTACCAAGTACAGCAATGCGCTGCGGAGTTTCAATTCGATATAAAGACTGTAAGGCCGCCAAAAGCAGTCAACGGCGTCGAACTATAGCTATCATCAATCAACCAAGTATTGTCCGCGCCCTTCAACAAATTCATCCTGCCAGGCAGTGGACGCAAATTTCTCTATACCCTTTTTTTATATTCTCCTCAGTTTCACCAAATGCATACCCAATAGCTGCCGCCACAATCGCTGGACGAATATTATGCTCGCCGATTAACTTAACATTGACTTCTAATCCCATTAGGATTTTTCTGGCGACATAATAAAGCCGTGATGTCCGTCTTTCAGGGAAAAATTACGATCGTCAAAATTATACTCCGCCACGGGATCACTTCCGTAAGTAGTGATATTAGGATTTGTCAAAAAACTAGCAAAACGCCCGTCGATATCGTCGCGATTTATCATCGCCATACGCGAGAAAATTCGCCAGCGAAATCATCTCATTTGCCACTTCCTCCAAGGAATATTCAACCTGCATTCGACCATTTCGTCACGGAAGTTACAACCGTAATATCCGGCACAACATAAGCCTTTAAAACCAATCATTATAGCCAAGTTCCTTTTGGATTAAACTCCTGAACAATCACCTGAACTTCCGGTTTTTTCAGCCTTGATTCTCTTCTTTACGGCGCGCATCACTTTCCACCATTTGAACAAGCCTTTTTCAGGGCATTTTCACGCCCATCATCTGAAGGAAAACGTCAGCTTTTCGTCTTCGGCTCTTCATTGCGAAGTTGAATGTCAAATTGTTGCGCCAAAACCGTACCGATAGCTATTTTTCGCACTAGCCTTTCCGGCGCTACCAGTTATCGCCACAAGCTTCACTTCTGGATGAACAGCAAAAATTCTCGCACTAATTTTTGCCAGTTTTTCTTCCCTCTTTTTTGAAACAGTAACCATAACTATATCATACCATAAGCATCATAGAAGAGCTGCTACGCGCCCACCCGGGGCATATTTGAATATGTGTTTGTCTTTCAATTGGCAAGCATAGGAGAATGCCCCTATGCGTACCAGCTCATGTTTAATTATGCATTATCGCCCAAAAAAACACAAGCATCATTTCTCATTTACATATTCTGGCAAAACTTTTCCCAACTAAAACTACCGCCATCAAAACTGCAAATCCACACATAATTGACGGAATTCCGATAATAGTCGACGGATCAATGATATTGACAAACGTCGTAGGCGCCATAAATAGAACATATCCCACAATCAACGAACCTAGAGAGCGCCGAATATGTTTGCTGGAGGTTTTGCTACTAACATACGCATAAGCAATTGCTGCAAATAATAGGCCGTAATAATACAAACCATACCACATTCCGACGCCCGGCTGGTTTTCAAAAATCACATAATTACCCAGGCAAGCCCCAGACTTAATTCCGTTAGCCTCCAATAGAAAATAGCTAATAAACATTGCGGCAAAAGTGTAACCAAGCACAGGAATCCATCGCCTCTTATCGCCAGAAAATTTATATATCAAATGAATGCCAAGAGGCGGAAGCATAGTAATTGCAATATAGCCAAGTTTAGCCCAGCCGAGATTATCCAGGAGAATCGCACCCTTCACAAACGTTATATTCAGCCCATTGAAACAGCGCCAAACAAATCAACAGCGTGATCACAATCTTCGTCACGGCATTCAATTTATATTTCCAAAAAGTATATATCGCCAGAATAATTTCAATTGTCAACGTCGCCAACATTACTGCTGGAGAAAAACAGTAGAGTCTCGGTTTTTTTAATCTTGTCCATGCGTAAATTATACATTAATTCATCCCGCGTTTTTCTATCATCCTCAACAACTCTTCTTCGTCAATGATTTTTCGTGCCGTATTGCTCAGCCTTTTTCAATTTACTCGCGCCAACCTTACCGCCAGCCACCAAATATGTCGTGTCTTTAGAAACTGCGGTTTGAAAAACTCCACCGAGATTACGAATTTTATCCGCAGCAGCGTCGCGTCCCATAGATTTCAGAGTACCCGTGACGACAAAACTTTTTCCACTCAAACCGCCAGACTTTTTTATTAAACCGAGGAATAACTCCCTAACTCTGTGAATTTATTGAGCAATTTTACATTATCCTCATCAGCAAACCACGCCACTACAGATTCAGCAACAATTTCACCCACGCCATCAACTTGTCGCAAATCATCAATCGTCGCTTTCGCCAAATTTTTCCATACTTTCAAAATGATTCGTCAAATCAATCGCCGTTTGCGCGCAATATGACGAATTCCCTAAACCATATAAAAATCGCTCTAATTCTGGACTTTTTATCAGCAATTGCCGAGATTAACTTTTTGCGCAGAAATATCAGCAAACCGATCCAGTTTCAACAAATCATCCTTAGTGAGCGTAAAAATATCCGCTAGATCGCCAACCAAAACCATTATCAATTAAAACTTTCCACATTCTTTTCGCTAAAGCGTATCAATATCAAGCGCACCCTTAGACGCGAAAATGCGCCAAAGCTCGTTTCAAAATCAGCGGGACCACTAGAGCCCTTAACTCGATAAACAGCTTCACCTTCCGGTCGCACAAATTCCAACTCCGGATATTGCCGTTTTAATTCTGCTTTATAATCAATTGGCTCCAGAATCTGCAGGTCGCAATTCCTTCAAAAACATTCTCAACTTGCGGAATAATATCGCCAGCTTTAAAAATCACCACAGTGTCGCCTCGTCGAATATCCAAACGCTCAATTTCATCAGCGTTATGCAAAGCTGGCGTGCTGCACCGTAGTTCCCGCCACCACTACTGGATCGAAACACAGCCACCGGAGTCGCCGCGCCAGTTCGCCCAATAGAAATATACTATATCCCGAACAATCGTCGTAGCTTCTTCGGCCGCATATTATAAGCCACCGCTCCCACGCGGATTTTTGCCCACCATTCCGAGATTGTCGTATATCTCTCGATCGTTAATCTTTAATAACCAGCCCGTCCGTATTAAACGGCAAGTCATGACGCTTGTCGCTCCACTCGTTAACAAATTTCATCACGTCGGACAAATTGTCAAAAACACTAGCCTGCTGATTACAAGAAATCCCCAGCGCCGTCAAAGCTTCATAGGCAAAACTATTCGTCGGAACTTCCGAACTATCATCGCGAATCACGTCATATCCGCGAAAATGCAACGGGCGCGCCGCCACCAGCGCAGGATCTAATTGACGAATTGTTCCCGCAGCCAAATTGCGAGGATTAGCAAATGTAGGCAGCCCCTAGAGATTTCTGCTTTTTATTAAGCTCCTCAAAATCCCGTTTCAGCATGACAATTTCGCCACGAATCTCTGTCCGACCGCGCAAAAAATTTTCAAAACCTGCCGCTTTACGCAGACGAAGCGGTACGTTTTTAATGGTCCGGACATTATTCGTTACATCTTCGCCAACAAAACTATCGCCACGTGTCACAGCTAGAATAGCACGCCGTCGACATAAATCAACGCGCACGCCAATCCATCCATTTTTATATCCGTAAAAAATTCATGTCGCTGACCTGGTATCAATTTATCAGTTCGCTCAATCCACGCCTCAACTTCACTTTTATTGAAAACGTCATTCAAACTAACCATTCGGCGTACGTGCTCTACTTTTTTTGAAAACCGTCGAGCAGCTTATTTTCCAACTCGCTGCGTAGGACTATCGACAGTAATCAGCTCCGGATGATCCGATTCAATTTTTCTTCAGCTCATCCATCAGACTGTCATAAACCGCATCGCTCACACTCGGTTTGTCTAAGGTGTAGTATTTCGTAGCTATAACGATTTAACAGGTCTTTAATTTCGTCAATTCTTGGTTTTTTTGGTGTCACTTTCAACCACCTTTCTGTAGAACAAATAGACATATACAGAAATCATAATTATCGTTACGTAAAGTAAAATCAAACCAGTTGTTGGGACAATTGGCAGCCAGTCGATACCACTAATCCATCCCTTCAGCGCGCCGTCAAGCAGAATTACCGGTATCAGAACAACCGCCCACAAAAGCACAGACAGAACAACAGCCCACGCAAATCTCAGCAAAATCCTTAGTCTTCGCCCCGTCACAATATCGCCCGACAAACGCAGCGCGTGAAACGGATACATTCCCGGCAATGTTACGATGATCATCGCAAAAACCGTAGAAGTCGCCCAATAGACAGACATCGCCACTATTAGAATTGCCGCACCGCCAGCCGCCATCAGAATCGGCGTTTGATTTAACACTCCCGAAGCATTAAGCGCGCTATAAATAATCACCGCCACTGCCGCCGGCACCATTTGAATTAGGAAAACTCCGATGACAATTATCAGCGCAATTATGGGCGATCCAGAGCTATACAAACCATCGCGCATTTTCGGTTTTTTACCAATTAAAATAGCTCGCGTTAGCCAAACGGACGACAACCAAGTTAATAGACCCAGAAAAATTCCCGCTGCTTGCTGCACATTTCCACCAGCCGTTCCACTACCGGAAATATAACTAACCGCAACGCCAGAGAATAGGCTAATTGTTGTATAAATTCCACCGAATCCATTCGACTCAGCCTGATTCATCACATCTTTAAGTTGTTGGTATGTATCTTGCGACATGACGCTGGCTAAGGCAAACGTCAATATCGACATGACAATAATTAACGCCAAAAAAGTTTTCTTATTACGCCACACTAGACGGCAAGCTTCGCTAGTCAGCGACCAATATCCTGGAATTTTAAGATCTCGTTGGTAATCTCGTCGCTTAGTTAACCGAAAACTACGATGAGGGCGACGCTGCAGAAAATTACGCCGCTGCTGATTTAATTTACTAAAGTCACGCTTAATACCAGGCCATACACCTTTTTTATGATCAGCATTTGACTTCTTAGGATTCTTGACTACTCGTTTTTTTGGGGTTTTCGTTGCCATAATTACATCTTTGTTGCGTTATTTCTCAATCTTGCAATTCTGTCTTCTAGCGGTGGATGAGTACTAAATAGTTTTGAGAAAAATCCGGGCTTCAAAGGATTATTCATGAACAAATTGGCAGTGGAAGAACTTTGTTTTTGCATTGGTCTGCCGTATTGGCGCAATTTTTCCAGCGCGCTTGCTAGCCCTTCAGTGTCTCGTGTCAATAATACTCCCGAAGCATCCGCCAGATATTCACGCTGTCTACTAACCGCCAATTGGGTTATCGTTGCCAAAAGCGGCGCCAATATAACCACGATCAGCCCGAGAGCATAGACAATAGGATTAACATCACTATCACGGTCGTCACTATAAAACATCATTCTCAGCGCCAGGTCTGCAAATAGACCAATCGCACTAACCAAACCAAAAGCAATCATACTCACACGGATGTCGTAATTTCGCACGTGGCTCATTTCATGCGCCATAACCGCCTCCAGCTCACGCTTGTCCATAATATCCAAAAGCCCAGTAGTCGCACCAACAATAGCGTGATTTGGGTCGCGACCAGTCGCAAAAGCGTTTGGAGCTGGATCGTCGATAATATAAACTTTCGGCATCGGCATACCAGAAGCGATAGACAAATTTTCCACCACTCGCCAAAGTTCAGGAGCGTCATTTTTACTAATTTCCTGAGCGCCAGTCATCATCATAGCCAACTTGCCAGCTATAAAATATTGCAGCCAAGCATATAATATTGCACATATAAAAATGACGAGAGCTAGCGAATAGCTATCAGTTGCCGCTCCAATAAACAGACCAATAATTCCAATAATTATCACAAACACAGACATAATTAATATTGTGTTGCGTTTGTTTTGAGAAACTGCATTGTACATATGTTAATTATACCAAAAATCGCCCGCTAAAAATAGACGAGCGATTTTCATTTCAGGATTCAATTAGAACTTTACTTCAACTGGATTTTCGACACTTGCACGGTCTTCAACGTCGAAGAATTCCTTAGCTTGGAAGCCAAACATTCCCGCGATGATGTTTGTTGGGAAAGTCTGAATCTTCGTGTTTAAGTCGCGAACGCCACCATTGTAGAATCGGCGAGCTGCTTGGATTTTATCCTCAGTGTCAACCAATTCTTGTTGTAATTGCAAGAAGTTCTGGTTTGCTTTCAATTCTGGATAAGCCTCAGATACAGCAAATAAGCTCTTCAAAGCGCCTTCCAAAGCGTTTTCAGCCTTAGCGGTTTCAGCCACGCTGCCAGCATTCATGATTGCTGAACGAGCTTCTGCGACCTTCTCAAACACTTCTTTTTCGTGTGTAGCGTAGCCTTTTACTGAGTTGACCAAATTTGGAATCAAATCAGTTCGGCGCTTTAGCTGAACAGTAATGTCGCTCCATGCCTCTTCTACGCGGTTGCGCAACACAACTAAACCGTTGTACGCACCGATTACAACTCCTACGAGTACTAATAAAGCTACTGCTACAACAATAAGCGTAATTACCAATGGACTCATTTCTTACCTTTGTCCCTTTCCTATTCAATATTACTTTCTTTACAACTTTGGTGCGCAAGGCGGGAATCGAACCCGCACGACTTTTGGTCAAGGGATTTTAAGTCCCTCGCGTCTACCAATTCCGCCACTCGCGCTTATTTATATATGATCCAGACGCCTACGCGCCAGACTGCTTATATTATACTATATTCGCTAAGTAAATTATACAATTTCGCAAAATAAAAAATAGCCCAATACTCAGGACTATTTATCAAAAATTGGAGGCACGTACGAGAGTCGAACTCGTCTAAAAGGTTTTGCAGACCTCTGCGTAACCGCTCCGCCAACGCGCCACCGCCTTTATTATATCAGATTTTACAAAACATATCACGAACAGATCGTCTAATAGTTGCAATATGTTTGGTGCGAGCGAGAAGACTTGAACTTCCACGAGCGCAATGCTCACTAGCCCCTCAAGCTAGCGCGTCTACCAATTCCGCCACGCCCGCATAGCCACTTACCATTATACCCGATTATGGGGTTTTGTAAACGGACTTTTTCTCTGTCGCCCAATATTGAACATCAACATAACGATCGACGGGATTGACAACTTCGGTGCTTGCATCGAGAGCTTTAACGTTCCGAATATGAATATAGTCAAACTTCGGCTGATACAAGGCAATTGCCGGGGCGTCTGCTTGCCAAACAGCAGTAAACTTCGCATAGCGATCAGCGCGTTGCTTAGCTGAGATTTTAGATCGACCGCTCTCCAAAGCATCGTCCGCTATCGCATTATTGTAATTGGAGAAATTCAAACCATTATTAGTTGCCTGCGAAGAATGCCAATAGGCGTAAACATCGGGGTCGCCGCCCAAGGAGAGCTCATAAACCAACACATCAAAATTGCGCGGCTGCAAAACTGTCTGAAGAATATTTTGAGTAGCGTCGTTCGGATCGACAACTTTAATATCCGATTCTATATTCAGCTCGTCATACCAAACTTGAGCCAAATACCTAGCGACCTTTTCGTAATTGCTATTCTTCAAAACAACCACGTTGAGTTTTAACTTATCATTTCCCTTCTGACGAACATTATTCACACTCTTCCAGCCCTCAGCATCAAGTAGAGATTTCGCTTTCTTGACGTCATAACTAGACGAATTCAAATTCTTTCCTAGGAATTTGTTAAGCGTTGGGCCAGATAATTCCTCTGTAGACAATGACAAAGATTGGCGCAGTTTGGATGTGTCGACACTGAGCGACAAAAGCTTGGCGAACAGCTTTTCGATCGCAAGAACTGACTGTTGTTATTAAACAGCGCGTAAACTCCGTTATTCAAAGAATGCGCTTCTGCGGCATACATAGATTTTACCTCGGCGGATTGATCGTTATAAATCAATTCTGGAGTTCCTGTAATTTCTCGCGTACGCAAACTTTTCGCAATATCATCCTGCGTCGGATACGCGTACAACTGGAATCGCTCTAACTTAGGCGTGCTGCCATAATAATTGCTATTCGATTGCAAATATAGCACTTTTTACTGCCATCACTAGTTGCATTCTGCAACAACCTAAAGGCGAATGGACCGCTGGATATAGGCGACTTTATTAAAATCATGCTCACGTAAATTCGACGGTTTAACATCTTTTAATATATGTTTAGGAATAATCGGGAATGTCAAAGCGTGGACAAACGGCGAATATGACGACGGCAAGATAAACTTCACCGAATCGTCAGACACTTTCTCGAATTTTTATAGACTTCCAGCCAGATATCTCAGCTCCAACTTCTGGATTCGCTAATAGTTTCAGTGTAAAAGATTACGTCGTCCACCGTTAAATCTTGCCCGTCTGACCACTTCAAACCCTTCTTCAGCTTAACAGTATACTCAGTTTCTTTTATCGTTCACGCTGATACTATCCGCCATGTCAGCCTTTATATTGCCCGTTGAGTCATATCGATACAAACTTGAAAATAGCAATTTCGCGGCAGATTTTTCAGCATTGGTTTTTGCGAAAATCGGATTTAAGTTCTCCAAAGGACCCAGCACACCCTCAGAATATGATCCGCCAGAAGTGTACGCCATTGTCGTGAAAGAATTGCGAGAAATATGCCACTGCACCGCACTAGCGCCAATCATTACCAATACTAGAATAATCCAAACAGAAACCCGACGTCGCACATTAGATAAACGGTCTAACCTGGATGTCACGAATTTATGCGCATGACGCAAGCTTCCCTTTTCAATCTTGCGCAGACGCTTATTGACATCTTTACTGGAAACTTTTAGCCGCGCAAAACGATTCCATGACGAATTATCCGAGCTCAAATCTATTCTCCTATTTTTGCAATCCCGGCAAAATCATACTTGCCAAAATCGATAGCACAAAAATCACCGCAAAAACAATAGTTACATCAAACAAGTTTTTATCAAATCCGCGACGAGTAGTAAATAATTCTCCCAGACGAACCGAATCCTGCACCCAAACTTGCGCCTCGTTGTTGCAACAAAATTGCGATAATCATCAGTACGGCAGATCCAAGCGTCACGTACGGTAAAATTGTATCAATTGACATATTACTCCTTTTCTTCCCGCTGCAAAACCAGCGCGCTACTTATAATATAGTTTACCAAACTCAATATAATCCCGGCAATAATTGAATGCGCAAAAGTCATAGAAATCCCTGGTGCCAAAGCTAATGAAATATAAACCATAAAGCCATTTACAATTAAAGTAAACAGTCCTAATGTCAATAGAATTGCTGGCAGGGCTAGAATTGTAACAATTGGTTTCAATACGCTATTCACTACCGAAAATATCAACCCCGCCATCATAAACGTCCACGCAGAAGTTGCGCCCGGAGTTTCATTTCCAAGCAGCCGCACTGCAACCCAAATACCTACCGAGTTAAGAATCAGCCGAATCAAAAACGTTGCAAATTGTCTTTTCATTAGTCTTATTATATATAATTTATGCTTTATTGTCGATTGGTCGCCCAAACTTAAGACAGGCGTTTAATCAAATTCGCCTTTTTCGCGCCAACTTCCGCCTGCAATTCCGTATAATCCGCCTCGATAATTTTTTTCACACTACCAAACTTCCTCAACAATTTCGCACGCGTCTTTGGGCCAATCCCCGGAATTTCTTCCAGTTGGTTTTTCGTCTGATTTTTGACGCTTCAGCGCTGTATGATAGCTCACAGCAAATCGGTGCGACTCGTCACGAATCCGCTGGAAAAGCTTGACAATGTCCGTCGTTGCAATAGAACTTTTTGTAAAATTGTCCCGACTGGAGTCATTATCGATAGCAGAACCTCGTAGATTCTTTGAATGCGAGCCGGCGTTGCGCTGAGTAGGGTGCAAATTCACCACATACACATCATTGTCTTCGTGAATAGCGACATCCTGATGAATAGATTTTTGCAACTCTTCAATGCGCGTTACGTCAATTTGTGAGCCAGTTTTATGAATAATAATTTCTTCCTCGCGCTTAGCGATGCTAATAATCGGCAATTTTATTCCGCGCTCATCCCTTGCCTTAATCGCCGCCGAAAGTTGACCTTTTCCGCCGTCAATCAACAACAAATCTGGATGACCCCAGCTTTTTGATATTTCGCTCGCCAAGTCGCCTAAAAATCACCTCGTACATATTTCCAGTGTCGTCGTTTTTTTCACCCACCTTAAATTTGCGATATTCCGCACGATCGCTCGCACCATTCGTAAAAACTACCATACTCGCCACGACTTGGCGTCCGCTCATATGCGAAATATCATAACCCTCAATTCGCACTGGAATATTTTTTAAGCCAAGTAGTTTTGCTAAATCAGCCAGTGCCTTGTCTTTTGAAATATCCAAAAACTCCTTATCGCCAAACATAACGCGTCGCTGAAGCTCTTGCATGGCGCGCAATTTATTTCTCAGACTTGCCGCCCGCTCAAAATCATGAAGCCCCGCAGCCGTTTTCATATCACGCTCCAACTCCACAGCAATAGCCTTGCGATTTCCCTTAATATAACTTATCAATTTACGCAAACCAGCTTTATACGCGTCCGAACCATCACTTATTTTCGGACTTAAGCCCAAATCTTCATCTAACTTTGATTGCCCGGGGCGTCTTTGGTGGGTAAGATATGGAAAAATTCGCCTCAAATAGCGCAATGCTTTTTTTAACGCAAAACCATTGTAAAATGGACCAAAATAATCCGCACCATCATCGGCAGGATTCCGTGTAAAACTGACCGTCGGCCAATCGCTTTTCATGTCAATCCGAACATACATCTGAGACTTATCGTCGCGCAACAGAACATTGTATCGCGGCATATACCGCTTGATCATCTCGCTTTCCAAAAACAGCGCATCAACCTCGCTCTCGGTTTCAATCCAATCAGTATCAAAAATCTCCGCCACTAGCGCCATAGTTTTGTTATCTCGCCCGCGCGAATCTTGAAAATACTGACGTACGCGATTTTTAAGAACCGCCGCCTTGCCAACATAAATTACCTCGCCGCTCGCCGACTTATGAAAATAACGCCGGGCGTTCGTGGCAAAGTCTTCAGCTTGGCTTGCAATGCTTGATTCATTAAATATATTACAATCTAAACACGGCAATTATGCAAGCATTCTTTTAACGATTAACCTAATCTTCCAACCACTTTTTGAGAACTATCGCCTGATTATGTTCCGTATCTTTGGCGCCGTATAACAGCGTAACTGCAGATTGTTTACTCCAATTATTCTTTGCTTCGGCAGCCGCAGGATTATTATCTAGCTCCTTCATATAACGGCGAGAAAATTCTGGGAATTTTTCTGAATCATGGTTAAACCATTTACGTAATTCATCGGTCGGGGCAATTTCTTTATTCCACTCGTCCAATGCAGCTCGTTCTTTGCTAATTCCGCGTGGCCACAACCGATCAACCAGCACACGATAACTATCGTCTGACGCGGTCGACTCATAAATCCGTTCAATTTTATACTTTGTCATAATTTCATATAACTACAAATTATTGATCAGATCAATAAAAAGCGAAAGCTAACCATTCTTCAATATTTATTCGACGCTGCGTAAATATTCCTCCAAAAACTCACTCCACTCGGGCGCATTTTTTTCGCGGAAATAGGCGCGAAGAAAATCAACCATGATTTGATGACGATTTTCTGCTTCTATTCGCCCTGGTTCAGTCAACATCAAACCCTTCAATTTCAGCAGTTTCTCAAAGAAGTGATTGATAAATCCGTCAGTGTCATGCGTATTGCCATCAGCGTTATATTCGTGCGCCGCCAAATTGACATTCGGCCAGACTTTAGGATCAAAAATCCGACCGCCGTGATGACAAGCATAAGTCAACGCCCGCTCAATGCCGACTGCACCAATAGCATCACACATATCAGCGTCAGACGCCAATTTCCCTGCCAGCCGCTGCGGCTGCTTGCCGTTCAGCCGTTTGCTATAACCAATCGCCGCAATATTTTCCAGCACAACCTGACTTAAATCATCAGCTATCTCTGCCTGCGTCATAATATCTACTGCGTTCGTCAATTTTTCCGCCTGCGTTTTACCGACTAATTTATAATCATCAACATCATGCAGCCAAGCCGTCAATAACACTTCTTGCAGATTCACTGATTCGCTGCATTCGTTAGCAAAACGCTCTGCCAACAACGCTACTCGCTCGACATGATCGTCAGCATGCCCCGAAGTGTCGCCGCCCAGTAACTGCCGAACTTTAGTCTTTACTATTTCAAGCTGAGAAATTTGTCGATCGTTCATACTCATACTATAGCATAAAAGCAGAGTCGCCTACTGACGCTTATTAGCATACAAAGCGTAATATTCTTTGGGAAGATAATTCATATTAAGCCACCGGGCTTCCATTATTTCAAAGTTGCACTTTATGTCACAATTAGACGCGTACGCCGCAAAAACTCGAACTGAAAATTTGGCATATGATTCATGAGAATTAGCTTTTCCGAGATATCGCAGATTATGCACCCTTAATCCAACTTCTTCCAAGGTTTCTCTAACGGCAGCCTGTTCATAACTCTCATTATGCTTCACCCCGCCTCCTGGCAAAGCCCATTCTTGACGACTAAAGCGGCTTCTGACTAATAAAATATCACCATCATCACGATAAACAATCACCCGCACGCGGTCTTTTTTAGAACCAATTCTAAACACCAGCGACATTACGTAGGCAACCCCACGAAAAATTGCCAGCCCAAATATACCAGACGCTTTACCGATAACTGATTCCTTAAGAGTCATAAAATCCACCAATTTGGTAGCACATTTTATTTTAAAAATAACTTATTCTGTGGTTACGCCGTCAAAATCTTCTTCGTTAGCCTCCGCTTCTTCGCGAGTCGCCCGAACAATTCCATCTTTGTGATGTGCTGGACTATAAATAGTATAGAGCTAAGCGGCTCTTCGCCAGTATTTATCACATTATGCTCAGCGCCCGCCGGCACAATAATAGCACTACCGTCGGAAACGATATATTCATTGCCATCAATCAAAACCTTACCTTCGCCAGACTCAAATCTGAAAAACTGATCATTCTCCTCGTGAATCTCCGAACCAATTTCCTCGCCAACGGGCAGGCTCATCAACACCAATTGACAATGCCTGGCAGTATATAGAACTTGACGAAAAATTATTATTTGCCAACGTAAGCTCTTCAATATTTCCACTAAAACCCTTCATAAATCCCCCTTCTATTTCGCAGCTTTTTCCAAAGCGTCAATCAACGTCTGCTTTGGCTTCATGCCAATCATTTCAGCAACTTCCTCGCCGCCAACAAAAATCTTCATGTTTGGAATTCCCTGTACGCGATATTCCATAGCCAATTGCGCATTTTCCTGACTCGCTTCAGTGTCAACCTTAACAATATCAAACTCTGTTTCTTCAGCAATTTGATGCAAAAGCGGAGCCATTGCACGACATGGCGGACACCACGGTGCCCAAAAATCAACTAGTACAGGACCGTCACTTTTTAGCACCTTATCTTCGAATTCTTGCTTTGTTGTAATTTCATATAAAGCCATTATTTCCTCCTTTTCTGGCATTTTTTACAAACTCCCGTCACAACCAACGGGCCGTCAATATAACAATCGCTAATTTCATGCGCAATCTGTTTTCTCATCTCATCGGCAATTTTAATATCCATCAAGCCATCGCAGCCGCTGCACACAAAATGATCGTGATCATCCTTACGAATATCATATCGCAAGCAACCCTTTTTGGTCGATGGTGCCAAACCAATCATCCCGTCGCCACACAGGCGTTGAGTTATTCGATGCACCGTCGTGTCGCTGACTTCAGGATGAATGTTCCGCAATTCTTGAGCAATTTCCGCATTCGTCGCATGATGCTTACTCTTTAAAATCGCCATCACATCATTCGTGTATTTTGTTGATCGCCTAACAATTTGCGTCATGTTCCTATTGTAAAGTATTTACAATAAATAAACAAGACCTTTGCTCCACAAATTGACTTATATCTATATATTCCCTATAATAGTCAAAGTCTATGAACTCCCGATGGCGAGTTCCTCTAATATACATTTTTGAATAATTAAGAACGCTCAGTTTTCTGTGCAGCTTATAAATATTAATTTATCATCGAAAGGAATTGATTTGAAAAACAAACCAAACAACAAAGAAATATTTCGTCTATTTTGGAAAACATCAGAGCCGTACAAACACCGTCGAAACTTGGCAATATTTTTTGCGATGTTGACTCTCGTGGTTACCATTTTTGTCGGCCCGCTCATAATTGCCCAACTTCTTAATATCATCCAACACAATCAACTGCACGACGCAAAAAATCTATGGACACTAATTGCTTTATATAGCGTCAGTGGATTATGGTCTAGCGTCATCGGCTGGCGATTAGTTTTATATCTCGCCTGGACATTCGAAACCGCCATGCAGCGAGATTTATACGCTCGATGCTTCAGCAAACTGACCAACCAAACATTATTCTTCCACTCAAATAAATTCGGCGGGTCGCTCGTTAGCCAAACAAATAAATTAGTCGGCGCGGTAGAAAGTTTTTGGGACACGATAATTTGGTCAGTTTTGCCACTAGTTGTTTCACTGGTCGGTTCGATAATTGTCCTGTCAACCCTTCTCTGGCAATACGCGTTATTCTTACTCATCTTCTCAATTGTTTTCAGCATCGTCGTTTATTATGGATCCAAGCCAATGGCGAAATTGACAAAAAAAGAAGCCAAAGCCAGCAATAAATTGAACGGGCAATTAGCCGACGTAATCTCAAACGTTCTAGCGGTCAAGTCATCTGGCGCCGAAGCTACGGAACAGAAATTTTTTCACAAAAACCGTCAACTCTTGGCGAAACTTCAAGCCTCGACGTAATGCGCGGATTCTTAAAAGTCAGCACTATATATTCGTCAATCAACATGGTTATTAAAATTGGAGCAATCGCCTTTCGCAGTGTACGCAGCCCAGAATGATTTGGTGTCCGTGGCGTCCGTTTATCTTATTATCACCTACACTGGAAGTGTCGCACATGAGTTGTGGAACATGAACGGAATTATGCGCAATTACAATCGAATTATCGGCAACGCAAATGATATGGTAGAAATCCTACAAACGCCAACGACATTGATTGATAAAAGCGATTCAAAATCTAGAAGTCACAAACGGCGAAAATTTCTATGGACAAAATAACTTTCACGCACGACGAGGGTCAAGGCGACACTCTATTTCCACGACTTTTCTCTGGATATTAAACCAGGCGAAAAAATAGGTTTGGTTGGAGCGAGCGGTTCTGGAAAAACTATGCTCACCAAATTGCTATTACGCTTTGCTGACATTGACTCGGGAAAAATTACCATCGACGGACAAGACTATTTCCGAAGTCACCCAAGCAAGTTTGCGCGCCAAAAATCGCTTACGTGCCGCAAGAGCCATTACTATTCCACCGCTCCGTGCGCGAAAACATTGCTTACGGCCGACCTGATGCAACTGACGCAGAAATTGAAGAAGCCGCCAAAAAAGCTGGCGCTTACGATTTTATCGTTGGACTTAAAGACGGTTTTGACACAATGGTTGGCGAGCGCGGAATTAAATTATCTGGCGGACAGCGACAACGAGTTGCGATTGCCAGGGCAATCCTGAAAGATGCGCCAATTCTAGTCCTCGACGAGGCGACTTCAGCGCTAGATTCTGAGTCAGAAGCATTGATCCAAAAATCTCTGGAAACGTTGATGAAGAATCGAACCTCAATTGTCATTGCCCATCGCTTATCTACAATTGCTAAGCTGGACCGTATAATTGTTTTGAAAAATGGGAAAATTGTCGAGGACGGATCGCACGACGAGCTCATCAATAAAAAACGCGGTGTTTACGCAAAATTATGGGCGCGGCAATCTGGCGGATTTATTGAAGAATAGTCCAATCTGCATACGCTAATTATGTTATAATTAAGGCATGGGATCTTTTATTCACTTGATAACTAGCTTCGGCGTATTGGCAATTTTATTAGTAATTTTCGCAGAATCCGGTCTACTAATCGGCTTCGTCTTACCTGGCGACAGTCTACTTTTCACCGCTGGATATATGGTTCAGCAAAACATCTCTACATTGACATTCACATTTTTGCGCTTTTGGTTTTTGCGGCGGCAGTGCTGGGAGACAGTGTTGGCTATAGTTTTGGTCACAAAGTTGGACGCAAGCTGTTTGAAAAAGAAAAATTCCTGATTCTTCAAGAAAAATATTTAGAGCAAAACAGAAAAGTTTTACGACAAGCACGGCTCAGCAACAATCGTCCTGGCTCGATTTGTACCAATTGTAAGAACCTTCGCCCCAATCGTTGCCGGCGCCAGTAAAATGCACTATAAAAACGTTCTTAACTTTCAATCTTATCGGTGGATTTCTTTGGTCGTCAGCATTCGTTTATCTAGGCTTTCTACGCTGGCGAGTTTTTGACCAAAGCAGGCGTAAATATTGAAGTTGCAGCAATCCTCATCATCTTCCTGTCTGTCTCGCCGATGGTTATTCATGCTTTGAAACAACCAAATACTCGCGCTTTATTAAGAAAACAATTGTCGGTTCTCCTCTCGAAAACCAAGCGTAAAAAATAATCTTAAAGCATCTTTTTCAGATATTTGCCAGTGAACGAATTTGGCACTTTGGCGATATCTTCAGGTGTACCGCAAGCCACAACGGTACCGCCACCGATTCCGCCCTCTGGACCCATATCAATTATCCAGTCGGCTGACTTTATGACGTCCAAATTATGCTCAATGATAATCATACTATTACCGCCCTCAACCAATTGCTGTAAAATCCCCAACAGTCGCTTTACGTCAGCAGAATGAAGCCCAGTGGTCGGCTCGTCCAGAATGTACATAGTTTTTCCAGTGGAACGCTTGGAGAGTTCCGTTGCCAATTTAATTCGCTGCGCCTCACCGCCTGAAAAAGTAGTTGCTGGCTGACCAAGTTTAATATAGCCAAGCCCAACCTCAACCAACGTCTGAAGTTTTCGCGCAATATTCGGCACACTGTCAAAAAACTCCGCCGCTTGATCAATTGTCATATCCAGAACATCAGCAATCGTCTTGTCTTTATACTTAATTTCCAACGCCTCGCGATTATAACGCTTGCCGTGACATTCATCACATTGAACGTAAACGTCCGGCAAAAAGTGCATTTCAATTTTTATCACACCATCACCCTGACAATTTTCACAGCGGCCGCCCTTAACATTAAAGCTAAATCGTCCAGATTTATAGCCTCGAACGTTAGCCTCAGGTGTGCTAGCAAAAAGCTCGCGAATCGGCGTAAAAATCCCAGTATATGTTGCTGGATTAGAGCGCGGCGTTCGACCAATTGGCGACTGATCTATGACAATCGTCTTATCAAGCAAATTCACGCCTTCTACAGCGTCGTGCAACCCTGGCGCCGTCGTTGCGCGATTCAGCTCCGCCGCTAGTTCCCGCGCCACAATGTCATTCTACAAGCGTCGACTTTCCGCTACCAGAAACACCAGACACTACGGTCATCAAACCCAAAGGAAACTCCACATCAATGTTCTTAAGATTATTTTCGCGAGCACCACGAACAATCAACTTTCTATCTTTCACGACTTTGCGACGCTTTTTCGGAACGGCAATTTTTTCCACCCCAGATAAATAGCGTCCCGTTATACTATTCTCATTTTTCGCAACAATTTCAGGCGTCCCCATTGCCACTACCTGACCGCCATTCACACCAGCTCCCGGTCCCATATCCACCAGAAAATCACTCTGACGAATCGTGTCCTCGTCATGCCCAACCACCAGCACAGAATTGCCCCAAATCACGAAGGCGCTTCAACATATCAATCAACTTGTCGTTGTCACGTTGATGAAGTCCAATTGACGGCTCGTCCAACACATAAAGCACGCCCTGAAGTCCAGCGCCAATTTGCGTCGCCAAGCGAATTCGCTGCGCCTCGCCACCACTAAGCGTGTTAGCTGCTCGACTTAGTTCCAAATAGTTCAGCCCAACATTACTCATAAACGCCAAACGAGATTTAATTTCCTTCACAATCAAGCGAGCAATCGTCATTTCTTGCTCGGTCAATTGAAGCTTATTATCAAACAAATCCAACGCATCATCAACACTCAAATCACACACGTCAACAATATTCAATTCATGAACCGTCACCGCCAAAACTACAGGTTTTCAGGCGCGCACCTTCTACAGGCATAACAATCCCTCTCGCGCATAAATCGCTCAATATCTCGCCGCATAAAATCACTGTCAGTTTCTTTTCCAGCGTCGCTCCAGATTAGGAATAACACCCCTCGTAAGTCGTATCATAATGCCGACCGCCACCCAAATCAACGCGATATTTTTGGTCACCAGTTCCGTATAATATTTTTATGTTTAGCATCATCAGAAAGCTTGCCTGCGGAACTTTCAAGCTAAAGCCGTGCGCTTCAGCAACAGATGCCAATCGCTTCATATTCCAAGCGTCAGAATTCATTCGATTATACGGTCGAATTGCGCCTTCGAAATTGTCAAATTGTTATTAAAGACCAATTCTGGATCAACCTCCAGCCTCGACCCCTAAGCCCGTACACTACAGGACAAGCCCCCTGCGGCGCGTTAAAACTAAACAGTCGCGGCTCCAGCTCTGGGATATCGACATCAGGATGATCAACACAAGCGTATCTCTGCGAAAATGTCTTCACTTCATCACTGTCCGCATCCAAAACCTCGATAACTCCCTGACCCAAATCCAACGCTTGCTCAACGCTCTGACTTAGTCGAGATCGCATTTCCGCCGTCAACACCAACCTATCAACCACCAACTCGATGTTATGCTTGTAACTTTTTTGCAGCTCTGGAAATTCGTCCAGCGCGTACACCACGCCGTCCACGCGAACCCTGGCATAACCAAGTCGCTGATATTGCTCCGGAATATGCGCAAACTCACCTTTTTATTCTTAACAATTGGCGCCAATAGCAAAATTCGCTTATCGACAAATTGTCGCAAAATCTCGTCAATAATCACCTCAGTCGTGCGACGCGTCACTTCATTGCCACAAATCGGACAATGCGGCACACCAATTCGCGCAAACAAAAGCCTAAGATAATCATATATTTCGGTAACTGTAGCCACAGTAGATCGCGGGTTGCGGCTGGTCGACTTCTGGTCAATCGAAATCGCTGGACTGAGCCCTTCAATCGAATCGACGTCAGGCTTATCCATCGTCCCCAAAAACTGACGCGCATAAGAATTCAAGCTCTCCATATAGCGACGCTGACCTTCAGCGTAAATCGTATCAAATGCCAGGCTGGATTTCCCAGACCCACTAAGCCCAGTAATCACCACCAGCTGATCTCGCGGAATCTCAATATCTACATTTTTCAGATTGTGCTCACGGGCACCTTTAACACGAATTACCTCTGTCATAACCGCTATATTATACAGGTTTTTGACAATTTTTTCCAGTCCAAATATCGACGCAAATCAGAGTTAAAACACATTACGCTTATGATTGCAAGTCAATATCTTATTTGCTACAGTTAGATCTATGAGAAAGCTGGGCATTTACTTAGTTATAACACTCGAGCGATACTACTCGCGCCTTTTGTGATCGACCAACTTTTTTTCTTCTTTTTTCTAGGAAAAATCCCCTTCACGAACATCAGTCTGCCCGCAATTTTAATGGTTATTTTCTGGGCAATTATCGTACCATCAGCAATTATCCTCAGAAAATCACTTTCTGCCCTGTTCTGGGAATTCATTAGCATTGCCGGCGAAATCGCACAACGACGAATCAACAGAAAAATCCGCTACTTTACGCCAAATCAAAAAAGCGAACTTATTTTATTATCAATTTATTTACTTTCCAGTATGAAAAAGAGCGAGCCTTATGATGAGATTGAATCTCAAAAGCTCGCTCCATCTATGACCTAATTTTTACAGCCGTTTTCTCAGAACCAACGCACCAGCTGCGACAGCCACAACAGCTAACCCACCGACCGTCCAAGTTGAAGTTCCTGTTTCAGCCAAACGCCCTGATGCTTTTTCCTGGCTTCTGCCCAGGAGTGGCAGAAGTAGATGCTGAAGGAGTAGCGGTTCCACCCTGCACCTGAGCCAGGAGTCACAGGCTGAGCTGCTGTCAGAGTTCCCTACACGGTAGATGACGTTGTTGGCACTATCCCTATGAAGCCGAAGCAGCTTAGATCCATTACTCGACATGACAGACCAATACGATTCATTACTAGTATTCTCTATGCGCCAAGTCCTACCGCCGTCTACTGACATAAGAAACGCCCCCTCTATAGCAGCGCCGCTCGGGTTTTCGAGATCAATAAACAGTTTTTTACCGTCATCACTAATCCCCGTACCGTAGACTGTGTAGCCAGCTGGGATTGGAGCGTTTAAAGGAGTCCAGTGATTACCGCCATCCAACGAAATCCTATTTCCCCTATCAAATATGGTATTTCCATTATTACCGAATGATGTCAACAATGAGCCGCTAAAACCGGAAATTTCCGTCCAAGTTTGACCATAATCAGTTGATTTCGCTATTTTGTTAGCGGCTTTAGCTATTAGCGTTCCATTATTAGTCACATAAGTAGGACACTCTACAGAATTAGTACCTTTTCTGAGTCCAGTTATGACCGTCGTCAGTAGAAATGTAGGGTTGTGTAGGCACCACCACCACAGAACATCCCGCTAAAAAGGAACCGTCTGGACTGACACTTGCAGGACCTGACCACTTCTCTGTCCAGTTCTGACCACCATCTGTTGATATATGGAAAGAGTTCATATGTGACAATACTATCTTAGATCCGTCTACCGTGTATGACGGACTTCCTAATCTGTCCCCTGGCTTCGAAAATATTTTTCTCCAAGTAGTTCCATCATCTGCGGACATCCATAAGCTTGCTATGTTATGAGGGCTATCTCTCTCGAAAATAAAAAGCTTTGAGCCGTCTGGGCTGACATAAATACCTCCAAAATCACTAGGATTAGAAACTGGCATTGACGTTAGAGTCTTCCATGTGCACTTTGCTTCTTCTGCTTTAGCCAGTGGCGACAAAGCTGTGGATAAAGACAGTGTGAGCATAAAGACAAAAAGCCACTACACTCCCTTTAATACGTTTTGTCCTTTTTATTTTTGTTTTTATATAACATTTTTCCTCCCAATTTGTTTTTGTTATATACGAATAGTTTATACCTATTCTGGCATATTACATGACATTGGCTCCTCACCCAATTTATTGTTTGTTTTCACTACATAGTAATGATTGCTTTTAAATTAACATAAGCGCATACGCCATGTCAACAGTTTTTTATAAAAATATACAACGATTTTAAAAGAGCGCGACTTACAGCCGTTTTCTCAGCGCTAATCCGCCAGCTGCGACGGCGATAACAGCTAACCCACTAACTAGCCAAACAGAGTTTCCTGTTTCGGCAAGAATTCTTGAGGGTTTTTCTGGTTTCTTACTGGAAGTGGATGACGACGCCGCAGTAGTTGAAGCGCCTGAGGATGGGTGGCAGCTCCGCTCGCGCCTGAGCGGTGCCGCCAGGAGTTACGGGTGGAGGTGTCGGTAGAGTTGCTAGGCGATAATAAGACGCGCCCGTTGTCATGTCATAGAACATTGCGAATATTCTGGACGCCGACGAAGACGAATAAACGCTACCAGAACCAGCCTCATTATCACCCCGCGACGTCCAGGTTTTACCGCCGTCTACTGACATTACAATATATGGCAAATTGGAGGCATCCATGACTGCTGGTCGAACGTAGACAAACAGCCTCTTACCATCATCACTAACTCCTGTCTGCATAATATAATCATCCACCTTCTGAGTCGGAACTTCAGCAGGAATGGACGCCCAGCTGGCACCACCATCTAATGAAATTTTGTGACCATCAAATAGGCTGTTACCGTTAGTGCTGATGGACATGAGGGTTGTATCATAGACAGCGTGAGTCCCAGCACTTGTCCAAGTCAATCCGTAATCATCAGACCTCTTTACTGCACTAGGGGTTCCATCTATCGCAATCATCTTTCCACCGTCAAGTACGCGCTCAGGACAAATATTGCCCTTCTGCGTCCAAGTTTGACCATCGTCAGTAGAAACATAAAGCGGAGGGGTTTCACCGTCATCTCCACACCTAGCCAGAGTGGAGCCGTCTGGGCTCATAAATAAATGGTTATTACTGGGGTCTATATTACTAGACTTCACCCAATTGCGCCCACCGTCAGTTGACATATAAAAAGATTTTTCTCCACGCCGACCATTCACAATCATCTTAGACCCGTCTGTGTTTACTAGCAATCTATTCGCGTAATCTGGCATCGCAAAACTATTCCAGCTTGCACCATTATCTGCGGAAATTAACAATTTCATATCGCCGGTATTAGCATCTTCTCGCAGGATAAAAAGCTTTTGATCCCGTCTGGACTAATAATCGCTTCTCTAAATTCATCATCTCCAGGTACAGCTACATCCTTCCACGTATACTTAGGCGATTCCTCCGCTCTGACCAAAGGTGACAGAACTGCCAATGCTGATAATGCAAATACAAATACTAAGGACAGCGCTCCTCTGCATGCTGCGCGTTTTCTGTTCTTAATTAACATCACTCTCCCATTTTTTTATTTTTCTATGCGAAACCATCCTTCTGATTTTAGCATAACCGCATTTTAGGCGTCAACAGAGGGCAAGACAGATTCCAGCCATAACTGTAGTTCTTGCAAAATAAACTGTTGTTCATCGGTCGCGCTAGGCGCTAATCGTTGCAGAGATTTCATAAATTGCGGCATTTGCGCCTGTAAATGCTCATTGCGCCATTCTTCCCATTGTCGTAACTCATCTTCACTAAGCAAATTAGGGAAACTTCGCGCTTTATAATGCAACAATAGTGGCGACAATCGCTCATCCTGAAACTCTGGATGAAAATCAGCCAATTCGTGCTCGCCAGCATTACGACAGCCTCAACACGAACTCGATCGCTATTATCCAAAAATCCATCGTATAATTGCGCTTCCGGGTCGGTCATTTTCTTAAACTCTGGCTTATTCTCGAATATACCGCGCAACCTTTCAGCAAAATCTGGATGAGAAAGTAAAATATCTTGGTGCTTCTGTACAGTTTCCGCATCCAGAGAAATCTTCTTCCAGCCATCGCCCTGAGTCAACACGCCAAGTGGCGAAACTGCCGGGCAGCGATTATATTGCAATTCCTTAACTGGCAATTTAACGAAATCCTCAGCTTGCCTTTCTTCCCATGTTGCAAATATCTTCGCCGACAATTCCTCAACGCTCAGATCAACAAACGGCGTCGGATCGTAACGCAAATCATAAACAATCACGCCACCATTTCGGCTCGTGGTTAGCGGAAAAAGCCACAGTCGTTTTGGCGAATTCTTTATCATAACGACCACTCGCATAAACAAAAGGTTTTTTTATCATCGACATTCACCAGTTTCTGAACCAATTTCTTATCGCGCATTTTCAGCAAATAGTCGTACATTTGCGGCTGATTCTGCTTAATCAATTTAGTCACAGCAATCAACGCGGTCACGTCCGCTAGCGCGTCATGGGCGTTTTCATGTTCTATTCCATTAGCTTTCGTGATGAGCTCCAGGCGGTTGCTCGGCTCACCTTTATCGTCAATCGGCCACTCAATTCCCTCAGGTCGAAGCGCCCTGGTTAAACGCACCACATCCAACAAATCCCACCTGGATCGACCGTCTTTCCAAGTCCACTCGTATGGATCGTAAAAATTCCGCCAAAACAAATGACGAATAAACTCGTCGTCAAAACGGATATTATTGAATCCAACAGCAATCGTATCAGGCGTAAATATTTCCTCGCTCAACATACGCGCAAATTGAGCCTCAGTATAGCCTTCTTCGACAGTTTTTGCGGCGTTATGCCCGTCACCATCAACGCATCAGGACTCGGCAGCGTATCGTCATTCAGTGTCACGAGAATGTTATATGGTTCGCCAATTGGTTGCAAATCCATATCGGTTCGCTGACCGGCAAATTGCATAATTCGATCTTGCCTGGGATTAAGACCGCTAGTTTCAAGATCGTAGAAGAAAAATGTTTGCGCCATATTTATATTATACCATCAAGCTCACGCTAATTTGCACCAGTACGGGTCTATTGTTCGACCAATGTAAACGGCATAGATTCGCCAATCTGAATCAAGCTTTCACCAATCGCCCCTGACGCAACAATTCGTGAGTAATCCCCATTTTCCGCATAATATCTCGTAAAGCGATTAACAGATTCAAACTGATCAAAAATTGAGTACGACGAGCAAATTTTTTTCAATCTTAGCGCCCGTAACAATAAACTCAATCTTCTCATCTTCATCGTCAGTCTCATCAGATTCAGCGTCAGAAACACGCCTTACAGACCAAGCATCAGAAACAACCTGATCGTCCAACGAAATTGTCGGCAAATCTTCCTCTTTTTCATCAACAGTCTCAGCTTCACGCTCTCGATATTTAGCAACTTCATCACGCAACATTCGTAGAAGCTCAGTCACTCCGTCGTGCGTCTGGGAAGAAATCGCCAGACCGGCGCGCCATTAGCTACTTTTTGAAGGGCAGTCGACTGCATAGCAATAATCTCATCATCCAAACCTTCGCATTTGGTCAGCGCTATTATCTCTGGACGCTCCGCTAATGATTCAGAATATTTTTCCAGCTCGCGACGAATTGCCTGATATTTCTCCGCCGGATCATCGCTATACACATCAATCATATGAAGCAGCACGGCTGTTCGCTCGACATGTCGCAAAAACTGATCACCCAAACCTTTACCTTCTGACGCACCTTCAATCAACCCCGGAATATCAGCAATCAAAATCGACCCATCGTCAATATCAGCCACCCCCAAATTCGGCGTCAAAGTCGTAAATTCGTAATTAGCAATCTCTGGACGCGCATTAGAAACCACACTCAGGAACGTCGACTTACCAGCGTTCGGAAAGCCAACTAAACCAACATCGGCCAATAATTTCAATTCCAACTCTGCCTCGAATTCCTCGCCAGCCTCACCAAGTTCAGCAATTTTAGGTGTTTGGCGCGTACTAGACGTAAAGTGTGCATTTCCAAATCCACCATCTCCACCGCGAGCCACCACTGCCTGCTGCTGATCTTCGGTCAAATCCGCAATTACCATACCGTCGCGCTTCACCAGGGTACCCATCGGCACCTTAACGATTAGCGGCGCACCACTTTTCCTCGCTTATTACGTTTTCCGCCATCACCACCCTTTTTCAGCTTTAAGCTCCGGCTTATATCTAAAATTCAAAAGCGTATTAAGATCCTTCGTCGCCAAAAAGACAATATCACCACCACGACCGCCATCACCACCATCGGGACCGCCCTTATCGACATATTTCTCATGACGAAAACTGACTACACCATTACCGCCTCTACCGGCGCGCACTAAAACTTTTGCAATATCTACAAACATATCTTTAGTATACCAAAAAGCACCTCCGAGAGATAGCGGAGGTGCCAATATTAACTAGTTCTAGTGGATATATAGATAACCGCCTGCACCGTTGAGTTCGCGGTGAGTAATAATTCCATAACCCGCGTAGTTCATGTCGCTAACGTGAACCACACCGTTTTCAACTCGCTCAACAATACCAACGTGACCATAATATCCGGCAGTAGTCTGGAATATTGCACCAGGTGCTGGCGTTTTATTAACTACAAATCCAGCGGCACGAGCGCTCGCAACCCAAGTGTTGGCGTTGCCCCAGAAGCTACCAATCGGACGACCCAGCTGCATACGACGCTCATATGCATACCAAGTACAGTTACCAGCCGCATAACGGTTACCGACAGAAGCGGTTAGCCAACTTCGACTTGCGTTCGTAGTAGTAGACCTACTTCGCGAAGCAACATAACCAGGTCGCTCATTTTCTGGAAGTTCACCTCCAGGCAACACAATCCTAGAGCCAATAGACAGCTTGGCGCCGTCATCGATATCATTATATAGAACAACACGTTCAGCGCTCGTCTTATACTTTTCCGCCAGAGATTGGGCAGTATCACCGTCTTTAATAGTATAAACAATACCGTCAACAAGAGGCACAACTAGAGTCTTATTCGGCTCTACAGCGTCCGAAGTTGTATTATTAGCCCAACGAAGCGTCTGAGATGAAATCTTAAACTTCTTAGCAATAGACTCCATTGTGTCACCCTCTTTGGTTACGTAAGATGAAATACCACGCGCCGCCGAAGTGTCTGGCTTAACAATGTCAGGTTTTGTTATAACTTCTGCATCATTCTGAGAAAGACTCTTCTTAATTGTTAGTGAAGTTTCAGACTCGCGTAAATCACCAGCCGAAGGCAATTCCGCCGTTTCCGCCAAGTTAGTTACAGCATTAGCTGCTGCTAATTCATCTACTGAAGCTGTTTTTAGACTTAGCAGACTTAGATACCGATGAAACACCAGTAGTTTCAGATGATGCCAAAGTTTTTTTGATCTTTCAGCGGATACATTACTACCACTATTGCCGTAGATCAAAAATGATATAGTCAATAAAAAAATATTCCACCGTAGATTGCAAATGATTGCAGTTTACGTTTTTACTCCGAAGAGATGTAAAATGGTTACGAATAATCGTTCTCCTTGTGTTGATGTTACCATCTATCACCTCTACCAAATTGTCTTTCTTCTCGCAATAGAACAGGATATGTTGTCGACCCTAATTGATTATTATTATTCTACATTGGTTTTGCTATATCCGTAGCGACAATTTTTGGCAGGTCATTTATCGTAATTCACCTCTGTTGATAAATTAGACAAATGATCTAACATCTATTTTACACAATATTGACAATAAAGTCAATAAATTTTTATAAAATGCGTTTTTGTCAAGAAATCTGACACTTCTTTTGACAGTGAGCTTTGACATTAGCTTCGTGCTCTTCGTTAGTTTTCGCAAAATACGTAGTATCATCGTCGCCGCTCAGGAAATATAGATAATCAGAGTTTATCGGGTCAGCAGCAGCATTCAACGCGCTCAAACTAGGCGAAGCGATTGGTCCAGGAGTTAAGCCTTTTTGAATGCGTGTATTATATGGCGATTTAAGGTTTGGCGAGCGCTCTACCCCTGTTTTTGTCAGCGATATATTGATATGTTACATCAGAGCCCAACGGCATATTGGCTTTCAGACGATTGTAAAATACGCTAGCAATCTTACGCTGATCCTCGCAAGTTTCCACGCCAGACCCACAGCCAATCGACTCGCGCTGAATAATCGACGCTAGTGTTATCCCCTGATATAAGGTCAGCCCACGAGCTTTAAATTTCTCCTCCAGATTATATTTCTTAACAATTTTCTCCAAATGATCAATTGAGCGTTGTAAAACCTGTTCTGCGGTTTCATCCGGGGAAATATAGAATGTTTCACCGTAAATATACCCTTCCAGCCCAGCATTTTCCGGTCTACCCGCAAAAACTAGACTGTCATACTTAGCAGCAAATGCCTTTTTTATCTGATCATCCGAGAATCCCGCCTTAAGCAACACGAGATTCAACTTCTCTGCCGTCAGAATTCTTCATATTCAAAGTCGATCCAGGATAAAATGTTATAGCAATCTCATCAGTTTTACCGCTGGTCAAATGATTAATTATCTCATCGACAGATTGCGAAGATTTTACAGAATAAACGCCAGCCTTGAATTTGCTTGCCGAATTATGAAGCCTTTGTGTAAATAGAAAATGCTAAAGAGTTTTTGATAATTTTATTATCCTCTAAAGTTTTTAGCAATATCACTAGATCCCATACCTTCTTTAATATTGATTCTGAAGGTTTGCTGACTATTTACATCGACAGGAGAAAGCATCTGCTTATACCACACTGTTGCCCCAAGGGCGCTGACTCCAGCGATAGCCACAACTATTGACAGCACTAATAGCCAAATACGTTGTTTACGAATTTTCATAATTCTCCTCCAAAAAATCCTGCAAAATTATACTAGCAGCCTCTGCATCAATCTCGCCCTTATCTTTAATTTTATTCCCCAATCTCTGCTCAGCCTGCACACTTGTTAAAGATTCGTCCTGAAAAACAATCTCCGCATCAAGCTCAATGTCTTCAAATTGCTTAACAAATTCTTCTACAAATTCCGTCTGCTTCGTTGGTTCGCCAGATTGATTTCGTGGATAACCCACTACGATCGTATCAATATCATGCCTCAATACTAGCTCTGTTATTTCCTGAACGATATTTTCATTATTCTCCAACCAACCAAACGGCACAGCGATCTTCACTTGCGAATCTGCCATAGCCAAACCAATTCGCCGAGATCCAACATCTAGCGCTAAGAAGTTTTTACTTGACATCTTTTATCTTAAACTCGACATTAATCTTATTGATATCTTTTGGAACAGATTTAACCCAGAATGGCGAGAATTTAACATCGACATCTTCAACACCTTCGATAGATTCAATAGCAGACTGAACCTCTCCGTAACTCTTGCCTTTGGCTTGATCCTTTACGTTCGCTTCTTTAATATCTGGACCAACCTTGCCATTCGTAGTTAAGCGCACAGTCTGTGCATTATGTGCCTTAGAAAATTGTGAGAACGCAACCTTGCTTACTCCATTGTCATAAATTCTCTGCGACTTCTTACCAGAAATCTCCTCTTTAAGCTTTGCTTCTACAAAGTTTTTTAGCTCATTCTTATCAATAGCCAATGCGCTGGCGGTAATTGTCGATTTCAGAGTTACAGCTCCAGTCGCTTCGCCGTCTACCGCTACACTTGGGTTAGGATCTGATCGATTTTCAACGTAGCTTTCCGTTATAACCGTTGCCGAATCGCCGAATGATGACAACAATTGCTCCTTTAATCCATCAATCTTCTTTTCGCTCAGCTTGCTTTTTGCCGATTCTATATCGCTAGCCGTCACAACCGTCGCAGTTTTATCGGTGCCGCCACTAGTAGCAGACCGTAGCGACGCAGAAATATCATCAACCGAAATACTCATACTGCCAGTTGCCGCATTATACTGAGCCCCGCCCTCACTGGCAGTAATTACGCCAGAAGCAGATCCCGGACAAATATACCCAGGGCAACTACGCTGATAAGAGCCGCCTGGAACAGTCACAGAAGAATTTAAAGTGTAAGATAGCCCACTATTCTTTAAAATTGTACCAGCTGCAATAGTAACACTATCTGGGGAAACATTCTTAAAAACCACCACTCCGGTTGCCTTTTCTCCGACATTCTTCTTGCCCGTAGCAGAAAATTCAACACTAACTTCCTTTGCTAATTCTTTCTTTACAGGCTTAATGACATTAGATTTTGCGCTTGTAGTGGCTGTTTCATTCAAGCTGACGGTATCACTGACTGTCATACTAGTAGTCTTTGCTGAAATAACAACCGTGGCATGTGGAGCAAACCAAATTGCCCAAACCAAAAATACGATCAAAAGTAAGGCGCCGCCTCCAATTAGCAAGAACTTCTTACGAAATGTATTAAAATCAGGGACTTTCGGTTTTTTAACCATCTTTTTCAGAGAGTCTAACCCCTTAGGCTCCTTATTATTTGCGTCAGCTATAACATTATCTACGGCAGAGTCTTCATCAGATTTCTTTGATCTTTTCGCGGAATCCGCCATATCTCCAACCGCCAGTTTGCCGCCATCAATTACATCATTGTCGTCATCAACTTTCAGAACTGGAATCTCCGCAATTTCTGGCTTGCTCTGAAGCGTTTTTGCAATAGGAATTTTCGCCGTTGCCGCCAATCCAGCCAAAACCGAATCATTCGTAATTAACACAATTCTCTTATCCGCCGAATTTGCCGCCCGAGCTAGTAATCGGATATTGACCGCACTCTGTAAAACGCCAATTCTTCGAGGCGGCACTAACGCAATAATTCTCTCTTTCGACGCCTTAATCTTACTAATTATCGTCGTAATGTCGTCTTCTACATCGATATAAATAACGTCTTTATTCATTTTAAATCTTTAATAACCTATTTACTTTTTCAACTAAACTATTACCGTCTTGACTACCGATAATTGTATCATATCCAACTCGCAACAAGCCCATTGCAGTTACAAATGTGTGATCACTAATATCTCCGGTTTCGTCAACTATTCCTGTAATATCACTTGGATTGATATATTGAACTACTGGTTTCTTAGTAAAAGGCAGGTCTTCTGGCCAGCGTCGAGTTTTCAGAGCTTCAGTAATTTTTTGCAAGCTCGATCCGCCGCCGCACAGTAAAATCCTATTCGGCAAATAATCGACATTATCAAAATCGCTCAGCGCTAATTCAACACCTGATAGCCAAACTTCCAAAGTCTTATCGATCGCCGCGTCAACTTTTTTCTTTACACTAGGCTTCAAATTCTCATTATCAATGTTCAGCTTCAACTTTTCTGCATCTTTGAAGCTTAAATCCAGGTCAGCCGCAATAGTTCTAGTGAAACTTCGTCCACCAATACCAAACATCTTCGTGCCTTCGACTCCGCCGTCATTAACAACTGCAATATCCGTCGTGCCGCCACCAATGTCTGCTAGAATCGCCGTGAAATTGCTATCCGTATCCGATCCCAAAACGCTCCTACTCACCGCAAATGGCTCAGCAGCCACAGCCACTAAATCCAACGCAAGCTCGTCCGCAACCTTCTCCAGCGCGCCGATATGAACCATCGGAGCAAACGCCGTGTAAATCTGCACCGCCACATCTCGCCCCTGAAAACTAATCGGATTCGAAACTTTATATCCGTCAATATGAATACTCACTAGCGCCGAGTTAACCAACTTCACTTCAACATCCTCATTGCCAGTTTCCAGCGCAATTTGAGCCTGAGCTTTTCCCTGGGCTCGCTCCTGGACTTTCTCAATAATAAATTCCATCTCGGCAATGTCTAATGGCTTATTTGGCTGCGGCCTGCGATAGCGAATAGTATTCGTAACACCCTTAACCAGTTCGCCCGCGATACCAATAACGACTCGCTTACCCTGAACGCCAGCTTGATCCTCAGCTTCAGACAGAGCCTCTTCGCAATTCGCCACAACACCAGCAATATCAGCAATCGCACCGCTATGCATATCGCCCATTTCCTGCTGTTTTCGGCCAACACCAATAATCTTCAGCTCGTCGTCTTTAACTTCAGCGATTAACGCCTTAACCACCTCCGTACCAATATCTAAGCTAACCAATAGTTCGCGACTATCTTTATCAGACTTCTTCAACATGTCTTTCAATGCCATATAATAAATATTATATAACGCTTGTGATTTTTAGAGCAACAGTTAATTATCTATCTTAAGACAGCCTTGATTCGACGAATTCCAGCCGAACTAGATTCTTCTTTGGTGATTTTGAATCGCTTGCCATCTTCAGACAAAACTCCAGTGTGTTCAACGTGTGGGCCGCCGCAAACTTCAAAGCTGACGACATTATCATCTTTACCAATAGAATAAACCTTAACCTCGTCGCCGTAACGCTCACCGAACGCACCAATTGCCCCCATGCTCAACGCCTCATCGGTCGGATATACAGCAAAACTAACTGGCAGATCTTCATCAATCCAAGCATTAACTTGATCTTCAACCGCCTGTTTTTCTTCTGGCGTCAATTTATCGTGATTAAAATCAAAGCGCAATCGATCGGCGGTAATATTGCTTCCGTGCTGCTGTAAATCTGGTGCATTCAGAACCTTACGTAACGCCGCGCCCAACAAATGCGTCGCCGTGTGATATTTCAGATGAATAGAGTCATGACCTTCCAAGCCGCCGCTAAATTGTCCTTTGCGAGCTGTCTTAGAGCGCTGCCGCTGCTCATCCATTTTCGCGGTAAATTCCTCGCGCCAATTGTCCGAAAGTTTAATTCCCTGTTTATATGCCTCTTCCGTACTGAGTTCCACTGGGAAACCGAAAGTGTCGTACAAAGTGAACAATTCTTCACCAGTCAAGCCATCGTCAATGTAGCGTTGCATTTGTCGCAAGCCTTTCTCAAAGTCTGACGAAAAGCTTTTTCTTCCTTAACGAGGACAGCAATTATATTGTCGCGATTATTCTTCACCTCTGGAAAATCAGCTTCGTACAAATCAGCGATCGTCGGCACAACTTCTTGCAGGAAATTCTGCTCGATTCCCAAGTCAAAACTATAGCGAATTGCCCGACGGAGCAGACGACGCATCACATAGCCCTGCTCTTTATTACTTGGCACGCACCCATCAACCGCCATAAACGCCGCAGCCCTTAAATGATCGGCAATCACTCGCATACTTTCGGTATGTGAAGCATAATCCTTACCGCTCAGATCTTGCAGTTTTTCAATAATCGGCCAAAGCAAGCTAATCTTAAAGACATCAGGATCATTATTTACTGCAGCCGCGATTCGCTCAAGTCCAGATCCATGGTCAATATTCGGCTTATCGAGTGGCTCAAATTGCCCCTCAGCAACTTTTTTATATGCCATAAATACGTTATTGCCAATCTCCATAAATCGACCACAATCACAGTTCGGATGACAATTTTCACCAAATTTTGGATCATGCTCAATGAAATCAAACTCATAAAACATCTCACTATCCGGACCACACGGATCACCAACCGGAGTAGTTTCTGGACCACCATTACGACTCCACCAGTTTTTACTGCCGTCATAAAAGAAAATTCTTTCACCTGGATTTACACCACGCGCCGCTCCCTGTTCTTCGCTGCCTATATCCGCCATTTTTGCATCAATGCCCTTTTCTGCAAACTTTTTCTGCCACAATTTAGCCGCTTCAACATCTTTATCGATATTATATTCCGGCGCACCAATAAAACACGTTACGTACAATCTCTGCGGATCAAGACCAATTTCCTCAGTCAAAAACGTCCACATCCAGCCAATTTGCTCTTCCTTAAAATAGTCGCCCAGACTCCAGTTTCCAAGCATCTCAAAAAACGTCGTATGGCGATTATCACCAATGTCGTCGATGTCCTGCGCTCGCAAACACGTTTGAGAATCGGCAATTCTTTTGCCTTTGGGATGCGCCTCACCAAGCAAGTACGGAATCATCGGCTGCATTCCGGCGCCCGTAAATAAAGTCGTCGGATCATTAGTTAAAATCAACGGCGCACGCTCAACAACGGCGTGACCCTGTTTTTTATAAAATTCAAGATATTTACTACGTATTTTTTGGGCATTCATGAGTGTAATTATACCATAAAATAACCCCACCTTACAGATGGGGTTTATAGATCAAATTGCCAATCTCAACAAATTATTCAGCTACTTCTTCAGCTGGCTCTTCTTTTGGTTGATTCTTGCGAAGTTTTTCTGGATTACGGATGGCTTTGTGCTTGTCAGCGGAAACTTCCTTAACCCACTTTGGCAATTTAACGCCAGCTTCTTTCAATAACTTAACTACGCGTGGTGTTGGCTGTGCGCCATTGTCCAAATATTTCTGAGCCAATTCAACTTGGATATTTGATTCTTTAGTGTGTGGATTGTAGCTACCGACATAAGCGACTACACGACCACTTGATGGATGACGATGTGCTTCTTGTACCGCCAAGCGATATACTGGATAACCTTTGCGACCCAAACGTTGCAAACGAATTGCTAGCATAAATTTAATTCTTCCTTTAACTCTACGTTTTATTATTCCTTACTTTAGAACAGTTTACACTATTTTTCCTATAACGTCAATCTGTTTTCACGATTCCGCCACCCAAACATTCATCGCCGTCATATATTACCGCAGATTGACCCGCGGCTACGGCACGCTCCGAAGCACAAAGGTGTACAACATCTCCGTCAATTTTCGCGTCGAATAAAGTGCCTCGATGACGCAACCGGACTTGTATATCCTTATCTTTATGCGGCGCTTGATTAATCCAATGAATATCCGCCAGCCTAAGTTCTTTTCGCCACAAACTTTTATTGTCAATTGATCGCGACACGTAAACCTCATTTTTTCATATCTTTGCCGACGACATAGTACGGTAATCCGCCACCAACATTCAAACCATGACGTTGACCGAGCGTATAGAAAATTGCGCCGTCATGTCTACCGACGACAGATCCCGTCTGCTGATCAATGATATTTCCTGGCGCAGTTTTAACATATTCCGACAAAAACTCACGAATTCCAACTTGCCCAACAAAAACAAATTCCATCGATTCCTTTTTGCTAGCCGTCCACAAACCGCGCTCTTTCGCCATTTCGCGAACTTCCGCCTTAGTAAAATCGCCCAACGGAAATATGGTTTTTGACAAAGCCTCCGAAGTCACTCGATATAAAGTAGGTTTGGTCTTTTATTATCATCACGAGCGCGTAACAATTTAGCCGACGAAGACGATTCATGAACAACGCGCGCATAATGCCCTGTCGCGATATAATCCGCTCCAGCCGCCAACGAGGCCTCCAAAAATATCTTAAACTTCACTTCTTGATTACACATAATATCTGGGTTTGGCGTGCGGCCAGCTTGATATTCGCGAATCATGTAATCGACAACGTTTTTGCTTATATTCTTTCTGGAAATCAAAAACTCGAAAATCAATACCCAAGCCAACCGCCACACGCTTGGCGTCAGCAACATCTTCCGCCCACGGACAATGCATTCCAGGCAGATCCTCGGACCAGTTCTTCATATAGATGCCTGTCACATCATAGCCCTGCTCAACTAATAATGCCGCAGCCACAGAGGAATCCACACCGCCCGACATTCCAACAAAAACTTTCTTACTCATCTAGACAACCCCAGAGCAAATAGCCCAATTCTCATTAATTCACCCATTGCCAGCCACCAGCCCCACGGCGTTAACCACCACCACGAGCTCCAGTTTTTATCAGAAGCAACAGGATGGCTTCGAACTTTCACATCGTCAAATTGCGCTGAAAATTCGAGTTGCGCCCGACGCATATGATAACCACTCGTCACCAAAATCACATCTTCAATTTTTCGCGAATCGACAATTTTCTTCACTTCAGTGGCGTTTTGTCTGGTCGTTTCGGAAGACTCGTCCATAACAATGGCTTTCTCAGGAACGCCGCTGTTAATCGCCCGCTGGCACATAGCCTTAGCGTTGGACGGGCCAGTTTTATCGGCCGCCGCGCCCGACACAACAATCAACGGCGCCCAACCTTCTTTATACAGTTTAATAGCCTCGTCAGTTCGCGCATTCGTATCGCCACCGCTGACAACAACTATTGCATCAGCCTTACGACAATCGCCTTCACCCACGCCTTGGCATTTTCCCAAATCATCTGGGGATAAATACGCGCTAAGCCCAAAAATCACCAAAGCAGCAAAAATAATCAAGCCAACTAGTTTACGGATCATCGACGAGTCCTCTTCATTTCCGCTTGCACAGCTTCGATGATAAATTCGCCAGCTCGCTTTATATTCTCATCATTATTCAACTTGCCTAAGGTAAGCCTTAGACTTCCGTCAATCTCTGATTCGCTCAGACCGACACTCGCTAGTACATGAGAACGCGTTCCAGAATTAGCCGCGCAAGCACTACCCGTAGCCACTAGAACTCCACGAGATTCTAATAAAAAAACACCAATCTTTCAGCGTCAATTCCAGAAAATGATATATTCAAAAACTCACCAAACTTTTTCATATCTGATGATATCAACATCTCAGGAAAAGCCTGCCTCAAATCTTTTACTAAATTTTTCCCGCAACTTTCGCAGTCGCTTCACTTCAGCAGAACGTCGTTTTTGTGCCAATTCCAAAGCAGTCGCAAAGCCAATCACGCCAGCAACGTTTTCAGTTCCACTGCGCAGACCCAATTCTTGACCGCCACCAAAAATATTCGCTTTCAATGTAACGCCAGGTCGCACCCACAGTAATCCAACTTGCTTTTGGACCGTAAACTTTCGCCGCAGACAATGTCAATAAATCAACACCCAGCCTTTTTAATCTTCACGTCAATCAAAGCCGCCGCCTGCGAAGCATCTGTATGAAAAATCAACGGTAAAGGTTCATCATTTTCTTGGCGCCTGAGTCGCTCAGCTTTTACAATTTCCGCAATTTCTTCAATTGGCTGGATATAGCCCAGCTCATGATTCACCAGCGCAATACTAACAAATCCAACATCTGGCGTTAACATTTTTTTTTAACCGTGTTCGGGTCTATTCGTCCATTTTTCATTGGCGGAATTAGCTTCACTTCCGAACGCGCTTTTGCGGAATTAATCACCGAATCATGTTCAATTGCCGAAATTAAACTTACGCCATTTGCTGCATTGAACGCCAAATTGACAGACTCAGTTGCTCCAGCTGTCATTATCAATTCATCAGCCATCACACCCAAGCAGCGCGCCAGCCGAGCCTTCGCGTCTTGATATTCACGCTTTGTAAATATTGCTGGAGCGTACGGACTAGACGGATTGAAAAACTTTTCAGAAAAATATGGCAACATCGCCTCAATCACCAACGGATCCATTGGTGTGGCAGCAGCATGATCAAGATAAATGTAGTCTTTATTCACTTTTTTATTATATCAAAGCGACTGACCGGTTTGCGGATCTTTCTTATACAATTGTCGAGAAACTCGCTCGTAATATTCCTTAGTTGCCAAGACAAAATTCTGAAGCTCGTCGCCCTCCAGGTAACTATAGCGATAATTCGGCTGAATCTTCAAAATTCCCTTTGGTTGCACTTCATAACGCGTCGTCAATTCTTGCCGACCACCCTTACCATCAGCAACTTCTTCCATACCAAATCCAAGTATCTTTTATCTAAATTAAAAATTCTCGTCGCGCAACATACGCCGGCTTCTCGCCAAAAATTGTTGCGCCAATTTCACTTTTCCAATTGGATTAGCTCGCGCTCGGTAAAATTTCTTTAATGGACGATCTTTTTACGGAATTTCAATAAAGACACCGCGTCGCTATCGTCAGCAAAAACCAAACTTCGTACTTTTTCAAAAACTTAGTCACTTATTGTACCTCGTTAGCTTTAGTTTTTCGAAGATCTGCTAACATATTGCCAATTTCTTTCACAGACTCAACAGGATCGGTAGGCTTCTCATTTTCACCAAGCACCTGTCTACAAAAATCAACCGCCTCGTTATTAGGGATATTCGTTTTAAGATTATTTACGTCAAACGCAGTCTTCCCCAATTCAGGGCTTACTTTAGAATTGTCACCGCGTTGCTCGGCGTCAGAAAAATAGCGGCAAGTTTTTCGCGAGCTTCAATTTCAGGTGTTTTTGTAACACATTCCGGCGTACTATTCATTTTCTCCACTTTCAAATGCCAAAAAGTTCTTTTGTGTTGTGAAGAGTAGCTTGGCTTAAAACATCAAAATCAATATTTCGCTGCTTCGCCCAATATTCAGCCACCAATCTCACATATTCTGGCTTGTTTATATTACCACGAAACGGCGCTGGTGTCAAGAATGGCGCGTCAGTTTCTAGCAATAATCGCTCCAGCGGGATTGGAAGCGAACAATTCTTTCTGCAATTGATCCTTTGTGAATGTACTAATTCCATTAAGTCCAACGTACAAATTTCGCGAAAAACCTTTTTCCAAATTGTCACGCGTATCGGTAAAACTATGCAACACGCCGCGAAGCCCGTGAAAATTGTCAAAAATTGGCCAAAAATCACTCCAAACTGACGGCTGATCCTTCGCGCCATCGCGAACATGAAAACTTACCGGCAAATCATAATCTATTGCCATTTGAAGTTGTGCCTCCAAGCCCTCAATTTGTGTTTCCCGCGGACTGTTATTGTAATAATAATCAAGCCCAATCTCACCAATTGCCACAATCGGAGAATTTTCCGTCTTATTCTCCAGCAAAGTTTTGACATCTCCCCAGCCATCTTTCGTATCATGCGGATGAACACCAATTGCCGCCCAAGTAAACTCATGATTCACGGCAAATTCCACAGCTTGGCGGCTACTTCGCTGGTCAGTACCGACACAAATCATGCCAATATTCACCTCGACCGTTTCTTTGTAAAATTGCTCGCGATTGTCCGTAAAAAATTCCGTATCGTGCAAATGACAATGCGAATCTATCAGACGTAAACCCTCAGTCGCACTTTTTCTTATAAGCCTCAATCATAAACTATTTAACCTGAGGTTCTGTTTTCGAAGCGCGTGGATCTGGCGTGTGAATATATTTGCGCGGGAACAAAGGCGTCAATTCTGACGGCACGACACCACTAGCAAACATATCATGAATTTTTCTCGGCAGTTTGCGGCATAAATGGACGAAGCATGTCAGACACTTGCAACAACGTACCGCAAGCATGCGCCAAGATCTCGCTCAAATGCGACTCTGCTTCTGGATCTTTATCACGATTTTTAGCAACTTGCCAAGGCTGAACTCGCTCAATATATTGATTCAAAGAGCGAACAATTAGCCAAATTTCGTCCATTGCTTGGTCAAACATATAGCTTTCCATAGCCTGACGATATGGTCCCATATCGTGTTCTGATTGTGGAGCGTCGCCAATAACGCCAGCTTGATAACTCTGCACCATTTTAGCGACTCGCTGAACCAAATTGCCCAAATCATTGCCAAGCTCACCATTATACGCAGCTTCAAACTTTTCCCAAGTAAAGTCGCCGTCATCTTGCGTTGGTACGTGGCGCAAGAAATAATATCGAAACGCCTCGGCGCCGTAATCTGGAATAATATCAGCTGGACCAACACCATTTCCGAGACTCTTTGCCATTTTCATTCCGCCAGAATTAATAAATCCATGGACAAGCAATACTTTCGGAAGCGGCAAATCTAGCGCCATGAGCATTGCTGGCCAAATACCAGCGTGGAAACGAAGAATATCCTTGCCAATGACTTGCACGTCAGCCGGCCAAAAAGATTGCCATTCTTCTGGACGATCAGGATAACCGATAACCGTAATGTAATTGCTCAGAGCGTCCAACCAGACGTACATAACTTGATTATCATCACCAGGAACCGGCACGCCCCAGCTAAGATTTTTACGCGGGCGAGAAACCGACACGTCTTTCAGGCCATCTTTCATCAGCTCCAAAAACTCTTTTTTACGGAATTCAGGCACGATTCTCATTTTATTTGACTCAATTGCCTGACGAATATTGTCCGAAAAAGCACTGGTTTTAAAATAGTAGTTTTCCTCACTCAAGCGCTGATACGGCGTTTGGTGATCTGGGCAAACTCCATTATTATCGGCAGCTTCTTTATCTGTGACAAAAGCTTCGCACCCCTGACAATACCAGCCTTCATATGAACCTTTGTAAATATATCCAGCTTCAACGAGTTTTTGCCAAATATACTGCACCGCAGCAACGTGATGCGAGTCAGTTGTTCGAATAAAATCTGTCACTGAAATATTCAGCTCGGAAATCATATTCTTAAAATTGACGTGCGTTTGATCGACGTATTCTTGAGGTGTTTGATTCTGACTGGCGGCTTTGGCAGCAATTTTATTGCCATGCTCATCCACGCCAGCTTGAAAACGAACCTCATGCCCGTTCTGTCTGGAATAACGCGCCCACACGTCTGCCAACATATAATCCATAGCATGCCCAACGTGTGGCAAGCCGTTTACGTAAGGAATAGCGGTAGTGATGTAAGCGTGTTTTCTTAGTCATGATATATATTATATCACCACTAGAGCAATTATTGCAGACGCCACTCTTTCAGCAGCCTCTTCCAATCTTCAATCGCCAAATCTTCAGCGCGAGCATCTGGTGAAATTCCTGCATTTTTCAGCAATTCTTCCGCCATACCCTTATCAATCCCCAGCCCACCGCTCAGACTAGACCGCAACTTCTTGCGCTTCGCAGAAAATCCAGCCTTAACAATGCGGAAAAAATCTCTCTGATCTTCTGGAGTAATTAACGGATTATTACGAGTTCTTAAAACCACAACCTGCGAGGTCAACTTTTTGGTGGTGGCGTAAAAACTGCCTCGGAACTTCAATATCCAACTCCGCCTCAGCAAAAATCTGAACGCTCACAGATAGAATGCTCATATTCCCAGCCTCTGCCGCGATTCGCTCGGCAACTTCTTTTTGTACCAATAGCACCGCAATGCTCGGCTTATTTTCCGCGGTCATCAATTTTTCAACAATTTTGCTGGTGATGTAATATGGGACATTAGCTACGACTTTGTAATTTTTTGGCAATTGATTCAGGTCAAATTGCAATATATCCTGATTCACGACAGTTAATTTCTTGCCAGGAAATTGCCCTGGTAATTTTCGTGCCAAATCTGCGTCAAATTCCACAGCAATCACTGAATTAGCCCGAGCTAACAAGCGGCTAGTCAAAGTGCCTAGTCCCGGTCCAATTTCCAGTACAACATCATCACCCGTCAATTCGGCCGCTTCAGCAATATCCGCCAAAATCTCCGGATCTTTCAACCAGTGCTGTCCAAGCGATTTTTTTGGTCCATGGAAGAAGCCATTTAGCGCCCATCTCCATTCGTCCAGTCAGTCGCCAAGTCGAATCCGTGCGGATGTTTAGCCGCAAATCCACCGGTATCGTAAACCTTGCCCGGACCCATACTGGTCTCAACCACCGAGCATCGCGGATAGTTACCATAATTAGCCGCCACCAAAATATAACCATCCTTATCAACCTTCGCGCCATCCGCCCGCACCTGTATAAGTGCCGCCGCTACCACAAGCTTTTATCACAATATTCATCGGCAAATCATAATACGTCTCGCGATGTGCTACACCCTTAGAGTCGGTAAATATCTGCGCGCCCTTACTTTTTCGTCAATGGATTTTTAGGCTTCGTGCCAATTATTTCAATCTGCTTCTTCGGCTGCTTTGTGATTTTGCTAGCGACTTCCTTGCGACTAATCTCGCGCTCATTCTCTACCTCAACCTGATAAGTCACCTTCCGCACACCTTTTTCCCCAAGCTGCTTAACACTCTTAAATCCAATCGGCTGAGAATCGTCCTTAATCTGCTCAATATCAAAATTAATATCAGCTTCTTCGTTTATCGTTCGCTGTTTTGATCGCTCAATCTTCATTACCAGACCCACGCCGTTCACCAAAAGATCGTCAGAATTCGTAAAATGCGTCTTATCTTCGCGATATAAAGTCAACCCAGCAGCCTTCGCAATCAAAGCCGGTGTTTGTTCAGCTGTGGTTATTTTCAGGCGTTTATTTCCATCGACGATTGTTATTGGACGAGCGCGGAAAATATTGACCTGGTATTTTGCGCCGGTCAGTTCCATATCAATATTTGGCTCAACCGCGTCAATCTTTTCGTCAATCGTAATCTTAGCCGCACGCAAGGCCTGCCGAACGGTCAATGCATTTGTGATAATCGTCTTTTCTTCACCGCGATCATAAATACGAGACCAAATGCTCACCAGAAGTCTTTCCATCAGCAAACGAAATCATTGGAGTCGCAATCGCAACCAACACAGCCAATCCAATAATTTTTCCAAAAAATAAACCTTTTGCGCGCATAATCATATAATAACTCGTTAACCTAGTCAAATAAATTATATCAGATTAAGTGCTTTTTATCTATAGACTACGGCCAACTTACGCTACCAGCGTTAGTCTACCACCATTTTTGGCGATTCCATGCATTGTAAGCCCCAGCCCAACTACCATATCTACTTACGGCATAATTATTGAAAACTCTAATCTGACAAACTGGATCACTTTGCCAGTTTGGGCAAGCCTAGAAAGCTTATTTATATTCGTCTGACCAAGCCCAGCATATTGCCCGTTCCTAGCCGTCGTTCGCCAAGTTGACTCTTTCGTAAAAATGAAAGTTCACATAGCCATAATCATCAGGGCTAATACCAGCCGCAGACATCCAATCCGAATGAGATCCAGAAGGTAGGCTAACTTTCGTCCCCGCAATTTCAATCTGCTTCTTTGGCTCTTTTGTCACAACACTAGCGATTTCCTTACGGCTCACCTCCATGCCGTTCTTCATCTCGACTTTCATAAGTGACATTTTTCTTACCATTCTCGCCCACCTGTTTTTACTTCGCGATATCCCGAATCTCGATTCGCGTCTTGGACTTTTTCAACCTCAAATTTCACATCTTCTTCTGCGGTTATGGTTTGCTTGCCATTACGCCAAAGCTCAATTTTCATTCCAGGAATAATTTTCGCCGAACGATCCACAGATAGCGTATCATCTTTCTTTGGGTCAATATTCTTCTCTTTCAATAGCTCGCCAACCGTCTTAGCGTGTGTGCGAATGACAGATTCTTTGCCGTAAAGTGCAAAATTAACCATCGAGGCTCTATCAATTTTCATCACCATGTTTGCGCCATCAACCGCCATATTATCGGAATTGGATAGAGTGGTTTTGTCCTCTTCAAAAACTTCGATTCCAGCAGTCTTCGCGATCAAAGCTGGCGTTTGTTCGGCTGTGGTTATTTTCAAGCGTTTATTTCCATCGACGATTGTTATTGGACGAGCGCGGAAAATATTAATGCTATACTTCTCTGCCACCATCTCCGAATCAAGACTCGGCTCGACTACGTCTTGGCGTTCATCAATAGAAAACTTAGCCAATTTCAAAGCCTCGCGAATCGTCCTCGCTTTTGTGACGATCGTCTTTTCTGCACCCCTGTCATAAATCGTTACCAACTTTTCGCCAGCCTTAGCTGCTGGCTTAGTAGCGTCAGCCAATGCTTGATTGACAAAAATAGACCGCCAACCAGCATCAATATCGCGCCAGAAACGAACGTAATTTTTCTTAGAATAGTGTTTTTGCTTGTAATCTTATACCCATAAGTTCACACCCACAACGCAGGTATTCTTATTATATCAAATTTTTCTCAAGCGTGCGAACTCGACGTTCAATTTCTTAATATTTCCATTGTCAAACTGAACCGTAACCTCAGCCCTTCGCTATCAATAACTTCCCCGAACCAAAAACTCGGGACTGCGAACTCGATCACCAACTTCCAAAGCCGATATCTTCCGAATAAAAATCAGGCTCTACCGTCGGTTGAGCTGGTCTATCAACACCACCAGCCATCAAGCCCATCTCGTCCAAAAACCTCGATGGCATATTATAGCCAATCTGACCAAATTGTGTCCGAGAACTAGCACAACTAACGAATAATTCTTCCCTCGCCCGAGTCACGCCAACGTAGCACAACCTGCGCTCTTCTTCAACATCATCAGCGTTGCCGCTATCAAACACCCTCGCGTGCGGTAAAATCCCCTCTTCCAGTCCCGCCAGAAAAACCACCGGGAACTCCAAACCTTTAGCCGCATGAAGCGTCATGAGCGTCACTTGCTGATCGGCAGTTGTATCCGTCGAAGACATCAAAGCCATCTCTTCCAAAAAAACGTCGCCACGTCAACGTAAGCCTTCGCTTCCGACTAAAAGCACGCCGATATTTTCCATTCGTTCCTCAGCTTGCGGCGTTCCGTCGTTTATAAAATCTTCATAGCCAGTACTTTTCATGATCTTTTCAATCAATTCGGCTGGAGATCCGTCAATCTCCTGCTGCAAATCGTGCAATTTTTGACCAAACTCTAGCAACGGACGTTTTGCGCGCGCTGTCAAAGTATCCGCCTCCTCAACCGCCAGCAACCCGCTAATTATATCTTTCCCCGACGCGTCATTCCAGTCCAGAAACTTAGAAATACTTACTGCCCCAACACCGCGTTTTGGCGTATTCACAATTCGCAAAAAACTAACTCGATCACTCGGCTGATATAATAATCGCAGATATGCTAATAGATCCTTAACGACCGCTCGATCCAAAAATCGCAGACCGCCTACAATTTTATACGGAATATAACTCTGGCGCAGGGCTCGCTCAATTGCGTAACTTTGCGCATTCGTTCGGTACAACACCGCCACGTCACCATATTGACGACCGTTCGCAATTTGCGCCTGAATCTCATTCGCAATCGCCAAAGCCTCCTCAGACTCATTGTATAATTGCCATAATTTCGGCTCAACACCATCGCCATTCGCTGTCCATAAATTTTTATCAGTTCTATGAATATTATGACTAATCAGCGCATTTGCCATATTCAAAATCGCGCCAGTCGAACGATAATTTTGCTCCAGCTTGACCACCGTCGTGCCTGAAAATCACGCTCAAAAATTGAGAATATTAGTATAATCAGCCCCGCGAAAACTATAAATCGACTGAGCGTCATCACCAACCACGCATAAATTGCGACGCGAATTAACCAGCAGCTTAATTAACGCATATTGCACTGCATTCGTGTCCTGATACTCGTCAATCAGAATATGCTCGAATTGCTGCTGCCATTTGTGACGGATATCTGGCTTATTTCTCAATAATTCCACGGTTTTTATCAATAAATCATCAAAATCCAACGCCGAAGCATCTTTCAAGGCTTTTTCGTAAGCAAAAAACAGCTCAGCTATTTTCTGCTCTCTGGGACCCGCGAGTTGAAGCGAAAAATCCTCAGCATTTCGCATTTCATTTTGGCGTTTGAAATAGCCGAGTACAGCTCGAGGTTTAATGTCTTTATCAGTCAAAGCCGCGAGCCTTCATAATTTTGCTTCATCAGCTTATTTGATCATCGGTATCGTAAATTAAGAATCGCTTGTTCAGACCCAATATTTTCGCCGTCCATCGCAACATTCGCACGCAAATACTGTGAAAAGTTCCCATCCACGGCATAAATTGCCGATTTTTCAGAATCTTCACTCAATATTTGTGCCAATCGCTGACGCATTTCCTTCGCAGCCTTATTAGTAAATGTAACCGCCAATATTCGACTAGGAAATATTTTTCAACTCGCCAATCAAATAAGCAATTCTATGAGTCAGGTTTTGGTCTTTTCCAGATCCAGCTCCAGCCAAAAATCAACAGTGGCCCATCAGCGTGTGTCACCGCTCGAGCCTGCTCGCTATTTAATCCGTCAGTAAAATTAGACATATATCTATTTTATCAGCAAAAAGTACGAAACAGCGCCGCCAGCCATACCAATTGCCAAAAATAGAACAATAAGCAACGCTATTAATAATCCAGATTTTTTCTTTTCTTTGTCGGCTGAAGGTTTGACCTCTGTGGATACAGCAGCAAACATCGGTGCTGGCTCAGAATCCATAGTTTCTTTTTCGGATAATTCAGAAGACTCAATCAAGAGCTGTCAATGTCAGTGGACATTTTATCGTCTGAATCTTCAGGAACGCCAGCCTCCTCAATTGCTATAATTTCTGGACTCAAATCCATTGGCGAATCGGGTGCATCGCCCAAAGAATTTTCGCTCATGCTGTAATTAGATAAATTGGTATTATATTGATGTTCCAATTTTATATCCTCAGAATCAGCAGACATAGACACATCTTCATCACTATTCATCTCAGAACTAGTCATAGTTTGGTTAACGGAACCAAGCGGTCGCTTCTCCACTTCAACATTAGCAATAAACGGAGACTCTAGCGGCGTAGTCATCGGTGCAGCAGGAGTTTCGCTATTACTTACGGCTAATGATTGAGCTATCTTATCAGTCAATGACAACTCCTCAGCAGGCGTATCTTCAATCTCCGCAAAAGTAGATTCATTGTGCACGTCTTTAAGATCAGGGACATCACTAAGATTATCCGATTGAGCAACTATATCAGACATCTCTTTCCTTACCGCAGAATGCCTATTATTTGTGCTAATCACGTCCACCAAATCAGGTGAGGGCTGAATCGTCGTGCCAGTTCGGGATGGAGCGGGAGCAGCAGGTTTTTGGATAGTGCTGACAGATGAAGGTCTAACAACATCCATGAAACGACCAGTTGGACGCTTTGCTATAACAGACGTACTTTTTACTTCGCTAGCAGCCACACTAGGAGATCTGTTGATTATTGAGTCGTTAGCAACTTTCTCGTTCGTAGGACTATCGACCTCTTTAGGAGTCGCATCGTCGCTAGAAGGCTCTTTTTTTGCTTCAGGCTGAGAGATCGATGATAAAGGAGTAGAAGCAACAGATGAAGGCGTAAATGGAGTTACTGGAGGTGCAAAGCTAGTATCAATAGAGTTCTCCGGTGCAGACTTTCCCTCTACGGGCGCAGATGCAGAAACCTCATTATTATTTTCATTAGCCACCACTGGAGCTTCCTTTTCTCGCTGCTTATCCATAAGAGAGCTTACCGCTCTATCCAACTCATCAAAATCAATATCTGTCATATGCCCCCTATTTTTTAACCTTTATGTGCTTTCGAGATTATCTCCTTAAATTGATATGCATCCAAACTGGCTGCCCCAACCAATAAACCATCAAGTTCATCAATTGCTAAATAATCCGCGGCGTTTATTGACGTAATACTTCCACCATAGACAACTCGAACTGATTCTGCCGCTTTTTACCGTACAAATGAGAAATATGTCGTCGAATCATCTGTGTAGCTTTTTTTACATCAGACGCTTTAGCGCTGTCGCCAGTACCGATCGCCCAAACTGGCTCATATGCAATAACTACTTCATCCAGCTCGTCCGCCGTCACGTTAGCCAGACCACTAGTCAATTGATCAGCCAGAACATCCTTCGTTTCGTCAAGAGTCTTCTCTTGAATCGTTTCACCAACACACAGAATCGGATGAATACGATTTCGAATTGCCGCCTGAACTTTCAGCCGAATGTCTTTTTCGCTTTCAATGAAAAATATAGCGACGTTCCGAATGTCCAATTATCACATAATCAGCAATTCCACGAAGATGCGCCGCTGGAATTTCTCCTGTGTACGCCCCCGAATCTCGCCAATAGCAATTCTGGGCCGCCAACTTAGCGATTCGACGATTAATTTGTAAACTCAAACTCTGCAGCGTCAAAATAGTAGGCGCCAGCACCACTTCAACATCTCTATGCGACGGCAGCGTATTCATCAGCTTATGCAAATATAAGCTAGCCTCCTGCATATTGAAGTTCATTTTCCAGTTACCGATGATTAACTTTTTTCTCATGAGATAATCCTTATGCTTAGTTTATCACCTCAAACCGTATGCGTCTAGTAAACTTTCAATTCCAGGCAATTTTTTACCAGCCATCAAGGCCATACTAGCTCCGCCACCAGTGGAAACATGGGTAAAATTGGCGCCGTCATGCCCGTCCCATTTCAATATAAAATCAGCTGTGTCTCCGCCGCCGACTATTGAAACTACTCCTTTATTCTGGGCAATAGCTAGTGCCACTCGCGCTGAACCGATTGCAAAATTATCAATTTCAGCATAACCCAACGGACCGTTCCAGATAACCATCTTTGCATCAGCCAGTATTTTCGCGAATTTCTCGATTGTCTGACTTCCGATATCCAGCGCCATATCTAAGTCCTTTATTTTATAAATATTAACTTCTTGACGAGGAAAATCCTTAGAAATCTCTGGCGCAACCGCCACGTCAATCGGCAATACCAAAAAATCGTCAACATTCTCTGCACCAACCTTAGCCGCCGCCAAATCATAAATTTCCGCGACAACCTTTTCCATTCCCGGCTCAAACACACTTTTGCCGACATTAAATCCACGACAATGTAAAAATGTGTTTGACATGGCACCGCCAATTAAAATCCGATCCGCCTTTTTAATCAGACGCTTAATCAGTAGTATTTTATCGCTAACTTTCGCGCCGCCAATAACCGCAACCAACGGACGTTTTGGCTTATTCATCGCCTCGGTGATAGTTACATATTCTTTTTCTAATAGTAATCCCGCTAGTCCTGGAACACACAACGTAATCGCATGAGTGCTGGCATGTACCCTGTGTGCGACCGCAAATCCGTCCTGCACAAAATAATCTGCTCGGACAGCGCGTTGAATTGACTTGGCAAATGTTAAATCATCAGCCTCCTCCTCGTCATAAAAGCGTAAATTCTCCAACATAAGAATACTGCCTCGTGGCGCGCGGCGAACGGCTTGATGAACGGCTTCGCCCACGCAATCATCCAGCAATTCTACCGGACGGCTCAACAACTTGGACAGGTGATCTGCGACGACTTTCAGGCTAAATTTAAGATCCTTACCTTTTGGTCGCCCCAGATGAGACATGATAACAATCTTGCAATTCTGCTCCAGCAAATATCGGAGTGTGGGCAGCGAAGCACGAATTCTTAGATCATCAGAAATCTGACCGCACTTTGTTAGCGGCACATTATAATCTGCTCGCAGAAGAATAGTTTTTCCACGTAGATCAACATCGCGAATTGTTTGCTTCGGAAATTTTCTGCCCACCCAAATTCTCCTTATGACAACGTCTTGACTTGGATATTGTCAGTCTTGCCTGGCTCTGGATTGTGGCCACTAACAAGCACAACCGTAACTGGATCTGCGCCGAAATAGCCTTCTTGCTTCAACTCGTCAGCTAGCTTAGTTGCTGCATTTGGGTCGTTTGGTCGAACATATGGACGAGAAGCGTACCTTAGAGCCAACTTTTGCGCAGTCTTCATATTTTCTGTCACACAAACAATTGGCATATTTGGACGATATGCAGCAACGTTAATTGCAGTGGCACCAGTGTGTGTTTCCGCAATAATAGCTCGAGCCTTAATTCTCCTTGCTAATTGAGCTGCCGTGTAACTTAAAATCGCGTCAGTCTTTTCACGCATTTCAGCCTTTTCTACCAACATCACTTCACTGTGTTCTTGAGTGTAGATAATAGTCTTGCGCATCGCGCGAACGGTTTCAACAGGATATTTACCATTGGCAGTCTCATCAGACAACATAACTACATCAGCGCCTTGGATTACAGCATTGGCAACGTCGCTCACTTCAGCGCGACTTGGTTCTGGATTATCAACCATACTGCCCATCATTTGTGTTGCAACGATTACTAGCTTGCAATATTTACGACACAAGGCAATAATTCGACGTTGTACAACTGGGACAATTTCCGCGCCAGCTTCCACCGCCAAGTCTCCGCGAGCGACCATAATACCGTCACTAGCCTTAACGATTTCCTCCAAATTCTCTGGATCAACGGCAGACTTAGTCTCAATCTTGGCAATAATATTGGCTGTCGAGCCCAGGTCTGTCAATCGACGACGCAAATCAATAATGTCATCAGCTTTTTGAATAAAGCTCAATGCAACATAATCAAAATCTTGGCTTGCGCCCCACTCCAAATCGTTAATATCTTTCTGAGTAAGAATGTCGCCACCAAAATCTGTGTCTGGCAAATTCAAACCCTTGCGACTCATCAAAACCGTCGTTCTGAACTTCTACGCGAATTGCAGTTGGGCTAACAATTTCTCGCACAACCGTCCTGATCTTGCCGTCAAACATGTAAAGTGGCTCACCGACTTTCATCTTCTCCGCCAAATTGTACTGCACTGGCAAATTGAAGCTGCCGTCATGCTCGGCAATTTCTGAATCCAAGACCAACATATCGCCAACCTTAACATTCAGCATGTTATCTTTCAAAACGCCCAGGCGAATCTTCGGACCTTGCAAATCTTGTAGAATTGCGACAGGCTTGCCTAACTGTTTTACTAACTGTGCGCGCCCAATTGATCTGCTCAATTCTCTCCTCATTAGCGCCGTGGCTAAAGTTCATACGGATGCCGTTAACGCCGGCCTCCAACAATTGGTAAACCTTTTTCTTGGCTGAACGTTGCTGGCCCAATTGTTGCTAATATTTTTGTTCGTTTAAATATATTATTGCTCATTTTAAAATTATACCACGAAATAACAGTGATGAAAAATGGCGCCAAGGAACCTTATAATACTTGTTCAATATCGAGAATACGTTTAATAAAATCAACTATAGCAGATTCAGAAGAAACAAAAAAACAGCTGACCTCTAACATGCACCATTGCAAAATGCAGCTCAACAACGTAGTGTCTCGACAGGAAAAAGAGCTACTAAAACTCTCGTATGTCTCGAATTGGACTGCGACGCATGTTGCGTATTAATGGCAACATAGCACTAAACAATCCAGTGAGAATACACGTACTTACAATAAAGATTATCTGTCGCATATCTACGGCTATAAGTCGTATCACCCTATTTGAATTAATAGAACCGAAGCTATATTGCGCCTGTGCCGTAAGCTGTGGTGCAAATTGCTTATCCAGGAGATACGCACCGATAAAGCCGATAGCAAGAGCGAACACAGCTACTAATATAGATATAATTATCGTATATAGTATATATATCGACACGATATCAATACGATTAAAGCCAATAGCACGAAATACCGCCGTCTCATGTCTATCATCCACAATTGTACGACTGATAGTAATCCACATAATAAGCGCAGCCAATACTATAACTACCAACATAGCATAGATCGACCACTGCTTAAATATATTCTGCATATCGTCCAAAGCAACGCTATTACTAAATGCCAAATTAGATTGATATAAACGACCAATCGGCTTACAAGAATTATCATACTGGACAGTACAGCCCTGCTCATCTATAAACTTTTGCGCATCACTGGCATTTGCAAACTCGACAAAACGATGTTTATTATCCTCATTGCCCATAATATAAAGTGGCTCATATGTAAATAAATCAGCATAATCGGCTTTATTAGGTAGCTTATCGTATAGTGAGCGCGGTATAACCTGCCCAACACCTTCCGTGCGTAATACCCCAGAAATCATATCGTTAGCAGTGCGAGCCTTCTCGCGCTGCTGTTTCTGTTCTGGATTTAGTACTTCACTGTCGCCAGGAGACATACCAACCACTTTAAAAGTAATAAATTTGCTTACGGCAGTTGTTTCTTTACCAAATCTTGCATCAAACAGCTCTTGGTTTGCCGCCTGCTTCTTCTCCTCTGCCGTACGTTTGTCGCTTATTACAGGAGTATTTTCACATGTTGTAGGATTGGGTAGTCCATACAAAAGGCTTGGCTTTTTATAGTCCTTGTTATTTTGATTTGCTGCGATCTCTTTATTTTGCTGCAAGGTCTGCTGTATCAACTCCAGCGAGGCGCTATTTCGGTAACACATTTTAAAACTCAAGTTAGTTATATTGTCACGAATATTTTTAAGGCGCTCAAATTTAGCCTCAGCACTCGCACTTGCCGGCAACTTTTCCAGCTTCAGTAAACGCTCAATAACATTTTGCGGCAAGATTATAGGTAAACTCGACCCGTCAGGCTTCCAGCCAGCATTGTTAGGAAGCATAATATTATCTGTAATTTCAGGTGGTGCAATAACAATACTTGAGCTAGTTACAGGAGGATTTTCATAATTAGCATTCACCTCCGCTTCATCCGAAGTGTCAAAGAACAACTCTTTACCATCAATAAGAGGTACTAGTGCTGAGCCTTTTTGACACTATAAAATTCTTCAGTAAAAAATTTAATAGCACCATATCCCTTAGCTAAACGAGAGAGTTTTGCATCGTCAAAAGCCGGCATGGCGCTATATTTCTCTTTAGTAATTGAGCGGTAATGCCGTTTTGGTCATTAATAGATAGCTGCACAGTACCGTCAGCAGACTGTGAATATGGCGGCCGATCATTGATATAGGAATATTCCAGATTAAGTCGCTTTGCCTCGGTAGCTTTTTGTGAAACAAGTAATTCATAGCGTTTTTTCGCCTCGGCAATAAGATTAGGGTCACGAATAGTCTTATAAAACCCATCGACACTTGATGGCGCGTTAGTGACACTTACGATGTAACGACTAGTCAACCCCTCTTTACGAAACGAATCAATACCACGAAAGAGACCGTTAGCAATCAGGGAAGCTGAAATAAGGACGCCGAACAACATACTCGCCAACAATACCGTAATAAATGTACGTATTTTACGAGCGCGTAATTTTGTATAAGTCAACAATACTATATCGGCTAGCCTAATCACACAATCTCCCATCTTTTAGGGCAATGACACGATCAGCCTGGGCGGCAATTTCATTATCGTGCGTAGCAATAATAATCGTTGCATGATATCTCTCGAATTTGCTGGAATAAACTAATAATATCGCGACTATTAACAGAATCCAGATTGCCAGTTGGTTCATCTGCCAGAATAATAGCCGGCCTATTGAGTAAGGCTCTAGCAATAGCAGCGCGCTGAATCTGCCCGCCGGAAAGTTCGTGAGGGTGGTGGCTTAGTCGATCATACAGGCCAACTTGTCGAGCTAATGATTCAATACGTAGCTTGCGCTCCGCCCGCCCCATGCGCTGAGGCATTGAAGCGACTTCAATATTACGGCGCAACGTCAAAAAAGGCTGCAGATAAAACGATTGAAAAACAAATCCAATTGTCTGGTTGCGAAACTTAGACAGTTGACGATCATTCATACTGGAAACGTTTTTCTCTCCTACAACAATCTCACCAGACGTAGGCTTATCTAGTCCACCAAGTAAATGCAGTAAAGTGCTTTTACCACTGCCGCTTGGACCAACAAGAGCCACAAATTCACCTTCGTGAATGTCTACTGAAACATCATCGATAGCTCTAATTATTTGCTTGCCAACTTTATACTTCTTGATTACATTCGTAGCCCTGATGGCGATCGGTCTGGAATCAAGGTTATCAAGGTTATCAATCTTATAAGCCTGCGCGACTAGAGCACCCGTATTATTACATTCCATATAAAATTACCATTAGCATTATTATAGCCGATAGCTATCCGTACGGTCAACATAACCACATAAACTAGCCTCCACCTCCCTTAATGCTAGAATATAAAATATTATGCCAGAAATAGATAAATACATTATCTCAAAAATTTTGTTCTTTATTTTCGGATCAACTACTGTAATTATTTTCTTTTTATTCTATATTGGAGTATTTGTAAATATCGTTGGGTCCATAGAAGCTGCAATTACGATATATTGCATCAACACCGCCCTGCTGATACCCATAACAATCTGGTACGCAATCGAGCGCTCACATAAACCGAAATATAAGGAGAGCGATATACTTGAAGCCTATTCTGAAATGATGTCTCGGACTGACGATGAGTCCGCCGCCAAAGAAACTACAAAGCAACAATGAAAAAGCTCGCCACAATCAGCGAACTATTCCAAACATTCTTATGGTGACCTTACCGGGAATCGAACCCGGATTGCCAGGATGAAAACCTGGTGTCTAACCGTTGAGACGATAAGGCCACGACTTCAGATATCATAACAAATGTATTGTCGAGTGTGTCTATAGCAAATCAGCCACTTCTCCGCCGTTATCTATTAATGTATAATATTTCCATGACAAAGCAGAAGAAAAAGCGCAATAAAAAATATTCTGGGATGGACGCGATATCTCAGCGACCAAAGGTAACAAGGATTACAGCAGCGAATCGCTCCAAATTATCTCAATGGTTTTTCGATCGGAAAAAGCTCATTCACACCATTGGCATAGCGGGACTCGTTACAATTGCTTTAATTATCGTTATTTCTGGAATACTGAGTTTATTTCGTTAACGAACTGGCAGCAAACCCAAAAAGTACTACCTTTTCCTTCTTCTGATTCAAAGATCATTTTCGCCATCGTGCGATAAAATAACTTTCCTCGCCAAAAATAAGCCAACGCCAGTGCCGTCTGGCCGCTTTTTTCTGGCATTTGTGCCGCGGAAGAATTTGCCAAACAAATTTGCTTGCTCTGATTTTGGCACACCAATTCCCGAATCTTTCACCGTAAACTTAATCTCATTAGTGCCACTCTTTAGAGAAAGTATTACCTTTTTATGTGGTTTGAATAGTAAATAGCGTTGTCGATCATATTCAGCATAACTTGACGAATCTTCTCAGAGTCGGCCGTAATCAATGGGACTTTTCTATCAATCTTTAGGTCCATTTCGACAGACCTCTGATCAGCCACAACTTTAAGCAAAGCAACTTCATCCCGAAGAATTTGAGCAACGTCCGTCTCCTGTTTATCAATGTTAAATTTACCAGTCTGAAGCCTAGACACATTGAGAAAATCATTAATCAGCCTAACCATTCGCTCGCTGGAAGAGAATGCCTCTCTAAGAACTGCACGCTGCGTCGGTGTAATCTTCCCCAGATCACCCTCTAGCATCATATCCAGATAACCTTTAATACTAGTCAACGGTGTCCTTAACTGATGTGAAGCCATAGAAATAAATTCGTTCTTCGCCTCGTCCAGTCGCTGAAGCTGTCGATTACTGAACCTCAGCTCTTTCGTCGCCTCGTCAATTTTACGCTGCAAACTCTTATTCAACTCATTAATTTCTTCCAATGACAAAGAATTTCAGAATCGACACCGTCAGTTCCCCAGCAATCGATTCCAGCATTTCAATATCGCGAGAACTATAGCTCAAACTTTTATGCTCACCCAGAAATAGAATTCCCGTTTCTTGATTTTGATGCAGCAGTGGCATAACAATTTTCGTGCGATGAATATCCAAAAGTTTCTTCAGCTCTGGATCTTTTACTTGATTTGCCAAAAATAACTTCCGGAAAACTACAATTCTTATAATAGTAATCCATAATCTTGCGAACATCTTCCTCGACAACAGATATTCGTCGCCGACCCGCTCGACCATATATTCCTTTTTCTGGAATACAAAACGCCACTTTTTCCGCCTTAAGAGAAGTCGCTATATAATTGCCAACACGTCGAGTTAGCAATTGCAGATCCGCCGTATAGGTTAATATTTTACTAATCTCACGCGTAAATGTATCGGCATCATATTCTCCGTAGTAAAAAACCCTATCAGTAAATTTATCGAAGATTTTCTTCACCGGTTGATATACGACCGCCAAAACCATAGCCAAAATCATGTTCATAAGATTTACGTGACTATCAACCGTCAGGCTGCGTTGGAAAACCAAAATTGAAATGACATATGCAGAAATCACGTAAACGACAGCCAGTGCGATTAATAGCAACATATACGAAACGCTTCGAGCCACCGCCATTTTTACATCCATCAATCGATATCTGACGATGCTATACATAATTGCAAATAAGAAAATAATCGTAGCAATTGGACCAATCCATATATATCGATAATCACCAAGCGCTGGAAGAAACAGATCCACTACAAAGCCAGGAATGCTACATATCAACAGACCAATCATGTAAATCGCAACTTGCTTACGTCGAACAGGATCTGATTTGCGCCACGCTATATGGCCAAAACACATAGAAATTAAGAAGAATACCGAGAAAAAAGTTGCAAAAATAACATAGTTGGCTGCATGAATCGGAATTCGAGAAAAATCTACTGGCGTGACAATTTCTGACGTATTAATAATAAACTCAGGCACCAAAATAATGTATAGCGAAAAAATCGTTATCAATATACTAGACGCGCAGATAAAACTCTTCGTTGATTTTGTCGATGGAAGAAACGACTTTGTAGTGAAAATAGCCAACGCAGGACAAAAAACAGCTGAAGCGACATAAAACCACCTGGACGCGGTGTCCAATACTACTCCACTGTCCGCCAGAGAAAACACCTCAAGTCCAGCTGACCACACGGCCAAACATAGACAAACCAGGAAAAACCAATACTTTGCATCATGACGATGCTTCGACTTTTTAAGTACGAGCACGCCCAAAATTAGCGCCATCAACGCAACCAATCCTAGCACTAACGCTCGTATCATCATACTAATGCTTATTATAGCATTTTATTCTACTTTTCAATCGCAAAAACTGTGTAAACACCGCTCGCAGTAACTGTAGCTTCAATAGATTCTTTTGGTATGCCAGATTTTTGGAGCAACTTAAAGCCTTCTTCAATTGAACGCATCCTAACCTTTGGAACCCACCCCATTAGTCCATGCAAAAATTCTTTTTGTGGGCGATTTACGTTCATATTGCCAGTGATCATCAACCCGCCAGTTCGCAAGAACTTCAGCGATTCTCGCGTCAATTGCTTATAAACGCCGTCTGGCAAATATTCTCGCAAGCCAGAATCTTCCGCAATATCCAGTTTACGATTGCCCAAAACTCCCTCCAAACTCAGAGGCTTGCCAAGCTTACTGAATAATCGTTCACAATGAACTTCAATCTTATCTTCCAAATTCCATTTCTTCGCCAAGCTTTGTGCTGCCGCTAGAGATAACGGATCTTGATCTAGCAGGATAACCGTCGGCGCCTCACACGTTTCGTCCTTAAGTTTTTTCAGCATCTTCAAAGTCGCCAGTCCCGTTCCGCAGCCAAAACTCATCACCAACATATCGTCAATCGAACGATTCTCTTTTTCTGCCACTTTCTTCAAATGATCAATCGATAGACCATTCACTGTTTCCACTCGCTCACGAATACCAAGCGAATCCGCACAATGCCGAATGACGTTAGAAAACTTCTCCGTCACCGGCGCCTGGATAAACTCTCGGACTTCACTAATTCTCTTCTCTACTTCTTCAATAGCCGTCGCTTTATCTACACCGTTGTTGATTTTATCTTGAACCATAACTTCTGTCAGTGGCAAGCCATTGATCTTCTCATCAAATACCGACTCATCCAGCGGACCACTCATAGTTGGATATTTACCTTCTGACAATATTTCGCCATTTTCATCAAAAACACTCAAATCCTCAGCTTCAGAAATTGTCAAAAACGTCAGTGCGGAACCTCGCTGATTGTGCCACGGCCGCGAATCAGTTTGATCCTTGCCATACAATAACTTGTCACGAAAAATCTCCAGATATGAATCTATATCATTACCCCATTTATTTTCTCTCACAAAAGGAATCTTTTCTAGAACATTCGCAATTGCCGCGGTGGCTAAATTTTTATGAATAATATCTTTACGAACATCCTTTAATTCCGCCCCGCCTTGCTCCAGATAATTGTATATGTCCTGAATTTTATCCGGATTATTATATGCAGGATCGGTTTTTTCTCCAATTTTAACCCTACATTCCTCACTCCTAAGATCAGCAATTTCCCTATTTAATTTTTCATTAGCTTCATGATCAATTCCATTAAGAAAATCACCTGTTTCTGTAATATACTGTTCGCCTCTAAAGTTTTTCCATGCCAAAAAAATTATAACATAATTTATGTGATATACTTAAAAGCATGATAAAAATCGCTATCATTGAAGACGACCCAACCATCAGCCAGATGTACCGAATGAAGTTCGAATCGGACGGGTTTGACGTTCGCTTGGCCGCCAACGGACAAATTGGCATAGAAGTAGTCGAAGTTTCAGCCAGACATTATTTTGCTAGATTTACAAATGCCGGAAAATGGACGGCGCGGAAGCCTTAAAGCGAATTAGATCTAAAGATTGGGGAAAAAAACCATTCCCGTTATCGTCCTCACTAATCTCGGCGAAGAAGAAGCTCCGCACGATTTGAAGAAATTAGGAATTCATAGCTACATCGTAAAAGCGAATCTCACGCCACGCCAAGTTGTCGAGCAAGTCAAAGCTGCCATAAAAGCCGCTTAATTTTTTGATTGATTCGCAATTTTTAGACAAGCCGTAATTACATTATCAAACAGCGCAGAAACAGTTAATGGGCCAACTCCGCCTTTTTTTGGTGTAATAATTACATCATTACGCTGACGTACCTCTTCAGATACGTCGCCAACAATTTTTCCATTTTCCGAAGCAGTTCCCGCGTCAACAACGACCGTCTTAATCTTAATCATCTGGCTTTTAATCAGCTCTGGAACTCCAGTTGCCGACACGATAATATCGTAATTTATCAATTGAGATAAATCGTCACCTTTTTCAAAAACCGTCACATCAACGCCAGACTTCAGCCACATTTTCTCAAGAGGCGCACCGACCAAACGACCTCGCCCGACAATTGCGACTTTCTTACCCTTCAAGTCAATGCCATATCCAGCCAGCAGCCAGCTAATAGCCGTTGGCGTAGCTGCCTGAAAAATCGCCCTCTTGCGCAAACCATCAACGTCTTTATCTTCTCGAATACTCTCGAGTAGCTCCTCAGTCTGATCAGAATTACTAATCGGCAATTGCAGAATTATTCCTTGAACGTCGTCTCGATTGTTCAATTCTTGAATCACCTCCAAAGCATCGCCCGCAGGAACTCGATGAATCTCCACGTCAATCAAAATATCAGCGCCATACCTCTGCTTCAAACGCATATACGTTTCAATGACTGGATTTTCGACATCAGTAACAATCGCCAAACGAGGATTAATGTGCCAAGCCTGCCTTAAAGCTCGCACCTGTTTCGCCTGGCGCTCCTTGATAAATCCAGCTAATTCTGAGCCATTTAGTTCTCTCATTGTCATTAAGTATAGCAATTTTACCATCTTGAGTACAGATATAGTGTGTGCTATAATTTGAGAAGCTTGGTTTATGGCGGATGTAGCTCAGTTTGGTTAGAGCGCTGGATTGTGGCTCCGGAGGCCGTGGGTTCGAACCCCATCATTCGCCCCAAGTTTTACGACAATTTATTCACACCGATAAATTATTTTTCAATAAAACGGTAGACATTTTTATTAATTGTTGTATAATGAAATCGTGGGCCAGTAGCTCAGCTGGTTAGAGCACCTGCCTCTTAAGCAGGGTGTCGAGGGTTCGAGCCCCTCCTGGCCCTCCAAAAAATAACCTCACATTGAAGTGAGGATTTTTATTTATCCAAACGGATTATATCCGCGAGAAGGTGGTTCACGAAAAAGTAGTTCGGTTAGCGTTAAACGATTGGCGAGAGTTATTCGCACCTGACGGAACACTGTTATTTTGTAAACCATTGACTCGTCGATTCCCGCCAGACAGACCAGCGTCATCAGGATTGTTGTTGACACCCCTCGACCGAGACACTACACTTATTTCCGCACCAAATCGTCTTCGATTGTCATAATTATTGGCAGATATCGAAGATCTGTATCCCTTAATATATCGGCGCTCCGAATTCATACTACGATTAGCGGTTAGCGTTCTGCCCGTATCTCCATACGCTTTAAAACCATCAATTGATCTTCTTAAGGAGCCAGATAATCTAATCATCATTTCCCGCGTCATTTGCGGTTTTTTATTCGCATCCATATATCCCCCATTAGTTATATGAAATGGCGCCCCGAGTAGGATTCGAACCTACGACCTTAGGGCTTAGAAGTCCTCTGCTCTATCCAACTGAGCTATCAGGGCGTATTCACATTATAACATCTTTCTGCTACAATAGTAAAAGCTTGCGGGTGTAGTACAGCGGTTAGTATGCAAGTTTTCCAAACTTGAGATGGGAGTTCGATTCTCCCCACCCGCACCAAGTTTGACAATTTCAATCCATAAAGGGCATCAATGGATCCATATATTTATACAGAAAAAGCCAAAATACCAACCACATGATATTGAAGATGCGTCCGAATTTTATGATGTAATTGAACGAAGCAGCTTAACGCATCAATTGTCTGAAAACCGACCATATGTCTATTGGACGATGGAGATTTATGATAAATCCAACGGCATTAAAGGTGGCGGCGGACTTGGAGTTTTGGCGGCGGACACACGACGTGTAGCTGAAAAAAATTAGAAGTTCCATTCGTAGTAGTGACACCATTTTTATCGCAGCGAATCACACCAAAAATCACCAACCTTACGCAAGAAGAGTTTTCAGAATCCGTTTCACCTCAAGATTACGGATTTGAATATATTGACGAAGTTTTCGTAAGTTCAAACGGATTCCCAGATGCAAGCTTAAGTATTTTTAAGAAGACGCTCGGTTCAACGCAATTTGTTACAATTTCAGAACCGAACTTTGGACAATTGTACGAAGGCGACGGATCTGGTGATCATAGACTATACCAAGAAGTAGCGCTGGGATTTGGCGGCTATAAAGCATTAAAACTCCTCGGTATTAAGCCGGCTGTTATTCAACTTAATGAGACCGCAACGATTTTTGCTGCATTGGCACGGCTGGACGAACTGTGCGCTAACGGAATGAATTTATACGAGGCCATCGTTTACGTTCGCAAGCACACACTTTACACGAATCACACACTTCTTCAAGCGGCTGAACCGGAATTTCATTGTTCGCAATTTGAAAAATTAGTTTTGCCAAATATAAAGAGCAATGCCGTGCGCTGCTGGCTAATGGAGCAATTCCGCAATGACAGACTGAGGCCGAATCTTTTGGCAATTGAACTTACTGAAGCGAAGAATGGTGTAAGTAAACTACATGCCCGTGTAGCAAATTTCCGCGATCGCAACAACGACAAAGTTAAGTTTCAAGCCATTACTAATGGAATAGATCTTGAAACATGGGTGCTACCTGAAACGTTGCAAACATATCGCGATCACGGTGTTATCGATAAATTTGGATTGCCCACAAATGATTTTTCTGAAAAATTAGACTCGCTGAGTAGCACGGTTTGGGGTATTTGAAAAAACTCGGCCGAAAGGAATTAAATCGAGTCCTATTGAGTCGCCAAGACCAATACGGAAAATCTATACAAATCCCAGAAAATGCAATATTATTCGACTTCAAGCGAAGATTCGCCAATTACAAACGACCTTATATGCCGTTTGAAAACCCAGATTCATTGCGCCAAATTCTCATTAGCCACAACGCGCATTATATACTGACAGGAAAAGTTCACCAAGGCGACGTGACGATGTATCAGAAATTGCTCGAGGTATTAAAATTGATCGACAACGATCCAGTCCTCAAGGAGCGAGTTCATTATATACAAGATTACGATGAAGAGTTGGGGCGAGCATTAGCAATCGGCTCAGATGCCTCAATAAACATTCCTATTGTCGGATTAGAAGCGTGTGGCACTTCATGGGAAAAAGACGTCGCCAATTTGAAACTTCTCATCTCTACTAGTGACGGCGGCGTTGCCGATGTCCAGCCAATCGCTTGCCTGGAGGTTACCGGGAGAAACTATGAAGCCGAAGTTTCATCTCTGTACGTCAACATGCATAAAGCTGCCACTATTTTTGAAAAAAATGACCAATTGTTGGAAAAACATATCCGCCACCAATTAAGCAATTATTTGCCAATTATTTCTGGCGCCCGAATGATGAAAGATTATCTCAAATTTATTTTTCCAAAACCGCAAATCCAGCCTAAAAAAGAACCACAGATCAAGCGAATTCCTATTCAATAACCACTTCTATCTCCGCACCTAGCGAGTTCAATCGCGCTGCCAATTCCTCGTATCCGCGATTAATCGAATATACATCGCGAAGAATCGACACGCCTGGAGCGGCAAGCATTGCCAAAAGTATCACAACGGACGGACGAAGCGCTGGCGGAGCAACAACGTCAGCTGACTTCCATCTTGTTGGACCAGTGATATAAACACGGTGTGGGTCAACCAACTCAATTTGTGCATTCAGCTTGCTCAGTTCTGTAAAGTAAATTGCTCGGTTTTCGTAGCTCCAGTCGTGAACCAACGTGCGCCCCTCGGCCACCGTCGCGATAAGCCCCAAGAACGGCAAATTGTCCATATTGATTCCAGGAAACGGCAAGGCGTGAAGTTTATCCTTGGCAGCCTGGAGCTTGGAGCGCCGCAATTTAATATCAACCAAACGAGTTTGCCCGTTATTGGCAAAATACTCCTTGCTGAGTTCAAATTTAAGACCCATTTCCGCCAATGTCGCTAATTCAATCTCCAAGAATTCAATCGGCGCACGACGAACAGTAATTTCGAATCCGTCACTGCAGCCGCTGCAATAAAAACTCATCGCTTCAATCGGATCTTCGCTCGGATAATAGTCCAGATTTTTACTAATTCGTTTTACGACCCGTGATTTTCAAAGGTTGTCGTACCAATTCCCTCAATTTTCACACCCAACTTCTTCAAGAAGAAGCAGACGTCTTGAACCATGTAATTTGGGCTAGCATTGCGGATGATGGTAGTGTTTGGTGACAACGCCGCAGCCATAATTATATTTTCCGTCACCGTATCGCCACGCTCCGTCAATAAAATCGTTCGATCGCCAGAATTGACATCAGTTTTTGCGTGATAATAATCAGTCTCCGCCGTGACGTTCATTCCAAAATGCCTCAAACCACTAAGGTGCGGCTCGACCGTGCGTTTACCCAAATTACAGCCACCAGCAAACGGCAATTTGAAATCGTTATATTGATGCAGTAGCGGACCAAGGAACATAATCACAGTCCTAGTTCTCTTCGCCGCAGCAATATCCATATCTTCAAGTTTCAAGCGCGCTGGCGGCACGATCTCAAGATCACTACCGTCCAACCAGCGAGTTTTAACACCAATCGAGTTCAGAACCTCGATAATTCGGTTAACCTCTTCAATTCGCGCCACTTTCCTAAGCGTCGTCTTCCCCTTATTCAACAAACTTGCACAGAGAAGACCTACTGCGGCGTTTTTACTAGTCTTAACTTGTATCTCACCAGACAATTTTTTGCCGCCAGTTACCTTAAAATTCATTTTTCCGGAATGATTTACGGTCACAATATTGTTATTAAGCACTTCACTAATTCGAGCAATCATCTCAATGCTAATATTCTGACCCCCGTTTTCAATGCGGTTAATAGCACTCTGCGACGTACCAATCGCCTCAGCCAACTGAGTCTGAGTTAGCCCCTGTTTTTGACGATTTTCAGCGATTAAATTGCCGAATTTTTGAAGATACTTGTCTTTTATCATGCGTAAATTATATCACTAATGATATATATAAGCAATGATATAATAAGTATTAATGGAGGTTTAGTCATGAAAGACAAGCAAATTGAAGAACTTATAAAAGCAGAAAAAAAGCGCCAAACGGACGGTCTGGAACTGATTCCTAGCGAGAATTACGTTTCGTCAGATGTGCTTCAGGCGCTCGGTAGTGTTTTCACTAATAAATATTCAGAAGGCTACCCTGGTCGACGTTATTACGGCGGACAAGAAAACACCGATCAAGTTGAACAGTTGGCGATTGACCGCGCTAAGAAACTTTTCAAAGCAGATCACGCTAACGTCCAGCCGCATTCTGGAGCGCAGGCTAATGAGGCGGTTTATTACGCTTGGTGCGAGCCTGGCGACACTATTCTGGCTATGGATTTGGCTCACGGCGGACATCTTACTCACGGCGCCCCAGTTACCCGCAGCGCCAGAGAATACAATTTCATTCGATACGGCATAAAAAATATCGACACTGGCGAAATTGACTATGAAGAAATTCGTCAATTAGCACTTAAACACAAACCAAAGATCATTTTTGGCGGGATTTTTCGGCATATCCACGAGAGCTAGATTACGAAAAATTTGCTGAAATTGGCAATGAAGTCGGCGCCATGCTAATGGCAGATATGAGCCATATTGCGGGGCTAATCGTTAGTGGCGTTGCCAAAAACCCGTTCGACTATGGCTTTCATGTAATCACCACAACAACTCATAAAACTCTGCGTGGACCACGAGGCGGGCTGATTCTTAGTCGAGGAATAGTTGGCAATCCATTGAAAAAACCAGAGAAAACTCTCGAAAATTTACCTACGTTGATTGATCGAGCAGTCTTCCCTGGCACGCAAGGCGGACCGCACATGCACACCATCGCCGCAAAAGCCGTAGCGTTCGGTGAAGCTTTACAGCCAGAATTCAAAGATTACGCCGAGCAAATTGTCAAAAATGCAAAAAGACTGGCGGAAGAGTTGCAAAAACGCGGCTTTAAGCTAGTAACTGGTGGCACCAGCAACCATTTGATTCTGGCAGATATTCACAGCAGCTTCGGCATTGATGGCAAGGAAGCGGAAATCGCCATGGATAAAATTGGTCTGACACTAAATGCCAATGCAATTCCAGATGACCCACTACCAAGATTCAGGCCAAGCGGCATTCGCTTAGGCACGCCAGCCGTCACGACGCGAGGCGCCAAAGAAGACGACATGGAAAAAAATCGCGGAATGGATGAAGCGGTCAATAGATAATCGCGATAATGACGATGAGTTGGCTGAACTCCGCAAAGAAGTTGTAGAATTCTGCCATACTCTACGCGATATTTAATATAAACCCGCACATAAAAAAACTCTGGCTTTAATGCCAGAGTTTTTTTATTACCTATACCGAATTACGAAGCAGAAGTACAAATACCAACCGTTCGCTCTTCTACCTTGCTTTCTGAAAAGTTGTAGTATTTAACGTGCGCACCCTTGTTGTCAGGACATGACTTATAGTCGACAGTATTAGCCTCTTTAGGAGCAGGGTTGACGGGATTACCGGCATCAGGTAATGTTGATGATTTAACTGTACTTATATCTAGGTAGTATGGCTTGCCAGAATCAGCAGTGTTTGTTAAGTCTGTTAAGTTGGCTGGATAATTACTATTTTCTGTGTTGTATAGCTCAGCTTTCTTAGCAACAGCGTCAGCAGCAGATTTAGCAGCAGATGTCTTTGCTTGGTTTTGCAAACCATTGTATGCAACCAAAGAAACAACTGTCAAAATTGCGATGATCACGATAACGATCAAAAGCTCAACTAGTGTAAAACCTTGATTTTTGATATTCTTTGTAGTCACGATAATGTGCCCCCTAAATTGTTAGTTTGACTTGTAACTTGATAATACTACAACGTTTTTAAAAAGCGCAAGCATTTTTAATATATATATCTATTCTGCACTGGACGCAAGAATAAAGATTCCGTTGGGCTGAACCTATTATTTTCACTACCTGAAGTTCCGTCACCAATCTGCCCAGTATCATTCAATCCCCAGCAGTAAGAGCGCTTGTCCGACATAATTGCACAGCCGCGGTTTGCCCCAGCAGACAAACTCACTACCCTCTCTGAAGCAGGAAGTCCATTTGGACCAACATTAACTGGCTGAGGAGTAAATGAATATTGAATGTCCGTCCTATTTGTTCCAAGTTGACCCAATCTGTTATCGCCCCAACAATAGACTTTCTTAGTACCAGCATCGTTCACCAAGGCGCAAGAATGAGCAATGCCAACCTCAACCTGCAGTGCCACCCCAGGCAAACCACCGACCAACCTCGGCTCAATATGCTTTTTAGGAGTGCCACTCCCCGGAGATCCAGCCTGTCCGCGCCCAGCGCCACCCCAGCAGTACACCCTACCCGCAGCAATAGCGCAGGTGTGAGTTACATAATCAGGAGAGCCCGACCAAGTGTATCCATCTTGAGATATATCAGTCACATCCTCCAAGCCCTTAACTCTGGTAGCATTACCATAGCCGCTATAATGCGGCACACCAATACCCAACTGCCCAAACCTAGCTTGCCCCCAACAGTAAGCTCTTTTTTCGGTGGTTATAACGCACATAGTTTCTGAACGAGATCCGCCAGTTGATAACTTAGTAGCATAATAATTATTAGGAAGCCTGTCGGGGCCGCCCGAATTAATACGCACTGGCGTTGCGCTGGACTTAGGACTGCCGGGGCTCCCGTAACCCAATTGACCTATATTATTACTACCCCAACAATACACCTTTCCTGCAGCAATGGCACACGAAACATCGCCGGTTCCTCCAATTGCACTGATATTATTTCCAGCAAAATCTGCAGCTAGCGCGCCAGTAGGCGGTTTAACCTCGACTGGAACACTAGAATATTTGCCGTCGCCAAAATCTCCATTACCTAGTTGTCCAAATTTATTATTACCCCAACAATATATTTTCCTGACAGAACTAAATTCAGTCAATACGCAGCTATGAAATTGTGCCGCAAATATATCAATAATTTTCCCGTTTCTCATATCACCCACAGAACGCACCTTCACGGGGACATTAGAACTAACAGTAGTTCCGTCGCCCAATTGACCCATAGTATATTCATTACTTTCATACTTGTCATTATTGCCCCAACACCAAACATTATTCGACAATATAGCGCACGTACGATAAGTGCCGCTTACTGTACGCGTTGCGTCAATATCAGCTGGCCAAGTAACTGATTTTTTTACAACAGCAGTATAAGTTTTTAAGACTGTGCCACTACCATTTGTTATTTCAACGCGACCAATAGATGAGATTTGAGCGGTAGCGGCCGACAGAGCTGCGCTTCTAGTCGAAGCCTCCAAATCACCAACTTCAAAAGTCGTCCTAAATTTATTGCCTTCATCAAATACATATCTATTACCAGGAAAAGCTACGGCACCCTTGCAATTGGTTTCTGGACGAAGTGGTCCAATTCCACCAGGAACCGAACCCCATGATTGCTCAGCTCCATTAGAATCCAAGCAAGCGTTAGCATACGCCGTACCTGCCTCGCCAGCCTCTTGGGCTAACTTATAGTAATACTCTTCCTGAGAATAAATATATGATTGAGCCACAACCCTCATAGCTCCAGCCAAAAGAGCCAATATGAAAGTACTCATAAGTACAATTAACACCAAAGAATAGCCGTTTTTTTGTCGAATCATAGGTTATTTATCTTTCGTATTGTTAAGGTTTGCGAATCAGAAACTTGTTTACTTGGCGATTGTATTGTTAAAGTAACCTCTACATTATCCGCGCCATCAAGAGCCTTATTATCGCTATCTGGAGCGTCGCTATTTTTGCTTATTGGCGTTTTTCCATCATAGTAATTAATCTTAAATTCCGAAACTCCAGTCGCTAAAATCGAATCTTCACGAAGCTTCATGGCTCGATCTTTAAACTTATCAGCATCCGTAACATTCATACAAAAGTAACCCGCAGCAGACCCTGAGTATGGCGCTGGAGGATAACTGGAGAAATCAACTAAATCATTATAGATAGTCCGTCGATGCAACTCTCCATTCTTCAAAAAATATATGACTATTTTTTTATACTTCGGTTGCTGAGTCTTATTTGCATTACAGTCAAACTTTGGAGTTCTTAAATACACAATCTCCCTAGAATCGGCGCCTCTGCCCATATTTGTAGCATATTGGAGTAGTATAAGTGAGTTCTTTTCGGGATCAGTAATGGAGCTACTTGAATACGGATTACTTCTATATCTCCATTCTCTAGGTGTCGCACTAGGGAAATTTTTATCGGTAGCAAACGTATCCTCTCCATCATAACTACTCACCTTAAAGCGCGAAGCTTGACGTACGTCAGTTTCAATTGCATCCATGGAATTGTGCATATTTCGACTAATCTCAACCTTCGCCTTGCTGATAGATGCACTTTGGTTTGCTGAAATTAACATCTGACTAAACACGCCGACGACCATTGCGACAATGACCATCACCAGGGCTAGTTCTACTACAGTAAAACCACTCTCACTAGAACGCCACATATGTCGCATGTACCACCTTCTTTCCACTACCCACGCCAGAGCTTGGCAATCCATATTCTACAATAGACTCCACTTTAATCGGCATCCCCAAGCTAATTGTTCCATTCTTACATCCGTATGGCGCTGATGCATATACTTGTTGACTAACCACCCCAGGAAGCCCATCGACACTACCAGTAGTTCTCGTAACTTCATACCTAGTATTCGACGACGCTGTATTGCACTTAAACCACGACGGAGTGGAATCATTCGCGTAACGACGCATATTATTATACGCCAGAAGACTCGCCTTGTTGTGCTGAGCGCATTCATAACTGATATTTGGCTAACTTGCGCTTGCATACTTAATATAACAGCCATGAAAATACCAATAACAACCAGAGTAACTGCAACTTCGACAATAGTAAATCCATCGCTTTTTCCTATTAATCGCGCCATATGCTATTCACCCTTTTTTCCGACCCCGTCGAAAATTCCCTATATATAATGTTATATTTCACGCAAGCTACCGCCGCCACGTCAGTTATAGGACCAGAGGTCGGCTTCGTACAATCTCCATCGTCTATGTTTGCCGCCTCATACAACAATTTGCCATTACTACCGCCAGCCCAATCACTACGATTGCACTTAACCATTTCTTTTTTTAATGAATCATTTCCTACAATTGACGAAAAACTTTTAATAAGATCAGCGCAAGAAGGGTACTCGTGTCCAATGGAACTAACATCTTTATACTTGTAATATCGCTCCAACCTCAAAGACAGCTCAGATACATCAGCCCTCTGCTCCTGATCTTTGGTTAAGTTCAAAAATCTTCCGCCACCAACAAATGCGATACTAGCCAAAATCGACACAACCACAATAACTACTGCCACTTCAACTATCGTATAGCCACCCGTCCCACGATTCATATCAATATTGTAGCGCAAATCTACAAAAAAAGCATATGCTTATTATCGGGAAAGTTCTAGCGGCTCTTGCTCAATTTTTATACCGAACTTGTCAAAGACAATTTGCACAATTTCCTCACGAATCGCCGCCAAGTCATCATATCCCGTTGCCGAATCATTCACAAGCACCAACGCATTTTTTTCATAAACCCGCATGCCGTGACTGCGATAACCCCTTAAGCCAGCCTTATCTATCAACCAACCTGTCGGGATTTTATATCTTCCGTCCGACATTGCATAATTTGGAATGTCGCTATATTCTTTTTGCAATTCTTCCAATTTCCATTTTTCAACCAGCGCGTTTTTGAAGAAAGAACCTGCACTTGGCAATTCCGCTGGGTCTGGCAATTTTTCCGAACGAATATTAAGAACTGCCACGCGAATCACCGACAAGTTAACTTCACGAATATCATTATCGTCAATATATTTCTGCAAAGAAGCGTAATACGGCGGTTTCGGCTCTGCTTTATTTAGTCGCAAAGTAATATTCAGAATGCAATATCGCCCTTTTTCCTTGTCGCGAAAAATGCTGTTTCGATAAGAAAAATCACATTCATCAGCAGAAATAGTTACAATTGTGTCAGTTTTTGAATCGTAGGCCTCCAGACTAATCAACGTATCGGCGATTTCTTGACCGTACGCCCCAACGTTCTGAACCGGCGCAGCTCCAGCCGTTCCAGGAATCCCCGACATAGCCTCAATTCCCCGAAGTCCAAGCCCAATAGCCTTTTCAACAACCTCGTCCCAGACTTCGCCCGCACCAATTTTCACATCAGTTGTTTCGTCATTTTCAGAGATAATTTCAAAACCTTTAATCTTATTCAACAGTACGATTCCCTCAAAAACCTCGTCATGTGTAATCACATTACTGCCACCACCCAACACAAAAATCGGCAAATTTTCCTTTCGGGCATTACGATATAGCGATACAACATCACCGGCAGAATCCGCTGTCGCCATATAGCAAGCCTCACCTCCCAATTTCATAGTTGTGTATTGTTTCAGTGATATATTAGTCATGACGTCCATGCATATAGTATATCATTTTACTCGACCGTCATCTATGATATAATAACTTCATACGCACCCGTAGCTCAGCGGATTAGAGTACTTGGCTTCGAACCAAGGGGTCGCAAGTTCGAATCTTGCCGGGTGTACCAAAATAGCTCGTCATTATGACGGGGTTTTTATTTATGACTACACCATAAAAAAACACCAGTCGAGCGGCTGAGTTAGCTATTCAATGGCGGATTCTGAATTCCTGACGGCATTTGTGCAGATTGTGAACCTAAAATTTGGCGAATTTGATCAGCGGTGATAATTGTAGTTGAGCCGGGCGCGACAGTTCCCG
>BNJS01000883.1_pt1 | contig 86772 bp, 117 predicted proteins | sample 8540461 | NCBI WGS metagenome assembly BNJS01 (sample SAMD00202454, study PRJDB9452) | human saliva metagenome | isolation source: human saliva | place: Japan
TCATTTGACTATCAAAAAAATACTTTAACTTGTCCCATGCACCTATCTCTTTGTCGAGAAATTAAGAGATAAAATAGAGTAAGTATCCTAGGTTATAATAAATTCCATACTCAACTACACTTGATATCCCTTACTGGTACCTAGGTATCGGATTTGTTGTTCTAGCTCTTCTATCGATATTTATAAACCCTATTCGAATGAAGAAGAATGTCAGAACAGTTGGAGTTTAGATAAATGATAAAAAGTAGTCGTTCTGATATTGTTCGACTACTTTTTGTTGACTTTTATTTCTAAATTGTTTTAACAATATTACAACTTTCTTTCTTCTTAAAGACCTTACTTTTTATAATTAAAAATTATATTGTATAATAAAGTGGATAAATGTTGTCTTTAAAACGATAAGTAAGAAGTAAAAAATTTAGGGAATATAAAATTGAAAGGTTAAAAATGAAAAAGATATTACTAGCAAGTACTGTTGTTCTTTCCATTGCAGGTATTTCAAAAACAACAGTATTGGCTGAAGAAAACCAAGCTACAAATAAAATAGAAAGTTCTGACAAAACTGTAGCAAATGGAACGATTAAGGAAGCTAAAGAGAAAAAGCAAGCTCAAGGTCAAGAGCAGAACGATAAGCAGAATCAAAACTCAAATCAACAGAATCCAGAAAAAGAATCTTCTCAAACCACACATAAACAAGAAACAGCCCTTACCAAGGATAACTCTTCAACAGAAGAAATTACTGAAGAGGTCAACAAAGAAGGTTGGCAAAAAGAGAATGGCCAATGGCGTTATTATGAAAATAAAAAGGCTGTCAAAAATTGGAAGAAGATTGCTGGAGTTTGGTATTATTTTAACCAGGATGGTACCATGCTTAGCAATACTGTCTTTAACGACTATCTTTCAATAAAAGTGGAGCCCTAGCGGAATCATCATGGGTAAAACTTGAAAATAAATGGTATTATGCGACTGAAGAAGGAAAAGTAACTCGAAATAAATGGGCTAGTATTTCTGGAGATTGGTATCGTTTTAATCAAGACGGTATTATGCTTAGTAATGTCATTTACGAAGACTATTTGTTCAATAGTAGTGGAGCTTTAGCAATTAACACTTGGACTAAAATTGGTGACAAATGGTACTATGGTAATCAAGATGGGAAAATTCTTCGTAATAAGTGGGAAAAAATTAAGAACATCTGGTATTATTTTGACCAAAATGGTGCCATGCTCAGTGATACGATTTACAAAGAGTATCTCTTCAACAAGAGCGGTGCATTAGCCGAATCTTCATGGGTTAAAATTTCTAACAAGTGGTATTACGCTGACGTCTCTGGTAAGATAACTAGAAATAAATGGGAAAAAATTAAAGACCGTTGGTATTACTTTGATGCGGAAGGTGTAATGGAAAGTAGCACCTGGAAAAAGAAATACTATTTAAAAGATAGTGGTGCTATGGCACAAAGTGAATGGATTTTTGACAAACAGTACAATAGCTGGTTCTACTTAAAATCAGATGGGACTTATGCTGAAAATCAATGGCAAGGGTCCTACTATCTTAAATCAGGTGGCTATATGGCCAAAAGTGAGTGGATTTTTGATAATTCACACAATGCTTGGTATTATCTAAAAGAAGATGGACTATATGCTACTGGAACTCTTAAGATCAAAGGTAAAGATTATAGTTTCGAGAATAATGGAAAATGGATCTCTAATCCATCTACGTCAACTTACTATAAGGTAAAACCAATTATAGCCTATGTATATAGTGCCTCTGGTAGTAGACTTAGCTATATTTCGCAAGGTTCTATCGTGGCTGTTTCTGCCTCAGGAGGTCAAGGAGAAAGACTACCAGTTCAGATTTCTGGACTTTCAGGCTTTATGAATAAGAGTGACCTTGTAGCTGTAAATGCTAGTGACGAGTTTATTCCTCATTATACGACTGACGGTCGTTACGTTTATCACGAGTTATCGCCATATACAAGCGTTCGTGTAGCACCTCATAGTTCATCTATGGCAATTGGTAAAAAATACTATTCAGCGGATGGTGTTAACTTTGATACCTTTAAAGTCGAGAATCCATTCCTCTATCGAGACTTAAGAAAGCCAACCAATTATACAGCAGCTGAACTAGATAAAGTTTATTCTCTTATGAATATTAACGGAAGTCGTCTCGCAGGTAAAGGAGAGGTCTTCAAAGAAGCGGAGAAACGTTATCAGGTCAATGCACTCTATCTCATGGCTCACAGCGCTCTAGAAAGTGCATGGGGACGTAGTCAGATTGCTAACGATAAGAATAACTTCTTTGGTATTGCTGCCTATGATACAACTCCATATGATTCAGCAAAGAGTTTTGACAATGTCGACAAAGGAATCTTGGGGGCAGCTAAATGGATCCGAGAGAATTATATTGATGAAGGTAGAACTCATCTTGGTAATAAATCATCTGGAATGAACACTCTTTACGCTTCTGATCCATATTGGGGTGAAAAGATTGCAAGTATCATGATGACTATCAATAGTAAACTTGGTGAAAAGGATTAAAATATTTTAAAATCGATAACTTTAAAATGGTTATCGATTTTTATTTTTAATCATACAAAAAGGATTTACTTTTAAAAAGTAAATCCTTTTTGAACTTCTAATCAAACCTAATCTCTAATTTAGAATTAGTCTATTTTTGATTTATGTAGAAATGCTACCAAAATAATGGATGAAATTAAAGTTGCAAAACCAATGATTGTAACCAATGTTCCTTTACCTTCTCCAGTTTTAGGAAGTCCAGGTTTATCATTTGTTGTAGTTACTGAAGTTTTAGGCTCTTCTCCAGTAGTTGTTGTGGTAGTAGTGCTTGTTGTAGTTGAAGTAGTCTTAGATTCTTCAGTAGTTGTAGTTGAAGTAGTCTTAGGTTCTTCAGTAGTTGTAGTTGAAGTAGTCTTAGGTTCTTCAGTAGTTGTAGTTGAAGTAGTCTTAGGTTCTTCAGTAGTTGTAGTTGAAGTAGTCTTAGGTTCTTCAGTAGTTGTAGTTGAAGTAGTCTTAGGTTCTTCAGTAGTTGTAGTTGAAGTAGTCTTAGGTTCTTCAGTAGTTGTAGTTGAAGTAGTCTTAGGTTCTTCAGTAGTTGTAGTTGAAGTAGTCTTAGGTTCTTCAGTAGTTGTAGTTGAAGTAGTCTTAGGCTCTTCAGTGGTTGTAGTTGAAGTAGTTGTAGGCTCTTCAGTTGTAGTTGTAGTTGTTGTGGTTGTCGTAGTAGTTGTTTCTTCTTTTGGATTTACGATTGTTTTAGTCGCTGAACGCTCAGCTCCAAAATCGTCAACGTTAACTTCTGTATCTGCAACTTTGATAACATAACCTGATGGTGCTTCAACTTCAGTGATGGTATATTTGTCTTTTAAAAGTTTGTTAACAGCAATATTACCATTATCATCTGATACAAACTCACCAATAACTTGGTTATTAGCTTGACGAACTACTTTAAACTTAGCACCCTTAAGTGGTTGATTCGCCTCATCTACTTTATGGATATTGATTGAGTAAACATAACCAAGACCAGCGCCACCAGCAATTTGAACAGCAGCAGCATTAATTATGCTGTTACTTTCAATACCAACACCTTTAAGAGTTGCATCATTTTTCAATACCTCACCATCGACAGGGTCGTAATTTAAACGTACTTTATAATTAATACGATACTGATCTTGATCTGTAATGTCACCTAGTTCGATAACGAAGGATTGGCCGTCTTCACTAACTGTAATCTTGTGTTGGTCTGTCACATCAACGCTGTTTGAGAATACCCATTCACCAGTTTCGAAAGAGAATTTACCTTTCATAACCTTAATGCTATCTTTTACATAAGAAGCATTTGTAAATTGCAAGTGGTCCTCAATCGTTACACCTTTGATGTTTTGTTTTGTACGATTGACTGAAATAGTATATTGGACCTCTCTTGGGTCATTAGAGTTAACCCAACTAGTCTTTGTTAAAAGTTTTGGATCTCCATCTCCGATACCTTTAAATGTAATCTTCCCAGCAGGTTTTGATTCTTTGTTTATCGTAATCTCAATTGGAATTTCTCCTTGTTGAGGATGTTTTTTGAAATCGATACGAGCGTAAAAGAAGAATGAACCGCTAGTATCTGAGTGTTTTTCAACATAATCCGTATAGGTAATTGTAATGGATTTATTATCTGGGCTTACTTTAGCATTTGCGATAACTTCCTTCGTATTTAAATCAAGAATTTTAAACGAAGTGGAAGTGATCATCAAAGCATCTGGAACAGTAACTACAGTTGAATCTCCTGCTTTAACATCTTTTCCAGACAAATCGTAATCAGCGTTGATTCGGAAGGTTGCCCACTGTTGTAAGTCCCAGTTGAGATCTCCTCCTTCGTTATTTGATACTTTAACATTTTGGATTGTATCCACAAATTTTCCAGATACTGAAACCTCAGGAGTTTCAGCAAAAGTTTTATTCAAACTAAATACGAAAATAGTTGTCAATACAAAAATCAAAAATGAGAAAATACTATACTTTTTCTTTTTGTTCATCATATACATCCTTCTTATAAATGTAAGATAGTTTCTAAATATAATATCAATTAGCGTCAATCACTAACTGAAAGACGAGTTAGTCATATAGGTTAATTTTATAGACAACTCTTAACCAAGCCTCCTCCTAGTCTAACACTAAAACTCCCCTATACCGTGAATTATACCACAATAAAGAGTGTAGGGCAAATAATAATATAAAATAGTAAGATATTTCCGACAAATTTCTAAAAAAATAAAAATATTGTTCATTTTTTACAAACTTTTTAAAAAATTTAACCTATACTGAGTTAAAAAATTAGTTAGGTTATGAACTAAGTTTCAGAAATAAGATGTTCAATATGATATACTTAGAGCTAAGGATTGTGAACATATTTTAACAACCATTATTTAGAAACTTTAGGATACTATACTTATGACTTATAAATTTTTACTCTTCGACCTCGACCACACCTTGCTTGATTTTGATGCTGCTGAGGATGTAGCCTTAACACAACTCCTTAAAGAAGAAGGAGTTGCTGATATTCAAGCCTATAAAGATTATTACGTTCCAATGAACAAGTCTCTCTGGAAGGATTTGGAGCTGAAAAAGATTACAAAAAAAGAATTGGTCAATACACGATTTTCAAAATTGTTTTCGCATTTTGGAATTGAAAAGGATGGCATATACTTAGCTGAACATTATCAGTTTTATTTAGCTCAACAGGGGCAGGTATTTTCTGGGGCCATGGAACTCTTAGATAGCCTTATTGATCGTGGCTATGAACTCTACGCTGCCACCAATGGGATAACTACAATTCAGACAGGTCGTTTGGCTCAATCAGGTCTGGCTCCCTATTTCAACCAAGTCTTTATCTCAGAGCAGTTGCAAACTCAAAAACCTGATGCACTTTTCTATGAAAAAATCGGTCAGCAGATTACTGGATTTGATGAAGAAAAAACCCTGATGATTGGAGATTCTCTAACCGCCGATATCCAAGGTGGAAATAATGCTGGCATTGATACCATCTGGTACAATCCTCATCATCTGGAAAATAAAAGCCTAGCCCAGCCAACTTATGAAGTTCATTCTTACAAAGATTTGCTGAATTGTTTGGGGAAACTTTAAAGATTCTAAAATAAAATTAAATAAAAGGAGCATAAAATTATGGGAACATGGAATGCAACGATTTTTGGAAATGACACCTCCTTAGATATTAAAGAAGAATTCTTCGAGAGATACAATCAAGGAGAAGATGCAAATACAATCAAAAATGACTTGACATCGGATTTATATGATGACGATATGTATGATGTCTTGTTCGCCTTAGCACACTGTTTATGGGAAGTTGGGCAATTAGATGACGAATTCTTGCTTGAAATCAAAGAGATCATTATCAACAAAGAGGATTTAGAACTTGCCCAAGAATTGGGTGCAGATAGTGAATTTTTAAAACAGAGGAGTGTACATCTAGAAAAGTTTTTAGAAAAGATAAGTGTCAAAAAAGAAAATCCCAAAAAGAGAATTGCTCCGCCTGTTCCTGTAGAAAGCAAATATAGGAACGGTGCTGTGATGGTGTTTCAGTATGAGGATGGTAGCTACGGTACATTGATAGCAGTAGATGGAGCTTTCTTTGATAAGGAAACCTATTATGCTTATCTGCAGACTGATATTAAAATGACCAGAAAACCCACTATGGAAGATGTACGATCAGCACGGATTCTCGATCCGAGTTTTCATAGTCACGAATTCAATTCATTTCGTGACTCTAAGTATTACTACTCTTTTGTAAATTGTATTTCAGGCTATTTAAAAAGTACAGCAACTAAAAAATTTGAAAAATACAATGATTGTGCTTTTGAAATTATAGGCTATCTTTCAGATTGGGGGAGCTGCTGTAGCGCGGCTTCTGGAGGATTTGATTACTATAAACAAAGATCAAGTGATGAGTTTAAGATAAGCGTTGTAAAGGAATTGAATAAAAGATTTGATGAAAATCTTAATACTCGAACAGAGATGATTATTAATGAAATTGACCAGGAATTTATCCTTTCTAATACTGCACAGGAGATTGAATAAAGGCTCTTTAGTACAAATTCTTTCTAAAAATTATCAAATCTTAATAGATACTTTTAAAAGTGGTTTCCATAGCCACTTTTTGCTATAATAGAGGCAGTGAAAACGAAGGAGAGAAAGCAATGGAACACTCATCTTGGCACGCCTTGATTAAGGAGCAATTACCTGAGGGTTATTTTGGGAAAATCAATCAGTTTATGGAGCAGGTCTATGCGCAAGAAACTGTATACCCGCCTAAAGAAAAGGTTTTTCAAGCTCTTTTGACAACTCCTCTAGAAGAGGTTAAGGTGGTTATCCTTGGTCAAGACCCTTATCATGGACCAGGTCAGGCGCAGGGATTGAGTTTTTCTGTACCCGATGCTATTCCAGCGCCACCTTCTTTGCAAAATATTCTTAAAGAACTTGCTGATGATATTGGAGTTAAAGCATCCCATGATTTGACAGCTTGGGCTGAGCAGGGAGTTTTACTTCTCAATGCTTGCTTGACCGTTCCTGCTGGGAAGGCCAATGGTCATGCTGGTCAAATATGGGAGCCTTTCACGGATGCCGTGATTAAGGTTGTCAATAATCTAGATAGACCTGTAGTCTTTGTACTCTGGGGTGCTTATGCACGTAAGAAAAAATCATTGGTAACTAATCCTAAGCATCTGATTATTGAATCAGCTCACCCGAGTCCACTTTCCGTTTACAGAGGATTTTGGGGTTCCAAGCCTTTTTCCAAGGCAAATGCATTCTTAAAAGAGACAGAACAAGAGCCGATTGATTGGCTTAGATAAGGAGAGAATATGCCCCAGTTAGCGACGATTTGCTACATTGATAATGGAAAAGAACTGCTCATGCTTCATCGCAATAAAAAGCCTAATGATGTCCATGAAGGAAAATGGATCGGTGTAGGTGGAAAGTTAGAGCGTGGAGAAACTCCACAAGAATGTGCTGCCCGCGAGATTTTAGAAGAAACAGGATTGAAAGCTAAGCCAGTTCTTAAGGGTGTAATCACCTTTCCTGAGTTCACACCAGACTTAGACTGGTACACCTATGTGTTTAAGGTGACAGAGTTTGAGGGTGATTTGATTGACTGTAATGAAGGGACCTTAGAATGGGTTCCTTATGATGAGGTTTTAAGCAAACCAACCTGGGAAGGAGACCACACCTTCGTAGAGTGGCTTTTAGAAGATAAACCATTCTTTTCTGCGAAGTTTGTTTATGATGGTGATAAGTTATTGGATACCCAAGTGGATTTCTACGAATAAAGGAGAAAGCAGATGTTACTAATTAAAAATGGTCGAGTAATGGATCCTAAGTCTGGTTTGGATCAAGTGTGTGATGTCTTGGTTGAAGACGGTAAAATTGTCAAAATTGCACCACAAATTAGTGAAAAAGAAGCAGAGGTCATTGATGCAACTGGTCATGTAGTTGCACCCGGTTTGGTGGATATCCATGTTCATTTCCGTGAACCTGGTCAAACTCATAAAGAAGACATTCATACAGGTGCACTAGCAGCAGCAGCTGGTGGATTTACAACTGTAGTTATGATGGCTAATACCAATCCAACCATCTCCGATGTTGAGACTTTGCAGGAAGTTCTTCAATCTGCGGCAAAGGAAAAAATTAATGTTAAGTCTGTAGCAACGATTACCAAGAACTTTAATGGCCGAGACTTGACTAACTTTAAGGCGCTTTTAGAAGCTGGAGCCGTTGGTTTTTCAGATGATGGTATTCCGCTTGAAAGCAGTAAAGTGGTCAAGGAAGCTATGGAAGAGGCAAAAAAACTCAACACCTTTATCAGCTTACACGAGGAAGATCCTGGATTGAATGGAATTCTCGGTTTTAATGAAAACATTGCTAAAGAACACTTCCATATTTGTGGAGCAACTGGTGTAGCTGAGTATGCAATGATTGCACGTGATGTCATGATCGCCTATGCAACAAAAGCCCATGTTCATATCCAGCACTTATCCAAGGAAGAAAGTGTTAAGGTTGTGGAGTTCGCTCAAGGTTTAGGAGCAAATGTAACTGCAGAAGTAGCACCGCAACATTTCTCTAAGACTGAAGCGCTTCTCTTGACTAAGGGAAGTAACGCTAAAATGAATCCGCCACTTCGCTTGGAGTCTGACCGCCGTGCAGTTATTGAGGGGCTTAAATCTGGAGTCATTTCAGTCATTGCGACTGACCACGCGCCTCACCATGCTGATGAAAAGAACGTCGAGGATATCACAAAAGCTCCTTCAGGTATGACAGGACTGGAAACTTCATTGTCACTTGGTTTAACTTACTTGGTCGAAGCTGGTGAGCTAAGCTTGATGGAATTATTAGAAAAAATGACAGTAAACCCAGCAAAATTGTATCATTTTGAAGCAGGTTATTTGGCTGAAAATGGTCCAGCTGATATTACGATTTTCGATGATAAAGCTGACCGAATTGTAGACAACCAATTTGCTTCCAAAGCAGCTAATTCACCATTTATCGGTGAAACTTTAAAAGGGCAGGTGAAATACACTATTTGTAATGGACAGATTGTCTATAAATACTAGATAAAATACTGCTCTATAAAATTTAAATTTAGAGAGAGTTTGTATGTATCCAACCCATCATTTTAAAGACAAGTTCATTTTATTTCTTAAGATTTTCTTCCCTATTTTGGTTTATCAATTCGCAAATTATTCGGCTTCCTTTGTTGATACGACCATGACCGGCCAGTATAATACGATTGATTTAGCTGGTGTATCAATGGCTACTAGCTTGTGGAATCCTTTCTTTACTTTTTTAACAGGTATTGTTTCTGCCTTAGTCCCTATAGTTGGACATCATTTAGGACGTGAAAAAAAAGAAGAAGCGGCTTCTGATTTCTATCAGTTTCTTTATCTTTCGCTTGGCTTATCCATTTTTTTCTATTTGTTTTTAGTTTTTTTCTGGTTGCTCCTCTAGTTCTAAATAATATGGGATTAGAAGCATGGTAGCAAATATAGCAGTTCGTTATCTATGGTTTTTAGCAATAGGGATTATTCCTCTCTTACTCTTTAGTGTTATCCGTTCGTTACTGGATGCACTTGGATTAACAAGGTTGTCCATGTATTTGATGCTTTTATTACTCCCTCTCAATAGTGGTTTTAACTATTTATTGATTTATGGTGCCTTTGGTTTTCCTGAGTTGGGAGGAGCTGGAGCGGGACTCGGGACCTCTATGGCTTATTGGGCCTTGTTGGGTATATCTATACTAGTCCTTCTTAAACAAGAAAAATTAAAAGAACTACATTTAGAAAACCGACTACCTTTAGACAGGAATAAAATAAAAGAAGCGATAAAACTGGGGTTACCTATTGGTGGAACTGTATTTGCAGAAGTTGCTATTTTTTCAGCTGTTGGCTTGATTATGGCGAAGTTTTCATCATTGATAATAGCTAGTCATCAGTCTGCCATGAACTTTTCATCTCTCATGTACGCTTTTCCTATGAGTATTTCAACAGCTATGGCTATTGTTGTTTCTTACGAAGTTGGTGCTAAGCGTCTAGAAGATGCTAAGAAATACATAAAAATCGGACGACTATCAGCTATGGCATTCGCAATTTTAACACTCTCTTTTCTGTATGTTTTTAGAGAAAATGTTGCCAGTCTCTATGGTCATGATCCAGAATTTATTCAACTAACTGCTAGTTTTATGACCTATAGCTTATTTTTCCAGTTAGCTGATACATTTGCGGCACCATTACAAGGTATTTTACGAGGCTACAAAGATACTGTCATACCTTTCTACCTTGGTCTCCTTGGATACTGGGGAGTTGCTATACCTATTGGTTTGTTTCTAGATTATTCAACAAATCTCGATGCTTATTCATATTGGATAGGTCTTATCGTAAGTTTAGTTGTCAGCGGATTACTTTATCAGTGGCGTTTACAAGTTATTATGAAAAGATTTAAATAATTTGTTGAAAATATCCTTGAAAAATCACTTTGTGAAATAGTCATCTTACGTTAAGAAAAGTCTTGATTTCATTGACTTTTCTTTTTTTATATTGTGAAAAAATATCAAGCATAATCTTTGACTATAGTTAACCTATAAGTTAGAATAGAACTATAAGAAATTAAACTTAGAAAGGCAAGATTATGTCAACTTTAGATAAAAATCTTTTGCTTGAGATGTTCCGTAAGATGGAAGAAATTCGTCGTATGGATTTAAAAATTGCTCAATTAGTAAAAAAAGGTAAAGTGCCAGGTATGACGCACTTTTCTGTTGGTGAGGAAGCTGCAAACGTTGGGGCTATGTTAGCTCTAAACGAAGACGATCTCATAACATCGAACCACCGTGGTCACGGACAAGCCATTGCTAAAGGAATCGACCTTAATGGTATGATGGCTGAAATCCTTGGTAAGTATACTGGAACTTGTAAAGGTAAAGGCGGATCAATGCACATCGCCGACCTTGATGCAGGTAACCTTGGTGCCAACGGTATTGTTGGTGGTGGTATGGGGATTGCAGTAGGGGCTGCCCTTACTCAACAAATGAAAAACACTGGTAAGATTGTTGTCTGCTTCTTTGGTGATGGAGCGACGAATGAAGGTGTATTCCACGAAGCTGTTAATATGGCTTCAATTTGGAATCTTCCAGTAATTTTCTACTGTATTAATAACGGTTATGGAATCTCTGCTGATATTAAGAAAATGACAAATGTCAAGCATATCCACGAGCGTAGTGCTGCTTACGGTATACCAGGAATGTTTATCGAAGACGGTAACAATGTTATCGATGTCTACGAAGGATTTAAGAAGGCAGTTGACCATGTTCGTTCCGGTAAAGGTCCTGTCTTGATCGAAAGTGTAACCTACCGTTGGCTTGGTCACTCATCATCAGACCCTGGTAAATATCGTACACGTGAAGAAGTCGATGAGTGGAAAGAAAAAGATCCAATCGAAAACCTTCGCAAGTACCTTGTTGAAAATAAAATTGCTAGTGCAGAAGAACTTGAAGAAATTCAGGCTCAGGTCAAGGAAGCAGTGGAAGCATCTGTTAAGTTTGCAGAAGAAAGTCCATTCCCTCCACTAGAATCAGCTTTTGAAGATATTTACGCAGACTAAGGAGAAGTAGAGAAATATGGAAACAAAATTAATGTCTTTCCGCGATACCATTATCCTTGCAATGTCTGAGGAAATGCGTCGCGACGAAAAATGTACTCTTGATGGGTGAAGATGTCGGTGTCTTTGGTGGAGACTTTGGTACATCTGTAGGTATGCTTGAGGAATTTGGACCAGAACGCGTTCGTGACTGTCCAATTTCCGAAGCAGCTATTTCTGGAGCAGCTGCTGGTGCTGCTATGACTGGACTTCGTCCAATCGTTGATATGACTTTCATGGACTTTTCTGTTATTGCCATGGATAATATCGTCAACCAAGCAGCTAAAACTCGTTACATGTTTGGTGGTAAAGGTCAAGTGCCTATTACAATCCGCTGTGCCGCTGGTAACGGAGTAGGTTCTGCAGCACAACACTCACAATCATTGGAATCATGGTTTACTCATATCCCAGGATTGAAGGTTGTAGCTCCAGGTACACCAGCTGATATGAAGGGACTTCTTAAGTCTTCTATCCGTGACAACAACCCTGTTATCATTCTTGAATACAAATCAGAATTTAACCAAAAAGGGGAAGTACCAGTAGATCCAGACTATACTATCCCACTTGGTGTCGGAGAAATCAAACGCGAAGGAACTGATGTAACAGTAGTAACATACGGTAAAATGCTTCGTCGCGTTATGCAAGCAGCTGAAGAATTGGCTGAAGAAGGCATCTCAGTAGAAGTAGTAGACCCACGTACTTTGGTTCCACTTGATAAAGACATCATCATTAATTCAGTTAAGAAGACTGGAAAAGTAGTTCTCGTCAACGATGCCCACAAGACAAGTGGTTTTATCGGTGAAATCTCAGCTATTATTTCTGAATCAGAAGCATTCGACTACTTGGATGCACCTATCCGTCGCTGTGCAGGGGAAGATGTACCGATGCCTTACGCACAAAATCTTGAAAATGCAATGATTCCAACAGTTGAAAGCATCAAAGATGCAATCCGTAAAACTCACAACAAACAATAATACATAAAATAAATTATGTAAACAAATTAATCAGACGAGAAGCTTTGTATCTAATGGATGCAAAGTTCTCTACGTCCTTAATATCTTAGATTAGAGCACGGGCTAAAAGCTCGGAAAAAAGATAAATCTCCTTGACTTCATCGAAGTCTGCGTTGATTTCCTATTTTTCGGTCGCTTTTAAACGCCCTTTGCATCATAAATAGAATAGGAGAGGTCATGGCTGATGATAAGCTAAGAGCGACTCCTGCAGCTAGAAAATTAGCGGATGATTTAGGAATTAATCTCTACGATATTTCTGGCTCAGGCGCAAACGGTCGTGTCCACAAAGAAGACGTGGAAACATATAAAGACACTAATGTGGTTCGCATTTCACCACTTGCAAAACGAATTGCCCTTGAACATAACATTGCATGGCAGGAAATCCAAGGAACTGGTCATCGTGGCAAGATTATGAAGAAGGATGTTTTAGCTTTCCTTCCGGAAAATATTGAAAACGATACGATTAAGTCACCTTCTCAGATCGAAAAAGTGGAAGAAATTCCAGATAACGTAACTCCTTATGGGGAAATCGAGCGTATTCCAATGACACCGATGCGTAAGGTTATTGCTCAACGTATGGTTGAGTCATACTTGACTGCACCAACCTTCACGCTTAACTACGATGTCGATATGTCTGAAATGCTTGCCCTTCGTAAGAAAGTTCTTGATCCAATCATGGAAGCAACTGGTAAGAAAATCACTGTTACAGACTTGCTTTCACTTGCAGTCGTTAAAACTCTTATGAAACACCCATACATCAACGCTTCATTGACAGAAGACGGTAAGACAATTATTACTCACAACTATGTCAACCTTGCGATGGCTGTTGGAATGGATAATGGTTTGATGACGCCAGTTGTTTATAATGCTGAAAAATTGAGTTTGTCTGAGTTGGTAGTTGCCTTTAAAGATGTTATCGGACGTACTTTGGATGGTAAACTAGCTCCTAGCGAGTTGCAAAATTCAACCTTCACCATCAGTAACTTGGGAATGTTTGGTGTTCAATCATTCGGTCCAATCATTAACCAACCGAACTCAGCAATCCTTGGGGTTAGCTCAACAATTGAGAAACCAGTTGTTGTTAATGGTGAAATCGTGATTCGTCCAATTATGAGTCTTGGTTTGACAATTGACCACCGTGTCGTAGATGGTATGGCTGGTGCTAAGTTTATGAAAGACTTGAAAGCTTTAATTGAAAACCCAATCTCAATGTTGGTTTAGAGAATTTATTTTTAGAAATATAGATAAAGGAAGTAAGATATGGCCTTAGAAGTAATTATGCCAAAAGCCGGCGTGGATATGACAGAAGGACAAATCGTCCAATGGAATAAAAAAGTCGGAGAATTTGTAAAAGAAGGAGAAATCCTTTTGGAAATCATGACTGACAAAGTCAGCATGGAATTGGAAGCAGAAGAAGACGGTTACTTGATCGCTATCCTGAAAGGGGACGGCGAGACTGTTCCTGTTACTGAAGTTATCGGATATCTTGGTGAAGAAGGGGAAAATATCCCAACAGCTGGAGCAGCTGCACCAGAAGCTAGCCCAGCACCTGCAGCAAGTGCTTCTAACGATGATGGTAAGAGCGATGATGCTTATGATATCGTTGTTATTGGTGGTGGACCTGCTGGTTATGTTTCTGCCATTAAAGCAGCTCAATTAGGTGGTAAGGTTGCTCTTGTTGAGAAATCTGAACTTGGTGGAACATGTTTGAACCGCGGATGTATCCCAACTAAACTTACCTTCACAACGCTGAAATTATCGAGAATATCGGTCACGCTGCAAATCGTGGTATCGTGATTGAAAATCCTAACTTCACTGTTGATATGGAAAAACTTTTAGAAACAAAATCTAAAGTTGTCAATACCCTTGTAGGTGGTGTTGCAGGACTTCTTCGTAGCTATGGAGTTGATGTTCATAAGGGTATCGGTACTATTACTAAAGATAAGAATGTCTTGGTAAATGGTTCTGAATTGCTTGAAACTAAGAAGATTATCCTTGCTGGTGGTTCAAAAGTAAGCAAAATCAACGTTCCTGGAATGGAATCATCACTTGTTATGACTAGTGACGATATCCTTGAAATGAATGAAGTACCAGAAAGCCTTGTGATCATTGGTGGTGGAGTTGTCGGTATCGAACTCGGTCAAGCCTTCATGACCTTCGGTTCAAAGTTACGGTTATCGAAATGATGGATCGCATTGTCCCAGCAATGGATGCGGAAGTATCTAAGAACCTTCGCTTGATTCTTGAACGCAAAGGTATGACTATCTTAACAGGTACTAAACTTCAAGAAATTATTGAAGAAGATGGCAAACTTCGTATCAAAGTTGAAGGAAAAGATGATATCATCGCAAATAAAGCCCTTCTTTCAATCGGCCGTGTTCCAGACCTTGAAGGTATCGGAGAAGTTGAGTTTGAGTTAGACCGTGGTCGTATCAAGGTTAATGAATACATGGAAACTTCTGTTCCAGGTATCTATGCACCAGGTGATATCAACGGTACTAAAATGTTGGCACATGCTGCCTTCCGTATGGGTGAAGTTGCTGCTGAAAATGCCCTTAAAGGAAATCACCATGTTGCTAAATTGAACTTGACTCCTGCAGCTATTTACACACTTCCAGAAGTAGCAGCAGTTGGTTTGACTGAAGAACAAGCTCGTGAGAAATACGATGTCCAAATCGGTAAATTCAACTTTGCTGCAAACGGACGTGCAATTGCATCAGATGCTGCTCAAGGATTTGTTAAAGTCATTGCAGACAAGAAATATGGTGAAATCCTTGGTGTTCATATCATTGGTCCTGCTGCTGCAGAGTTGATCAATGAAGCGTCAAGCATCATCGAAATGGAAATCACTGTAGAAGAAATGCTTAAGACAATCCACGGTCACCCAACATACTCTGAAGTTATGTACGAAGCATTTGCGGATGTTCTTGGAATGGCTATCCATTCACCTAAGAAAAAATAAATAAGTTTTTCATCTAAATTTTCTTAAAGTAGTACGGACGGCAGCGACCTCTATTAGAGTTCCATGCCTAAAAATTGAGCCTCTTGTCTCAATTTTTCCGAGAAATGTAACGATAATACGTTACATTTCTTTTTACCACTTTAGAAAATTGGATTGCTATGAACAGAATTTAAAAACTAGATTTTTGGAAATACTATGAAATACATTATCAATCATTCAAACGACACTGCCTTTAATATTGCTTTAGAGGAGTACGCTTTTAAGCATCTTCTTAATGAAGATCAAATCTTCCTTCTTTGGATCAACAAACCATCTATTATTGTAGGACGTCACCAAATACCATCGAGGAAATTAACCGTGACTATGTTCGTGAAAATGGAATTGAAGTAGTCCGTCGAATCAGTGGTGGTGGCGCTGTTTACCATGATTTGAACAACCTAAACTATACCATCATTTCAAAAGAAGATGAAAACAAGGCCTTTGACTTCAAGAGCTTCTCTACTCCAGTTATCAATACTTTGGCTGAACTTGGTGTTAAAGCTGAATTTACAGGCCGTAACGACTTAGAAATAGACGGTAAGAAATTCTGTGGAAATGCACAAGCCTATATCAATGGCCGTATCATGCACCATGGTTGTCTTCTCTTTGACGTGGATTTGTCAGTCCTAGCTAACGCACTTAAAGTGTCTAAAGATAAGTTTGAATCAAAAGGGGTTAAATCAGTCCGTGCTCGAGTAACGAATATTATCGATGAGTTGCCAGAAAAGATCACTGTTGAAGAATTCCGTGATTTACTCTTGGAATACATGAAAAAAGAATACCCTGAGATGACTGAGTATGTATTCTCAGATGAAGAATTGGCTGAAATCAATCGCATCAAAGAAACTAAGTTTGGAACTTGGGACTGGAACTATGGGAAATCACCTGAATACAACGTCCGTCGTGGAACTAAATTCCCAAGCGGTAAGGTTGAAATCTTTGCTAATGTTATTGAGTCAAAAATTCAAGATATCAAGATTTATGGAGACTTCTTTGGTATCGAAGACGTAGCAGCAGTAGAAGATGTCCTTCGTGGCATTAAATACGAACGTGAAGATGTTCTTAAAGCACTTCAAACTATTAACTTAGGCCGTTACTTCGCAGGAATTACTGCAGAAGAAATTGCTGAAGCTGTTGTTGAATAAAAAGAAGTTGGTTTTTCCAGCTTCTTTTTTTGAAACTATTATTTACATAATTTATATTATGTGTTTTATAAACTATCCAAGGCATTTTTCTGTTCGTCATTGACGATATGCGTATACAAGTCCGTTACCTGTGTGCTAGCATGTCCTAGTTGATGACTTACCAAAACCTGCGACTTAGTTGCATCATAGAGACGGGTTGCAAGAGTATGGCGCAGTTTGTGGGGAGTTACCCGAACTTTGAAGTCTTCCGAATACTTGGCGACCATTTTTTCAACACTAGAAGCATCGATACGATCGGAACGCCTCGATACATAGTCAGAAAGAGGGCTGTATCGGTCTTTTCAGTCTTATAACGTTTGTCTCGAATAGCGAGATATTGTTCTAAATAAGGCTTAGCAAAGGCAGCGACATTAACTGAGTCTCTTTTTCCACCCTTTCGAGTGACGTCAATCACCATCATCTTAAGATTGAGGTCTCGAAGATCTAGGTTAACTGCCTCAGAGAGACGGACACCAGATGCAAGAAGGAGTGCGATAATGGCTAAATCTCGCTCCTTATTCTTATTAAAGGAAGATAAGGCGCGATTTGAAAGAGTTTTAGGGTATTCCTCATCTATATAATTCAAAAATCCCTCTGTCTCATCACCTAAAAAGAGCTTTTGTTTGATATTTTCAGCTCGAGCAGCCAAGGTTTCTTTCTTTTTCTTGGTAGCAACTTTCTTCATAACATTGCGATAGAAATAAGGTTCTCCTTGTTCGTTTTCAACTTCCTCAGTCAAATACTTATACAGACTAGAAAGTGCAGAAAGGGTGCGGTTAATAGTTGTTTGAGAAACCCCGTTTTTAGTTGTATTAGCATTTAGTAAAGGACGTTCACGTAAGTAAAGGATAAAGGATTCCATGTCTTTCTTTGTCATGTGCTCCAAAACCTCTAAAGGAATATTAGCCATGGTGTCAGCATCTGATATACCAGATTCCAAGACCCAGGTGAAAAATCGATCGTATTCCTTTAAGTATTCGTATAAGGTCGTAAAACTATATGGAACGGCCAGTTTTGATTGGTAATATTCTAGAACATACCAGGGCATGACTTGTTTAAGTTTATCAATACGTTCTAACAAAATCTCGCGTTTCATGTTTTTCTCCAAATCTTTCTATACTAGTAGTATAGCATAGTCAGATATTTTTTTCAAGAAAAATTATAGTTTTTTTCGGAAAGATGTTATAGGGGAGATTTAGGAATAGATAACTTATAACAAATAACCAAAAAATTTTGGAGCTAATTATTCTTGATTATGTACTTTATTTAAGTGAATACTGAAAATTTTTTCAATTGTACATTTTTGACAATATAAAAACACTTTATATTACTTAAAGTGTTCTTATTTTTATATCTTTTTAAACTGTATAAAATGTTCTTGCTTTCTTCTGTAACCTTTGCAAATAGAACATGCCTTTTTATTTCGTTTTCTTTACGCCATTCTTTCTTTAACTTGAATTTTATAACGATGTTCTGGATTTTACTGACATATCCACCATACAGACATATTACTCAACTCTGTGATTTCAGTTGGATTTGCTATTAGAAGGTTATTTAAATAATCCCGCTCAAACAACTGAATTAAATTTGTTTTTTGCGCTAAAATGATGCGCACGTTTAGAATAAAACAAGTATTAAACTTACTACAATTTTAACATAGCGTAAAAGAGGTGTAAAGAATAAATACTCTGAAAAGCTTTTATACATTTTTGATTCGTGCACAAGTATGTAAATATTGTAAAACAATTTCAAAATGTGGTAGACTAGATATGAATTTTGATGGACGATAATTAGGTCAGAGAAAAGGTTACAGATGGAAAAATTAGTTTTTATCGGAATGCTAGTGTTCTTGGCATTTGTGTTTATTGGAATATTGTTTTGGCTGAGTTTTAGAATGAAGAACACCTTTGAGAACGGTGTTCCAATGTACGATGCCCCAGCAAATAATCAGACTAGGACGAGTAAGCTAAGCGTAGGAGAGTATGCAGTACACATAGTTTTAATACTAATTAGCGCTGTAATTGCCTTTAAAGTCATGAGCATGTTCCGTCATGGGGCGGCGCCAATTGGTGCTGCTATAATCACGCCTTCTATAATGTCGCTTTTCAATGCACGAAGGAGAACCGGGAAATCTTGGATAGGTATCGTTGCAGTGCTTATGGTATTCGTGTTTTTGATGTTTGTATATATAATTATAGGTCTTCCTGATAACGCACCTCCACTTAAAATTGACGGAACTGAAATTCATCTTACAGAGACTAAGATTTCGGATTTGATAGACAAGGAGTTTGAAATTTATGTGTCAAATGGTAGACATGATTATCCTAATTATAACGAGCTTTTGACAACGGGAAGCTATACTAAATACCAAGGAGCTGGGGTTAGCGTACCAAACGGCTTTAAGTCATATGACTCAGCAGTTACGCGGTCTACCTATCTTCTTGTAAAGAAGAATGTAGTTCTCGGATGTATAGGTGTTTACGGAGATAAGAGAAAGAATACGGAGCTGAAGGACTGTGTAGTTACGCAGGTTTGCTTCGATTCTGAGTGCACAGCTATTGCCCAAAAATATGGAATCTCATATAATATAGATGGTATAGATTTGCTAAAGAAGCTTGACGAAAACGAGTTCACGAAAGTATTTGGGAAAAAAATATGGCTGACTCAAAGCGAGCCAAGAGATGAATATTTGGGTCATTATGGCGTGCAGTGGGGAGCAGGTAACAATGAATTCTTTTGGAATCATTATTTTATGAATTTAGACCTTGATTCGAATAATGATATAGTTAATTTTAATTTTAGTTCCAAGATTGCAGCTGAGCGATTGGAAAATTAGCAAGGATACTTAGATAAAATGAAAAAGAAAAAAGTACTAAGTAAGACAAAGTATGCTATTTATCTTCTAGTGGTCCACCTTATATGCATACTTTTCACTATAAGCAAAATAGTGATACCTTCATGGGGTCACTGGTTAGAGACGACACGCTTTCTTTGGACAAGCTTTCCTACCTATGTATGCGTGTTAATAGCCGTTTTCCCAATGATATGCTTTTGGCCATATTCAATTAGTGCAGATTTTAAGCCGGGTACAGCAAAGACCTTGCTTGCGACTTTTGGTCTAATAGTAGGTAACGTAACTCTGATTTTGATATATACGACTATTTTACACAAGGTATTATAGGTATAAAAAAATCCCTATAAAGGGATTTTTTGATTGCTGGAATTATTCATTTAAGTTGTTCTCCTTTTTATTATATTATACAACAATCTATTATGAAAAAAATAAAAAAACCGATTCTCAGCACTGAGAATCGGTTTTCGAATGTCATGTTTAATGACCAATAACATTTATGACATAATATAAGTTATGTAAAAAATTAATTCTACAACAACAAATCCTTTACTTTGCCAATTTCACTTTTTGGAATCACTAGGTGAATCATATCACCCAGATACATTCTGGTTGAGCCGTTAACTGTTTGGCTTTGCCATTATGGACTTGTGTGGTGATGAGTACGTTGTGTGGTAAATTGAGTTCATGTACTTGCTTACCAGCTATCTTATCAGAAACTGGGATTTCTATAAGGGTAATTTCTCCATCATCAGTTGCTGATTCAGGTAACATTTTTTCTAGCATGGCTTCATAGACGGGCGCCCCTTTGAGCAGATCCATAACAATATAGGCAACTAGGGTCACCATACCTAAAGGCATGAGATTACGGATATCTCCGACCATCTCAGTCACAAGAATCATAGCAGTCAAAGGTGCTTTTGAGATAGCCCCAAAATACCCGCTCATTCCAAGAATCACAAAGATAGGGAATTGCTGCTGTGTAACGAGGCCAAGATTGACACAAATAACACCGACCAGAGCTCCAAGTAAGGATCCTAAAGCTAAAATAGGTAGGAAAATTCCACCAGGCAGTCCACTTCCGTAACTAATCATGCTCCATATAAAGCGAATGATGAAGTAAATTAAGAGAATTTGGAAGCTAAAATCTTGTTCTGTTAAGGATAAGACAAGCTGATTTCCTCCACCAAGTATTTGTGGTAGGAAGATTCCTACTGGAATGATAAGAAGAAAAGCTATAATAGGATGATAGGCCTTATCTAGATGAATTTTTTGACCGATCCAATCGTAAACTCTCCCGACATTCAGAACGGCTTTTTCATAAAGAAAACCTGAAAAACCAAGAAAAATCCCCATAACCAGATAAATCCAATACTGACTCAAACTCATAAGAGGAATATTATCAGGCATATCAAGCACAGGTGTTAAGCCAAAGATGAGAAGGGAAACAAAGTTTGCTACTAGACTAGCAGCCAAGGTAAGAAACCCAGAAGAATCGTGAAAAATGGTGATAGACTTCTTCTACTACAAATAATAAGCCCGCAATCGGTGCATTAAAGGCTGCAGCGAGTCCAGCAGCAGCTCCACTAGCAATCAAAGAACGCTCCTCAACAGGGCTAGACTTGAGCCATTTAGCAATTCCTTTTCCTCCAGCGGCACCTAGTTGAATACTGGGACCTTCACGACCGAGCATGAGCCCACTCGCAATGGCCAAGATACCTAGAATGTATTTCTTCCAGAGGACACTCCACCAATTGAGAGACATGAGACCTTTTAACTCTGCTTCAACTTGAGGAATACCAGAACCTTTAATATCTTTTTCTGAGCGTGTTAATTTGGCACTAAGTAAGCAAATGAGGATATAAAACAATAAAATAATCAATAGATTCCGTATCAGATTCTCTTGGTCTTGATATAGTCCTTGAACGATATGAAAGCCTTTTTCGATCAAAAATCGAAATGATCCGACAATAATTCCTACGACTAATCCGACAATAATACCTCGCCCTACTTGAGCTAAGATCGTACTGGACGCGAAGGCAAATTCTTTCTTGGAACTAAGTATTTCCGATTGCTCCTCCATAATTCTCTCCTTTAATTATCTTTTACTAGTTTCTGAGACGATCGTTTTAATCGGTTCAAAACTGGTGCGATGAATAGGTGTGACACCGTGCTTTTCAATTCCTTCTAGATGCTTAGCAGTTCCATAGCCAGCATTTTGAGCAAAATCATAGCCTGGAAATTCTTCGTCATAGTTAGCCATGATCTTATCTCTTGTAACCTTCGCAATGATAGATGCTGCCGCAATAGATAAGGAGTTGGCATCCCCTTTGATGATGGATGTTTGAGAAATCGGCAAGTCCAACTTCATAGCATCAATCAAGAGGTGCTTTGGTTGAGGCTCAAGCTGATAAATAGCTTCTTTCATGGCTAGTTTCGTCGCTTCATAGATATTGACTTGGTCAATGACATGATTGTCCATAATCCCGATACCGATTGCTAAAGCATTATCCTTAACGGCTTGAAAAATCTCCTCGTGTTTTTTCTTAGGAATTTTTTTGCTGTCATTTAAACCTTTAATTTTACAATTTTGAGGTAAAATTACTGCAGCAGCCACCACTGGACCAGCTAGCGGACCACGTCCAACCTCATCTACACCTGCAATGAAACTAATACCTTGAGCGTAAAGTTCTTTTTCATAAGATAACATGGCTTCTAAACGGAGATTTTCATCCATTTCCGCTTGGATGGCCTTTTTACGCTTTTCAATTTCCTTTTGTACACCTGAACGAGAATCTTTTTCAAATTCCTTGAACAAGGGACTTTCAAAATCAGTTATCTTTGCTAATGCTTCTTTGATTTCTTTAATCGTTGCCATTGAGATCATCCAATGTATCTAAGGTATAGTTACCAAGTTTTCCATCACGAACTTCTTTGACGAAGAGATTGTAAAAACGATCATAATCATCACGGAAACCAAGGATACGTGTCATATCCATAATAATTTCAGGAGCTTCATCGTCAAGATTCATTTGTTTAAAACGTTCTTGAAGTTTTTCAGGATAATGCGTTTTAAAGTAATTGAGACCGAAAATCGTTACCTCATCCATTGGAAGTAACTGATCCTTGATTGCTCCCGTAAGCGCAAGTTTGAGTGCAACAGTCTCATCTTCAAATTTTGGCCAAAGAATCCCTGGAGTATCCAAAATTTCTAAATCCTTATTGGTTTTAAGCCATTGCTGGCCTTTTGTCACACCAGGCTTGTTACCAACAACAGCAATTTTCTTACCAGCTAAACGGTTCATCAGAGTCGATTTACCAGCGTTTGGAATCCCGATAATCATGGTAGCAAGGTCTCAATTTGAATTCCACGTTCTTTTTGACGAGCAAATCTTATCTGCCATGAGTTTCTTAGCAGCATCCGTTACTACTTTTTACTGTTATTTGTTCCTTAGAGTTGATAGCAGTGTCTGAATACCTTGTGATTCAAAGTACTGACGCCACTCTTTTGTTAATGCTGGGTCTGCAAGGTCTGCTTTGTTTAGAATCAATAGTCTTGGTTTGTCCCTCGATGATTTTAGTCAGCATCGGATTTTGACTAGACAAGGGCAAACGTGCATCTACTAAAACTGTCACAAAATCAACAAATTTTAAATTTTCCTGGACCTGACGACGTGCTTTGGACATATGCCCAGGAAACCATTGAATAGTTGCCATTTTATTTCCTTTTCTTCATACAAACTTATTCTATAAAACATAGATGATTACTGACTATTTTACCATATTTTGGCTAATTTTGCAGATGAATGATGTCTTTAAAAAAGGGAAATCCCCCTTTACCATTAGGGAAAGAGGGATAACATTCTTATTGTTGAACAGCTTGCGCTGCTGTAATTAGAGTTAGTTTGTAAACATCGTCAGAGTTACATCCGCGAGAAAGGTCATTTACTGGTTTGTTAAGACCTTGCAAAACTGGTCCAACTGCAGCAAATCCACCTAGACGTTCTGCCATCTTGTAACCAATGTTACCTGCTTCAATACCAGGGAAGATGAAGACATTAGCTTGTCCAGCTACGTTGCTTCCAGGAGCTTTAAGAGCTGCTGTTTCGGGAACAAAGGCTGCATCAAATTGCAACTCACCATCAATTTCAAGGTCAGGACGCAAGTCGTGTGCGATTTTAGTAGCTTCCACTACCTTATCAACACTTTCGCCAAAACCTGAGCCTTTAGTTGAATAGCTAAGCATAGCAATCTTAGGTTCGATACCAAACATTTTTGCAGTGATAGCTGAGTTAATCGCAATTTCAGCTAGGGCGTCAGCATCTGGGTTAATGTTGATAGCACAGTCACCAAACAAGTAACGTTCACTACCACGGACCATGAGGAAGGCACCTGATGTACGGCTCACATTAGGACGAGTCTTAATGATTTGAAGAGCTGGTCGAACTGTTGAAGCTGTAGAGTGAATAGCTCCTGAAACCATACCATCAACCAAGCCCATATAAACTAACATAACACCAAAGTAATTAACATCGTTGATGAGTACTTCTCTCGCTTCTTCTTCTGTCATTTTTCCTTTACGACGTTCAACAAGTGAAGCTACCATATCTTCAAATTGAGGGTAATGTTCTGGATCAATGACTTCGTAACCCTCTGTAATTCCTTCGATTTCGAGATAGATTTTAATCTTATCAGGGTTTCCTAGGAGTACAGGGATAACTTCTGTTTCTTTAACCAAACGCTTCGTTGCTTGTAGGATACGTGGTTCTTCACCTTCAGGTAGAACGATGCGAGCATTTTTACCAACTAGGTTGGCTTTCAAACTTTCAAAAACTTCCATGAGTTTTGACTCCTTTTAAGATAAATTATTATTTGATAACTGTGTAATAAGTGTGTCGAAATCATCCGGCAGTGGGCATTCTAGCTCTAACTGCTCTTCCAAGAAAGGATGATAAAACGATAAGTAATGGCAATGTAGAGCCTGGCGCTCGATGCCATGTTCTAAGCTTCCCCCATAAAGATCATCTCCTAGTAATGGAAATCCAATATGCGAGAAATGAACCCGAATCTGGTGGGTTCTCCCGGTGTGGAGACGAATATCAACTAAATGAATATTCCCATAAGATGCCACGATTTGATAGGACGTATGGGCATATTTTCCACCCTTTGCTACTCGTCGCGTGATGATAGAATCTTCATCTCGAGCTATTGGAGCGATGATTTCTCCCTGAGGTTCCAGATGACCATCTCCCTTGACTAAGGCATAATAACGCTTTTCAATAGCTTTTTTTTGCAACTGTTTATCTAATCTGGCATGCGCATAGCCGTGTTTAGCAAAAAGCATCAATCCAGAGGTATCTCTATCAAGCCGAGTCACAATATGAACCTGCTGATTCTCATAATTTTGGTTTACATAGTAGCCCTTAATAAAGTTGGCAATGGTATTGGAATGGTTGACACTAGGGATTGAAGCGACTCCAAAGGGTTTGTTGATAATCAAGAAATGATCATCTTCAAATAGAATATCTAGAGGATAATCAATTGCTTCAAGTGTCTCGAATCCTTCCTCTGTCGGAATATCAATGACGACTTCATCTCCGATATCTAAGAGATAGGTTGCATTCTGCGGATGCCCGTTAACTCGAATATCACCACCTCGAAACTTAATCTTGGCAAGTAATCCTTTTGAAACTTCATGTTTTTTCAGAAAGGTTTTGACCTTGACATGTTCGTCGGCAATAAACTGAAACCTCATTCGTCCACCTCACCAATAAAGGCATCTTTGACACGATTCCAAAAACTGGTGTGGCTTGGTGTTGCTACAAAATGAATCTTGTGGTGATCAATCTGATACTCCATTTTCTCAATATTTCGGAAAGAATAAATACTATTATCGATTGAGATTGTGTGATAGTCATTTCGAGTTGGTATTAGTTCGATTTTATCTTTCTTTGGAACAATAATTGATGAACCAAGTGTGCGATAGATTCGGTTGTTCAAACTAGCAATTTCAGCCAATTGTAGGGCCTCTATGGTCGGGTGCAGTACTGCTCCACCAAGTGATTTATTATAAGCAGTACTTCCAGTCGGTGTTGAAACTGTTAGACCATCACCACGAAAACGTTCGAAGGGAACATGGTTAATAATGACATCAGCAACCATAGTTCGATCCGCTCGACGAATGCTAGCTTCATTTAGTGCTCGGAAAGACTTGACTTCACCATTTTCGAGAAATATTTTGACACTTAAGAGTGGATAAGACACTTGAGCACCATTATCCAACTGTAAATTTGTAACTAATTGGTCCAACTCAAAATCACGATAATCCGTATAAAAACCTAAATGTCCTGTATGAACCCCAACAAAACGAACCTTATCTAGTTGGTTTTCATACTTATGAAAAGCAGACAACAACATCCCATCTCCACCAATAGAGACGACAATATCTGGATTTTTATCATTCAGGATAAAATTATTCTTTTTTAATCGTTCTTTTAACTCGAATAGAACTTTCAGACTCTGAGGCTTACGGTTGGCAATTAGGTCAATTCGTTTACCTGTATTCTTCATCGGTATCGTCACTGTTTCCTACTCCGTCATTTAACTTTCTGTGCAAAGGATCAAAGAGCGCTTTGAAAGCTCCTGGATATCAGCACGTATTTTTACTCATTTCTTCGTCTAGCTGATGTGAAATTCTGGCTGTAATCTCAAGTCTTTCTTTGATTTCCTCTGGGAAATCTCCTTGATATTTATAATTGAGAGAATGTTCGATTGTAGCCCAAAAGTTCATAGCCAAGGTACGAATTTGAATCTCAACTAGAATGGTTTTTGCACCGTAAATCGTATCAACCATATACTCAATAATCACATGGTAAGAACGATAACCTGAAGCCTTCGATGAGTAATGTAATCACGTTCTTGAACAACTCTCATATCCTGTCTTTTACGAAGGATAGAAACAACTTCATTTACGTCGTCTACAAATTGAACCATGACACGTAAACCTGCAATATCTTGCAAATCCTGTTCAAGTGTGTCATAGCCAATACCCCGGCGTGCCATTTTCTCCTTGATACTTTCAATCGGTTTAACCCGACCTGTGACAAACTCAATTGGAGAATGTCGGTTTTGTTTTCTGTATTGTTTTCGGATTCCTCGGAGTTTTATTTTTAATTCTCCGACAGCTTGAATGTAAGGATCTAAAAATTCTTCCCATTCTGTAATCATATAACTCTTACGTCCAATTCTCTATGCAGTTTAATTTATCTAGTTTTTGATTTTCTCATGAAAATCATATACAATAAATACAATGCTTATTATACCATAAATCGCTTTCAAATATAAAGAAAAGGTTGTAAAAATGAAACATTTAGAAATAGAAATGAAAACACTTCTCAGTGAAGAAGAATATGATCGATTGCTAGCTCAATTTTCAGAAGTCACTCCTGTTACACAAAAAAATTACTACCTAGATACGCCTGATTTTTACCTTCGTCATCATAAAATTGCTATGCGCATTCGTACGTTCGATACAAGCGCTGAATTGACCATAAAAATCCCTCAAAAAGTTGGAAATATGGAATACAATCAAGCCCTTACTCTTGAGGAAGCTAAAAGTTGTTTGGACGAATGTAAACTCCCTCAGGGGATGATTCTAGAAGAATTAACTAGCCGTGGACTCTCACCAAATGGTTGGGTGGTTTTAGGTTGTTTAACAACTGTTCGTTTCGAAAAAGAAACAGCTATTGGACTCATGGCGCTTGATCAAAGCCACTACTTTCGATATTGTAGATTATGAACTAGAGCTAGAAGTTGAGAATGGTGACCAAGGAAGTCTTGATTTTAAGGAGTTTTTACAAGCCAATGATATCCATTACAAGAAAGCTCCTTCAAAATTAGTCCGATTTATAGAAAATATGAAAAAAATACTGAAATAATCTTCTTTTTGATAAAATAGAAGAGATAAAAATAATTGAATCTGCAAAAGAAAATACTTTTACTTATAATTTGTTTTCGCTGATTCACATAGTTTATAGAGGACGGTTTATCAATGTCAGATACAAAAAATATGAAGCTTTTTTCACTTTCATCCAATCATGAAATTGCTCAAAAGATTGCAGATGCTGCAGGTGTCCCACTAGGAAAATTATCATCACGTCAATTCTCAGATGGTGAAATCCAAGTTAACATCGAAGAAAGTGTACGTGGGTATGATGTTTATATCATCCAGTCTACATCTTATCCTGTTAGCAATCATTTGATGGAACTTTTAATCACAGTTGATGCCTGTGTTCGTGCTAGCGCAAATACAATCAATGTTGTCATGCCTTATTTTGGTTATGCTCGTCAAGATCGTATTGCTTCTTCTCGCGAACCTCTTACAGCTAAACTCGTAGCAAATATGTTGGTAAAAGCTGGGGTTAGCCGTGTATTGACACTGGACCTTCATGCTGTTCAGGTACAAGGTTTCTTTGATATTCCTGTAGATAACCTCTATACAATTCCGCTATTTGCAAAACACTACATTGATAAAGGTTTAACTGGTCCAGATGTGGTTGTTGTCAGCCCTAAAAACTCAGGTGTAAAACGTGCTCGTAGCCTTGCTGAATACCTTGATGCTCCGATTGCTATCATTGACTATGCTCAAGATGATTCTGAACGTAGCCAAGGTTACATTATCGGAGAGGTTGAAGGTAAGAAAGCAATCTTAATCGATGACATTCTTAATACAGGCCGTACTTTCTCTGAAGCTGCTAAAATTTTGGAACGCGATGGTGCTACTGAAATCTACGCGGTATCCAGCCATGGATTGTTCGTCAACGGTGCTGCGGAGTTGTTGGATGCAGCTAATATCAAGGAAGTCTTGGTTACAGATTCTGTATTGACAGAAAGTAAAAAACCTAAGAATGTACAGTATATTACCGCAAGCGAACTGATTGGTGATGCCATGGTTCGTATTCATGAAAGAAAACCAGTTAGTCCACTATTTAAATTTAAATAGAAATTAGGTGAGTTTTTGATTTATTTAGATAATGCTGCTACGACACCCATGTCATCTGCAGCTATCTCAGCAATGACTCAAGTCATGCAGGAGACTTATGGTAATCCTTCTAGTATTCATGCTCATGGGCGTCAAGCGGGAAAATTATTACGTGAAGCCCGTCAAGAGTTAGCAGGTTTACTAGGTACAAAGCCCCAACACATTTTCTTCACTTCGGGTGGTACAGAAAGTAATAATACAGCTATTATCGGCTACTGTCTTCGTCATCAAAATCGCGGAAAACACATTATTACTACTGCTATCGAGCATCACGCTGTGCTTGAACCAATTGAATATCTGGTGGAAAATTTTGGGTTTGAAGTGACTATTTTAAAACCCGACAATCAAGAAATCACTGCAGATCAAGTCAAGAATGCACTGCGTGAAGATACTATTCTCGTTTCAACTATGTATGTTAACAATGAAACAGGTACTCTTTTACCAATCGCTGAAATTGGTCAGCTTTTAAAAGTCCATTCAGCAGCTTATCATGTGGATGCTGTTCAAGCTGTCGGGAAGCTAGAGATTCTTCCTGAAAAACTAGGAATAGATTTCCTCAGTGCTTCTGCTCATAAATTTCACGGTCCAAAGGGTATCGGTTTCCTATACGCTGCTTCTACAGATTTTGATCCTTACCTACATGGTGGAGATCAAGAACAGAAAAAAAGAGCAGGGACAGAAAACCTTCCCGCAATTATAGGTATGGTTACAGCTCTTAAGGACGATATAGATCATCTAGAGACTAACTTTAATAAAGTTCAAAAACTACAGAAAGTTTTTCTAACTGAAATGGCTGGATCAACCTATTATCTCAATCAAGGTAAAGAGCAACTCCCTTATGTCCTAAATATCGGATTTCCGGGACAACGCAACGATCTACTACTACTTCGTTTAGACCTTGAAGGTATTTCTATTTCAACAGGTTCTGCTTGTACAGCTGGTGTTGTTCAGGTCAGTCATGTTCTTCAAGCCTTCTACGGAGAAGAATCTCCTCGCTTACACGAGTCTGTACGCGTCAGCATTTCACCTCAAAATACAGAACAAGAAATGATAACTCTTGCTAAAACTTTTAAAAATATCATCGGAGGATAAACTTAATGGCATTTGAACAAACAATTAAACTTAAAAATTGTCGTTACGATTACACACTTAGTCCAACTGTTAAAAAATTTACGCTTAAAGATAATACTTTTTTTGAAACTAAAGTTGGTAACTATGAATTAACGCGTCTACTTGAAAAAGTTCCAAATAGTGGAGAAGGATTCCAACTTAAGATTATCATTAACAAAGACTTAACTGGTGTAAAAATCAATATCACTGATAGATTTGGTCTACGTTTAGTTGATATCTTCAAATCAGAAGAAACTCATATCCACTAAGAGAAATTCTACTTTTTGATGGATAGCCCTGCTGAACGTGGCATATTTACAAAAAGTGAAAGATAGAAGGTTGTTATGTTTCGATTAACTTATAAAGATGCCTATCAAGTAGAGCGTATTCAAGAATACGAAGACTATGAAGCTCTTATGCTTTCTCTATCAGGCTGTGTGACGCTTCCTGATACGACTGTTGTCACATCACTGACCCACAATGGGGTTAAAATCTATCAAGGTCTTCTTGGAAATCTTTATCGTTTTTTAACAACCTATCACGAAAATACATAAACTAAGATTTTTCTTAGTTTTTTTTCGTTATTGTTGCAATTTTCACAAGCTTTCTATAAAATAGTAGATAGAAAGGTTGTGATTTTGTGAAAGAAAAACAGTCTGCTATTCCAAAAGCAACAGCAAAGAGACTTTCTCTCTATTACCGTATTTTTAAAAGATTTAATGCCGAGAAAATTGAAAGAGCTAATTCCAAACAAATTGCAGAAGCAATTGGAATTGATTCTGCCACTGTTCGTCGTGACTTCTCTTACTTTGGCGAACTTGGACGTCGTGGATTTGGCTATGATGTCAAAAAGCTCATGAACTTTTTCGCTGATCTTTTAAATGATAATTCTATTACCAATGTTATGCTTGTGGGTATTGGAAATATGGGACATGCACTCCTCCACTACCGCTTTCATGAGCGTAATAAAATGAAAATCATCATGGCTTTTGACCTAGATGATCATCCTGAGGTTGGTACCAAGACACCCGACGGTGTTCCAATCTATGGAATCTCTCAAATAAAGGATAAAATTAAGGATAGTGATGTTAAAACTGCTATTCTTACTGTTCCTAGTGTTAAATCTCAAGAAGTTGCGGAACTTTTGGTTGATGCTGGTATCAAAGGTATCCTCAGTTTTTCTCCTGTTCACCTACATCTTCCTAAAGACGTAGTTGTTCAGTATGTCGATCTTACTAGCGAACTTCAAACCCTCCTCTATTTCATGCGAAAAGAGGATTAGAAAGCGAATTGATTTATGAAAAAACCAGTTATTGGGATTACAGGAAATGAAACCCCGCATCCAGATGATGATCTTATGATGAGTTATGCTGCCAAAGGCTTTGTTGAAGGAGTTAAGGAAGCTGGAGGTATCCCCATTATCCTACCAATTGGTGATGAAGAAATGGCCAGTTACTACATTAGTTTAATTGATAAACTTATTTTAACTGGTGGGCAAAATGTTGATCCTAAATACTATGGTGAGCCAAAAGCTATTGATAGCGACGATTACCACCTTCAAAGGGATATTTTTGAACTAGCACTTATCAAAGAAGCCATTAAACAAAATAAACCAATTTTTTCTGTTTGTCGTGGTACTCAGCTCTTTAACGTTGCTATGGGTGGATCTCTTTATCAAGATATCGAAGATCATTGGCAAGATACTTCCGCTGAATACACCACTCAGCGACTTGTCACCGAACCAGATACTATTCTAAGAGAAATCTATGGAGAACTCTCTCATATCAATTCTTTCCACCATCAGAGCATCAAAGATTTAGCTCCTAATCTTAAGGTTGTAGCACATGATCCTAAAGATGGTATTATCGAAGCTGTTACAACTACGGATGGCTTCCCTTATCTTGGGGTTCAATGGCATCCTGAATTTCTCTTTGAAAATCGCCCTAAAGATAAAACACTTTTCGACTATGTCGTCAATGAATTGTAAAATCTGTATCATATACAGGTTTTTTATATCATATCCGTCTTCTCGCGGTAGCTAAAATAATCAGAATGGGATACAATTAAATGGTCTAATAAGACCAATCCCATTAATTCGCAGGCTTCTTTAACAAGCTTCGTAACCTGGTCATCATTGGGACTAGGAACTACTGCTCCTGATGGATGGTTATGAACCAGAATCACAGATGTTGCCATATGCTTCAAAGCGTAGTGGAGAATTTCTCTGGGTTCAGCAATGCTTCTCGTGGCAGAGCCGATAAAAATAGTCTGCTGGTGAATGATTTGATTTTGAGTATTCAGATAGAGCGCCACTAGGTGCTCTTGTTTTTTATCTCCAAGCTCAGACTGCATCTTTTTAGCTAATTTACGACTGCTAAGAATACTCTCCATTTCCACTGTTTCCCTTTTATGGATACGGTAGCTAATTCAATAACGGCTTGTAATTCGATAGCCTTAACACGTCCAATACCCGATAGAGTCTGCAATTCCTGTAGACTCATTCTTTTGAGGTCAGTTAAACATGTCAGCTGATTTAAGACCTTCTGTGCTATTTCAAAAACATTGGCCTGTTTTGTCCCTGTCCTTAGTAATATTGCCAGTAATTCTTGGTTGCTGAGCGCTTCTACTCCTTCTCTAACTAGTCTCTCTCTTGGTAAAAGCGAATCTTCTTGAAATGAAATACTATACATAAAAATCCTCCTCACTTTATTATTCGTGAGAAGGATGCTTAATTTGATAAAAACTAGTTATTTTTAGATTTTTTCAAGTGCTAGTCGTAAATCTTCAATCAAATCATCGACATTTTCAAGACCGATTGAAAGTCGGATTTGATTTTTAGTTACTCCTGCTGCTTCTAGATCAGAGTCAGACAATTGAGAATGAGTTGTAGTTGCTGGATGAACGACCAATGATTTGGCATCTGCTACGTTAGCAAGGTTTGAGAAAATTTCTAAGTTGTCAATAACCTTACGTGCTTCTGCTTCTCCACCTTTAACATGGAAGGTAAAGATTGAGCCAACTCCTTTTGGTAGGTATTTTTCAGCCAAAGCATGATATGGACTATCTGCTAGTTTTGGATAGTTAACCTTTTCTACCTTTGGATGGTTAACAAGGAAATCAACGATTTTCTCAGCGTTTTGAACATGGCGTTCTACACGGAGAGAAAGTGTTTCAAGACCTTGCAAGAGTAAGAACGAATTAAATGGTGATAGAGCTGCGCCTGTGTCACGTAGCAATTGAACACGGAGGGCAACGATGAAGGCTGCGGCACCTACATCTCGAGTATAGCTCAAATTATGGTAGCTTGGATCTTCATTGACAAACTGAGGGAATTTCCCTGAAGCTGCCCAGTCAAACTTACCACTATCAACGATAACACCACCGATAGTTGTTCCATGTCCTCCGATAAACTTAGTAGCTGAATGAACTGCAATGTCTACACCACGAGAAAAGACATTAATGAGATATGGTGTTGCAAATGTATTGTCAGCAACCAAAGGAATTTGATGTTTGTGGGCAATTTCAGCAATTTTTTCGATATCAGGAATGTTGATAACTGGATTACCCAAAGTTTCAATCAAGACAAGTTTGGTATTATCTTTAATCGCTGCCTCTACTTCTTCTAGATTATCAATATCAACAAAAGTAGTGGTGATTCCGTAACGAGGAAGGGTTTCTTTCAAAAGGTTAAAGGTCCCACCATAGATAGTTGAAGCTGCAACAACGTGGTCTCCTGCATGAGCAAGTCCAAGGATAGTATAAGTAAGAGCTGCCATTCCAGAAGCTGTGGCAAGTGCACCTACTCCGCCTTCTAGTGCTGCAATACGCTCTTCAAAGGCTGAAGTTGTTGGATTGGTAATACGAGTATAGATATTTCCAGCTTTTTGAAGGGCAAAAAGGTCTGCCCCCTCCTGTGTATCTTCAAATACAAAAGATGTTGTTTGATAAATTGGTACAGCACGAGACTTGGTAGTAGCATCTACCACTTGTCCTGCATGTAATTGAAGAGTTTCAAATTTAAATTCACGAGTCATCATCAGACCTCCAAAGATTTCATTAGTTTAATTGTATCATCTATGGCAGTCAGTTACAAATACAACTTTGTTATATATTGGCATAAGTAATAGCTATGGCTATTATTAAAATTGTAGAACTTTTTTCAGAAAGTTTAAAAAGTTTGTTTTTACTTCTCCTATACTTTATAATGGATAAAAAGGAGAAGACTATGTCAGAAATTACACATGAAATTGATTCAAACTTCGCTGGTCGTTTAAACATTTTACGTGCTGGTGTGCTCGGAGCCAATGACGGGATCATTTCCATCGCTGGAGTTGTTATCGGGGTTGCCAGTGCAACCAGTAATATCTGGATCATCTTTCTTTCAGGTTTGGCTGCCATCTTAGCGGGTGCCTTCTCTATGGCTGGAGGTGAATATGTTTCAGTATCTACTCAAAAAGACACCGAAGAAGCCGCAGTAGCTCGTGAGCAATTACTTTTGGATAAGGATATCGAGGCTGCAAAGAAATCTCTATATGCTGCTTATCTTCAAAATGGTGAGTGTGAAACTTCAGCTCAACTTTTAGTCAATAAAGCTTTTCTTAAAAATCCACTTAAAGCCTTAGTTGAGGAAAAATACGGAATCGAGTATGAAGAGTTTACCAATCCTTGGCATGCTGCAGCATCTAGCTTCATCGCTTTTGTTCTTGGTAGTTTACCACCAATGCTTTCCATCACCATCTTTCCAAGTGACTATCGAATCCCTGCTACTGTTTTTATCGTTGCGATTTCTCTATTGATTACAGGTTATACCAGTGCCAAACTCGGGAAAGCCCCAACCAAAACAGCTATGATTCGAAATCTTTGTATCGGTCTTTTGACCATGGGAGTGACCTATCTATTGGGTCAGTTGTTTAGCATTTAAAAAAGAGAGTGGGACAGAAATCGGTAATTCGTTAGAATTCGATTTCGTCGTCCCACCTTCGCACAGTTGAGTAGGGCTGTAAAAGCTGATAAAATCAGAGTAGTAGAGCGCACTCAACCACTGCGTCTTGCTCGGCAATTCAAAGACAATTGAGAGGCTAGGACTTTTGTCCCAGCCTCTTTTGCTATCAAAATATAAACAGTTAATAAAATTTACCAAAACCAACCTTCATTATCATTAATTGGTTCAGCCTCTTTAATCTTACGTGGTCCTGTACCGTACATATCAGCTTCGATATCTTCTTTTGTTGGCAAGATAGAGGCTAGGATGATGTAGATGATGATTCCAAGTCCAAAGTTTGCGATTGTAAAGATAGCAAAAATGAAGCGCACAAGAGTAACATCAAGGTCCCATTTATCAGAGAGTCCAGCAAGAACACCTGATATCATGCGATTTCTTCTCATTTTGTAAAATTTTCTATTCATGATTTTTACCTCTTTCGGTATTCTTGAAATAAGTATAACATGAACTACAACACCCTGCATCAGTCCTTAGGCGGATTTTGCAAAATGAGTTTGCCACGACAGAGACCACACCGATAACGTTTAGTATCAATTCGTCGCTTTCTTTGATAGATTTGCAGACAAGACTGACAAGCATAGACTAAGCTTGGTTTTTGATTGGAACTTGACAAGGGAGGAACAAAGCGGAGACCGTCTACCTCTTTTAAAAGTTGCTTAAAGGCTAAATCCTTATGCTGATAGCCCTTGCCTTCAAAGTAAAGATGGTAATGGCAGAGCTCATGACGGACAATTTTCCGAAAAACCTCTAAACCAAGTTCTTGATATACTTTGGGATTGAAATCCAAATGACCATCCTTAGGGAAAAATCGTCCACCTGTCGACCGTAGACGTGTATTCCAATGAGCTTGGTGTTTGAAAGGTTTTCCAAAATCTTCTATAGAAACCTGTTTAACGTAATTAGTTAGATTCATCTGGTGCAAGGAGCGACAGATTTACTTTTTCTCGTTGGACATCAATCTTCTTCACCCAAACGGTTACCAAATCACCAACTGAAACGACTTGACTCGGATGTTTGATGAATTTCTTGCTCATGTGAGAGATATGAATCAGGCCATCCTCGTGAATACCAATATCAACAAAGGCACCGAAGTCAACGACGTTACGAACAACGCCCTCAAGCTTCTGGCCAACTTTTAAGTCTTTGATATCCAAAACATCCTGACGAAGGACTGGAGCATCAAAAGAATCACGGAAATCACGTCCTGGTTTTAAAAGATCTGCAATAATATCTTTAAGGGTTTCTTGACCGAGGTCTAATTCTTGGGACATTTCATTGATTGAAATAGATTTGAGTTTGGCTTGTGCTTCTTCATTTAGGTCTTTGATGTCCAAACGTTTGAAGAGTTCCTTAACAGCAGCATAGTTCTCTGGGTGAACACCTGTATTGTCAAGGATATTGCTACTTTCAGGGATACGGAGGAAACCTGCAGCCTGTTCAAAGGCTTTAGCACCTAATCGAGGGACTTTCTTGATTTGGGCGCGTGAAGTGATTTTGCCTTCTTCTTCACGATACTTCACGATATTTTCAGAGATTGTTTTGTTAAGACCAGCTACGTGCGAAAGTAAGGCTGGACTAGCTGTATTGACATTGACACCGACTTGGTTAACTACTGTATCAACAACAAAGTCAAGACTTTCAGACAGTTTTTTCTGACTAACATCGTGCTGATATTGACCGACACCGATGGATTTGGGATCAATTTTAACCAATTCAGCAAGTGGGTCTTGCAAGCGACGAGCAATAGAAATAGCAGAACGTTTTTCAACAGTTAACTCTGGAAACTCTTGACGAGCAAGTTCACTAGCTGAGTAGACAGATGCCCCGCTCTCATTTACAATAACATAGCTGACCTCAGGAAAATCTTTAAGTACTTCAGCGACAAAGGCTTCACTCTCACGACTAGCAGTGCCATTACCGATGGCAATGATTTCCACACCATATTGACCAATCAAATCTGCTAAATCTCTCTTTGCTTCTTCAATCTGACGGGCAGAGGCTGGTTTGACGGGATAAATGACCTGGGTCGTCAACATCTTCCCAGTCGCATCAACGACTGCAAGCTTGGCACCTGTACGAAAGGCAGGGTCAAATCCAAGGACCACGCGCCCTTTAAGAGGTGCGACAAGGAGAAGATTGCGAAGGTTGTCTGAGAAGAGTTGGATAGCTCCTTCTTCTGCCTTCTCTGTTAGTTCAGTACGAATACGGCGCTCAATAGCTGGCAATACTTTTTTCTTAACAGATTGCTGAATAACTTCGTCAATATAAGCGTTCTTAACTTTGAAACGAGCAGCAAAGAAAGATAGAATACGATCAGTCGTATGCTCAAAGCCAATTTTCAAAATACCTAGCTTCTCACCACGATTAAGGGCAAGCGTACGGTAACCTTGCATGTTTGCAACTGTTTCTGAGAAATCGTAATAAATCTGAAAGACTTGTTTTTCATCAAGACTCTCATCTTTAACTTGAGAAGTAATCTTAGAGCGTCTAAGTACCTCTTGATATGTCATTGAACGTAAATGAACATCCTCGGATAGTGCTTCAACCAAGATGTCTACAGCCCCAGCCAAAGTTTCTTGAGGAGTTTCGAAACCTTCACAAACAAAAGCTTCTGCTTCTTTTTCTAGGTTAGAAACATTTTGTAAAATTAAACGAGCAAGTGGAAAAAGTCCAGCCTCACGCGCAATTGTTGCCTTGGTGCGACGTTTCTCCTTATAGGGAAGATAGAGTTCTTCTACATCTGCGAGTTTCAGCTGCTAAAATAGCTTCTTCCAATTCCTTTGTTAGCTTGCCTTGCTCTTTGATTTTTGCTAAGACCGCTTCCTTACGATCATTTAGAGCAGTTAAACTCTTATCGAGGTCGATAATAGCCTTAATGGCTACCTCATCTAGACTTCCGGTCATATCTTTCCGATAACGGGCGATAAAGGGGATAGTTGCTCCTTCTGCTGTCAAAGACAAGACAGTATCAATTTGCTTTAAAGTTACACCCAAATCTTGGGAAATTTTTTCATATTTTTTATCCATGAAACTATTATACCATAAGGAAGAAAGCTTGTTTTCATTAATTTGTTGCTTTATTTCAACTTTATAAAGATAAAAGCCATGTTTATTTTAAAATCCAACTATTTCTTAGAAATAATAGTATAATAGTGTTAACTAAAAGAATCGAGGTATGCCTTATGGCTGTTAAATTTACAAAAACTGATGACTTAGATAAGATGTTCGAAGAATTCGCTAAACTACCTGATTTAAAGCAAGTAACATTTCCAGACGACAAAGAAAAGAAAGATAAGGTAGAAAAGAAAAAATAGATGACACTCTTTCAAAGTTTACCTTCTAGTGTGTTACAAGCTGGCGCCATTTTTCTTTCAATTATCATTGAAGCTTTACCCTTTGTCTTAATTGGTAGTATCATCTCTGGTGCCATTGAAGTCTATGTGACTCCTGAGAAGGTTTATAAATTTCTCCCTAAAAATCGCTTGGGGAGAATCTTTTTTGGTAGCTTCATCGGTTTTCTCTTTCCCTCTTGTGAGTGTGGGATTGTCCCTATCATCAATCGCTTTTTAGAAAAGAAGGTTCCTAGCTATACAGCGGTACCTTTTCTAGTAACGGCTCCTATCATCAATCCTATCGTACTTTTTGCGACTTATTCAGCCTTTGGTAATTCAATTCAAATGGTTCTCCTAAGAGCTTTGGGCGCGATTCTAGTTGCTACTATATTGGGTATCTTTCTTGGTTTTGTCTGGGAGGGACCTATCCAAAAGGAAAATAGATTGGCTTGCCATGAGCATGATTTTTCTCACTTGACTAAAAGTCAAAAAAATCCTTCAGGTCTTTATCCAAGCTATTGATGAATTCTTTGATATGGGGCGTTACTTGGTCTTTGGCTGTCTGTTTGCTAGTATAGTCCAGGTCTATGTACCAACTAGTATACTGACATCTATCAGCGCAACACCACTACTAGCGATTGTTCTTCTGATGGTCTTGTCCTTCCTTCTATCACTCTGTAGTGAAGCTGATGCCTTTATCGGCTCTTCTCTTCTATCAAGTTTTGGCTTTGCTCCAGTGCTTGCCTTTCTGGTTATAGGTCCCATGCTTGATGTCAAGAACCTCCTCATGATGAAGAATTATCTCAAAACTCGCTTTATTTGGCAATTCATGACAATTGTAACTCTTGTTGTTCTTGTCTATTCTTATCTAGTCGGGGTGATGCTATGATACGATTTTTTATCTTATTTGGCTATTTTATCTTAACCCTTTATCTGCACCTATCAGGTAAGCTCAATCAGTATATAAACCTCCACTACTCTTATCTGGCATATATCAGCATGGTTTTGTCATTGTTACTAGCCATCGTCCAAGCCTATATTTGCTTCAAGAGATTGAAAGAACATAGTCACTTACATAGTATTTCAGCCAAGCTTGCTAGTTTTGTCCTCTTAAGTTTGCCTTTATTAGTTGGATTTACATTTCCAACTGTCACTCTGGATTCACAAACAGTATCGGCAAAAGGCTATTATTTTCCACTGTCGGAAGGAACTGACAAGGCAATCCAAGCAAGTGAAGGAACTAGCAGTCAGTATCTCAAACCAGATACCAGTCGCTTTATTCACAAACAGCTCATGAAAATATTATTCGGAAGAGTGCTGATAAGTACTTAGCTCAATCAAGTATTGTTATCAAGGATGAAAATTACCTTGAGGTCATGGAGGCGATCTATGATTATCCCAATGAATTTGAAGGCAAGGAAATCGAGTTTATTGGCTTTGTCTACAACGATCCCAGTCACAGCGATAGTCAATTTGTCTTTCGCTTTGGCATCATGCACTGTATCGCTGATTCAGGAGTTTTTGGCCTTTTGACCACTGGAAACACTAATCACTACGAAAATAACACCTGGGTGAAAGTCAAAGGTAAGATTAGCAATCACTATCACAAGGAACTCAACCAGGTTCTCCCAACACTTGAAGTCAAGTCCTTTGTAAAAGTCGATAAACCAGAGAATACTTATGTTTATAAAGAATTTTAAAAAAGTAGCCTGAGTGGGCTACTTTTTCTTGTTTAGTAAGGTTGAATGTTTGACGTATTCAAAAGATTAGTTTTCTGCATTATAGAATTCTAGTACTGTCTGTTTATCTATTTTTTACTTATAGGATTTAAACATCCAAACTTAATTCTTGCCATTAACTCTAAATGAATGTTCAGATACCCATTTGGTGTAGGAAGCTAACTTTTCATCTGTCAAGGCTTCTACTGCGATAGTCACGCACATAGCGACCGCTTCTTCAACTGTTACAGAAAAACGATATCCATTCAACTGTAGAAATTTCACCAAAACGAAGAAAGCAGTTCGTTTATTAGCGTTGGCAAAAACATGCTTCTTGATCAATTGGACAAATAGTATCGTTGCCTTATCAAAAATTGTTGGATAAAGAGGTTTGCCAAAAACAAATTGTTCTGGTAAATTGACAATCATATTTAAGGCAGAAGGACTAACCGTTTGAATTTTTTCATTAGGTGAATACCGTTGAATTGCTAAAGCATTGATTTTTTCAATTTGCCTTTCTGTTAGATAGACTGTCATTTTTCCACCAAAGCTTTGAAAACATCATCGTATTCGTCAAAAATTTTGTCCAAATTTAAGTCAAAGGCATCATCAGATACATAAGAAATCTGATGTCCAGACTCTTCGGGAGTAAAGATAATTTCACCACTTGGTAACAATTTTGCTTCGTATTTTACACCACTTGGAATATTGAATTCACTTGGAATGGTGATGGTGATTGAATTTCCTTGTTTTCTTGTTTTTACTACCATCTGATTTCCTCCTTTGAAGTATTATAACAAATAATTACCGTAATTACAATGACAGAATATCAGTTAATATAATTCAGCTTGAGAAATTTCTGCTAAGAACTCATCCGAATAAACCGAATAAGCATTTGGATCAGGCGCTTGATGGTCGTTCATTGCTTGACCATATCTACAAGTCCATTTTCCCATAATTAACCTCAGTCACGACTTAATTCTTCAAGGAAAAATTGATTGAGAGCTTCCCAGTCTTTTTTATCCTTGCTAACACTATGTTCATTTTATCAGAATCCTAGGACATTATCAAAAATTACTATAGTATCTACAGAAAAAAGCTAGAGTTCCACAATTTGGAACCTCTAGCTTTTTTGTATCTGAGAACTATTTTGTCTCAGACTTTTTATTATCTATTAAAGCTCTGACTTCTTCCGCTCCAATCTCATCTCCCGCCTTGTCGAAGAGTTTAATAGCGTGACTAAAATAATCATAGGATTTACTCGAATCAAGTTTTCGATAAATCTCTCCCAATCCTCTATAAGCGCAGGCCTGAGCGATAAGATCATCTGTTTGCAAAGCTTGCTTTAAGGACTGCTCCATATACATGATCGATTTTTCGATTTCCCCAATCTTAAATCGTAAATAACCTTGCTCATAATTATTGACAGAAGATTTTAGTGCATCCTCTGAAAAAGAATCTTCAATCACTTCTCGCTCTTTTTCTATATAGCTAAGAGCCGTTTGATAGTCATTCATTTCACGATAGACCATGGCTAATTGATGATAGGCGATATGTTCATTCTCACGATCCTTTTCTGTAATAGCCAAGTGAAGATAACGTTTGTAAACCTCTAAACAGTCTTCATACTTTTTTTCGTACAAATAGATATAGCCCATCAAGTTTAAAAGACTGTAATCTTTACAAGTTGCTAGGCAAAACTCTGCTTGAACTAATTGCTTAGCTTCATTAACCTTTCCCTCAAATAATAATTCCCAAGCTTTATCCATTAAAAGAACTCCTATATATTCTAAAAAGATAATTATCTAAACGAAAAATACAAACGATTATCTCACAATATCTTTATACATATCTGGTCTTCTATCTCTAAAGAGACCCCAATTCAGGCGTTCATTTGCTCCTTTATCCAGGTCATAAGTGGTTAAGAGGATTGCTTCATCTTGTCGTTCGGCTTGACTTAAATAGCTCCTGTTTCATCGGTCATAAAGGATGAACCGTAGAAGTTAAGACTGGAACTTTGTCCTCCATTTTCCTCGCAAGGAGTGACTTCCTCCAAACCATAACGATTGGCTGCAATAACTGGCACAATATTTGCTGCTGCATGTCCTTGCATGGTACGTTGCCAATGACCACAACTATCTGTATCCAAAATAGGCTCTGATCCAATAGCTGTTGGATAAAAGAGTAATTCTGCGCCATTTAGAGCAAGACAACGGGCAGTTTCAGGGAACCATTGATCCCAACAGATCCCAATTCCAATCTTGGCATAGCGAGTGTCCCAGACCTTGAAACCAGTATTTCCAGGTGTAAAGAAGAATTTCTCCTGATAATAATGGTCATCTGGGATATGAGTTTTACGATAAACGCCCAGTACTTCTCCATCCGCATCAATGACAGCAATGGAATTGTATAAGACATTACCATCTTTTTCATAGAAACTGATTGGTAAAACGACCTTTAGCTCTTTGGCAATTCCTTTGAAATGCTGAATAGCCGTATTTTCTGATACCGACTGGGCATACTGATAGTAGTCATATTGACGTTCCTGACAGAAATAGGGACGTTCAAACAACTCGGGCAAGAGAATAATTTGGGCTCCTTGCTCAGCAGCTTGTCGAACTAGACGTTCAGCTGTTTGGATATTGGTTTCCACATCCTTAGCGCATTGCATCTGAATGGCTGCAACCGTTACATTTCTCATCTTTTTCTCCTATTCTGGAATTTGTTGGGTAATACAGTGGATATTTCCACCACCTAATAGAATATCTCTTGCAGGAATTCCGACAACTTCACGGTCTGGGAAACACTGGCTCAGAATATTCAAGGCTACTTGGTCGTTAGCATCCTGAAATTGCGGCACTAATACAGACTTATTAGCAATATAAAAATTCACATAGGAAGCTGCTAGTCTTTCACCTGCATAACGCTCCTCTTCACCTTCTTCATAAGTATAGCCCGGCAAATCCTCCTCTGTAACTACTTGATGAATAGCTGGGATTGGAAGTTTATGAATAGTGAAACTCCGGCCTTTTGCATCGCTTTCCTTCTCTAAGAGAGCTAAATCAGCTGCAGACATGGCATACTGAGGATCATCTTGGTCGTCTGTCCAAGCTAAAACAACCTCTGCAGGACCAACAAAGGCTGCAACATTGTCGACGTGTTCATTTGTCTCGTCTTGATAAATACCGTAAGGCAACCAGATAACTTTTTCAGCACCAAGACTCTCTAGTAAGGTCTCTTCAATCTCCTCTTTAGTCAGGTGAGGATTACGACCCGGACTGAGCAAGCAGCTTTCTGTGACAAGAATGGTTCCTTGACCGTCACTATGTATAGCTCCACCTTCCAGTACAAATGGTTTGGCATCGTAAACAGGTATATCTATGACTTCTGCAAAGCGACTGGCTACTTGGTCATCTGCTTCAAAGTCTTGATAAAGACCATCAACAGCCCCACCCCAAGCATTGAAATACCAGTCTACAGCCAACTTTTCCCTTTTATCATTGAGGAGAATGGTCGGACCTGTATCACGAGCCCAAGCATCATTGGTTGGAATATCTAGATAAACAACCTTGTCTCCAAGATAGGATTGTGCTTCAGATAGATAGTCTTGCTCCACCAAAAGGTAGACTGTTTCCCCTTGAGCAATGGTTTTGATAATCTGGCTAAAAGCAGCTTTAGCGGCCTTGCCTTCAAAAGGCCAAGATCCGGGTCGAGTCGGCCATATCATGAGAGTTCCACGATGGGGTTCATACTCAGCTGGCATACGATAGCCTAATTTCTTTGGACTGTCCATCATGATAATCTCTCCTTAAAGTCTTGGTAGCCAAATGCTTTGACTAGACTGCACTCACCCTCTTTATCCATGAGATACAAACTTGGAAGTCCAATCCCGTTAAAGGTATTATTTTTGACAAATGAGTAAATAGCCATGTCTTCAAAATAGAGGCGATCGCCGATTTCAATCGGTTTTTCAAAGCTGTAATCCCCAATGATATCCCCTGTCAGACAAGTATTTGAAGAGAGTCTATAAGTATAAGGTTTTTCTTGCGCTTCAAATCCATCTCTCAATGGGGGGCGATAAGGCATCTCAAGAACATCTGGCATATGGCAGCTTGCTGAGGAATCTAGCACCAAGGTCTTAATCCCGTTTTCAACAATATCCAAGACTTCTGTCGCTAGATAGCCCGCATTAAGGGCAATAGCTTCTCCAGGTTCAATGTAGACGTCTACGTTATAAGTTTCTCGAATGCGTTTAATCTCAGAAATCAGTAAGTCCACATCATAGTCATCTCTCGTAATATGATGACCACCACCCATATTGAGCCATTTAACTTGGTGCAAATAAGCTCCAAACTGGTCTTCTACTGCTTTCAAAGTCGTTTGTAAATCATCTGCCCCTTGCTCACAGAGGGTATGAAAATGAAGTCCGTCAACCAAATCCAATAAATCACTTGGTATCTTATCCAAAGTTACTCCAAAACGAGAGCCAGGAGCACAAGGGTCATAAAGCGCGTGGTCACCCTGCGTTGAACATTGAGGATTGATGCGAAGACCCACACTGATACCAACTTCACGACAACGTTGACCATATTTTCGTAGTTGTCTCTCTGAGTTAAAAACAATATGATCAGATATTTGCAGTAGTTCTTCCATATCTGATTCCTTGAAAGCAGGCGCAAATACATGGACTTCTCCAGGAAACTCTTCTCTAGCTAACTTCGCTTCATAGAGTCCACTAGCCGTTGTACCAGAGAGATATTTGCTAATTAGGGGATAGGTTTTATAGAGAGAATAAGCCTTTTGAGCTAGCAAAACCTTAGAACCAGCCTTTTCCTGAACCTCTTGCAGAATGCTACAATTTTCTTCTAGTTTTGCTAAATCAATGACGTAAGCTGGCGTTGGTACTTGTTCTAACTTCATTAGTCCACCATTTGTGGGTTTTCTACCACAACCCATGGCAAACCGTATTTATTTAAAGCTTCCATGAATGGGTCTGGATCCAACTCTTCAAGGTTATAAACTCCTGGTTGTTTCCAAGTGCCATCCATCACTAATTTTGTCCCAATCATAGCAGGAACACCTGTTGTATAAGAAATGGCTTGTGAACCAACTTCTGCGTAGCATTCCTGATGGTCGCAAACATTGTAAATGTAGATTGTCTTTTCAACGCCATCTTTGAGACCTGTAAAGATACATCCGATATTTGTTTTTCCAACAGTACGTGGGCCAAGGCTGGCAGGATCTGGAAGCAAGGCTTTCAAGAATTGAATTGGTACGATTTCTTGGCCGTTAAAATTAATAGCATCTGTACGAAGGAGCCCAACGTTTTCCAAGCATTTCATGTGCGTTAGATAAGATTGGCCAAAAGTCATAAAGAAGCGAATGCGTTTAACTCCTGGAATATTTTTTGCTAATGATTCGATTTCTTCATGGTGGAGGAGATACATGTCTTTTTGACCAACTTGAAGGAAATCATACTCCCGCTTGATAGACATAGCTTCGACTTCTACCCATTTTCCATCTTCCCAGTAAGAACCTGGTGCAGAAACCTCACGTAGATTGATTTCTGGGTTAAAGTTTGTCGCAAATGGATAACCGTGGTCACCACCATTACAGTCCAAAATATCGATATAATGGATTTCGTCAAAGTAATGTTTGAGTGCGAATGCTGAAAAGACGCTGGTTACACCTGGGTCAAAACCAGAACCAAGAAGAGCTGTCAGACCTGCTTCTTTGAATTTCTCTTGGTAAGCCCATTGCCATGAGTAGTCAAAGTAGGCAGTAAAACCAAGTTCCTTACAACGTTTCTCATAGATGGCACGCCACTCAGGGTCTTCTGTATCCTCAGCCTCATAGTTGGCAGTATCGATATAGTGGACACCTGTTGCCAAACAAGCATCCATAATAGTCAAGTCTTGATAAGGCAAAGCTACGTTCAAAACAGCTTCTGGTTTGTAGCTTTCAATCAAGGCAATCACTTCTTCTACCTTGTCAGCATCAAGAGCAGCTGTTTCAATCTTTGTACTTGTTTTGCCTTCCAGTTTAGCCTTCAAGTCATCACATTTTGACTTTGTACGGCTAGCAATCATAATCTCTTTAAAAGTTTCGCTGTCTTGACAAATCTTTGAAATAGCAACCTGGGCAACGCCCCCACATCCGATCACTAATAAACGACTCATTTTCTTCCTTCCTCTTCTTCTAAAATGTCCTCAACATACTTGGGCAACATAAAGGCACCGACGTGTAGGTTTGCAGTGTAGTATTCTGTAAATAACTGGCGTTTTTTCCAGCCTTCCTTGTCAAAATCTTTGACAGGGTGATATTTTTTCGATGCAAATCCAAACAACCAATAGCCAGCAGGACTGGTTGGGATATGTGCCTGGTAAACCCGGCTGATTGGAAAGGCTTGATTGACCTTGCGGTGCATACTACGGCAAGCCGATTCGTCTTCGTCAAAGAAAGGACTACCATGCTGATAAATCATGATTCCGTCTTCTTTCAAGGCTCTATAGCTATTGCCGTAAAATTCCTTGGTAAAGAGTCCTTCCGTATGTCCAAATGGATCTGTCGCATCGTTGATGATAATGTCGTAATCATCTTCACAGTTTCTCAAAAATCTTAGTCCATTTTGGTAGTAAATAGTAACACGAGGGTCATCAAGACCTGAAGCAAAGTCTGGGAAGTATTCTCGACAAACCTCAACCAGCATCTCATCTGGTTCCACAATATCGATTTGTTCCAATTCTGGATAGAGTGTTAATACTTGAGCAACACCGCCGTCACCACCCCCAATAACCAAGACTTTCTTTGGATTTGGATGGACAGCCATAGGAACGTGGACGGTCATTTCGTTGTAGACAAAATCATCTGCATCTGAGAACAAGACGTGCCCATTTAAAATCAAAATCTTTCCAAAAGCTGGTGTATCTAATACTTCTATATCCTGCCACTCACTTTTTCCAGCATAGAGTTGTTTAGCAGTTCTAAGTGACAATTTCACATCTGGAGTATGAACTTCAGAAAACCATAAATCCATTTACTTCTCCTTTCCCTCAATAACATTGATGTGATTGACCTCTGGATCTTCCGTTCCTTGGAGGGAACAACCACGTTCTTTTGCGAATTGGATATAATCGACAAGACCTTGTGTAATTCGTTCACCAGGTGCTAGGATTGGAATACCTGGAGGGTAACACATGACAAATTCCCCGCAGACTTGCCCAACTGAATCGTCCAAGGTTAAGCTTCTTCTATCTGAATAGAAGGCCTCCTGAGGAGACAATACCAACTCTGGCTGGATATATTCTCCAGCAATCAAGTCCTTCCCATCTCGTGAATAGAGTCGCTTAATATCCGCCAAAGCACCAACTAAGCGTTCAATGTCTTGGATACGGTCACCAATCGAAATGTAGGCCAAGATATTGCCAATATCACCAAACTCAATCTGAATGTCATATTCATCTCGCAAGAGGTCATAAACCTCTATCCCTGTTAGCCCAATTCCCTGAGTGTAAACTGACAGCTTAGTAACGTCAAAATCACAAACTGAGACACCATCTACTAGTTCTTTTGAGTAGGCATAGTAGCCACCGATGGCATTGATTTCACGACGAGCATACTCAGATAGCTCAATGACCTTCTCAAATGACTCTTTACCACGAAGGGCCAGATTGCGGCGTGAATATCCAAACTAGACATTAACAAATAGGATGCTGATGTTGACTGTGTCAGATTAATAATCTGACGTACGTACTCAGGATTCATCTGATCGCCAACTAAAAGAAGTGAACTTTGTGTCAAGCTACCACCAGACTTATGCATAGATACGGCTGACATATCTGCTCCTGCGTCCATAGCAGATAGAGGAAGTTTATCTGTAAAATGCAGATGAGCACCGTGTGCCTCATCTACTAAGACTTTCATTCCTGCAGCATGAGCCATCTCTGTTAGTCCCTTAAGATCTGAACAAATCCCATAGTAGGTTGGATTGTTGATTAGAATAGCCTTGGCATCCGGATGGTCCTTAATAGCTTGGGCAACACGGTCATTCTCAAGCCCCAAAGCAATACCGATTTTGGGATCCACACTCATCTCGATATAGATGGGAATAGCTCCACATAAAACGAGTGCATTGATGGCTGATTTATGGACATTTCGTGGTAGGATGATTTTATCCCCTGCTTTACAGGTGGAAAGAATCATGGTTTGCACGGATGAAGTTGTGCCCCCAATCATTAAAAAGGCATGAGCAGCACCAAATGCTTCTGCAGCTAGTTCCTCTGCATCTCTAATAATCGAAATGGGATGTCCTAGATTATCCAAAGGCTTCATAGAATTGACATCAATACCAACGCATTTTTCGCCTAAAAGTTCGACCAGCTCTGGATTCCCACGGCCACGCTTATGACCTGGTACATCGAAAGGAACAATCCTTTTTTTTCGTAACTTAACTAACCCCTCATAAATTGGAGCCTGATTTTGATTTAACATTATGAAGACATACTCCTTTACTTTATTTTCTACACGTGAACTAAAATCAGGTGTTATAGGATACTTATGAAAAAAGAGCAGGTTGGCACCTGCTCTACAATCTACTGACGTTTTTATGTTTGTTTCTTTGAGTATGTCTGTTCCTGATGTTTCCTAACTCTCTAGTAGCAAATATTACGTACTTTATTGATCGTTTCACAAGATGACGTGTGCTTTCACCACACTAACAAATGTATACGAATTAGAACTAATGTTCTAACATCAACTTATAAAAGTAGGCTTTTAACCCTATCAATAATGTGGCTTTTCAACCACGCTTCGGCATTCAACCCTGCCTGTCCGTAGGCATTTTTTACTCGGGTTTATATTTGCTAGAAAACATCTTCTCATTTTCTAAGCTTCATTACTATATCATGTTTTCAGAGACTTGTAAAGTATTTTTTAGAACTTTTTTTTAATAATTTAATATTTAGTTCGTGTAATTTATTCAACTAAGAAATAGAAATCGTTTTAAATTTAAATCAAAAACAAAAAAAGGAACTAAATAAATTAATTCCTTTAGATAGGCATAAGCAAAGCTAACTATTCAAAATCGTATTTACTCATCTCGCGATACTTGAGCAGCTAGTTCAAAATCAGTCATCAAGTAATTTTCATCTAGACGGATGAGGCTGTAATACTCATTCCAAAATAGAGAGTCACTGTTACTGGCCCACTGTAATCCATACCACAATTGAGTGACGTCACTTGTATTTGATGGGGGAATTGACCATAGATGCTTTTTGAAAGTTTCTTGAACAAGTGGAAGGTCCAGTCGACTAGTCAAGTCGAGTTCATCCAACTTGAAAGTGATAGAATGTTTCTTAGCCGCTTCAATACTGTCCTTATTAAATCGAATCTGAATAACCTTAGAATCTTCTAAAGCCACATTCTGGTCTTCAGCACCGTAGAAGGAAATACTCCCCAGTACTAAGCCATCTTTTGCCAGGAGATAGGGAGCGTAAGGGACTGCATTGCTATCAAGTCGGAAGCCTTTTTCGATAGTGACTGTTTTATTGCCCGAATACTTCTGGAAACTGCCATCTGTCAGGAGGTCTTCGTAGTCGCTACTACCATCACCTTGTCTTACATAGATATCAAATCCAGCTTCCATCAGATCACTTGCTTTTGTTTCTGCTAAAATGATTTTACTTTCATTAATTTGCAAAATTGGGGTTTGAGGTGGCAAACCAATCGTGATATGAAACATAACTCCTACTAGAAAGACCATAAAGGTTATAAGGAGGGCAAGTAAAGACTTTCCAGTCCTTTTTCTTGCATTGAAAAGAGCCATTATAGCTGGGAGGAGGATCATTTTAGCTAAAATAGAATTCCCCACACCACCTCTATTTAAGGTCTGAAAAGCAAACATACCCGCGATTGCAATCAGGGACAGGTAGACCAAAATCTCACCTAGACCTAGTTTTTCTGTTCGAGTTTGTTGATTTACAGGAGTTTCGTACAATGACTGCCCATTCTCTTTCCTCTTTTTTAGAAAGAGATAAAAGCCCAGACCGAGTAGCAGATTAAAGATTGCATAAACTATTAAAATACCTATAATCACCGTTCTACCCATGGTTCTCTACTCCTTTATGTTCTCTCTCAAATCTTATCTTTCTCTTTAATTCCCAATTCCCAACTAATAAAACTAGCAAGAAGAAGGGACCACCTTCTATGATCACAATAGGAATAGCCATAATAGCAATCATCAAAAAAACTAGCTTTCTTTTTGACGCCAACTAACGCCCCATTCTCCGTTTATCAGTCCACCCAAATAGTCGATGTAGTCAGTAAACCAAGTAAATAAAGGTGGGTGAAAATCACTTATCCTTAGGTAAATGAAGAGGGCTGAATTTAAAAGGATGTAGAGAATTCCAAGAACTAGAATAATCTTTTGACTAGTTCGAGTAGCCTCTAGAACGATTTTTTTCTCTTCTCTGGTTTTATTTTTTTAGACTTGGATTCTTACAAGAGAGTTTTTTTCAAATCTATAGACCAGAAATCGGTAGAGATAATACTTTTTTTATATCACGCTTCATAAAAAAACCTCATTCTAGGTGGAGAAATCAATCGAAAATCATCTTCTAAACTTCTAATTTTAAGGAATTTCCTTCCAAATAGACGGCTTTTGACTCAGTGATTTTGATTTTTTGATCTTCTGAAAAGCCAATGGTTTCGCCGTCCTTTAAGGTGACATCACTGCCTAAAACATACTGAAGAATAGACAAGAGGAAATAATATAACTCATCGCTATTCATAGGAGACTCGATAATTTCAATCTCAGTTTTTCCAAACTCTTTCAAACCATAAGTGTAAATACTAGTTTTATCTCCCTGGTTGATAATTCCCATATAAATCCAGAGTTGAAGGGGAAGCATTTCTTCTTTCAAAAGGTCAGCCAGGTCTAGATAAAGATCTTTGGGCAAGAGCAAGGTGGTAGAACCCTGATAAATACCAATAGCTGATTGACTAGTTTTTAGGATAGAGGCATTGACTTTAGTTAATAGGGAATAAGTTTCTACTGGCGAAAGATTGTCAGACAAAATAGAAACAATGGCGTGTTGTGTGTGCTCCTGTGTTTCCTTCTCAACATCCTGCCAGAGGTAAGAATAGGCATACAATTCTTCAAATTCTTGACTTGGGATAGGCAAATCCATTAAAGCCAGCGCAACGAGAGCACCATCAATCACAAAGGTTGCACTAGAATCATCCCCAGAAACTTCAGAAATTTCAAGTCCCCAGTGAGATTTCAATTCCTGAACGACATGGTCTAGAGAATAGGCCTGCTTGCCTTTGAAGAGGGGCATGGACAAGATCAGTTGTTTTTTCTTCTCTGACTTTTCTTTCTTACTAGTAAATAGATTTTTTAAAAAATTCACAGGACTTCTCCTTTTTCTCATATCAGTTGGAAAGCAAAGCTCTCTTACTCAAAGTAAGTCGCCATACCAAGTTTCCTCATCCTCAAAACCGTAAAATTTCTCATCAAGTAGCCAATTTCCATCCACCAATCTAAGAACAAACTGATGCTTCATTTCTAAAGCTTCTTGATAATGGGTGATGACTCTTGCTTCTTCAGCTTTTGTCATGATAAAATCTATAGAAAAATCATTCGTTTTAACATAGTTATACTCACTTGGGGAGCTATAAGAAATTCGAACTCCTCCTTCCAAGCATTTTTGAGTCACTTGTCCAGTCATAAGTTGGATTTGTCTATGAAAATAGTCATCCATAAGTTCATTCCACTTTGGATGAACTTGATTTGCTGGGATGCCAAGGGCTTCTTTTTCCTTATCCAGTGCTCTGTTACGCTCAAATTTCCTCTTCTAACAAGGTTAAACTTTTGAGTAAATTAAGCAAGGGTGGGATGATTATTTCCGCCATAACTCGATAGTTTTCAGGGGTATTTTTATAGTTCACTCTCATGATTACTCTCTTAACTCTCCTGGATTAATTGCTTTACTTCTATGTCTGAAAGTTGTCCATCCATGTAGAGTTTCCTAAGTAAATCTTTATCTACGGTAATTTCATAATAGTCAGTCACAAACTCATGAAATCTCTCAAAGCTATCAAAAAGGTAAGAGAGCAACCATTCTCCACCATCCTTATCTTGGTAAGTCTGTTGATGCGCGTGACCGTCATACCAGATAAAGAAGGTTGTTTCATCTTTTTGTTCTTCTGAATAAAGTGAGACATACTTTTCATCCAGTCCTTTATAAAAACTATCGATGACATCTTGATTCCACTCATCAGCAGCAAACTGGCTTAAACTACTTTCATGATCAAAGCCTTTTATAAGGATCATTTTATCAGTCAAAATCACATCTAAAGAATCACCAGAGCCATTGTCAATAAGATATCGGACTCCATAGTCTTCCTCATTCTTAATCACGAGTCTAAGCCAATTCTCACTCGGATTTGTTAGATACTCATCAATGACCAGCAAGGCATCTAAGCGAGTTTTTATCTTGTCCCAATCAATCTTTCTCATCTCTAAAAACCTCCATCTTATTCTTGCAATTTATCAAGATCACAAGCTCTGTAACGAGCTGTTAGATAGCCTGAGAAGCTAATCTGAGGGATATTCCACTCATTAGGCAAATAAATGGAACAATCTACCTGATCTCCAAGAGGAGAACTTGCTGAGAAGACATATCTTCCCAAATCCTCATTATTAGGATTTCTTTCAACTTGACCCAATCTGCTAGTATTGAACCAGTCTTTAAACAGTAACCAGATTTGCTCTGCATCTTCGTTTAATAGGGAGACTTTCAAGTTGTAGCTGATTCCGACCCTGCATCTTTTTTTGAATCCTGACTCATCAGCCCTACAAACTTTTATCGATCCCTTATCATACTGCCAGTTATCACTATCTAATTGGGGAAATTGAACAGATAGATTGTCTTTAAATCCCAGCATAGTATCAAATAATCTTTGGAGGCAGCTTCGAATAATTCTAGTTCTTCCATAGTCTTCTCTTTAATTTTCATAGCTAATCACATTTCGATTTAATCTGCATCAACCCAGATTTGGTATTTTTGACAATGTAGACATCTAAACAAATAACCACAGATAGGCCCGTCTTTGACCAAGTAGTCTTCTACCTCTTGATATTCTTCACGCGCTTCATAGTCTGCCAAGACTTGCTCAGCGATTCCCATGGCCTTCAATTCTCGAGTTCCAACTGTACCCAAGTAAGCACAATAATCTTGGCAACAAGAAAGCCAATATTCTCCCTGCCAACTAGAGTAGCCTGGGGTCTGACAAAAAGCAGCTGATTCTTTTCTGGATCCAATTCACCCTGCCACTCGGCATCTTGGATAAATTCTGCATCAAATTTTTTAGCTGCTTGACCGTTTGCAATGCACATTGGGCAAAGGTATTCTATATCCTCGATACAATAAGGAATCAAGTCATAATAAATATTGCTTTCCTTCCCGCAAGATGGACAAACCTTGGCTTCTCCTTCAACAAATGAACCTGTAGCTAAAGGGTCTGGATGATAGATAAAATGTGGCAAAGACTGTAATAGCTTCTGTCTTTGCTTCTTCTCTTCTTTTCTTAGAGGACGAGGAAGGGCAAAACGATCGCCATGACTCTGACTCATTTCTTGTAAACGGCTCAGTTTCTTTATCTGTTTTCGATCAGGTTTGTCTAAGATTTCGGTCAATAAGCTATAGGCACTAGTGTAGAGACCCAATTGTTCATAGAGGTCAACTAAGACTTTTTTAGCTTCTAAATCCTCAGACTTAGCTAATTCATCAGCCAAATCATAAAGGGCTGCAACACTTGAAGGATTTCCATCTTTAGCATGGTATTCCCTTGTCCGGGTGATATATTCTTGTAAATATGGATTCATCTGACTACCTTTTCTTACATGGATAAATTCTGATTAACAAATGGTAATAAGGAAAATACCATTTAAGCCTAACATTGCTTTATATATATCTTTCATTTCATCACCTGATTTTTACCTCTTATTGTCAGACAGTTAGTAAATTTCATACACAAGCTCTCTATCAGCTTGAAAATATTTGTCGAATTTCACTAAAAGATAAAGGGATCCAGCTGGAGAGACACCGGCATCATAACCTAGAGCAAATTCGCCATAAAAACCACTTTTATCCAAGATTAACTCCCTTAATTCCAATTCTGTAACCGCTTTATCAGGCCAATTATCATGGATAACCTTTTGAGCTTTTTTATCAAGGTGTTCCAAGTTTCTATATAAACTAGTCATCAAATCATCTGATAATAAGACTAAATCCTGTTCACAGTAACCTGTAAAATAAATATTTATGTCTTTATTTAGATATCGCCCTAGAAAATAGATCCCCGAATCATGTTTTTCCCAGTTTATTCCCTTCCATAATGCCAATAAATCTTCTTTGTTCATTTATTACCTCAAGCAGTTTTATTCTTTTAGGAATGTTTAATAAACTTTCTAACAAATAGTGACCAGAACATTTCCATTGAGCTCCAGAATCTTTTTGTAAAACTCTTTCATATTTACAAAGCTGATTCGGATTTCATCCTTGATTTCTTCCTCTTCCTCAAGATAATCCCAAATATTAGGATACAAGTCGGCCTTCTTACATGCTTCCATACTAAAGTCAGCCATAGCTCTGTCAATGTCAAAACTTTCTAAAGCTTGACTGATAGCCGCAATTCTCGATTTTTCAGTATAGGCGATATATTCAGATACATCCTCTAGAGGAGTCACTCCTAAAACCGCTTCTCTCAAGGGACTGTCATCCAAAAATTCTGAACTACTAAATCCTGTCATGACAAAGAGAAGAGCATCCCACATTTTGTCAATATCTAGTAAGATATCATGACTATCAGCGGAGTCCTCAGCAAAGTCTAACAAGTCATCTTCTTGATTAGAAAGAGTTTTTATTTGTTCTAATTCATTGTCTGGTAAATATTGATAATTGGCAATCATTCCCATGATTTTTCTCCTTTGAATCTTGTAGGATAATACTGATGTTTTTAGCTCTATTTCTATAGAAAATGCTATAATGGAGCTAAGAAATTGTTTTATTGAATGTTAAATAGGGGGAACAGTCATGTTCACTAGTATTGTTTTGGGTTTTTATACTCTTTTCTTTCTATCCTTGTGCTTTACTATCTATCTCTATATCAGACTTCTAGTTGCGGTTAAAAAAGGCAAAGACATTCCCAAATGGATTTATAAACTTGGCCATGCTATTCAAGGAAGAATTCACGTTGACTATGAAGAAATCACTGATGATAATGCCCTTAAAGAGATTCATTGGTTCTTGCTAATCTATTTAATCGTAAATCTACTCGTATTGGCTGTCTTCTACTATCATGGTAATAGCTTTCCTCAAGCCATTTATGAATGTTTGAAAAAACAATTTTTTATCGTAATTGTTAGTATGGTTTTAAAAAGTATTGGCAAATTTGTTGTACTGGCTATAAGAAAAAACTTTCAAAACAGTCATGTCTATGCATCAACCAACGCTTTTATCGGGACAGCTTTTTTAACGAGTTATGTTTTTATGTTTTGCATGATGATGAGTGGCCTTCCAGCTCAACCTGTTTCAGTAACCATTCAAGATACCACTGTCATTATCGGTGAGACCAAGGCTTCCGAGCTTTTGAACCAAGGCTTTAGCTTCGAAGATAAAAATCCAGAGAGTTCCATCACCAATCCCAAAAACGACCACTTCTACTACGGTCAGCTTCTCGAAGTCAAGCGGGATAATCAGTCCTACGGCTTTATGAGCCTCACTCCCACAGGTAGAGATACTGATCAACTCAAAAACTGCGTCATCACCTATTACAGAACACCTAAGGATAACAATCAACTAGAAGAAATTTCCATCAATCATGTCAAGTTAGCAAATCTCAAGCTCCAAGACTTTCAAACACGAAAATTAATCGATATCTTTGAAGTTAATCCAGCTGATTATAACGTCTCTGATAAGGATAACAACTTTATCCTAACCATTCAAACAGCAGATTACGACCTCTGGAAAAGATACCGTATTGAATCCAAGTTCAATTCAGATGGTTCGATTGATAGCTATGGAGTCAGAGCCCAACATAGCATGTGGGAATGATTCACCATTTCTCCCTTTATCACATAAGCATTAAACTGAAAAATATCATCGACGAGTTTGTAGCTTTCGATGAATCGAAGGCCAGAAGAACCTTTATCTCTAGTGATTTCTTCATAAATGTCTTCTAAATTTTGGGCAGGTGCCAACATCCAAAGACTAAAAGGTCTAAGTTTCACCTGTCCAATTTTTTCAATATTTTCTAATAATTGCCCTAAATCTTTGTGATTGAACCAGCAATCTGTAACGAGAGCAAACTTTGTATTGTCCATCTTACAGGAGATTTGACTGGTCAAAAAATCATCTATGGAGGGCTTTTTTGTTTGTAAGAGGCATGTGCAAGCCAAATGATACTCAAGCTTTCTAGGACTCTGCTCAACCATAGATACAAAGACAAGACCATACTCATCTTGGAACTTAACAGCAAGGAGATCTCCTTCTTCAAAATAAGGTTTGCGTTTAGTTTTGGCTTTAGGGACCTTTAGAGGCCTAGGATTTTCAGTTTGCAACTGGATAGCAAGTTTATCCAAGACCTTTTGCCTTTGCTTCAAAGCCTTTGAATCTATTTCCAACCAAAATGGATCAGCCCCTTTTTTGATAAGCTCCAAGGTTTTATCTCTAATATCGTCTGTCAGGTGACCAATCTTCCACAGTGAGTAAGCAAGAGCAGTCCAATAAATTTCTGTAAAAAAGTCTGTTTGACAGTAATCTTTCTCCGCATCAAGGATATCCTTGATAATATTCGTTACATGTTCACCGTCTCTATAGCGACCAACTACTTCATTGTAAATGTCATAACCTTGATCACTGTCAATGATTTTAACGCCATCAATAGCCATTCTCAACTCCTAATGTTCAATCGACATCTTATTTCTAAATCTCATAACTTATTTAATCTTATGCTTGTTCATTTTCTCTTGGAAAATATCTGTAAGAATTTGTCGCAATTCTTGAGCTTCCTTTTCAGGAAGTTGGCCTTCTTGTTCAGCTACAGCATACAACTCTGGATATTCGAGTGAAATTCTCTTGACAGTACGTGTTATAGCATGCTTTCTAACAAAAACGGAATCCGTTTAATCATATCTTGAGGAATTAATGCGATTATCTTATCAGCAGTTTCCTTATCGTTCAGCTTAGAGAAAGTTAGTCCCTTTTTAATCATTTCTTGTTCTTGTTTCGTAAAATCTTTAATATCCATTGTGTCTCCTTATGACTATTTTATTTGCTTCTATTATACTATTTTTTTAATTGGTCGAATGAAAAATCTCTATAAATCACTTCTTTACCAAGAACGGAATCTGTTGTAACAGGTAGTTTTTTCAGCAACTCTTGAATATCAATATCTTTGGGAAGAGGATTAAATTCTCCCAGACTATTTTCCTGAAGATGTGCTACAAAGATAAACTCTCCCTTTTCCCAATCCATAGCACAATCATTGATAAGATCTACCGGCGACAGGTCCAGCAGTTCTTGCTCTTGCGCTATAAAAGTCTCGTAGATCAGCTCAAAAATAGCTTCCTTATCAATTTTTACAACTCTTAATGTATGTTCATCCATGCTTGATTTCCCCTTAATCATTTCTATTCATCATCTTCTGTCACTTCCCAAACTTCTGCTTGGTAGGGTTCACCATCCTCATCGTATCGATTGATATAACCAATAAATCTTTCATTATTTCTTGGTCTCTTCTGGTTTCCTTTGATAACCCAAACAGCCCATACTCCGATTAAAACAATTATTATGAATGCTAGTACTACTTCCATTTCAATGCCATCCTTTAAAATTGAACCCACTTATCATTATCCATAATAAATGGTTTGGCTAGACCTTCTCCTGTATAGTTTTCGTATTTTGTATCTAGATATTTGTAACAATCTTCCTTGGTCGCAAATTTGATGGCTTGATAAGGCTCCTCAAAAGTTAACTTTTCGACAAAGAGATAACCGTCCTCGCTTGGCACAAGTATGCCGACATGACCAATAAAGAGGGATTGACCATCCAAGTCATCATGGACAACTACGGAGAGCATTCTTGCATTTTCATTAAACTTGAATTGAGAAAGGAATTGTTCCATCTTTGCAGCATGAACTTTGACATCTGTCGTTGCTTCGGTCTTGACTCTTGAGAATAAAATATCAAAAGCATTCTTGTCTTCTGCACCAAAGACCTTTCCTTTATCAATAGCATCATTATCGACAAACAAGAGGGAATCATCTTTTTCCAACTTAGGAATTTCGATAGAATTTTTTAATAAACAATAACTGTTAATACGACAGTTGGTACCGACAAAATCACCCTTTTTAGGCGTCCAAAGATTGCTTATCTTTTCAACATCATAGTCTGTTTTGGTAAATGCAGAAAAATCTCCAGTTAAGCCTACTGAACCGACAGTCGCGTTATAATCATTGACAAGGTTGAAAAATGCATCGACACTGTCTTTATCCAAATGTGCAGCCAAGGCTTTCCGAACTTCTTCTGAACTTTCCTTGCTATTGAGATTGCTATAGGTTCCTTTGTAGCTTTCTTTACCTGAGCTAATCACCTTAGTAGTTGAACTATTCTGTTTTTCCGTAGATTGGTTTTGGTTTGTACCATAGGCAGCTAAAGTAAAGATAGCTAAACCACAGCAGATCATTAATCTGATTTTTTTAGATACTTTCATAAAATGTTTCCTTTTTATTCAGGGCGATTAGCTTCTCTTATATTATAGTTCAAATTTATTTTAAGTCCAAGCATTTTGCTAAGTAAAGTAGATTTTAAATCATTAAAAAGGAAGCTGGCACACAGCACGCTCCCTAATTAGTGAAATATCTATGAAAAGTCACCTTTTAGCTGTACCTGTGTATGAGCTATAAGGTCACCTAGATGTCGCTTATCTTTCCTGAAAACCATCATTGCTAGTAAGGCAACTGCGAAGAGAGTAGCTAAAAACGAGAGGATAATAGATAAGAAATCAAACTCACTATAGAAACCATGTATCGTGCCCATATGACCTATTTGCCAAGGTAAAAATTTAATAGTGTTTCTAAGCAAGCTAGCTTGCACTGTTTTTTTCTTGTAAACCAATTGAAGTCCTGCTCTCGCCTTCCCAAAACTCCCATTTTTTGTATAATCTAAGAATGTAAAAAGTAGAGTGATTGGCAAAACAGAGGTAAAAAATACAAGACACTGCGACTGAATTTCTGTAAACTCTGGGATACCATTAAAAAAAATAATATAAAAAAGCATAGAACCTAAAAACAGAAGTGCTAAATAAGCTAGAATGAAAAGATAATCAAATAGTAATTCAATCATTCTTTTTTTTAACGAAATAGAATTACTTGCTAAAATCTTCATCATCGCCTCCTTTATTATCTACTATTCTTTTCAAAAGTTTATTATTCTTTCGGTTGAGAATAGACCTCGATATGCTGACCTAGGACCTTGATTTCTACTGGTAGGTCATCAGATTTGTCGCCGTCAACATCCGTTTCCAATTCACTATCTGAAGAGATTTTGATGTGACGAGCTTTCATATACTCGATATTCTCATTCACGACAACATCCCCTTTTAATAAATCAGGGATAACTGACAATTTGGTAAGAATAGATGCATCTTTTAAAATCAAAATATTAGCATAACCATCCTTGTCTTCATCAAAGATCTTTTTGTCAGCGAAATAATTGGTAAGAAGAACTAAAACATGACTTGCTGGACCAATATAATTACCATTTTCAGTCTCAACTCTAATATTAAATGCTTGATCTGTTACGACAGACTTCATGGTATTAATCGCATAGGCAAGCATACCAAACTTTGTCTTATCTTCTATCCCAACATTGTGAATAGCTTCTGGCAAAGAGCCAATACTAAAAATATAACCGAAATAGTTTCCATTTGATTTTCCGATATCAATCTTATTCGTAGAATTAAAATCAAGCTCGTCAATGGCACCATCAATATCTTGATTGATTTCTAATAGTTTCGTAATGAGATTTCCAGTTCCTCCTGGGATAATCGCAAGTTTAGGAATGTAGTCTTTTTCCGCGATACCAGAGATTACTTCATTGACAGTCCCATCTCCACCAAAAACAAGAACAGCATCATAGTGCTCTCGAGCAGCTTCTTCTGCAAAGTTTGTTGCATCCTGAGCTTTTTCCGTAATCTTCATTTCCACATCTTCAAAGTAGTCTCTAGCTTTATTCTCTAGTTTCACCTTATAATCCAGGGCTTTTTCGCCTCCAGATGTAGGGTTGATGATTACCATTATTTTATTCATTTATAATTCTCCTTGAAGATATCGCAAAAATTCTAGTAACTGATTATACTATTTGTACTATTGAAACTCCATCTATAAGCTTGGAGGGGCAAATACAATAACTTACTAAAAAGATCAGATCTAAAATAGCTAATTTCTGAACGTCATCCTTTGACACTTCCTCTTGATAAAACTTATTAAATCAAGTTAAAAAGGATGTTTATAGTAGTTCTACTTTTATTCCTTGACTCTTAAAAATATCCTTAACGTGTTCATAATTACTAGTCATAATTGTCGCTTTCTTCAGATTTGGAAACTGTTGCAGTTCTTTAAGACTAACTTTATTTAGATCGAAACTATCATCTTCACCGTCCCACTGAGGTATCAGATTCATATAAATCTCGTTACCTCCATCCATATCGATTTCTTGAACTTGTTCAGCATATTTCTTAGGTATAGGAAGATTTATCATATAATCAAGTGCTGGCTGAATAATCTCCATACTTTCTGTGTCGATGTTCAAGTCACTGGATTCCTCTGCAAAGTCAAAAATATTAAAAACAGGTTTCAAAACCTCTAAATCATACATTAAAACCTGGATAATGGCTAGTTTAAAAGCTATATTTTCAAAGTACAGCAGTTCTTCGTCAGTTTCTTTTAACTTGTAGCTTTCACGTTCACGTTTTATCTCTGGAAAATAAGAAATCGAAAGTGTGTCTGTGATTGTCTCTGCAATTCCTTTAAAATTAGTTCCATAAGGAGTCCATAAAATAAGGTTAAAATCCCCTACTCTATGCCTATCAGAAAAGAAATAAGGAGATTTTCCATCTGATAATACCACAGCTTGACATGGTTGCTTTGGCAATTCTTTCTCTCCAGTCATAGATTTTACAACATCGCCACAGTAGAGGAAAACAGTAGAAATCAAATGTTCCTCATCAATGTATGTTTTAGATTTTTTTAAATGATTTTTAATCGAGAAAGAATGTTCAAATACAATACCAATATTGTCATAAATGTATTTAATAAACTTATTATCTCTTTTGACAACCTGATCAGGCTTCCCCAATACAGCTTCAATATCTTTCAAGGACAAAGGAAAAGCTAAGCTAGTTCCGTTAATAATCATTGAATTGTTTTGAAGATTGATTTCAAGTTTTTTGTGTGTTTTTTTCTTAAAAAATTGAAACATATTACTACCTTTTCTTAAGTTTCTTCCAGATAAATCTTGACCGCTTGGTATTCCTGCTCTTAGCATAGGCAAACACCTCTGAAGATCTAATGTAATCAAAGATATTTTCCTCTAAATCTTCATCCCAGATCGATTCATGAAATATTTCATTCTCTTGACATGATTCATAGAAAATATCGAGGTGAACCTGATAAAACTCTTCATCTTCATTTGGGGCTTGCCTTACTAAGGATAGTTGAAACATTGGCTTATCAGATATAGTTGTAAATGTCCCTGTTTCAAATAAAATCATCTCATCCTCAATAGGCTCACGACACAAGTCTTCAAAGATTGCTACCATTTCCTCTAAGGGCATCTTATCGGTGATTCTTTCTCTTAAAAATTCAAGTGATTGCTTCATATTGCTCCTCTTTCTAGAAGAATTTTCATTCTTGGAAAAATTTTATTAAAAAATAGAATTCCTACACCCTTTATTATACTACATTAACAGAAAAAAAGACTGAATCAGACGGTTTTCACCTTGGTTTCAGTCTAGTTTTTTTATAATCGGACTTGCCTCTGTAAGGACGTCTATCCCAAAATTAATTCCCTGTAAAAGGGTTAATAAATACATATACTAGGAAGCTATGGAAATCATAAAATCTCCTAAGAACTAACCTGGCTCATCTTTTAATCTAACTTGATAGTTTCAGATAGGATAATTGCCCCAGTACCACTGACATCAAAAAATCCCACATCATGTTTTAAGGCTAACATGAGCATTGTATTATAGGCTGTTTCTGCTTGTGACCATGCAAATCCTGCATAGATAAGATTCTTACCAATACTATAGTCAGTAAAACGACTTTCCAGCTCTTGGTCATTCTCTAAAGCATCATCCATATCAAAGTCACCATTCATAGGAGGAAATAGTTTTATCATGTCCAGAAACCAACTTTTTAGTTTGCTTGAACTAACTTCAATTGAATCATAATCGTGGTCTTCCTTCCACTCCACTTGCTCCTCATACCAATCTAAAAATTCAGCTTTACTAGCTGGTGCGATTGATTTCTCAAATACTACTAAATCATAAGACATAGCTATACCTTTCTCTTTTATTATCATTACGCATATTTTCTCAATATCCTATACAGCTTCTCTCAGCTATGCAAACTTTCAATCATGATTAAAACCAGAGATTGGGGATTGATTTCAAAGCCATCAGCAGTAATTCTGTCATTAAAATACTTGACCGCTTGATCATGATCAAGAAAGCGATTGCTACTAAGATACTGTTCAATCTCATCCAAGAGAAAAGCACTTTCTTTTAAAGATTTATCTTCAAAACCATTCGCATAATGGATGCTCTTCATCATTCGTTTGAGCTTAGTTTTAGGATAGCATTCTTTAAGTTTATCCCTTAAAGAAAGAACAAGATCCTCAAAGGATTGACTATCTATATCATCCTCTAACAAACCTGATATTATATTTTTTTCGTACATATCTTCGATTAGTTCTTTCAAAGCCTGTTTCAGGACAATATTGCTTTCTTCAGAATTTGGTGTCATATAAAATTCTTTACCCATTATCTTTCTCACTAAATATATTAAAAATTATGATTTCCCACAAAAAGTATTTCAGTAAACTTTTTTAAAAAGCAAGCATTTTCAATTTGCAGCTCACCTTCTTCAGAAATTCTCATGAGCGACTTCTTCAAGATAGTCATCCAGATGATGGTAGATTCGCATATCTTCTTCTGAACCATCTTGCAAAACTGCAAATACCTTCACTTTCTCATCATTGACAAATACGAAATTATGTTCACCAAAATAAGCCTGATAACCCTTGTCAACTAAGGTCCAAAGATCATCTTTTTTTAAACCAAAAATATCTTTTTTTACAAGATAGGTTTTCCCGATTTCCATTTTCATGATAGATATTTCTCCTTAAGAAGCTAGATAGTGCTAGATGTTTCTCTTTACTGCTCAATCCGTCTACTCAAGCAGTGGGATACACTCACAAAGAACTTTGGTTGACTATTGAATAACTTCTTTAATATATTCCTCTACATCTTCAATCTCTACAAACAACGGGTCTAAGTGGCATAAGAAGTGCCAATCGTCGGTGCCTCGTTTTCTGTAGAGAATTGCTTCGCCATCTTCACTTCCGAAAAAGCTTCTATCGACTTCATATCCTTTGCTTTCTAAGAATGCTTTTGCCTTACAGAATTTCGCTTCTCTTGCTTCGACATAGGCTTTCACTTCATCGTTGTTAACGACATAGGCATCTATTTTTGTAGCGCCTTCAATCACTTTATCGTTTTTAACGGATAGATTCGAAATTTCTTTCCAAATAATGTCCACGTTTTCTTCAGGATCAAACGAAAATCTAGATAAAGGGACAATATTTCCATTGAAGATAATTTCCATATAATCCGGCAAGTGTTTAGGGTTCACATACTCCACTTCAAACCCATCTTCTGTTTCTAAAGCATATCCCGGAATTTGAGCAACAAAGGCTCTCCCTTCTTCTAAAGAATCAAACGCGACTAAATCCTTTTGATAATCACCTTGAGACAATTCCAATATAATCATCTATCATCCTCTAATCTTAACTGTTTCTATTAATTCTCATCATTTTTACGTTATTACTATCTCAGCCTGTGCTACTTCTGTTGAAAATTAAAAGTAAGATATTAAATTTTGTTAATCTCCTGCTTAAACTTTAATTTAAGTATTTTATTATAACCTTCATAAAAACGTTCTCTTGTTACCACTTCACCAGTATATTTCTCTTCTAAAAGTTCATAAATTTCAATTGGTCTAATCCCTTCTTCCGCCAAATCTTGAAGGAATGGACTGCATAGACTCATCTCACCTTTACTCGATTGTTTTAATAAAATTCCATATATAGGAATCATAGTTAAAAGATTATGGGTACTCTTTTTCATAACATTTATCTCCCCCACAAATTCAGATTGATTGGCAAGTCTACTTAACAAAATGATGCTGAACATAGCTTGACTTAATTTTATGAAAAGAGGCCAGTAACAAACTTAAGCCCAGCCTCTTAGATAATCATTTTTCTTTGTAGCAAATAATGTATGCTTTGATGAAATCACTACCCACGACAATAGTTAACGGAACACTCAAAACAACTTCATCAGTTTTGCCATTCTCATACTCTTGTCTTTCTTCAGGATAGTATAGGTACATAGCTATTGAATAGGTGTTTCCAGCCTCCAAGTCAAGATCCATACTGATATTTTCTGATTTGATATTGATTGTTTTGTTCAATCGAGTCTCAGTCGTTTTATAAACGCCCTCGATTGTATATCTCCCTGGAACTAAAGCAACTACCCTTTCTAGGTTTTCTCCAGTTATTGGATTAAAGTCAGCAAGATTCCGTCCATTAATTTTAGCTTTTGAACAGTATAAATGAACAATAGCTTTATCATTATTATCACTAACAAAGCTAACAGCTTTTTTCTTTCTATTGTTATATACAATCATAAATCCAACAAAAAGCAAGAGCCAAAGGACAAGAAAAAATACAATAATATAAGTTGAGTTCATCATATATCTCCTATATTTTCTTTACTTTTTAACTACATTATAGCACCAATCATTGAACAAAGCAAAAAGATATACTAAGTGCAAGTAATTGTTTTGGGACTTCTCTCTTTCATCTCCTTTTTGTCACCTTTAAACAGCTGTTTTCACAAGCATTTTTATTTATATTAAGTAAACGAGATCACTAGAATAAATCTTTAATCAATAATTTTTATAAAGCGCTTGCTCATGACCTTACGTCATGATGTATAATATATATTAGGAGGTGAGAATGATGGCAAAAGTCAGAGCAATCCCTGAAGGTTTCATGACAGTTGGGGAAGTCGCAAAGAAAATGGGAGTTACAGTCCGTACTCTACAATACTACGATAAAGAAGAATTGCTTTCCCCATCAGCAGAAAGTGAGGGAGGACGTAGACTTTATACTGATAAAGATCTAGTCATGCTTCATCAGATTATATCCTTGAAATCACTTGGTTTTTCTCTCAAGGACATAAAGGGGCGTTTGAACTCTTTGAAAACCCCAGCTGAAGTTGCAAATGCTCTTACAGAGCAAGCAGATGATATTCGCCAAAAAATAGAACAACTTCAGACTTCATTATCAGAAATAGAGCAGTTAAAAGTTGAAGTTTTACAAATACAGACGGTTGACTTTAAAAAGTATGCAGATATTATTGTCAATCTACAGATGAAGAATGATTCCTACTCTCTCATTAAGCGCTTTGATGATGATACGCTCGACCAGATACGCAGTCGATTTGACAAGAAAAGTGGACAAGATTTTATGGATAGGTTGAACCGCGTAAGTGATCAAATCGTGGAGCTTCAGAAAGAAAATGTACCAGCTGAAAGCGAACAATGCCAACAGGTTCTACAAGAATACTGGAGCTTGATCACGGAGTTTACAAATGGAGATATGACTATGCTTCCGAAGTTGTTGGAAATCGGTAATATTGACACCGCTACTAATGCTTGGGAGGAAAAGCAAAAAATCGTTAACTCATATTTAGAGCCCGCTTTGCAAGTTTATTTTTCAAGACTTGGAACCAATCCCTTTGAGGAGGTATAGGCATGAAATACGCAATAGAGGTTCGTGGATTAGAGAAAAACTACGGAAGTAAGATGGTCCTAAAAGGTCTTGATCTTCAAATCGAAAAAAAGGAGAAATTTTTGCTCTGCTCGGTGTGAACGGAGCTGGTAAAACAACAACGCTTGAATGTATTGAAGGTATGAGAAAATATGATGGAGGCAATGTTATTGTAAACGGCAAAATGGGAATTCAACTGCAGTCATCTTCTTTTGCCAGCTCATATCAAACCTATGGAGGCGATAAAGCTCTTTGCAAAATGGAATCAGACAAGCATTAATAATGCCATGCTGAAGGCTCTTGGAATAAAGGAAATTGAAAAATCACAATATCTGCAATTATCCACAGGACAAAAAGAAGACTACATCTCGCCCTTGCACTTATCGGAAATCCCTGATACTATTTTCCTCGATGAACCGACAGCGGGACTTGATGTTAAAGCAAGACTAGCCCTCCACGAACAAATACGGAATCTCAAATCACAAGGGAAAACAATCGTTTTGGCAAGTCATGATATGGCTGAGGTTGAGGCCTTATGTGACCGCATTGCTATTTTGAATAGTGGAAAGATTGTCTTTTGTGGTACTCCTTCAGAACTGACATACAGGTTGAGAAGAAAATATTTCATCCATTTAAAGACCCGGAACGGAGAGGAATCTTTTGAAACAGATACGATCGAGGACACTTTGATTTCATTATTGGAAGAATGCAAACAGAAACATATTCAGATACTGGATATTAAAGTTGATCGTGGCACATTGGAGCAGCATTTCATCGAAATGGCAAGGAGGGGATCGGAATGAATGGATTCTTATATAGCCTAGCATTACAGTGGAAATTGGACATACGAAGTAAGTCTCTCTTGGTTACTTACTATATTGTACCGCTTATTTTCTTTCTTCTCATGGGTGGTATTTTTACTTCTGTTATGCCTGAAATGCGAACCACACTCATACAATCTATGATAGTCATGAGTGTCTCAATGGGGGCCTTTCTTGGCTTGCCACCTTCATTGGTTGAAATTTATGGAAGCGACATTAAAAAGATTTATAATGCTAATGGTGTCCCTATTTATTTAGGATTGGTGAGCATACTTCTCTCTGCCTTTGTTCATCTGATGTTGACCTGCATTGTGATCCTGCTACTGGCCCCTATTTTATTTGAAGCAAGTCTACCGACACAACTTCCCTTATTCTTTCTTGCGCTGTCCATCTACATGATTGTGTCATTATGTATTGGTAGTTTACTAGGGCTTACTTTAAAAAACCAAGCAAAGCTGACCATGATAGCGCAACTTGTATTTTTACCTTCAATTATGCTTTCGGGGATTATGTTTCCTATTAGCTTACTACCCGATTTTCTCCAAATATTAGGGCGAGTTTTCCCAGCTTATTGGGGATACAGATTGATGCTAGAGAATGATTTTAGTCTTGAAAACCTGTGGTATCTAATTCTTGTATCTTGTATTGCAGTAATGACTTGTATCCTCCTCTTGAATAAACAAAAATCTGAGTAAATACCTGAATAGGGCAACATGAATCCATGGCAACATTAACTTTAAAGAAAAAGCGACGAAATTGTTTCTTATCTCGTCGCTTTGCTATTTTTCAGTGGTCGGGCTCAGGTTTTTGTCAAGTTTGTTTCCAACTTTTCTTCTAGTAAGACGCTAACTCTTTACCCGAGGATTTGCTCAACTTCCTTAACCTTATTTTTCAGAGTTTGATATTGACTAGTTAGTATCTGTTATGATATTGAAACTTCTTTCTCCCATCGTCTGAGCACATCTTTCAAAGGCTCATCGAGATAGCTATAGGCTTTATCCTGAATCCACTCAGGAATTCCATAAGCTGCTTCGGCGATACTTCCTGTGATTGCAGCAAGGGTGTCGCTGTCCCCACCAAGAGAAATCGCATTTCGAATCGCATCTTCAAAATCTGTACTTTCTAGAAATGCAACGATGGCCTGAGGAACGGTATCCTGACAAGTTTCATTAAACCGGTATGTAGGACGAATTTCATCTAACGTTTTAGAAAGGTCATATCCATACTCTTTCTCGATATGTTCCTTAACACGTCTTTTGATTTCCGCAGGGTTCTCGCTACCATCACCAAGGAAATAACGGCACATATAAATAGCATCCGCTGTAGCCATCGCTCCTTTGATTCCTTCTGGATGGTTATGCGTCACCTCTGCAGAAGTTGTGCCAGACGTTTCACCTCAGACGGCAACTCGTCTGTTGTAGCATCCATCACCCAAGCACACGGAGAAACACGCATGGCAGAGCCATTGCCAAAGCTATTATAAGGTTCTCGATCGTCGCCATCAACCCAATTTCCAAATCTTGCACCGTAACCTGCATCGGGATACATCCTGCCATATTTCTTCATGGCATCAATAAAGTCATCTTTCTGACCACCGTTCATGATGGCTTCAGCAACCGCACATGTCATCACCGTATCGTCCGTGAAAAAACAATCCTCACGAAATAATGGAAAGTCTTTCGTTTTAATATTGCTCCATTCGTAAACAGAACCTACAATGTCTCCTACTATTGCTCCTAGCATAAGATTCCTCCTTACAGCATATCAGATTTCCAATGGATCACTCTTTAAAAATAGCTCAACCAAATCAATCCATTCTTGAGGCAGGTAAGCTGATAAATAGCCATGGTTATAGCCCTTTGCTTCATACAGGATCGTGTTGGGATGTAGCTGATGAAATAATTTCGCTGATGCTTTCACACAGTTCAATTCTTTTTCACCGTAGATATACAGAACCTGCGCCTTGCTAGCAGAAATTGTGTCCTTCAGCTTGTAACGCCCCATATAAGTTCTGTAAATGGTCACCAATGTTTTGATAGGTGTCCTTGGCAGATCCTCTAAATAATAAGCTTTTATTTCCTCTGGATAAGCCAGTTTAGGATAGAGTTTGTCCATCAGGCTTAATTGAAGTTTACAAGAGAATTTACTGAACATCAGTTTACCAAATAGAGCTACTAGAAAGATGCTGATTTTAGCTAACCCTGGCTGAGGAATACAGAGGCTTCCGTCTATGATGGCCTTCTCAGCTATATTGCTATCTAAGGATAAAAGCTCCATGGCAATTTGACCACCAAGTGAAACGCCACCAATCGCAAACACCTTTCCACCACAGTTTGCTTTGACATAGTCTAGGATCTCCAAAGCAGAATCTTCCGTAGAAACATAATCGAGTGGATATTCTTCACCGTGGCCATTCAACGTAGGTAAAATAACACGGTAGTCTTCTGACAAGATCCGTGCTTGACGAAGATAATTCCACCAAGAACTACCACCGCCATGTATCAGTAAGATAGGAGGCAAATTCTTATCACCAAATTCATGGAATTTCATATTTAAACTCCTTACTGTGGGATTTTCACTAGAAACATCCTTGTTAAATCATTTTGAACAAGCAGTGATGCCTCATCAAATAGAAAGCTCTCTATCAAATTCTCTAAATAGCCAATCATTACTTTCAATAATATATGTCCAGTACTAAAATTTAAAATATTTTTTCCTTACTAATTCTATTACTCGCCAAGATAGTATAGATTAAATAAAAATGATGATAAAAATAACATAGCAGCCAGTCTTACAACTTACTACTTTTTATATGATAATTTACAAATGTCTTTCCAGCCACTCGATCTTTTTAAAATCCTTATTGTTATTGTGATCATTTCGATAGGAGTCTTGAGAAGAAGCTTTGTAAATACTTAGATACTGCTCCATACTTGGAAGACGAAAAGTGATGCCTTCAATGTGAATAAGCTCTATATCCGATTCCGAAACTCCTGCAAAATCAGGTAAGGAATCGATACTTCCAAATTCAACACTCACTCTATCCTTTTGGAATTCATGCTCATGAATATCTATTAAGACGTAGCCTAAGTCTTTCATCACTTTCATTATCTTGTCCCAGTCATAAATTCTGAGATGATCAGGTGCTTCCCAACCTCTAGGGTCACCAGGTACATGAATGTCAATGTCAGACGGCCCCCAATTTTCTTTCGTTCTATACTCCAATCCCAAAGACCCCATCAGTGTCGGTGTAATTCCGACTCGATTTAAATGGAAACAAATGGTTTTAAATTCTTTAAATAAGAGACTCATGTTTACTCTAAACCTTTCATATAAATGTTCGTTATTTCTACTTTATTACCTTGAACAAAATCATCTTCATTTTCTAGAGTATATCCAGTTATTTTTGGATACAAATTCTTTTTCCTTGCTAATTCTATTACTCGCCAATATAGTATAAATTAAATAAGCAATAAAAATGATAATAAAAAGTAACATTAATTTTTAAAACAAAATAGAGATTTAACAAATTTACGAACGCATGAAATAATATACAGTACCCCACAGATTTCGTTTGACGGTAAAGAAGCCCTAAAACAAAAACTTATCCATCCTAATTCTTCATGCCCACCACCAAAAAAAATAATTTGTATAAAGAATAGTGGCATCAAATAAATTGATACTCCATTTAATTCTAAGGAAGATACAGAAAATAGTATCAAAATTGCTAACAAATGAATAATGAAATAAATACTACTATTTTCTTTCTTACTAAATACAAAATGTTTAAATTTTTATATTATTCCTTTTTCAAATAAAAGCCACTTGCAATAGCTGGTCCAAGTGCACCTACTATATGTAATGTTCTCCCTATAATCGTTTCTAATCCCAAAATATGAGATTGCGTAATTATGGCGAGAAGCCCCCATGTTATATATGTAATTCCAAATGTAATATAAAGATAATTTTTTAAATTCCTTTTATCAATTTCTGTCATTATATATTCCATATCTTAATCATATTGTAGATGCAACATTTAATACATACTCCCTATAGAATATATTGTATCAAGAAAAGCTTTCTACCTGTTCTACTAAATCTAAAACAAGTTCAGAAAAGTTCTCCGCAATTTCCTCAAGGTCAGCATAGTCATTATTATATCCACGAACCTTACCGCTTTTCAGGTCTATAAATACGATGCTTCCATCACCTAAACCTCCGATAGGAAACACCGGGCCGTGTTCACATTCACTCATATACTCCTCGTATGCCTCTTCAAAGTATGTATAATTTTCCTCCAACTCCTTCAAGTCAAAAATCCATGGTTCTACCAAATAGCAACCACCTAGGTTAAGTAGCAGCCAGCGGTACTCTGCTGGTATGGAGGCATAACTTGCTTCAAACTTTTTTATATCCTCCTCTGACTCCGGTCGAATACCGTCTGTGAAGGCACTCGTTTCATAAGCTATCCCAATTCTATCAAGGTGTTTTTCCAAATCAACATTACACATTTTGCCCTCCTAGTAACTTCAATTTGCTTGCTAGAAATCCTTTCATTTCAATATTTTTATAAAGTTTTAAACTCTTTTTTAACAGTAGAACTTCGTCATCCGCAGTAGCCCACTACCAATCTAACTTCACTTTCGCTCATTCTCTCGGGAAGACCTTATATGAACTCTACATCTTCCCACAAAACCTTTCATTTCAATAGATTAATTAAGCAATAGGTACAACCCTTGACAAAAACAATTGTCTCACAATGTAGCGCTAGCAAACTTCTATATTATAGAACGAAAGGGATAGAGTTAATGTTTAAACTTAAACTTTAGAATGAAAATATTTTTTCTTTTCCTACCCTACAATATCCGTACAAGTTTTACAGGTTTCATCTCATAGAAACTTATACCTTGCTAAGTTCAACAAACTGAAGCTTGTTTGTCTCATTTAGCTTTCTTGGGTTTCTTTTCTGGCAGTTCCGCATACATACCTTTCAGTAGTTCAGTAATCAAATCCATATCCTCAAATCTGTCGAATGCATACATCAATGTCTTTGAACCCTCATACGGATAACGCAATTCTGAGTCGTCAAGAAGTTTGTCCGATGTCGGCGTTCTCTTTAAAAATAGTTCATTATCGCAAATGTCACCTATCAGCTTACCGTTAAAATATATAAGGTAGCCGCCCATCATGGATCTTATGACAATATCACCTGCTGCAGAAAAAATCTCACGAACAAATTCATTAAATTCATTCACTATAATTACCTCCTTCAAAATCAAATATTCCTTACTTTATGGCAAACTCTTTCCCTATTTATCCTCAAAATTTCAGCAATCCATTTTCATCAAATTGAAAATTCGGTCCCCATGAAACTTCCCAATAGTATCCATTTAAATCCGAAAAATATGCGTGATATCCACCCCAAAAACTTCCTGTGGCTCTTTTTACAATTTTTTTCCACCTGCTTTTCTTACTAATGCAATTACAGTCTCTACATCTTCTTTATGTTCAACATTGTAGGCTAATGAAATTCCTGAAAAATCCATTCCCTTTTGGTGGATTATTTTTCATCAATATCTTTTTGCTAATTGTTCCAAAGGAAATAGTTCAAACTTTGTTCCCGGAGTATCAAAAAAGCATACTGACGGATTATTTTCTCTGCAATCAGTCTTATATCCTAAACCATCTCTATAAAACTTTATTGACCTTTCCTTATCTTTCACACCTAAACAAATACAAGTAATCTTGTTCATCGTTACCTCCTATGAATTCTTATTTGTCATACAATCAATTTACTTGCCAACTTGTAAACTTGTTTTATCTCTTTACTTTCTAATTTCCAACTATCAAGTTCTTCTTTAATCAACTCCGGGAATTTCTTACTAATATCCCTCAAAGAATTGCCAACTGATTTTCTAACATATTCACTGGAATCTTCTTTTAATGCTGCAATTCGTCTAACGGCTTCACTCGGATTATCCTTGAAATATGGTCTACTCGTCCATATTCTCAAACCTTCTGTAACAGCTCTTCTAACATTTGGATTACTATTTTGTAACCATTCGTCAATAATTGGAAGTGCTTTTTCATATCCTATTTTCTTGCAAAATTCATCAAAAGCCTTCGCCAATACTTCCTGAACTCTCCAATTATCATCTTTTGAAACTTTATCTCGCATAAAAGCTAAAATATCATCTTGTTCTGATAAGTATCCAAAAAGAAATACACCGTACATTCTAACTTGATATACATTGGATTTAAAGGCTAGAAATGCTAATTCTTTAGTATACGCATTATCGTTTGATTGATAGTCTGCAAGAGCTCTTTTTTCTTCTTCTTTAAATCCATTTTCTATTAAAGAGAATTCTTTTTCTATATTTAAAAATATATTCTTTCATGTAACTTTGGTTCCTCATAGAATTTTTAAGTATTATTCTATACAAGTTTTTTAACGCTTTTACCAGTAATTCTAAACACTTGACGCAACTTAATAAAACTAGAAATAAGAAAAAAAGTACGATATTTTTGATTTATTAGATACTTACAAACATAAAAAAATGTTATGTATTAAAACCAAACTGACAAATCCTCATCAGATACAAAAATACTTCCAAGCAACTGTAAATCCATATAGTTCTTTATATTTTTTTCAATCCATTCCGCATAATATGGAAGTCCAACGGGAGTTTCAGAGACTTCCTGTTCTAGATAAGAATATGGATGAGCTACAATACCTAAATCAATATTATCTATTTGCCAATTATAACCCTCTTTATGTTCACCTCCTAAATTATCTATTAATCTAGAACTTTTTAAATCAATATCTGAGCAGATTGTCAATGATCTAAACTTTTCAAAATCTGGATTGAGAGGTTTTATGTAATAAGAAGCCTCCACATAGTATTCATCATCATCATTTGGATAATGTGAACCAATGGAAATTTTTATGGGGGAGCCATTAAGCTCTAACCAAAAAGTTTCCGATTGGCGTTTTTAGGATATCATAAGCTTGCTTGGAGTTTACTATATTTTTAACTTCTGATAAATCGCAGATAACTCCTTCACTTAATAGACTATTTTGAGTTTCTAAAATTTTTTCGTTTATAGTAGATAGTTTTCGTTCTACTTTTTTTATTTTTTCAAGAGGAAATGGCGGTTTATTGGCTTGTCTCTTGAAAACTTCAGTAACTTGTGCTTCTTTTAAATGAGATTTGTTCCCAACAGGAACTTCTATCCAATCAAATTTCTCTATTGACTCATCAGGACAATAATACACATATTCTTTGTCATTCGGAAAGAATCGAACATTACAAAAATTCAATTCTTTACTTGGTTTCCATAACAACTCTGGTTCTAGGGGTCTTTTTTTATAATAGTTTGTTTCATCTCTATCCCAAAAATCTTTATACATCCATATATTACAATAGGGGCAAAAATACTCATCATAATCGTCCAAATAGCATTGATTAGCACCACATGTCTTACATATAGCATCTTCATCAATAAAACCCTCAAGTTCAACACCATTGATATACAGAGCATAATCATCTTCTGGTTCATAAACAGTTGTCTCAACGGAATGTGGCAAACAACTCAACCAATCATCAAGTGGCAAAGAATAAATACTATAAATAGTAACTTCATCCCACCTCTCTTTTAGTGATTTACCATCATAAATCTTTGCTTCAAAAAGTTCATCGGCAGTCTGAAATCTTCTACCATCAGTTAAGTCACATAGACCTGCCCAATATGGCAAGGGATCATGTTCTGAATAACCAATATACCGAAACTCTGTTATAGGATCACTTTCAAACGAGAAGCAAGTTTCGTCTATATTCTTTCCAGCCTTAAATTCCTGAAGTAGATAATCTATATGTAATCTTTGAATATCATTCCCAATTGAAGTTTTAGAGCTATAAGGAATACCCAATTTATAATCAGTTACCTTAAATGAAAAATAGCCATCTAACAGATGAAAATGAAGGTAATTGTCTTCAAAGTATAGAGCATGAAGCCACCATTTAGATAATCCGCCCATATCTTTCATGAGGAAATCACTAACACCTTCACACTTTAAATCCCAAACTAATGAAGAAGAGTTTGTAAAATCACTTGAGGTTTTATCCTCTTCAATTGTTAGATATAAAAATTGCTTTTCACTATTGAAACTGAAAGAGCTAATGATACAGTCAGTAAAATTATTTACCTTTTTTAAATAATCCGAAAAGTTCACTTACTTCTGTTAAATAATGTATTCGTTTAGTCCACATTATCTTCTCCATTTTATTAAACTAGTGATAGGGGGGACATTTATTCCCATTAACTTATTATCTTTGGTAACAAAAACATCCCCACAGTGTTTATGGAAATAGAATCCATCTCAAATAAGTTATCAAACTTAGTAGAAAATATGAGAGGTCACTTTAATACTTCCCCACTAAACAAGAAAACGCCTTAGCTACAAGACTTTTCTTAACCCCTTTTGTTACAAGGTTTCTAGGCTTTTACCAGCAAAGCTACACACTCAACGTGATGCGTTTGCGGAAAAAGATCCACCGGTTGCACTTTCTTCAATTCGTAGCCCAACTCTTGATAGAGTTTGATATCACGCGCCATGGTGGCAACGTTACAGGAGATATAGGCGATACGGTCAGCTCCTGTTTGGGCGCTTGCTTTGATAAAGCTTTCGGTCAAGCCTTGCGTGGTGGATCGACCAGGATGGCAGTTGGTTGGATGCCTTTCTTGAGCCAATTTTTCATGGCATTTTCAGCTGTATCACAGACATAGTGGGCATTGGTGATACCATTTATACTAGCGTTCTTCTGGCTATTTTCTACTGCTTCTGGGATGACTTCGACACCATAAACTTCCTTAACATGCTTAGCCACAGATAATCCAATAGTTCCGATTCCTGAGTAGGCATCGATCACCACATCATCTTCACTTAACTCCGCAAAGTCAATGGCTGTCTGGTAGAGCTTCTCTGCCATTTCGGTATTGACCTGATAAAAGGCTGGTCCAGAAATTTGGAAGCTATTTCCCAACATTTGGTCCGTAATGTAATCTTGACCATAGAGAACTCGCCATTCTTTTCCAAAAATGGCATTAGTATTCTGGTCATTGATATTCTGCATAACAGACACAATCTCTGGGAACTGCTTGATGACTTGTTCAATCAACTGTTCAACTCGGAAAATTTTAGGACGAGTTGTCACCAAAATAACCATGATTTGTCCGGAATGATGCCCACGACGAATAACTAGGTTACGAATCAAGCCGGACCGTTCCTTCTCATCATAGGGTTTTAAGTCATAGCGACGAAGTAAATCGCGTAAAGCATGGATAACTTGGTCAATCACTGGATCCTGAATATAAAAATCTTCTAGAGGCATAAGGTCATGAGAATTCTTACGGAAGAAACCAGTCTCCAGAAAACCATTGACGCGACGAACAGGAACCTGAGCCTTGTTACGATACTTGATAGGATTTTCCATGCCAAGAGTATCTGCAACCTCTATATTCGTGATTCCAGCAATCTTATAAAGACTGTCTTTTACTTGCTTGGTTTTAAACTTGAGTTGCTCTGGATAAGCTAGATGTCCCAAGTCGGCAATGCCTGAACGCAGGTAAGCCAAATCTAAGTCTTGATTACGATGTGGAGATTGTGTAAGATATTCCTCGACCTTACCAAAGCCAATCTTCTTGTTAACTTTAAGGACACGCATAAGGATTTTTTCAGTCGGCAGAGCATTCTCTACAAAAAAGACCAAGCCATCTACCTTGGCAACACCTGCTCCTTCATGAGTCAAATCGACAATCTCAACTTCTACAATATCATTTTTCTTTAACATAATTTTCACTTTCTATAAGCCGACAAAAAAAGACGGCAACAATTCTGTTACCATCTATTATACCATGAATTGACCTAAGCACCAAAACTCTTGAAGAAATCAAGGATAGCTTGCCAAATTGAGCTAAGGATGTTTCCACCGTCTTGTATAGCTTTATTGGCATCAAAGTTTAGGTCGATATTGTTGAAACTATCACCTGCTTGTGCAACGATACTTTGTTTCAGATCTTTTAGCGTCTTAGTAAAGTCTTCGTTATTAAGAATATCGCTCTTTGAAAGATTGAAGGCAAAGTTAATGATGACATTGATCTGATTTCCTGTTATAACCTGATCTAGTTTATAATTTTTTAATGTGTCTTCGACAATCTTACGAACATCATCCTCTGTGAGCTCACCTTTAGACTCTTTAGCTTTAGCGACTGCAGCCTTGATATCGGCAAGGGCTACGTTCAGTTTATTGGCATCAAAGCCTGATTTGTCCTTGTTTTCATCGTTAATATCTGACAAGGCCTTGAGCTCTTCCTGAGCCAAGTCTTTATTTTCCTGAGGTAATTTTACACCATTTGACTCAAGGGAATAGTAAATACCTGCTAGGGCACTTTCACCAGTAACTGGAATTGGTGCCGCAACGGTGATACGCGCGTGCTCCACACCCAAGGTAACAGCCGCATTACGGTACATATCTTGCGTTACTTTTGTAATGTTTTCAGGTGTTTCAATCTTGACCTCAAGGGGAGATTTTTCTCCTAATTTTTGAATTTTTGCTGATGAATAAAGTTGAAGACTTGAATCATTTGCTACATTCATAATCTTTGAGTAGACATCCGGTGTCATAGTTTTCAACTGTTTTGTATCTTTAGAGGCATCGTAGCCAAGTTTTTTAAGTGTTTGATTCTTTTGATCTTCCGTTAATGAAGAACCCAAGACATACTCAGGTTGAACATAAGTTTCATCAATTACTTTTTGAACATCAGTAGCTGCCTGGGCGCTTTGCAAAGTTGCAACAGCTAAAAGAACTGCAGCACTAGTCAGAAAGAATTTCTTTCGCATGAGACGTTCCTCCTTTTCTACTCTAGCATATTAAAGTAACCTTAAAGAAAACTTATAAAAGAGAGTGGGACAGAAATCGGTAATTCGTTAGAATTCGATTTCGTCGTCCCACCTCCGCACAGTTGAGTAGGGCTGTAAAAGCTGATGAAATCAGCGTAGTAGAGCCCACTCAACCACTGCGTCTTGCTCGATAATCCAAAGACAATTGAGAGGCTAGGACTTTTATCCCAGCCTCTTAAAAAAGATTAAAAATTTTCATAATATAGAGATTTAGCTGAACCTGTCTAGAGTAATAATAGTTTCCCCCATCCACATAAAGTTCTCCACCCTGAAAAATAGAAATGGGATTAATGTAGCGATAGGTTTTCCCTGTTGTATTTCCTAATATAGGCGCAACTGTATCTCTGGAGTATTGCTTAGCTAGTACAAGAGTGTTCTTTTTCCCATTCTGGGCGATAAAATCGATATAAGCTGGCCCAAAGTTATATGCTTGAATGGCTGTCCAGACATCCACTCCTTTTTCTTGAGCTAGATAGAGATTTTCTGTCAAGGTTTGAACCCCTTGCCGAATACTACTTGCATTATCATTTATGGTATCAGTAGAGCCACTAGCAGATTCACTTGACTGCATCACGTCTCCTTCTTTACCCTTGGTTTCTGTATAAATCATGGCGAGCACAAGCTCTTCGTTTGCTGGGGTATCTCTTTCATTCAAGATTTCACGTACCATGGGTTGGTAGGTCATGACTTGTTTGACATCCTGACGAATCAGATAAGCTTTATATCCAGCGAAAAGGAAGACTGCTAGTACCAGCATTCTTCGTATAAATTTAAACATTATTTATTTTTGATATATCCTCGATGTTTTTTTGATTAAGATAGAATAGGTTCCCATTATCGTTTTGAATGAACTCAACTGATTCCGCATCTTGATAGACATTGTTTGGTACGATGAGTTCAATTCCCGTTTGACAAGGAAAGTTTCTGATTTCTCAAATCTCTTTAACTGACGACTGGCATCAATCTCATCAAACTGTACTGGCTCTGGTACTGCTTCTTTGACTCTGTCAATGAAAGCTAAGTCGAGCAGTAAGATTGTTGTCAAAAGAGATCATTAGCTAATTTTTTCTGGAGAGAGTTCATTGTTTCTCTTCGATATTATTGAAAGATTGCTGATTTTAACCTTGGATTGAAATTGAAAATCATCTGTATTAAAGGTTTCGGCAATCTTTTTGAGCCGTTTTTTTCAAGTTCCTTTGATTGATTTCTTAGGTGAAATCTTTGGTTGAGCTTGAATAAGATTCTCAGAAAAATAGTTTAAAAAGGCTCCATTATACTTGATGCGTTTTTTTCAATCAAGTGATACTTGCGACTTTTGAAGATTAACCACTAGTGCTTCATCTGCTCCAGTTCCAAAACCCTGGTAGATTATTCTGAGTCAGTTTGATTGGATTATCAACCCTCGCCACCCAGGTGTGTCAAGGTTTCTCGCAACGCAATTCGTAGAAAAGGCAAAGTGTTCCACTCCCTTCTTTTGAAAACTGGACAAAAACCAAGTCATTAGTCTTTTGGTTTTCAGATACAGAGAATTCCTCTTTCCAGAGATTAGCAATTGTCACAGATGTTTCCATTAAATCTTCTGTGATGTGGTTGAAAAAAGGATTATCCTCTTCAAAAATACCAGTTTTAGCATCATCCGAATACACACGCTCCACTTTTTTACGCAAGTATTCCTCGATTTTAGGAGTGATATTGAGAAACTTATCCGCCAAGAACAACTCTGTGTCATCAGGACTGAACTGATGGATGATAGCTTTCTTGATATAAATATCCATAAAATATTAGTCCTCGTATAATGGGAAGGCATCTGTCAAGGATTTGACTGCACTTCTCACTTCTTCTAAGACAGCTTCGTTTTCTGCATTCTTAAGGGCTTTAATAATAAGTTCAGCAACTTGACGGCTTTCTTTTTCACCAAAACCACGAGCAGTAATTGCTGCCGCTCCGATACGAATACCACTTGTCTTGAATGGTGACAATGTTTCGTAAGGGATTGAGTTTTTATTAAGGGTAATGTTGACCTCGTCCAATAAGTTTTGGGCTACTTTTCCACTTTCTACAACCTTGGTTACATCAACAAGGAAGAGGTGGTTTTCAGTACCACCAGAGATAATACGGAAATCAGAATCTTGCAAGAAGACATCTGCCATGGCCTTGCTGTTCTTGATAACATTAGCAGCATATTCTTTAAAGGCTGGATCCAATACTTCTTTAAAGGCTACAGCCTTAGCAGCAACAACATGCTCTAAAGGACCACCCTGAATACCAGGGAAAATCGCAGAATTGATTTTCTTAGCAAGGTCTTCGTCGTTAGTCAAAATCAACCCACCACGTGGTCCACGAAGAGTTTTGTGAGTCGTTGTCGTTGTGATATGTGCGTATGGAACTGGATTTGGGTGAAGACCAGCTGCAACCAAGCCAGCAATGTGAGCCATGTCGACCATGAGTTTTGCGCCTACAGCATCCGCAATTTCACGGAATTTTGAGAAATCAATAATGTGAGAATAGGCTGAGGCACCAGCAACGATAAGTTTTGGTTGCACTTCTTGAGCTTGTTTTAAGATAGCGTCAAAGTCCAATAGCTCTGTCTCCGGATCAACGCTATATGAAACAAAGTTATAGGTTTGACCTGAGAAACTGACAGGAGCTCCGTGAGTCAAGTGCCCACCCGCAGCTAAATCCATCCCCATAACAGTATCACCTGGTTCGATCAAGGCCATGTATGCTGCACAGTTGGCTTGACTTCCTGAGTGAGGTTGGACATTGGCAAATTTAGCACCAAAGATTTCTTTCGCACGTTCAATAGCTAGACTTTCGATAACATCCACTACATCAGTACCACCATAGTAACGACGTCCAGGATATCCTTCAGCATATTTATTAGTCAAGATAGAACCTTGCGCAGCCATAACAGCCTTAGAGGCTACGTTCTCTGAAGCGATCAATTCAATATTATTTTGTTGGCGTTCTTCTTCTTTGGCAATGGCATTCCAAAGATCAGCATCATATTCTTTAAAATCTTCTTTGTCAAAAATCATAGGTCTTCTCCTTTTAGTAATTTAATAAACCGTTTCTGCATCTTATCACAAGTATAACCCACTCTTTCATAAAATGCATGCGCACCAAGACGATGGTCTGCAGAGTTTAAACGTATAAACTTGTAGCCACGCTTTTCCGCTTCTTGTTCTAATCCTTCAAGCAAAGTTTTCCCGATGCCTTTACATTGTGTTTGAGGCAAAACAGCTAAAGCTAGGATGTTAAAACCTGGTTTTGAATAAAGGGATTCATAAACCTCAGCATGTACATACCCAAGTAAGTCATGACTGGACGGTTCCTCAAACCCCAGTAGGAAATGATGTGAGTCTTGGGATAATTTTGCTAGTTGACTAGCCGTCTCCTCAGGGCTAAAATCATAACCTAAAGCATCTTTGTTAATCTCATAAATCGATGCAACATCTGTTGCTTTCAAAGCACGTAGCATGTCATACCTCCTCAAAAGGAATTTCAGGTATCTTGGCAAGGATATCTTCTCGAGTTATCGAACCTTGACGTAGAATTCTTGCCTTACAAGCAGTCAAATCTAAAATAGTCGAATCTTGACCTGTTAAAAATGTATCATCTTCTATTCCCAGAACCTCTTGTCCGAAGTCTTTTAATATTTCTTTAAAGCTAACACCGCTTGTATGTCCTGAAATATTTGCAGACGGGCCGATTAAGGGACCAAACTCACGAATCAATTCTAGAGTTATAGGGTGACTGGGTATCCGAAATCCAACAGTCGTTAAGTCTGAATTGACCCAGTAAGGGACCTTGTCATTAGCTTCTAGGATAATGGTCAATGGACCAGGAAGAAAACTATCAACAAGTTTTTGTAAATAAGGTGGCTGATTCTTAGAAAAGTTCAAGATATCGTCTAGATGAGCGACATTGAGATTAAGTGCCTTGTCTCTTGGACGACGTTTAAGCTGGTAGACATGGTCAACAGCCTTTTTATCCAATGCTTTTGCAAAGAGGCCATAAACTGTTTCGGTCGGCAAAACTACTGCTCCACCCTTTTCCAACTCTTGCTTAATTTTCTCCATCATCAATGACTACCATCCTATCTTGGCCAAATTGGTCTTTGAGCGTTCGAACTCGCTTCTCTGGAAGATTTTCCATAAAGAGAGCGGGCACACTTTGACCTTGTTTGTAGCCAATCTCAAGATAAATCTTACCACCATCATTTAGATAGTCCTTTGAGTCTTCCGCGATTCTACGGTAGATAGCTAGGCCATCCTCGTCAGCAAAAAGTGCCAAATGTGGTTCTGAATGCAAAACATTCAAGCCAACTTCTACCTCATCTGCTCGAGAAATGTATGGTGGATTGGATACAATTATATCATATTTTGAAGAAATTTCGGAGAAACAGTCAGATTTGATAAAAGAGAGATTTAGATCCTGCCTCTTGGCATTCTCTGTTGCAAGCTCTAATGCATCCTGTGAAATATCCGTAGCTGTGACCGACCAATCTGGTCTATTTTTCGCTAAAGCAAGGGCTATTGCACCGCTTCCTGTTCCGATATCTAGTACTTTGAGATTTTTCTCAGGATTTTCAGCCAAGATGAGGTCTACTAGCTCTTCTGTCTCTGGACGAGGAATCAAAACTCGCTCATCTACTTTTAACTGCATCCCAAAAAATTCAGCATGACCAATAATGTACTGGGCAGGTATATGTGCTGCTAATTTCTTGTAAATTTCCTCCACAAATTGCTTCTCTTCCTCTATTGCTTCTTGCTGGAGGGCAAAGACGAAGTCTGTAAAAGATAGATTTTTTAGGCTACGATAGACAAAGGAGAGGCTTTCTGCTTCCTCTCCTTGTGCTATTAACTTTTCCTCAAAATCTTTAAAAATTTGAGCTAACTTCATTATTTGTTTAATTCTTCCAATTTTTGTGTTTGGTCGTAAAGAACCAAGGCATCTACAACTTCATCCAATTTACCAGCTAGAATTGTATCAAGTTTTTGTAGAGTCAAGCCGATACGGTGGTCTGTGACACGGTTTTGTGGGAAGTTATAAGTACGAATACGCTCTGAACGATCACCAGTACCGATTGTAGACTTACGCTCAGCATCCTGCTCATCTTGAGCAATCTGTGCAAAGTGGTCAGCAACACGCGCACGAATAATCTTCATGGCCTTCTCACGGTTTTTCTGCTGGGTACGTTCTTCCTGCATCTCAACCTTGATATTGGTTGGCAAGTGAACGATACGAACGGCAGTTGCAACCTTGTTGACGTTCTGTCCACCAGCACCAGATGCGTGGTAAATATCAACACGAAGGTCTTTTGGATCAATATCGTACTCTACTTCTTCTACCTCAGGCATGACAAGAACAGTCGCTGTTGAGGTATGGACACGACCTTGGCTTTCTGTCACAGGGAGACGTTGCACACGGTGGGCACCTGACTCGTACTTAAGCTTAGAGTAAACTGACTGACCAGAAACCATGGCAACCACTTCTTTAAAACCACCAACTCCGTTCATTGAGGCTTCCATGACTTCAAAGCGCCAGCCTTGGGCTTCAGCATACTTTTGGTACATTGTTAGAAGGTCACCAGCAAAAAGTGCTGCTTCGTCTCCACCAGCAGCTCCACGGATTTCAAGGATGATGTTCTTATCATCGTTTGGATCTTTTGGAAGAAGCAAGATTTTCAATTTTTCTTCGTATTCTTCTTTTTCAGCCTTAGCATCTTTGAGTTCTTGTTTGGCCATTTCTTCCAAGTCAGCATCTCCGCCAGACTCTTTAATCATTTCTTCTGCATCAACGATGTTTTGAAGGACTTGTTTGTATTCACGGTAGGCAGTTACGGTATCACGAGTAGAAGCTTCCTCTTTTGAAAGCTCCATGAAACGCTTGGTATCAGAGACCACATCAGGGTCGCTCAGCAATTCTCCCAACTCTTCATAACGGTCTTCTACAGCTTGTAGTTGATCATAGATATTCATTCTTTCTCCTTATTTCTCAATTGTTAGATCATAGATTGCTACTACTTCGTTCTCAAATATTTCCCCAGTTTCTTTAAATCCATAACTGAGGTAACAAGATCTTGCATGTTCATTTTCTGGTTCATAAGACAACCAAAGTTTATTGGATAAACCTGCTGGCGCTGTCCGAACATAGTCTAGCACTTTATCCATAATTGGTTTAAAATATCCTTGATCTTGAAAATGCTTATCAATCATGAAACGAGTAAATAATTTCCATTACTAATTCCGATATCATGAGCTAACATCACAAAACCTATGATTGCATCATTATCGTAAACTGCCAATGGAGCTACAAAATCTCCATTTTTTGTGTAGACATATGCTTCAGCTAAACTAATTGCGTTGGTAGCAATAAATTGTTTTTGATATTCCTTAACATCCAAATTCAGAACATCAAAATAATTTTCCATTGTAACATCTCTTAGTTCAATTGTCATAGTCTTGTTCCTTTTTGGATGTTATCAGTGGGGCAAAATAATGTTTACGGCAAACCGAGATATAGGTTTCATTCCCACCTATCTGGATTTGTTCACCATCATAAACAGGCAGTCCATCCTGCGTACGCAAAACCATAGTCGCTTCTTTCTTGCAAAACTGACAAATGGTCTTGATCTCATCAATCTTATCTGCTAAGAGCAAGAGGTGTTTGGAACCTTCAAACAGCTCATTGCGAAAGTCATTTTTTAAACCAAATGCCATAACAGGGATGTCTAACTCATCCACAACACGAGCTAGGTCGTAAACATGGTGACGCTTCAGAAACTGGGCTTCATCGACAAGCACACAATAAGGCTTTTCAGGCAAATCTCGGATAAACCCAAAGATATCTGTCGCTTCATCAATAGCAATTGCTGGTCTTTTCATTCCAATGCGACTAGAGACATAACCAACACCGTCACGTGTATCCAGAGCTGAAGTCATAATCACAACTCCTTTTCCTTGCTCCTCATAGTTATAGGCTACCTTAAGAATCTCGATGGTTTTTCCAGAGTTCATGGTCCCATAACGATAATACAACTGTGCCATGCTTCTATTTCACGTCCATTTCTAATTTTTTGCTACATTCTAGTATACCATAATTTCTCAAAGCTTTAAATGGCAAAATGTGGTAAAATTGAAGAAATCAAATAACTAGTGGAGGACGCAATTATGCCATTTGTACGCATTGATTTATTTGAAGGACGCACTCTAGAGCAAAAGAAAGCCCTAGCTAAGGAAGTTACAGAAGCTGTTGTTCGTAACACAGGAGCACCTCAGTCAGCTGTTCACGTTATTATTAACGATATGCCTGAAGGAACTTATTTCCCACAAGGTGAAATGCGCACTAAATAAAGCTTAAGCAATCTGCTTAGGCTTTTCTTTATAAGTGGCATTCGTTGAATAAAACAGCTATATTTTGTTACAATTTTAAGTGATATTTATATATAAATTGTAAAAAGGAAATGAAATGATTACACGTGAATTTGATACCATCGCAGCAATCTCGACTCCAGCTTGGTGAAGGGGCTATTGGGATTGTTCGTTTAAGTGGAACGGATAGTTTTTACTATCGCCCAGAAAATTTTTAAAGGTAAGGATTTGAGCAAGGTTGCTAGTCACACTCTAAACTACGGACATATCGTTGATCCTCAGACAGGTAAGGTTATGGACGAGGTCATGGTTGGTGCTATGAAATCTCCAAAAACCTTCACTCGTGAGGATATTATTGAAGATTAATACCCACGGTGGAATCGCCGTAACTAATGAAATCACTTCAACTAGCTATCCGTGAAGGGGCTCGGTTGGCTGAGCCTGGTGAATTTACCAAGCGTGCCTTCCTCAACGGTCGTGTGGACTTGACTCAGGCTGAGGCCGTTATGGATATCATCCGTGCCAAGACGGACAAGGCTACTGAATATTGCGGTCAAACAGTTAGATGGCTCCCTTTCTAATCTTATTAACAATACTCGCCAGGAGATACTCAATACACTTGCACAAGTTGAGGTTAATATCGACTATCCTGAGTATGACGATGTGGAAGAGGCTACTACTGCTGTTGTCCGTGAAAAAACTTTAGAATTTGAACAACTCTTAACCAATCTCTTAAAAACAGCACGTCGTGGAAAGATACTCGAGAAGGAATTTCTACGGCTATCATCGGACGCCCCAACGTTGAAATCAAGTCTTCTCAACAATCTCCTTCGTGAAGACAAGGCCATCGTAACCGATATTGCGGGTACTACGCGCGATGTCATCGAAGAATACGTCAACATTAACGGGGTTCCACTGAAATTGATTGATACTGCAGGTATTCGTGAAACAGATGATATCGTCGAGCAAATCGGTGTTGAACGCTCCAAGAAAGCCCTCAAGGAAGCTGACTTGGTACTACTAGTACTGAACGCTAGTGAACCTTTTACAGCCCAGGACCGACAACTTCTCGAAATTAGTCAAGATACCAACCGTATTATTCTTCTCAACAAGACTGATCTACCAGAAGCGATTGAAGACTGCTGAGCTTCCAGATGATGTCATCCGCATTTCCAGTCCTCAAAAATCAGAATATAGATAAAATCGAGGAACGCATCAACAACCTCTTCTTTGAAAATGCTGGCTTGGCTGAACAGGATGCAACCTACCTATCAATGCCCGTCATATTTCATTGATTGAAAAGGCAGTTGAAAGTCTGCAAGCAGTTAACGAAGGTCTTGAACTGGGCATGCCAGTTGATTTGCTTCAGAGTTGATTTGACACGTACTTGGGAAATTCTGGGAAATCACCGGTGATGCAGCGCCAGATGAACTCATTACTCAATTGTTTTAGCTAATTTTTGTTTAGGTAAATAAAATTATAAAA
>BNJS01000865.1_pt1 | contig 86734 bp, 157 predicted proteins | sample 8540461 | NCBI WGS metagenome assembly BNJS01 (sample SAMD00202454, study PRJDB9452) | human saliva metagenome | isolation source: human saliva | place: Japan
GGATTACCAAACAGAAAAATTATTTTCTTACAGCAATCGCTTCAATTTCTAATCCCACATCTTTTGGTAAACGCGCAACTTCTACGCAAGAACGAGCAGGGAAAGTTAGGATGATTATTTTTCTTTAAAGAAACGTTCATATTCTGCATTAACTGCTGCAAAATCATTAAGATCTTTCACAAAAACCGTCGTTTTTTTACAATATCTGCGGCAGTTAAACCCGCTTTCTCGATAATCGCTTTCACGTTTTTCTAAAGATTGGCGCGCTTTGCGCAACGATGTCAGCTGGCACTTCGCCTGTTGCAGGATTCACGGGAATTTGCCCTGAGGTTAAAAACTAAATTGCCAAGATCAACCGCTTGAACATAAGGGCCGATAGCTGCCGGGTGCTTTTTCAGTATGAATAATTTGAGTCATCATTTTCTCCTTAGTTGATAAAAAGTGCGGTTATTTTTCACCGCACTTTTTTTGTTTATTAATCAATTTCTTTTAGCACGTCATCAGAAAGCGATTCTTTATTTTTCTGTTGATTTGCCATCACTCACTTTTAAATTGTAAATTTTGGTAATACGCTTCTCTAAAGGTTACATATGGATCTTGTGCTTGGCGTAACAACTCAGCGTTATCAATATTTTTCGCACGGGCATCCACCGCTTGCACACCATATTTCACTAACGACCACGGACCGCCAACCCATTCCCAGAATGGATACATATAAGCTGCATCAACCACAGCACCCGTTAATTGACGCGGCGTTGTTGCATTATAAATCGGTAGCACAATATAAGTGCCCGCATCTACGCCGTAGCTACCTAAAGTTTCCCCAAATCCACGTTGATTATCTACGCGTAGCTCTTTGCTTGCGCTCGCAAAATCAATAAAACCACCTAGACCAAATACGGTGTTAATCCAAAACCGATTAAAGTGAACAAATGCTTTTTTCGGTTCACCTTCAATTAAGCGGTTCACAAAGCTTACGGGCTCATCAAGGTTATTTGCAATGCCAGCAAGACCTGAAGAAATTGGCTTAGGCACATAGTTATTCCAACCTTTTGCAGCGGGTTCTAACACACAGCGATCCATAACGTTATAGTTAAATTTCCACATGGTTCGATTGAACCCTTCAAGGGTATCATTACGCTCACTCACTTGTTTTGTGTCGTTCTTATTTGCACAACCTGTCAGCACAATTACGCCGAAAAGTGCGGTCAAAATCGTCTTTATTTTCATTTTGAATCCTTATATAAATGTGGGCTTATTCTACCTAATTTGCCAAGTAACAACAAAATAAATCTTGCCCATAAAACATATGAAAAAGTGCGGTAAAAACACATTATTTTTACCGCACTTTATCATTCCTAACATAAAACTAGTTTCGTTTTCTGACCTTTAAGATAATTGACAATTCCTTCGGGAGCATCATCCGTAAACAAATATTCCACATCACTTAATTCGCCCAATCGAACAATCGCTTGGCGCGTAAATTTAGAGTGATCGGTCACTAATAAGGTCTGACGTGAACTTTCAATAATCGCTCGTTTTACTTGTACTTCGTGATAATCATAATCCAATAATGAACCATCAGCATCGATCGCGCTAATCCCTAAAATACCAAAATCTAGGCGAAATTGAGAAATAAAATTCACCGTAGCTTCGCCGATAATTCCACCATCCATTCGTAACGATCCGCCCGCCATGACAATATCAAAACTTTCATTTTGGCGTAAAAGATGAGCAGCATTCAGATTGTTCGTCACAATTCGAAGTTTTTCGTGGCCAAGCAATGCATTGGCGACAGCCTCAGGCGTTGTACCAATATCAATAAACAACGATGCACCGTTAGGAATCAACTTCGCAACTTCCTGTGCAATATTATTTTTTTGTAATGAAAAGAATTGTTTACGATCCACGTAATCAGAATTTTTCTGCAGAAGATGGCGATGCCGCGCCACCGTGATGGCGACGAATTAAATCTAACTCTGCCAAAATATTCAAATCACGGCGAATCGTTTGAGGGCTAACATCTAAGGCAGCAACCAGTTCTTCCGTGCTTAAATAGCCGGATTGTTCCACCAGTTTAATAATTTGTTGATGCCGTAACGACTGCTTCATAGAAATCCCTTTATCCAAATTGAATACACCTACTGTAGCGAATTTTTACGTAATTTGCTATCGATAAATCCCCAAATCAAACCGACAATCAAGCCTGAAATATGCGCTGCATTTCCCATTTCAACACCAAATAAGGGGCTAATAAAACCTAATGCGATCCCCACCAATAACATTGTGAAAAAACCTTCTGGCAGATCAAATAAATGATGATTCAATTTATCACGTATAAATACATAACCTAGAACCGCATATACAACACCAGAAAGTCCCAAAGAAAGCGGGGCCAGACACATAATTTTGCACATACCCTGTTATGGCAGATGCTACAACATACAACATCAATAATTTGACCGAACCAAAAGTGCGCTCAATCATTCCACCGAAAATAAAAAACCAAGACAGATTAAACAAAATATGCAAATTCGATAAATGTACCAATGTATGTGAGATATAGCGCCACGCTTCGCTATCTTGCTCTTCGTAAGCGGGGTAATGCATCAAATACATAATATCGTCTTCAAAACCCAGCTGTTGAGCAATATAAATAAGCACGCAAAGTGCGGTGAGAATTAGCGTGATTTTTCCCTGTTGAGCTAAAAAGTTTTTCATTCGTGATCTCATACTTCTGCGCAAATTTAAAAATCGGACTTCGCATTAAAGGTCATTGTTTCCCCTGTAATAGGGTGTGTAATCGTCAATTCTTCTGCGTGCAAACATAATCTTGGCGACATAGCTTTTAGCCTGAGGATGAGAATAAAATTTATCGCCTAGAAATTGGATGCCCCAATGCTAACATGTGCAAGCGTAATTGATGAGATCTACCTGTCACGGGCGTCAGTTTCACGCGAGTACTGTTATTGGGCAAACGTGCTAAAACTTCGAATTTTGTGACCGCTCTTTTTCCTAAAACGAAATCCAAACGTTGGCGAGGTCGATTTTCCCAATCACAAATCATTGGCAAATTTACCTCGCCATAATCTTTCTCCAAATGCCCCCAAACAATCGCTTGATAATGTTTTTTTCGGTTCACGTTCGCGAAATTGACGTTTTAATTCACGATCCGCCGCCTTACTTAAAGCAAACACAATAATACCGCTCGTTGCCATATCCAAACGATGAGCAGGCTCGCAAAAGCCGAAATTTTTCTTTTCACTCGACTCATTGCGCTATCGTAATATTGTGGTTGATTGCCTGGCACGGAAAGCAAACCGCTAGGTTTATTCACCACGCACAAATGATTATCTTGATAAATAATATCCAAATAAGGTTCAAGAGGCGGATTGTATTCAATCAATGCCATTTTTTTATTCCTTGTTCGTCACAATGACACGCAAGCAATCCAAACGCCAATTTGCTTTTAGAAAGCTCGTCCAGTGATTGTGTTCGTTGTTGTTCCAAAATATCAATTTCGCTTTGACGAATATTTTTATTCACCGCTCGCAAAGCCTGTAAACGGTTAATTTCTGCGCTTAATTGTTGATCTGCTTGATTTTTAGCTTCAGCAATAATCGGTTCAGCTAAAGATTTTTACGAGCTGATCGCCCTCGTGTAATCAAGGCTTCAATATTGGCCCGTGCCATTTTCACCATTTGATTAGCAATATTTTTTTACCAAGTGGTTTCAATTTGCTATGCAATGTTTCAAAAAGCAACCTGCTCACCAATGTTATTTCCTTTGTTATCAAGCAACAGACGAATAGGCGTTGGCGGCAAGAAAACGATTGAGCTGTAACCCTTTTGGCGATTGACTTTCCACCACATAAATCAATTCAATTAATAAGGTTCCAGCGGGCAGTTGTTTATTTACAAGCAATGCCATTGCGGCTTTGCCAATATCCCCCAGAAGCAACAAGATCAATACCTTGACGAATCATAGGATGATCCCAAGTCAAGAAACTCCATTTCTTCACGAGCAAGGGCAAGTTCGCGATCAAAGGTAACCGTCACACCTTCTTCTCTTAAACCTGGAAAATCGGGCACAAGCATTGTCCCAGTTGGGCTAATCACAATACTATTTGCGCCAAGATCTTCTTGCTCTACGCCAATAATATCAAATAATTTTTAAAGCAAAAATTCACAAGCTCAGGCGAATTATCTTCATCAGCAATTTGATCCGCTAACGCTTGTGCTTGCTCACCGCCATGAGAATTTAGCTCTAATAAACGATCGCGACCTTTTTTTCTAACTCAATCTTGAGTTTTTTTCCCGAGCGGTTTTTAGTTTGTTTTAATAATTCAGAAAAATTCATTCTCTGAAAGTAGCGGTGGAATTTGACCGCACTTTTTTTCCAACTCATCGGCAAAACTGAGCAAAATAATGCCATTCCCATTGGACAAGTTTGTTCAAAAGCATTCAACCCCTCATTGTACCAACGAGCTAAACGACTTTGAGGCGAATCTTTCGCACAAGGTACATAAATTTGTACATCACGTTTTTTTGTCCAATACGATCTAATCGGCCCGATACATTGTTCCAATAAATCAGGATTTGTCGGTAAATCAAATAACACTAAATTTGCTGCGAATTGGAAAGTTACGCCCTTCCGAACCAATACTCGAACTCAGTAAAACCTGCGCACCGTTTTCTAAATCCGCAAAAATAAGCCGCGGCTCTATCTCGTTCAATAATCGACATTTTTTCGTGGAACACTGCTGCACGAATCGCCTCACGTTCACGCAAAATTTGTTCTAACTGAATCGCCGTTGCCGCTGTCTGGCAAATCACTAAAAATTTTTTTCATCGCGATGGAGTTTGAGGAAGTCAATCAGCCAATCAATTTTATCATTCTCTTCAGAGAGTGTAATTTGGTGGTAAACACGGTGCGGAAAACCTTTCACGCCTTGACGTGTATTGCGGAATAACATTCGCCCAGTGCCGTGACGATCAATTAAGGCTTGAATCAGTTCCTGACGGGCTCGATGCTGTTCTTCATCATTATTTGATGCAATCGCTTTAAAAAGTGGCTCGACATCTTGTTCAAGCAACAAATCAGAAATATGATTTTTTTCTACCGCACTTAATGTCTTATTTGCCAGCAAAGATTCAACAGCATTAACCACAGGCTGATAGCGTTCCTGCTCTTTCACAAAGGTTTGATAATCAAAGAAACGTTCTGGATCCAGTAAGCGCAAACGAGCAAAAATGACTTTCTTGCCCAAGTTGCTCTGGAGTTGCAGTGAGTAACAAGACAGAGGGAATGATACGAGCAAGCTGTTCAACTAATAAATAAGCTGCACTTGGTGAAGATTCTGACCACACGAGATGATGCGCCTCATCCACAATTAAACAGTCAAATTGAGCATCAAGCGCCTGCTCTACTCGGTTTGGATGAGTTTCTAACCAATTCAGCGAACAAATAATTAAGCTTTCCGTTGTAAATGGATTAACGGCATCAAGATCAAAAATCGTTGCAACGTTCTTCATCAAAAAAAGTGAAAAATGCAAATTAAAACGACGAAGCATTTCCACCAGCCATTGATGTTGCAACGTTTCTGGCACGATAATAAGAACACGTTGCACTTTCTCAGCAAAAAGTTGATTCTGCAAAATCATTCCTGCTTCAATGGTTTTCCCTAAACCAACCTCATCCGCCAATAACACGCGAGGATTAACTCGATTACCGACTTCAGCTGCAATATGAAGCTGATGAGGAATTAAACCCGCACGCGTTCCCGCGTAAACCACGCAATGGCGATTTAAATTGTGCTTGCTGATGACAAAGCGTGCGATAACGCAATGCAAAAATGACTGCTGCGATCAATTTGCGCTGAAAACAGACGATCTTTTGCTTGGCTAAAAAGAAATAATCGGTGAAATATCACGTTCTTGCACAATGACATCTTCACCTTGTGGATTTTTTTAACTAAATAAAATAGCAAACCGTTCATATTTTTGAACGTCTAAAAATCTCACCTTGCCAGCCAGCTTGATGGGATAATGTTTCACCTTTACTAAATACAATTCGGCTTAAAGGCGCTTGTGCAGCAGCATATATACGCGTTTCATCCGCAGCTGGGAAATAAATCGTGACGGTTCGTTTGATCTAATGCGGTAATGATACCTAATCCTAAAGCGTTTTCACTTTCACTCAACCAGCGCTGACCAATAGCAAAGGGCATAATAATTCTCTTTCTGATTTGTATTGATAAAAATTTGGGGGCGTATTGTAGCTTGCTTAAATAGCAAAAAGAAATTAATAAAAGAGAATAAAAAAATGGATTGAAAGAAATAAATGGCACGCCCTAAAGGATTCGAACCTTTGACCCACGCCTTAGAAGGGCGTTGCTCTATCCAGCTGAGCTAAGGGCGCATTCAAAGGATTTCTTTTTGTACGGAATTTCAAGACAATATAAAAGAAGTGGTCGGCGAGATAGGATTTGAACCTACGACCCACTGGTCCCCAAAACCAGTTGCGCTACCAAGCTGCGCTACTCGCCGACGAGTGCGGTCAATTATAGGTTTGTTTTTATCTCAGTCAATTAATTTTTTTGATTTTTTTAATTTAATTGTTCAAAAATTATTCCACTTTTAGGAAAAACGTCCCCTTTTTTTCGTTGTAAAAAAATCATTGTCCGCTAAAATAGCAAACGCTTTCTTTCCCATCATTCAAAAAGGACAGCCAAATGACTGCACAAATCATCTCTGGTACCGCACTTTCAAAAAAATTAAAGCCGATGTGGCAGATAAAATCACCCATTACGTTAAGCAAGGAAAAACGCGCACCTGGGCTTGCAGTCATTCTCGTGGGTGCAGATCCTGCTTCGCAAATCTATGTAGGTAATAAACGTAAAAAGCTGTGAAGAAATTGGCATTCTCTCTAAATCTTATGATCTGCCAGATACCACCACTCAAGAGGAATTGTTAGCGGTTATTGACCAGCTTAATGCAGATGAAAGTATTGACGGTATTTTTGGTGCAGCTACCGTTACCCAAACAAATTAATACCGAAGCAATAATTGAAAGAATCGACCCTGAAAAAAAGATGTGGATGGTTTCCATCCTTACAATGTTGAGCTTTTTATGTCAACGTATTCCAACTTTACGTGCCTGCACCCCTTATGGCGTAATGAAACTATTAGAAACAACGGGTATTGACCTACATGGCAAACACGCGGTAATTGTAGGCGCATCCAATATTGTCGGCCGCCCAATGTCTTTAGAATTATTATTAGCAGGCGCAACCGTCACAGTAACTCATCGATTCACCAAAGATTTAGAAAGCCATGTTCGCCAAGCAGATATACTTGTCGTCGCGGTAGGTAAGCCGAATTTGATTCCTGGCGATTGGATCAAAGAAAGTGCGGTAGTAATTGATGTCGGAATTAACCGCGTAGATGGAAAATTAGTAGGCGATGTAGAGTTTGACAAAGCAGCTGAAAAAGCGGCTTATATTACCCCTGTTCCTGGCGGTGTTGGGCCAATGACCGTTGCAATGTTAATGAGCAATACGCTTTATGCTTATGAACACAATAAATAGCTTTGTATAAAAAGAATCTTATAACAGAAAAAAATGGGTTAAAAGCCTGATTAGCTTTTAACCCATTTATTTTAATCACTAAAAGAATTCTGTAAATAATCAATCTAAATTAATTATTCAACCAGAACATATAACCGACAGTCGCAATTACAACGATACACACTAAATTCAATACGAAACCAGCTTTTACCATTTCACTTTGTTTCACTTGACCAGAACCGAATACAATAGCATTTGGTGGCGTTGCAACTGGTAGCATGAAGGCACAAGATGCACCAAGACCAATAATTAATGCTAAACCAATTTCTGGCATACCCAATGATTGGGCGATAGAAATAAAGATTGGGACGAGTAGTGCCGCACTTGCTGTGTTAGAGGTAAATTCAGTTAAGAAAATAATGAATGCTGCAACTAACAAGCCAATAAGATAGAAATGTTGTCCTTCAATCATAAAGACAATGCTATCTGCTAAAACTTTACTTGCTCCGGAATCCTTCAATACCGCACTTAGCGTTAATCCACCACCGAAAAGCATTAATACGCCCCCAGTCAGTACTTTCTTGAATTTGTTTCCAGCTTGCAATGCCCGTAGAACAAATCACAATAGCAGCTAATAAAGCGACGACACTATCAAAGCTCGCAATATTTTTCTGCAAACCAAGTAAGCCTGAAATCAGAGGATTAATTTGCCCACTAAATACCCAAGTTAAAGCAATCACAACAAAAGATAACAAGTGTTAATACACGCACTGAATTCATTTCAATGCTTTTCAAAAAGATTGCTCAAAATTAATATGAAGTTTTGGCTTAAAAATAATGTAAAGCGTACCAATCATCAGTGGTAGCAAAATGATCATTATTGGTAAAACCGTACCATAACCAATCAGCAAAAGTTAAATGCAAGTTACTTGCTACAATCGCATTCGGTGGACTACCCACAAGGGTTCCCATACCACCAATTGATGCACTATAAGCAATCCCTAACAACACAAACACATAAGTATTATGTTCTTTCTCACGATCAAGTTGGCTTAAAATTCCCATTGCAAGAGGTAACATCATGGCTGCAGTTGCCGTGTTACTCATCCACATAGAGAGGAAGGCTGTAATCAAAAAGAGATAAATAATGGCAATAAATAAATTACCGCGCGCTAATGCCATAATCTTATTAGCAATCATTTTATCAAGTTTTTTTGAATATGCAAGGCTGTAGCCAAAGAAAAGCCACCAAAGAATAAAAAGATTGTAGGATCAGCAAAAGCCACTAAAGCTTGCTTAGTACTCACTAAATCTAGCGCAATCGCCAATAATGGCACCAATAATGCGGTAACCGTAACATGCAATGCCTCGGTTAACCAAAGCACTGCGACAAAAGCCAATAAAGCTAAACCAGCACTGGCCTTTGGCTCATAAGGTAGCACTTTTTAATAACACAAAAAAACAGCACTATATCTAAAAATAAAAAAATAATGCCATTTTTTTGTGATTTTTTTGAAAGATTTCATCTCAGTCATAAAGTTCCTCCGTTAGTGTTCTAACTCGAACGGACTACAATGTTAAATGAATGTTAATAAGTTGCAATGCTCAATTTTCAGAAATGTGATCTAGTGCAATAAATTTCGATAAAAAAAGTGCGGTTATTTTTCACCGCACTTTTGCTCTTTCAGTATTATTCGTCCGAATCATCTAAATCTAAGGGCTCTTGCGAAAGTATAATTCCTGTCAGATCTGCGTAAATATAATCTTCTGGGAAAAAGGTTACGCCACCAAAAGTTTCACTGGAACATCACTCTCACCAGCACTGCTTTCATCTGCACTGACTGGAATTGGCGCAAGGGCATGAATACCAATATCGAGGTTTTCTAATTGCTGAATTTGGCGTACTGCACCATATACAACAATGCCTTTCCAGCCATTATCAACGGCAAGTTGAGCCAATTCCGCATCAATCAAACCACGGCGTACCGCACCACCGCCATCAACGACAAGTACTCGGCCTTCGCCGTTTTCTTCTAATACTTCAGCAATTAATCCATTACTTTCAAAGCATTTTTACCGTAGTGACTTTTACCGTAAAAATTACTTACGCCACCAAAGCTTGAAAAAATTGGCTCCACTACATCCACTTGTTCTGCATAAAGATCGCAAAGTTCTGAAGTATCAATAAACATAACTTTCCCCTATCGATTGTTGAAATTTTGTTTGCTTTAGTATATGCCGATTTAGCCGATAAGCAAGCCTAAACTAAACAAGATATTGATTAATAACGAAATCATAGACATTTGAGCCAACATTGGACGCACTCACTTGGCTGCTGACTACGATAAACAAAGATCGCATGTTTAGCTAACAACGGGATTGCCAATACAAATAAATAATTTATCCAAGAAATAGCCGTTGCCACAGCAAATGCTAAATAACATAAGGCCGCCACACTTAATAAAAATACAATGATAAACACGCCCTTTATATGCACCTAAACGAACGGCTAGGGTATTTTTGCCAGCTTTCGCATCCTGTTCAATATCGCGTAAATTATTGATATTTAATACCGCACTTGCCAATAAGCCAGAACCAATAGCAGGCAAAAATAATGTAGGGCTATCAATACTGTGAGTTTGCAAATAATAAGTGCCGCCAACGCCAAGCAAACCAAAAAATACTAATACAGAAATATCGCCCAAGCCCATATAGCCATAAGGTTTTGCCCCAACCGTATAAGTAATGGCAGCAACAATAGCTAAAATGCCAAGCCCAGCGAAAGCTAATAAATCGGAGAGGTTTTCATAAGCGATTCCAATCAAGAAACTTCCTGAAAGAAAACTTGCCACCACCATTAGAATTAATCCCCATTTCAGTTCTTTTTCTGAAATGGCACCTTTTTGAATGCCACGTAATGGCCCAATACGCTCTTCAGTATCTGAACCTTTTTGATGATCCCCATAATCATTAGCAAAATTAGAAAGCACCTGTAATAAAATTGTCGTGAGTAAACAAAGCGCCATTACAAGCCCATTAAAACCTTGTGGATTCGCCCAATAACCTAATGCCGAACCAGTGAAAATCGATGCCAACGCTAAGGGCAAAGTTTTCGGTCGAGCTGTTTCCCACCACATTTTCAATTTTTCATTTGTCATTTTTTTTGACCGCACTTTTGATTACAATAGGCCGCGTATTCTACACTAAGACACCCAATTTATGAATGATTTAACCTTATCGCCTATCGCCATTATCCACACGCCTTATAAAGAAAAATTCTCCGTACCACGCCAACCTAATTTAGTTGAAGACGGGGTAGGCATTGTAGAACTCTTACCGCCGTATAATTCGCCTGAAGCCGTACGAGGATTGGAACAATTCAGTCACCTTTGGTTAATTTTTCAGTTCGACCAAATCCAACAAGGAAAATGGCAACCCACCGTACGTCCCTCCACGGTTAGGCGGTAATCAACGAGTTGGCGTGTTTGCTTCACGCGCAACGCACCGCCCGAATCCCCTTGGTTTATCCAAAGTCGAATTACGTCAAGTAGAATGCATCAACGGTAACGTTTTTCTCCATTTAGGTGCGGTGGATTTAGTGGATGGCACGCCGATTTTCGATATCAAACCCTATATTGCCTATGCGGATAGTGAGCCAAATGCGCAATCGAGCTTTGCCCAAGAAAAACCACCTGCAAAAATTGACTGTTGAATTTACCGAGCAAGCCCAAAAGTGCGGTAAAAAAACGAGAAGAAAAACGACCGCACTTAAGTCGTTTCATTCGCCAAGTGCTAGAACAAGATCCTCGCCCTGCCTATCAACAAGGTAAACCGAGTGATCGTATTTATGGTATGAGTTTGTACGAATTTAATGTCAAATGGAGACTCAAAGTCGGAACAACAGATTGCGTAGAAGTGATTAACATTGAATTTTGTGGATAGATTTCAACCATCGAATATGATGATATTTTTATCCATATTCTCTTAAAAGAAGATCAAAACCAATCTAGCAGTCTCTCGTTTAAAAAAACTTGTACCTGTCAGATTAGTTTTCATCTTCTATACATAAGTGCGGTCAAATTTCTAGTTATTTTAATATAAACATCGGCGTATCACTGATTGGATCACGATGAATAATGACATCTAAATCAAACACATCCTTTCAGCAAACTCTTCGGTCATGACTTCATCAGGGTGCTCCCTTGTGCCATTACAGCACCTCTTTTTCATCACAATTAAATGATCGCAATAGCGACAGGCTTGGTTGAGATCATGTAACACCGTAATCACGGTTTTTTTCCGTTTTGTTGCATTTGTCGCATCATGCCCATGAGTTCAGCTTGGCGGTTTAAATCCAGATAAGTGGTAGGCTCATCGAGTAGCACTAATTCAGCATCTTGCGCAAGAGTCATGGCTAAGAAAACGCGTTGTTGCTGACCACCAGATAAATCAGAAACCAACTGTTCGGCAAGTTCAGCAGTTTGTGTTTGATCCATCGCCCAAGTGACCAATTCTTCATCTTTTTGGCTGAGTTTGCCCCAGAGATTTAAGTAAGGCGAACGCCCGTAGGCGATCAATTCCCGCACTTTAATCCCTTCTGGTACCAGGTGTTGCTGCGGGAGAAAAGCCAATTCTTGGGCATATTCTTTAGGGCTTTTTTGCCAAATATCCTGACCTTTATGGGTGATTGAACCTTGCTTTTGGTTTGAGCAAGCGAGCCACTGCTTTTTAATGTGGTGGACTTACAGCAACCATTTGGGGCCGATTAATGCAATCACTTTTATTTTTTTCGGGAATTTTAGCGACAGATTTTTTTAACCACGAGTTTATCTTGATAACCTAAAGATAAATTATTGATTTCAATGCTCATTATTTAGTTCTCATCAATAAGTAGAAGAAATATGGCGCACCGATAATTGCAGTCAGAATACCCGCTGGGAGTTCAGTTGGTGGGTCAATTACCCGCGCCAAAATATCCGAAAGTTGTAATAAGAGGGCGCCAATAATCAAGGCTGCCGGTAATAGGGTGCGATGCCTGCCACCGACTAAACGGCGAGCAAGATGTGGAGCAACTAAGCCTAAAAAGGCAATCGGACCACAAATTGCCACGGCTGTAGTAGAAAGGGCTACCGCTAGCACTAAAAACGCTAATTTGCACTTTATTTACGGTCACGCCCCAAGGTGGAAGCTTTTGTTTTCACCCTAAACCAAGGGTATCGAGATCACGACAGAAAATAAATGGCAAGGGTAGCAACACTACTAACCATGGTAATACCACATTTAAATAAGACCAGCTGCGCCCCCACAGGCTTCCTGTGAGCCATAACATTGCCGTATTGATCTCGACTGGATTGGTAAGCATCAGATAATGACTAATGGCTGCCCACAATGCGGAAAGTGCTACTCCAATGATTGCCATTTTGATAGGGCGGAAGTTAAAACCGCACACGATCCCATAAAATGACAAAAGAGAGCACACCACCTAAAAAAAGGCAAAAAAATCGGCATCCAGTAAAATGCTAAGTTTGGCAAGAACATCAATACCGAAACAGCAATTAACCCCTGCTGCATTGTTAATCCCTAAAATATCGGGAGAGGCAAGTGGATTACGCACCACGCTTTGTACGAGCACACCAGAAATCGCTAAGGCGCCGCCTAATAAAATCGCTAATACCGCACGGGGTAGGCGATATTCCATCAAGGTAAAATAGTTTTTTTATCATCAGGCTGAAAGGCCGCCCAAATTTCCTCAAAGGAAAGCGTATAAGTGCCGAGACGAATACTCAACCCAAAGAGCAGTACCATTAGACCAAGCGTGAGGACATAAAAGCTGATAGCACGAAAAGATACATGAGAGGTTCGCATTAGTGTCTTCCTCTGGCAAATAATACAAAGACTGGTGCACCGATTAAGGCAAGCACCGCACCAGCAGGTACTTCACTAGGGAAGTTGACCGCGCGGGCAATGGTATCTGCAGCGAGCATTAAAATTGCACCGAGTAACATCGCCATAGGGAGCGATTTTCGCAAGTCATAACCAATCCAATAGCGAGCAAGATGAGGCACTAGTAAGCCGATAAAGGCAACTGGGCCGGCAACACTCACGCTTGAACCCACAATCAATAATGCAATGATATTAGCGTACCAGCGTAAACGAAAGAGATTGATGCCTAGTGAACGCGCGGATTCATCACTTAAATTGAGTAAATTTAAACGGCTAGCAAAAAGCAGACAGAAAAGTGCGGTCAAAATAAAGAATGGAAATAACATCAATAATTCATTCCAACGGGCATGTGCAATGCCACCCGCTAGCCAACTCATAATACCGAAGGCATGATCTTCCGCGATAATGAGCACCAATTTTCGTGAGCGCTGCACACAGTAGTGATACGGCAATCCCCGCTAAAATCACTCGGCTACGATCTCCACTGTTGTCTTTCCAACCATTGCTGATCAGCATTACCACAAACCAACTCAGACCGCCGCCGATGCTAGCCACTAAAGCAATACTATAACCAGAAAGAATCAAAGGGGCTAAAACGCACTGGCGGTGACCATGGCAAGACTGGCTCCCGAGTTCACGCTGAGTAGCGTAGGCGAGGCCAATGGATTGCGCGTAATGGTTTGTAACAACGCACCCGCCACCGCAAGATTGGCGCCCAAAATCATGCCAACTAATGCACGTGGTAGGCGTAAATCGGTAACCGTAATTTTGACAATTTCATCTCCATCGGGAAGGAACGCTTGTAACGCTGCAAGCGGTCGGATTTCGATGGGATAATACAAAAACAGGCTTCCCCATAATAGGAAAGCCAGAATGATAAGGGAAGTCCCCAACGGAAAGTGGACTTCATCATTATTTTTTTGTTTCACGAAACCTTCAATTTGTTTTTGCCATAATTTTTGCTCGCTTCTAAGCCACGACCGCGAGCCCACATGTCGGCATCAACGCTGTAAACATGGTTTGCTTTTACGGCAGGAATGGCTTTCCAAAGTGGCTCAGCTTCCCATTTGCGCGCGATACTTTCATCACGATAATGGGCGATGAACAAGTATTCCGGTTTTTTTCCATTACTAATTGTTCAAGGTTGATTTCTACGAAAGCTTGATCACTATTGAGTTTAGTTGGGGCAAAACCCTAATGTCGTTAAGAAACTACCCACATAGCCATTGTCATTTTGGATATTAAATTTATCTTCTCGGGAAGTACCAAATGAGGCTTTTTTTGCCTTGCACACCTAAATTTTTTTGCGATGTTGGCAATGTAATCATTATGTTCATTGATTTTTTTGCTTTCATTTCGCTACTTTTTACCGACTAAATCACCAATTTTTCTGTGCTGTTTCAAGATTTCCTTGATAGCTCTCATGACGGGAATCGAACATCACCGTTGGCGCAATTTTTTTCAATTCTTCAAATACCGCAGTATGACGAGAAGGATCAGCAATAATTAAATCAGGGTTTGAGAGAAGCAATGACTTCAAGACTCGGTTGAGAACGCGTACCAACAGATTGCCATGCAGTAATTTTTTTCGCGTACTTGTGGCAAAAATACGCTCAACTTTATTATCGTCAGCCACTCCCACTAGGACTTACACCCCACTTGTGCTAGGGCATCTACGAAAAGAATACTCTAATGCCACCACTCTGGTTGGGGGTTTTTATCAAGGGTAAACTCACCATTAGCATCTTTTACCGTTACTGCACCGGCGAAAGTAGATGCCATTAACAATACAGAAGTGAGAGTTGTTTTTAATAATTTTTTTCATGCTATGTCCTCCAGTAATAAAAAAACGAGGTAATTATACACAAAAAAATGAATTGATAATAATTTTCTTTTGATTGAATCCTAAACTACACTAAGACACCCAATTTATAAATGATTTAACCTTATCGCCTATCGCCATTATCCACACGCCTTATAAAGAAAAAAATTCTCCGTACCACGCCAACCTAATTTAGTTGAAGACGGTGTAGGCATTGTAGAAACTCTTACCGCCTTATAATTCGCCTGAAGCCGTACGAGGATTGGAACAATTCAGTCATCTTTGGTTAATTTTTCGGTTCGACCAAATCCAACAAGGAAAATGGCAACCCACCGTACGCCCTCCACGGTTAGGCGGTAATCAACGAGTTGGCGTGTTTGCTTCACGCGCAACGCACCGCCCAAATCCTCTTGTTTTATCCAAAAGTCGAATTACGTCAAGTAGAATGTATCAACGGTAACGTTTTTTTCTCCATTTAGGTGCGGTGGATTTAGTGGATGGCACGCCCATTTTCGATATCAAACCCTATATTGCCTATGCGGATAGTGAGCCAAATGCGCAATCGAGCTTTGCTCAAGAAAAACCACCAGCAAAACTGACGGTTGAATTTACCGAGCAAGCCCAAAAGTGCGGTAAAAAAACGAGAAGAAAAAAACGACCGCACTTAAGTCGTTTCATTCGCCAAGTGCTAGAACAAGATCCTCGCCCAGCCTATCAACAAGGTAAACCGAGTGATCGTATTTATGGAATGAGTTTGTACGAATTTAATGTGAAATGGCGAATTAAAGCAGGGTACGGTGAATTGTGTAGAAGTGATTGAAATAGAAAAAAAGACAAATAGATGGAATATGTAAATAAGGCAGGGGAATACCCTGCCTTAGTCGATTTAAATGCCTTATTTTTAGGAAAAAAACTGCCCTTTAGCTAATTTAATGATCGTCATTAGAACTAATAAACCCAATCATTAAATTTGAGAAAATGAAAGGCAAAAAAATAGACACGCCTTGTAAAAACATTGCCATGATAGAAAGCGATAGCACTGTTTGCCATAGACGCTAATCCGAATGAGAATCCCCATAAGCCAATGTTAAGTCCTTTTTCCACAATCCAAGGGAATAATCGCAATAAGAAAAATAATTGCAAGAATCCATATCCCCAAAGAATTTTTAACTAAAGTATCCACTTCGCCATGATTGAGTGACAAATAAGCGGATGCGCCCACAAATGCAGGTGCAAGAATAATGCCCATTGTGGCTCTAAATGGCGGCTCAAGAGATGAAATTCGCAAATGTTGTAATAATACGGGCTCGAAAAATAATCCATGCAACCATTCCTGCACCAAAGAACAAATAACCTAAATCATGGTAACCCAGTAATGCCAATGAACTTGCACTTGTAAAATTTGCAGCTACTGCAGGCAAATAAAATGGAGGGCGAGTAGATTTTTGTTCAAATACACCTCCTTGCCATAGTTCACTGATGCGCAATGATGAGAAAAGTAACTGTCCTACTGTACCAATCCAAATCATCACTTCAGCAATTAAAGGATTCCAACGATAAATAATATCGCCCTACCAACATGGTTGTAATAGGAATCAACGCAATAAAGGAAAAAAACGAACTGGGGCAATGATACTCTGCACGAACTTCCTCAAAGTAATAACGAAGTTTATACGCATACATTAAAATAAATAAAATCCAGACCGCACTTGCTACGATGCCAAGAACATCACTTACCATTCGCGCAGCTGGAAATAAATTTTCTAGATGAAACCACGCCAAAGATAAAGCGGCTAAACCAAGAGGAATACCGAAATATCCCGTTGGAAGAGGAAAAGGTTTTGTTGTACTCATAATATTATCCTTATTTTGAAAAAAATTTGAGCGAAGTGTAGCACAGCCATCAACAACAGACTTTTCTAAAAAAATCTCAAATTCTTGTAAAATTTCTATACAGAAACATCCTTATTTAAACTATCTAACACTACCAATTTTTCATACAAATAAAAAAACCCGAACTTTCATTCGGGTTTTCTTATATAGGAATTAATTATTCCGCATCATCTGCCATATTAAGCATTTCAGCTAAGTTTGCACTTGCATCGTCAGCTGTCATGACAAATTCATCAGCGATAGCAGCTTCATCTTCTTCAGATAATTTCGCTACGACATCATCAACTAAACGATGTTTTGTGACGATTTTGATGATACGCAAAACCTGTACCCGCAGGGATTAATCGACCCACGATTACGTTCTCTTTCAAGCCACGTAATTCATCACGTTTACCCTGCCACTGCTGCTTCGGTAAGAACACGAGTAGTTTCTTGGAACGATGCGGCAGAGATGAAGGATTCAGTCGCAAGAGACGCTTTGGTTATACCCAATAATTCGCGTTCAAACTCAACTGGTGGTTTTCCTTCTGCTTCACGTTGACGGTTAACAATTTTTCACGCGAGCGACTTCGACTTGTTCCCCTTCTAGGAATTCTGAGTCGTAAGCTTTTAGTAACTACCGCTTTACGTAACATTTGACGAACGATAACTTCGATATGTTTATCGTTGATTTTTACCCCTTGTAAGCGGTAAACATCTTGTACTTCGTTCACGATGTATTCAGTTACTGCACGCACGCCACGTAAACGTAAAATATCATGTGGTGTTTCAGCACCATCAGAAATTACGTCACCACGTTGTACCATTTCACCTTCAAATACGTTGAGCTGACGCCATTTTTGGAATCATTTCTTCGTAAGTTTCGCCTTCCGCAGGAGTAATTAATAAACGGCGTTTACCTTTGGTTTCTTTACCGAAAGACACAATACCAGAAATTTCAGCCAAGATAGCTGGTTCTTTTGGTTTGCGTGCTTCAAATAAATCCGCAACGCGTGGTAGACCACCGGTAATATCTTTAGTACCCACAGATTCTTGCGGAATACGTGCTAATGGTTCACCCACTTTCACTGCTGCGCCATCGTCTAAACTTACGATTGCTTTACCCGGTAAGAAGTACTGTGCAAGAACATCAGTTTCAGGTAAGAAAATATCGTTACCATTTGCATCAACTAATTTAATGGTTGGACGTAAATCTTTACCCGCAGTAGCACGTTCACCCACATCTTGAACCACGATTGATGATAAACCTGTTAATTCATCAGTTTGACGCGTTACAGTTAAGCCATCAATAATATCAACGAATTTCACAAAACCAGATACTTCAGAGACAACTGGCATTGTATGTGGATCCCAATTTGCGATAGTTTCGCCAGCTGTTACATCTTGACCCGTCACCTTTGCTTAACACCGCACCGTAAGGCACTTTATAGTGTTCTTTAGTACGACCAAATGCATCGGTAATAGTTAATTCAGTATTACGAGACGTTAATACTAATTTACCTTCATCGTTAGTAACGAATTTTGCATTCATTAAGTGTAATGTACCAGTGTTTTTAACTTGTACACTCGATTCTTTCGCTGCCGCAGATGCCGCACCACCGATATGGAACGTACGCATGGTTAACTGTGTACCCGGCTCACCGATAGATTGAGCAGCGATAACACCCACTGCTTCACCTTGGTTAATTAAATGACCACGCGCAAGATCACGACCATAACATTTCGCACATACACCAAAATCAGTATCACAAGTTACAACAGAACGTACTTTTACGCTGTCTACAGAGTTTGCATCCAACACATCACAGAGTTTTTTTCATCTAATAACGTGTTACGAGGAATTAATACTTCTTCTGTACCTGGTTTTAAAATATCTTCTGCAGCGACACGACCTAACACTAATTCACGAAGTGGAACTTTTTCATCACCACCTTCGATTAATGGGGTCATGACTAAGCCTTCGTGCGTACCACAGTCATCTTCTACGATCACTAAGTCTTGTGCTACGTCAACTAAACGACGAGTTAAGTAACCTGAGTTCGCTGTTTTTAATGCGGTATCCGCCAAACCTTTACGCGCACCGTGGGTTGAAATAAAGTACTGTAATACGTTCAAACCTTCACGGAAGTTTGCTGTAATTGGGAGTTTCAATGATCGAACCATCTGGACGAGCCATCAAACCACGCATACCTGCTAACTGACGAATCTGTGCGGCAGAACCACGAGCACCAGAATCAGCCATCATAAAGATACTATTAAAGGATGCTTGTTTTTCAGGATTACCTTCGCGATTGATGACTTCTTCTTGAGATAAGTTTTCCATCATCGCTTTCGCTACGCGTTCATTCGCTGCAGCCCAAATATCGATTACTTTATTATAGCGTTCGCCTGCAGTCACAAGACCTGATTGGAATTGTTCTTGGATCTCGGCCACTTCTTCTTCCGCTGCAGAAATAATTTCGTATTTCTTTCGCTGGAATTTCCATATCATCAATACCAACTGATGAACCAGAACGTGCCGCATAAGCAAAACCGGTATACATAATTTGGTCAGCAAACATTACCGCTTCTTTTAAACCTAAACGACGATAAGCTTCGTTAATAAGTTTAGAAATGGCTTTTTTACCTAATGTTTGGTTGAACAATGAATAAGGCATACCTTTGCGGTGCAATCATCCATAAAAATCGCACGACCGATAGTTGTATCAGTCAGCGTGGTTTTCGCATCAAATTCGCCAGCTTCATTTCTTTCACATATTCAGTAATACGTACTTTCACGCGAGAATGTAATTCTGCTTCACCTGTACGATATGCTTTTTCAGCTTCGCGAGGATCTTGCAATAACATACCTTCACCTTTACCGTTCACTTTTTCGCGGGTCATATAGTAAAGACCTAATACCACGTCTTGTGATGGAACGATAATCGGATCACCGTTTGCTGGTGAAAGCACGTTGTTGGTTGACATCATCAACGCACGAGCTTCTAATTGAGCTTCAAGCGTTAATGGAACGTGTACCGCCATTTGGTCACCATCGAAGTCCGCGTTGAACGCCGCACAAACGAGTGGGTGTAATTGAATCGCTTTACCTTCGATTAAGATTGGTTCAAATGCTTGGATACCCAAACGGTGAAGTGTTGGCGCACGGTTCAATAGAATTGGGTGTTCACGAATAACTTCTGCAAGAATATCCCAAACGATCGCGTCTTCACGCTCAACCATTTTCTTAGCCGCTTTGATTGTCGTTGCATAACCACGGCTTTCTAATTTAGCGTAGATAAACGGACGGAATAATTCCAAGGCCATTTTCTTAGGTAAACCACATTGGTGTAAGTGCAAGTATGGACCAACAGTAATTACAGAACGACCTGAATAGTCAACACGTTTACCTAATAAGTTTTGACGGAAACGACCTTGTTTACCTTTGATCATATCCGCTAATGATTTTTAATGGACGACGGTTAGAACCCGTAATTGCACGACCACGACGACCATTATCTAATAACGCATCAACAGATTCTTGTAACATACGTTTTTCGTTACGCACAATAATATCTGGCGCAATTAAATCTAATAAACGTTTTAAACGGTTGTTACGGTTGATTACACGACGATATAAATCGTTCAGATCTGAAGTTGCAAAACGACCACCATCAAGCGGTACTAATGGACGTAAATCTGGTGGAAGAACTGGCAATACAGTCATCACCATCCATTCTGGTTTATTACCAGATTGAACAAATGCTTCTAATAATTTTAAGCGTTTAGTGATTTTTTTACGTTTAGTTTCAGAGTTAGTTTCTTGTAATTCTTCACGTAATTTTTTTCACATTCAACTTCAAGATCCATACCTTTTTAAAAGAGATCTTGAATCGCTTCAGCACCCATTTTCGCTTCGAATTCATCTTGCCAACGATCTTCAGCATCAAGGTATTGTTCTTCAGTTAATAATTGACCGCGCTCTAAGTCCGTCATACCTGGTTCGGTCACAATGTACATTTCAAAATAAAGTACACGTTCGATATCACGCAATGGCATATCTAAAAGTAAACCGATACGAGACGGTAATGATTTTTAAGAACCAAATATGCGCAACTGGCGATGCAAGTTCAATGTGGCCCCATACGTTCACGACGAACTTTAGTTTGAGTGACTTCAACACCACATTTTTTTCACAAATCACACCACGGTGTTTTTAAACGTTTATATTTACCACATAAACATTCGTAATCTTTTACAGGCCCGAAGATACGTGCACAGAAAAGACCATCACGTTCAGGTTTGAACGTACGGTAGTTAATGGTTTCAGGTTTCTTCACTTCACCAAATGACCAAGAACGGATCATATCTGGGGAAGCTAACCCAATTTTAATCACATCAAAATCTTCACTGGTTTTTGATTGTGCTTTTAAAAACTTAACTAAGTCTTTCACAAATGTTCTCCTGTCGGAGTTAAAGGTTTAAAGTGCGGTTAAAAAAATTTCGATGTTTTTCCACCGCACTTCGGCGATTTTTATTTCGTAAGGTGAGTGAATCAGAAACTCTTTCACTCCCCTACTGATTACTCTTCGTCTAACTCGATATTTAAACCAAGTGAGCGGATTTCTTTCATAATTACATTGAAAGATTCCGGTGTGCCTGGGTCCATGTGTTGGTTACCACTTACGATGTTTTTATACATCTTCGTACGACCATTCACATCATCCGATTTCACCGTTAACATTTCTTGTAAGGTGTAAGCTGCACCGTATGCTTCAAGTGCCCATACCTCCATCTCACCGAAACGTTGGCCACCGAATTGAGCTTTACCACCCAATGGTTGTTGTGTAACAAGGCTATAAGAACCAGTTGAACGAGCATGCATTTTGTCATCAACTAAGTGGTTCAATTTGAGCATGTACATATAACCTACGGTTACTGGACGCTCGAATTTCTCACCTGTACGGCCATCATATAAAGTGATTTGACCTGAGGTTGGTAATCCACCAAGTTTTAATAGCTCTTTGATTTCAGCTTCAGCTGCACCATCAAATACTGGTGTCGCAACTGGTAAACCTTTACGTAGATTTTCAGCTAAACGTAATACTTCTTCATCTGTGAAGGTACTTAAATCCACTTTTTGTGAGCCATTACCTAAGTCATACGCTTTTTGGATATAACCACGTAATTTTTCCACTTCTTGTTTTTGTTTAAGCATTGCATTGATTTGATCACCAATACCTTTCGCTGCTAAACCTAAGTGGGTTTCAAGGATCTGACCAATGTTCATACGAGATGGTACGCCCAATGGGTTCAATACGATCTCAACTGGTTGGCCATTCTCATCGTATGGCATATCTTCAACTGGGTTAATTTTTCGAGATAACACCTTTGTTACCATGACGACCCGCCATTTTATCACCCGGTTGGATTTGACGTTTCACCGCGAGGTAAACTTTAACCACTTTTAACACGCCCGGTGCAAGATCATCACCTTTTGATGATTTTCTTACGTTTCACTTCAAGTTTATGTTCAAACTCTTTACGAAGTTCTTCGTATTGCTCTGCAAGCTGTTCTAATTGATTTTGTTTTTCTTCATCTGCAATGGTTTGTTCTAACCATTTAGTGCGATCTAATTTATCTAATTGCGCTGCATCAGCACCACTAGAAATAAGAAGATTACGAACACGAGCAAATAAGCCAGCTTCTAAAAATCTCTAACTCTTCAGTTAAATCTTTTTTCGCTTCACGAAGTTGCATTTCTTCGATTTCTAATGCACGTTTATCTTTTTCTACGCCATCACGAGTGAAGACTTGAACATCAATAACCGTACCTGATGTACCGTTTGGCACACGTAATGAAGAATCTTTAACATCAGAAGCTTTTTCACCAAAGATTGCACGTAAAAGTTTTTCTTCTGGGGTTAATTGAGTTTCACCTTTAGGCGTTACTTTACCTACTAAGATGTCACCACCTTTAACCTCTGCACCAACATAAACAATACCAGATTCATCAAGTTTGCTTAACGCTGACTCACCTACGTTTGGAATATCCGCAGTAATTTCTTCTGCACCCTAACTTGGTATCACGCGCAACACAAGATAATTCTTGAATATGGATGGTAGTGAAACGGTCTTGTTGAACAACACGTTCAGAAACTAACATTGAGTCTTCGAAGTTATAGCCGTTCCAAGGCATGAACGCCACTCGAATATTTTTGACCTAATGCAAGCTCACCTAAATCAGTAGAAGGACCGTCTGCTAATACTTCACCACGATTGATTGGATCGCCTAAATTCACACAAGGAATTTGGTTAATACAAGTATTTTGGTTAGAACGGGTATATTTGATTAAGTTATAAATATCAATACCTGCTTCACCTGCAATGGTTTCATCTTCATTTACTTTAATAACGATACGAGAAGCATCGACGTACTGAACTGTACCACCGCGTTTTGCAACAACCGCAACACCTGAGTCAAGTGCGATTGGTTTTTCCATACCTGTACCAACTAATGGTTTGTCAGCACGTAATGTTGGAACTGCTTGACGTTGCATGTTCGCACCCATCAACGCACGGTTCGCATCGTCATGCTCAAGGAATGGAATTAATGCAGCCGCAACAGATACCACTTGTTGTGTCGAAACGTCCATATAGTGAATATCTTCAGGTTTATATAAACCTGATTCACCACGTTCACCACGTGCAGTAACAAATGCATCAGTAAAACGGTTATTTTCGTCTAAATTTGAGTTTGCCTGTGCAATGATATAGTTTGCTTCATCAATTGCAGATAGGTATTCAATTTCTTCAGTAACTTGACCATCAACCACTTTACGATATGGTGTTTCTAAGAAACCATAATCATTAGTACGTGCAAACGCAGAAAGTGAGTTGATCAAACCGATGTTTGGACCTTCAGGGGTTTCAATCGGACATAAACGACCATAGTGGGTATTATGTACGTCACGCACTTCAAAGCCTGCGCGCTCACGAGTTAAACCGCCTGGACCTAATGCAGAAATACGACGTTTGTGTGTCACTTCTGATAATGGGTTGTTTTGGTCCATAAATTGCGAAAGTTGTGAAGAACCAAAGAATTCTTTCACCGCTGCAGAAATTGGTTTTGGATTAATTAAGTCTTGCGGTGTGATTGCATCTAAATCACCTAAAGATAAGCGTTCTTTCACCGCTCTTTCTACACGCACTAAACCAATACGGAATTGGTTTTCCGCCATCTCACCTACGCTACGGATACGACGGTTACCCAAGTGGTCAATATCATCCACTTCGCCGCGACCATTACGGATGTCGATTAATTTACGCATTACCGCAATAATATCTTCATTGCTTAAAGTACCAGCGCCTTCACCTTCTGCGATCGCTAAAGAACGATTGAATTTCATACGACCGACAGCAGATAAATCATAACGCTCTGCAGAGAAGAATAAATTATTGAATAACGCTTCTGAAGATTCTGGTGTTGGTGGTTCACCTGGACGCATCATACGATAAATTTCGTAAAGCGCACTGGTTTTGTCATAAGTTGGATCTACACGTAGCGTTTCAGAAATATATGGACCGTAATCTAAATCATTAGTAAATAAAGTTTCGATCGTGGTGTAACCTGCTTGTGCTAATTTTTGCAAGAGTCTCTAAAGAAATCTCGCCATTTGCAGGACAAATAATTTCGCCAGACTCTAAATCAACATAATCTTTCGATGCAACTTTACCTAAAATATATTCAGAAGGCACAACGACTTGTGAAATTTTTATCTTTTTCTAATGCCTTGATATGGCGTGCGGTAATACGACGACCACGTTCAACATAAACTTTGCCATTTGCTTCAATATCAAAAGAAGCTGTTTCACCACGTAAACGTTCTGGCACTAAAGTCATTAACAATTTATCGCCGGCGATTTCAAAGGTAATTTTGTCAAAGAATAAGTTTAAGATTTCTTCAGTGGTGTAGCCTAATGCACGAAGAATGATTGTTGCCGGCAATTTACGACGACGGTCAATACGAGCAAATAAGTTATCTTTTTGGATCGAATTCAAAAATCTAACCAAGAACCACGGTAAGGAATGATGCGTGCGTTATAAAGCACTTTACCTGAAGAATGGGTTTTACCTTTGTCAGAATCGAAGAATACGCCTGGACTACGGTGTAATTGTGAAACGATAACACGCTCAGTACCATTAATTACGAAAGTACCGTTATCAGTCATTAATGGGATTTCACCCATATAAACTTCATTTTTCTTTAATATCTTTGACTGCACGTGAAGAAGATTCTTTATCGTAGCTCACTAAACGTAATTTTACACGTAAGCCTGCTGCATAAGTTGAGCCACGAATTTGGCACTCACGTACATCAAATTCAGGTTCTTCTAAACGATAATCTACATATTGTAATTCTGTGTATCCGTTGTTGCTTACAATAGGAAATACAGAACGAAATGCCGCTTCTAAACCTTGCTGACCTTCAGGATCTTTTTGAATAAATTTATCAAAAGAATCCAACTGAATGGTTAATAAATAAGGAACATTTAAAACTTGCGGACGTTTACCGAAATCTTTACGAATTCGTTTTTCAGAATAGGAGTAACCCATTGGTTTTCCTCTGCTAACTGTTCAGTGACCCTAGCCACAAACTAACTGTGACGTGAATGACCGTTAAAATGACCGCACTCTGAACCTTACTTCTGTAGTGGGGTGACAACTCAAATTACATAGGACGACAACTTGAGCAAAACAACGACAAATAACGGTGAATTTGTCATTGTATGGATGTGCTTTCTATCAAAAACACGGTTAAATTAAACAATAAAAGGTCAAAAATTGATTAAAAAAATCAATCTAAATCTTTGCTAATTTTAAGGCGGTAAATTTTTAAATGAATGCAGCTTTCTCGTCAAGTTTAAAACTTATGGAGAAATTTTTATGAATAAAAACCGCACTTTCACAAAAGTGCGGTTTAAAATCTATCAATTCTTTAAATTATAAAGAAGCTTTGATCAACAGCAACACCTGCACCCATAGTGGTAGAGATGCTTACTTTCTTGATGAAGATACCTTTTAGCAGTAGTTGGTTTTGCTTTGTTTAAAGCAGCCAACAATGCTTGAAGGTTTTTCTTTTAATTGAACTTCAGAGAAGTTTGCTTTTACCGATAGTGGTGTGGATGATACCGTTTTTTTATCATTACGATAACGGATCTGACCAGATTTAGCATTTTTAACTGCTTCAGCAACGTTTGGTGTTACAGTACCAACTTTAGGGTTTGGCATTAAACCACGTGGGCCTAATACTTGACCTAATTGACCAACAACACGCATTGCATCAGGAGAAGCGATAACAACATCAAAGTTCATTTCGCCTTTTTTGATTTGCTCTGCTAAATCTTCCATACCTACTAAATCAGCACCAGCTTCTTTAGCTGCATCTGCGTTAGCACCTTGAGTGAACACAGCTACGCGTACTTCACGACCAGTACCGTGTGGTAATACAGTTGCACCACGAACGTTTTTGGTCAGATTTACGAGGATCGATACCTAAGTTTACTGCAACGTCAACACTTTCAACAAATTTAGCTGTTGCGAATTGTTTTAATACCGCGATCGCTTCGTTGATTTCGTATGCTTTAGTAGAATCTACGCCAGCTTTGATTGCTTTCATTTTTTTAGTCAATTTAGCCATCGTATTATTCCTCCACCACTAAGCCCATAGAGCGAGCAGTACCAGCAATTGATTTCATTTTGGTTTCGATAGACGCGCCAGTCATATCTGCTGCTTTAGTTTCAGCGATTTGACGAACTTGATCTAAAGTTACTTTACCCACTTTATCTTTGTTCGGTTTACCAGAACCAGATTTGATACCTGCAGCTTTTTTCAATAATACTGCTGCTGGTGGAGTTTTAGTTACGAAAGTAAATGAACGGTCTGCATATACAGTGATAACAACTGGAATTGGTAAACCTTTTTCTAAGCTCTCAGTACGAGCGTTGAATGCTTTACAGAATTCCATGATGTTCACACCTTGTTGACCTAATGCAGGACCAACTGGTGGTGATGGGTTTGCCATACCAGCTGCAACTTGCAACTTAACGTAGGCTTGGACTTTTTTTGCCATTTTAGTTTTCCTCTAATTGGGTAATAACGCTATTAAATAGCTCCCCGATAATTTTTCAGTGCAAAATTCATTGCACCACAAAAAAATATGAGCCGCGAACGGCTCATAATGGGCGCGGATTATATAAAAAGTGCGGTTGTTTTTCAAGCACTTCTTAAATCCACTATAAGAAATTATTGTGCATCACCAATTAATACTGAATCCAATGCAATTTCAATCATATCATTGAATGTTAATTGACGTTCTTCTGCTGTGGTTTGTTCGTGAGTACGAATATGGTCAGACACGGTACAAATCGTTAATGCTTTTGCACCATATTCTGCAGCCACACCATAAATTCCAGCCGCTTCCATTTCCACTCCTAAAATGCCGTATTTTTTTCCATTACATCGAACATTTCTACATCAGGTGTATAGAATAAATCCGCCGAGAATAAGTTACCGACACGAACAGCTTTGCCTTTTGCTTTTGCAGCTTGAACAGCGGCTTGTGCCATATCGAAGTCAGCAATAGCTGCAAAGTCGTTATCTTTGAAACGAATACGGTTTACTTTTTGAATCAGTACATGCACCTAAACCGATAATTACATCGCGCACTTTTACGTCCATACGAACAGCGCCACAAGAACCTACACGGATAATTTTTTTCACACCGTATTCAGTGATTAATTCTTTCGCGTAAATAGAGCAAGATGGAATTCCCATACCATGGCCCATAATAGAAATTTTACGACCTTTGTAAGTACCGGTATAACCAAGCATATTACGAACATTTGTTACTTCTACTGCATCTTGCAAAAAAACGTTTCTGCAATGTATTTTTGCACGAAGTGGATCACCCTGGCATTAAAACAACATCAGCAAATGCACCTTCAGGCGCGTTAATATGTGGAGTCATAATTTTCCTTCCTTTTTTTCAAATGTAAAAATAAAAAAAGTGCGGTCATTTTTCACCGCACTTATCCGAGAATTAAAGCGCTGCAGCACCGAGTCCGATGAACAAGCCTGCAATCGTTGCACTCATTAAGTTTGCTAAAGTACCCTGCGATTACTGCTTTTTAAGCCTAAACGCGCAACATCACTACGACGGTTTGGCGCCATTCCACCTAAACCACCGATTAAGATTGCAATTGAGCTGAAGTTAGCAAAAACCACAAAGTGCGAAAGTAATAATCGCTTTGGTTTTTTTCAGTTAATACAATCGCAGAATCTGGTTGCAAGTATTTTTGCAAATTCAAGGTAACCTACGAATTCGTTAACCGCTAATTTCATCCCGATCATTTGTCCTGCGATACCCGCTTCGGTACCGTCAGTCACACCGATTAAGTATGCTAATGGTTTGAAAACTAAACCAAAAGATAGATTGTAAAGTTACGTCGCCATAGCCGAACCAGCCACCAACGCCACTTAAAAATACCGTTAATTAATGCAATTAAACCAACGAATGCGATTAACATTGCACCTACGTTTAACGCAAGTTGCATACCTGCACTCGCACCGCCCGCCATTGCTTCAAGTACGTTAGTTGGTTTTTCTGAATCATTGTCTTCTGGTTGTTTATCAGAGAATTGTTCTGTTTGTGGGAACATTAATTTCGCAAATAACAAACCTGCTGGTGCCGCCATAAATGACGCAGCGATTAAGTATGTCAATGGCACGCCCATTCCAGCATAACCCGCCATTACTGAACCCGCGATAGATGCCGTACCACCTACCATGATGGCAAATAATTCAGATTGGGTCATATTTTTAATGTAAGGGCGAACCACCAATGGTGCTTCAGTTTGACCTACGAAGATGTTCGCAGCAGCTGACATGGATTCTGCTTTTGAAGTACCCAATGCTTTTTGTAATGCACCGCCTAATACTTTAATTACCACTTGCATAATGCCGAGATAGTAAAGCACAGAGATTAAGCCAGAGAAGAATACGATAATTGGTAATACTTTCACTGCAAAAATGAAACCTGAAGGTTTGCTTGGATCAGCTAAACCGCCAAATACAAAGTTAATACCTTCGTTACCGTAAGCAATAACATTTGATACGGCATCAGCAGTTGCACCAAGTGCTTGTTTACCTGCTGGCACATATAAAATAAGGGCGGCAAATCCAACTTGGATTGCTAACGCCCCGAGCACGGTTCTGATACTAATCGCTTTACGATTATTGGAAAGTAACACGGCAATAGCGATTAATACGACCATTCCCAAAATGCTGCTTAACACACTCATTTGATTCCCCTAGATTGGTTAAGTTAATAAAAAAGTCGGCTTATTCTACTTGTTTTCTCACAAAAAGTCGGCGAATTTTCACCGCACTTTTTTGTAAACGACTACAAAATAGTCAAAACCTTGTTAATTCCACATTGACGCGCATAAGCAGCCAATGCATTAGTTTCTTCCGCACTTGGAATATGCGTTGATAACCCAGTTTCATCGCGCGCACCTTTACTATGCACACGGATAATTTTTTTAATGCCACATCAGGATAATTTCGTAAAAGTAGCGCAACTTTGCCCACCAAATGTTCAGCATCAAAAAAATGCTTTAAAAAAACTAACCGCACTTCTTCCACTTTATTTAACGGCAACAAGGCAGCCAGATTTTGTAAATTTCGCTCAAGTTTATCGTTTTTTTATATGTAAACGTTCTGGTATCACTTGCTGTGGTACAATTCCTGCTTTGATTTTTGTCGGTCAAAACAGAGCGTTTGTAAACCCGCGCCCTCTCCTTTCAGATCGAATAAAAAAATTTATCAGTGACATCGATTAACGAACGAATACGATCAAACTCAAAAAAGCCACTACTATCCAAATAACAGGTTAATCCCTTGCGAACGTAAAGCCTCAAAGAGCGGCACCAGTTTTTTATGATGGATAGTCGGTTCACCACCTGAAATTGTGACACCTCGAATAAATGGAACCGCCTCCATAACCTGTTCATACAAATACTGCAAACTAACCAATTTCGCATTTTCCGTATAACGAGGAATAGTTTCCGGATTATGGCAATACAAGCAATTTAACTTGCAACCTTGCAGAAAAATACTCGAACGATTGCCTTGTCCCTCTACATTTGAAAACGGAATAATCCGATGTAACGGCACAAAAATCTCAGATAGTGCGGTCATTTTTCCAATTATTTTTCAGCAGTGACATCTTTTTCATCGCGTAATTGGCGATCAAACACGTTGGCACATTCATCCGTACCCGAGCCATACCAGGTTGTATCGCGTAATGCGACTTCGCCTTTACGGTATTTTTCAACTTCGCTTTTCTTCACTAGATAACCTGTAACGCGAATTAAATCCGTATTTTTCAAATAGGTGGTAATGTAGCGATAGCCCAAAGAGAATGCACCATCAATAATATCCACCACCGCATCGCAGTGATCCACATAGGTTTGATCAAAGGCGAATAAATCCCCTGTACCAGATGGGAAATATTTATGGAACGGTGCAGACTGTTTCAAATGCGCAAGTAACGTTGGTTCTTCGCCTACACGAATACGGTGAGCCGGTGCGTTGCGCTTGTCTTCTTCGTGGTTGCTTGCTCCTACTTGTGCGTGTAATAAATAACGATTGCCAGTACGTTCTGCGTAAACCCCTTCATGTGCATCGGTGATTTCTTTAAGTTTATCCATAATTGCTGTCGCAATTTCATCACCACGAGCACTCTTTACCAAAGGTTTCATTTAATCCTTCACATTGCAATAAATGGTTTGCTGCATCTGCCAAGCCCACAATTGCAAACATCCCCGTAAAATTAGTACGTTTGATAAAGCCTTCTTTTTCGAGGAATGAACTGTTAAAGAAATTACTTTCTTCCACTACAAATTTGTGTCGTTTATCCATGGTTGAAAGAGCACATTTCGCCACTCGTGGTAATAATTCGTTCACCATTTCATCCCGCACTTTTTACACGCGCGAGCAATAGTCCCTAGACGTAAACGCGTTAATGTGTAAGCACCGCCACATTCAGGCAGGGCGTTATAGCAACTTGCTACTCCGTATTCTTCACCTAGATCGGAAATATAGTAAGCATCGTTTGCAAAAGATGGTTTAGAAACTAATAAACAGGCTTTTGCTGCAAGTTCAGCAAACTCACGGCTCGTTTTGGATTTATCATAACGAATGGTCATATTCGGTGTTGGCGCTTCAAGCTCAATCACCGCGCGTAAAATCAAGCGCCCCGCTTTCGTATCATAAGGCCCAATATTGGCATGACAGAATGAATCAGGCACAGTTTTGTCGATATGATTTAAGAAACGTTTAATTTTTGATGTAGTCTTTTTCTTCATCAGTAATGAAAGGTTCGAGCAATACATCAAGACGACCAACATAAACAGGGTAAGTTGTAATCGATGGCACGTGGGAGTAAAGAATCAATAATCCATCAAGTGCCTCATCAAGATCTTTTGGTGGGGGTAACTCTAAAAATTCACATCCCTTTTGGATATACACATTGTAATCAGGCAGGATATAGCGAGGACGATAAATCGCGTAACCTTCACATAAATCACAAATCATCTGATTCTGTAAAAAGCCCCATTCTTCATCGGTATAGCCAAGCAAATCGCGAGGATCAAATAAACGCTCAGCAATATTGCCTAATGTCATTAATTTTTGATGATAAGTCAGATTATTGGCTTTAACCGTATCGAGAATATCTTGAAGTGAAGCTAACATAACGTCCCCCTTTGAAAATGGTTTTGTATTGTACGCAATGGTAACAAAATAGACAATTTTGAAAATGTGAGCGAGATCACATTTTCAGAAATAAAAACTGAAGCAAACGATTAACCATTAAAATAAAGAAATATAGAATTTAGATGGTAGAGAGAAAAGGATTTTACTGGCAGAACAGAAAATGTCCGCCAGTTTTAAATTTGATTGGTGAGTCTTAAATATTATCGCTTGAATAACACATTTTCTTAACAAAAGGGATTATCTCTTGTAATGCTTGTTGAATGGAAATTAGCCCTAGATTCATTTGAGTCTCTTTTTCCCTGCGGGTGGGCAAAATGCAAGATGCTTATCTGACATCATTAATCGGTTTCCAGCGTCTCGGCTGAGAAGAACGACTATTTGGATAAAAACCCGATTGTCGGAATATTAAAACGCACTGCTCAAATGCAATGGCCCAGTAGATCCCGCAATAAATAAATCCGCACAAGCTAAAGAATGAGCAAAATCCACTAAACCCTTTATTCTTATCGTAAACGACTACACGTGAATCATTCACCAAATTTGCCAATTCATGGGCTTTTTCACTTTCGCCAGGTCCTGCTGTCAGCACAATATTGCAATCAAACTCAGCCAATAAGCCTTTTAATTAAATCTGCATATTGCGCTAAAGAAAGATTTCGTTGCTGAACCACCAGAACCGCTATGCACAAAGATCCATTTTTTTATTTGCGGAAAGTCCCTAAACTCTCTTGCAAGAAAAATGCGTTGATTTTTCCACTGCACTTTTCTCAAAGGTTAAATAAGGCGGTTTAGGTTCAACAACTGGCATATTATGCTTTTGCAAAAAAGCTCGGACTAAATCTTGATTGTATTCTGCTTCCGATTTTTCAGAACGAGAACGGCGTTGTGTTAAACGGTGATTATAGAGAATTTGAACCCATTTAGTCGCAGGTGCAAGGCGATATTTAATCCCGCTTTTCCAAGCGAGTTTTCCATTATGGGTATTGGAAAAGAAACTAATCATTCCATCAAACTGCTGCGATTTGATTTCCTGCACAAGACGATTGAAATCCGTTTTATCATTTTTTTTGCTATCAATAATAACACTATCAATAAACGGACAAACTTCCGCTAAAGGCGCAGTGTAACTCGGCACAAGTGCGGTTAATTTTAAAGAAGGATTTCGATAACTTCAACATAGCAAAAGCAGGGCCATGCTTGCATAAAATCGCCTAATTTATCGTTACGAATAACTAAGATCTTTTTCCATAATTTCTCCGCTAAAATGAAAAACCGCACTCGAAAGTGCGGTCGTATTTTATGTTATTTTTTTGTGGATTATAAAACATCAACACAATTTAAGTCTTCAAAAGATTGTTCTAAGCGTTTAGACATAGATTCTTCAGATAAATGCTGGAAGTCGTACTAGATAGCAATAGAAATTATTCATGAAAGCCAGTTAATTATCTGGTATAAACTTTTACCTTATTTTTTTATTAAGATGTTTTTACTAAAAAAACTCTTTTTCAAAAAAATCAGATTAATATTCTTCTGTTGATAAGAATACATTTGAGGAATGTTACTTATTTGTTTTTCCAAGTAAACTGCAGTTTAGGTGTAATTCCCCCAAAATGCCAATCTCGTTTCCAAACTAATAAATTTAGAGAATAAATATGATCTTTACGGTTTTTATTAAAGGAGAAAATATCTAAATTACCTAATTTAGCAACATCTTTATAATTTCGTTTAATAAATGACACGGCTATTTGTGAAGATATTCCCTTTTCCCCCAGTCTTGCCCCCAACCTAAACGCAGACCTTTGCTTTTTAGAGCCATATTGTCTTACTTGTGTTTTTCATTTATCCAGTCACCTCCAATATAGAAAAAAATTGTCGTGTGTTTGGCTGAAAAAAATTAAGGTTGGTGTAAGCTGTGTTAGATGTCCATTAAGCTCTTTTTCAATAAAAATAATGTTGTTTTTCAAATTCAGCAGAATAAGCCAGTTGCCAATGTGGGTTAAAGTGAAAAATCATATTCAACTTGCACACCATTATTCCAGCGATAACGATGGTTGCCATACCAACGACGCTCATAAAAGGTTTCACTTTTATTATATGAGATGCATTTTTATAGGCATAACCTAAAAAAAGTGCGGTTTAAAAATATCATCATATTCATGATTATCCCAATACTCTTTTACCCCAAGCTCGATTGCCGAATAAAAATAATGAGAATCGAATAAATTAAAATCTCGAGAAACCGAGAAAAAAATATCCGACTCCATGGGCTGATTGTGGCAACATTTTTTGGGGATTTGGTCAGTACTGCACGATTAGACAATGGCACATAATTGACATTTGCTGCATGGTTAACATTTTTTTATCTCGGATATAATGAGCTGCAAAAATCTATTTCCCAACTTTTGTCTCTCATCTAATGCTTGCAGATAATTATTAATAACCAACAACGAACCATCAGGCAGATCTTTTTCCACTTTTGCTTTTTCAAATTGAGTTCTTGCTGCACTATCTTGCCTTTGATGAAATAATGCAATCGCTAACTCAATTCTAACTGGGATTTAATTCTGGGTTTTCCGATAAAACTTGTCGATAAAATCGAATTGCTTCGTAATAGTTTTGTTCTAAAAAGGCAATACGCCCTTGTGCAAATTGAGCTAAATGTTTATTGAAATGAGGAGCATATTGATACAGTTCTATTAATAGAGCCAGTTCTTTTCCAGATAAAGAATACATATTTTTCGGATAATAGTTTTTTTCAATCACTTTAGGATTACTTTGAAGATATGTTATATCTGGTAACGATAATGTGTGAGCAGTCGCAGAAAATGAAAAAGATGAGCAGAATAGCCAAAATAACGCTTTTTTTCATATTACACCCTAATAAAATAGGCGGAATAATCCGCCTATTAACATATAAAAAAATAAATTAACGATAGCCACCAAAAGGAAGTATTTAATGCTGAATTATTATCAAAAGTTACAATACCAGCAGCTTCTTCGGCATTTGGCCCATATAATGCACCTGTATATTTACCACTGTCATTCAAGAATACACTGAGCTTTTACCACTAAAGCTATTACCATTTAAACTAGTTTCATGCAGAGTAATATCACGAGCAAGTGGCATCTCAATTTTTTCCATCAACTTTTTAGTATCAAAATTTACATTAAGAGTGGTTTTTCCATTTGCTTGTACGCCATTAATATTTTGAGCAATGATACTATCTCTTACACGCACTGCATGCCCCGTATAAGTTGCAGAGCCTTTTTGGAATACTTGAAGTTGGTGTTACTGTACCTTGATAACGAATTTCTTGGCGAGGTTTTATCGTCATTCACCCACACGCCATAAAATGAATGATTTTGGTTATAACCAATTAATGTACCATCTGTCGTCTTAGAGGCAACTAGCCCTTTGTCACTATTATTTAAATCCACTTTTGCGCCATCCGGTGTTTGTGCAGTACCAGAACCACCACCTGAACCACAGCGACAGCTAAGACTGACAATCCTAAAATGGCGATATTGTTTTAATTGTTTTAACATAACGATTTCCTTATTGATTTCTAGAAAAATTCATTTCCATTCTACCAGCAAAACCAGATTCGCATCAACCAATCAGTTGATAATTTAAAAACCATTTGGTGAATTTATTATTTGGGTTATCGTTATAATTGCCAAATGCAAAAATATTTGACGAAAAAGCACTTTTTAGCCAACGGTTTGCGAGTTGCTCTTGAAGCAGCTTCTTACGGTACATTTAAAGTATCAGAAATTGAGAGGAATTTAACTTACGTTATGTTTCAGGGTCTGTCACACCCCAAGCAATCTATAAATGGTTAAATGGCCAATCAATCCCTTCTTTTGACAAAAATCCAAGTACTTGCCGATTGGTTAAATGTTTCTGCGGAGTGGTTAAAAACAGGGGCAAATAATACCACCTTAAACGCACAATCACTTATTGAAAAAAACAAGGTTTAGAGAGTTTTCTTCAATTAAATAATGAGCATAAGTATTTAATTCTCAATTTGATGCAAGCACTTCTTAAAACCTACCCATAGCCTCATCTCCTTGTGTTAAGAAACTATATTTAAATCAATAAAATACTTGCTATAATCAAGCTATCTTTATAGGGTTCCATTAAATTTATTTTCTGTTAAACAATAAAAAAATAAAGACATGATAAAAATAAAATTGTGTATTAGTTAGTAGAATTCAATATAGAAGCGTTAATCTATTACTGCTATTTAATAAATTCGAAGATTAATTCCTAAATCAAAAAGAAAAAGTGCATAAAAATTAAAGTTACTATTTTTCACCTCTAATTTCAGGCTAAATTCTATTAGAATTTAGCCTCAATAATTTCTAATATAATTTACTAATTATAAAACATCAACACAGTTTAAGTCTTCGAAAGATTGTTCTAAGCGTTTAGACATAGATTCTTCCATTTTACGTAACCAAACACGTGGATCGTAGTATTTTTTTGTTTGGCGCATCTGGGACCTTCAGGGTTACCTAATTGACCTTGAAGATAAGCTTCATTTGCTTTTATAGAAATTCAAAAATACCATTCCAAGATGCCCATTGAGTATCGGTATCAATGTTCATTTTGATTGCACCGTAGCTAATTGCTTCGCGGATTTCTTCGCGGCTAGAACCAGAACCACCGTGGAAGACGAAGTTAATTGGTTTTCGCAGGAAGATTACGTTCTTTCGCAACGAACTCTTGTGATGCACCTAAAATAGATGGTTTTTAATTTTTACGTTACCTGGTTTGTAAACACCATGTACGTTACCGAATGCCGCTGCAACGGTAAAGTTAGGACTTACTGGATTTAATTGGTCGTAAAACATAAAGCACGTCAGATGGTTGAGTGTATAAACGAGACTCATCAACACCAGAATTATCTACGCCATCTTCTTCACCACCAGTAATACCGATTTCGATTTCAAGGGTCATCCCCATTTTATCCATACGAGCGAGGTATTCACGGCAGATTGCCATATTTTTCTTCCATTGGCTCTTCAGAAAGGTCAAGCATGTGAGAAGAGAATAATGGACGGCCAGTTTCTGCGAAAGTGTTTTTTTCACCCGCTTCAAGTAAAGCCATCAATCCATGGAAGTAATTTTTTCGCTGCGTGGTCAGTGTGAAGAATAACAGGAACACCATATTCTTTAGCTAAAGTATGAACGTGTTTCGCTCCAGCAATCGCACCAAGTACATCAGGGCGAGCACCACTTGCAGGTTTAATACCTTTACCCGCATAGAACGCCGCACCACCGTTAGAAAAATTGAATAATAACTGGCGCTTTTACGCGTGCAGCAGTTTCTAACACGGCATTAACTGAGTCAGAACCTACGCAGTTTACCGCAGGGATAGCAAAGTTATGCTCTTTTGCATAAGCAAAGATTTTTTGCACATCTTCACCTGTTACGACACCAGGTTTCACGATATCTAATAATTTAGCCATACTTGTGTTTCCTTTTTTTATGTTTAGCGGGACAAACCCACAATTGGAGAATTTTTTTGACCTTTTATTGATGGCGACATTTTTAATGATCGCCATCGATATGTCACATAGGAAAAGTGCGGTTAGTTTTTCGCACGTTTTTCAAGAATTTCTACTGCTGGTAATACTTTTGCCTTCTACGAATTCTAAGAACGCACCGCCACCCGTTGAAATGTAAGAGATCTTGTCTGCAATACCGAATAAATCGATAGCCGCTAAAGTATCACCGCCCCCTGCGATAGAGAATGCATCGCTATTTGCAATCGCGTGAGAAATAATTTCAGTCCCTTTACGGAAGTTAGGGAACTCAAACACGCCAACTGGACCATTCCATAAAACGGTTTTTGCATTTTTGATGATTTCAGCCAATTGTTCTGCAGATTTATCACCGATATCGAAGATAGATTCATCATCTTTCACTTCAGTCACTGATTTTTCTGTTGCAGCTGCGGTTTCAGTGAACTCCAAACCAACACGTACATCAACTGGCACAGGAATATCTGTGCTTGCGGCTAATTCTTTTCGCAACTGGGATTAAATCAGCTTCATGTAAAGATTTACCCTACATTGTGGCCTGCTGCCGCAATGAAAGTATTTGCAATACCACCGCCCACAATAATTTGGTCAGCGATTTTTTTGAAAGAGAATTTAATACTTCTAATTTAGTGGAAACTTTAGAACCACCAACAATAGCCACCATTGGACGAGCAGGTTCTTTTAATGCTTTTACCTAATGCATCTAACTCAGCGGCTAATAATGGACCTGCACAAGCGATTGGTGCAAATTCTGCAACACCGTAAGTTGATGCTTGCGCACGGTGAGCGGTACCGAAACGCATCCATCACGAAATACATCACAAAGTGCGGCATATTTTTTTACCTAATTCAGGATCGTTTTTCTTTTCACCTTTGTTCACGCGTACGTTTTCTAAAACAACAATTTCGCCTTCTTTAACATCTACGCCGTTTAAATAGTCTTGTTCTAAACGAACATTAAAGCCTGCGTCTTTTAAGTAATCAACAACTGGTTGTAAAGAATCTTCTGGTTTGAATTCACCTTCAGTTGGACGACCCTAAGTGAGAAGTCACCATCACTTTTGCGCCTTTTTCTAAGGCTAATTTTAAAGTAGGAATGGTCGCACGAATACGCGCATCTGAGGTCACTTTGCCATCTTTTACTGGCACATTAAGATCTGCACGGATAAATACACGTTTACCGGCTAAATCTAAATCGGTCATTTTGATTACTGACATAATCTATCCTCTTGTTAAGTTAAAATTAAAATTGAAAACTTTTCGTATTATACCTACTTCGCGCTAGGTTGTAAACGATTTAGATCAAAGAAATTCTTATTTGCTTTGGCAATTAATTACTTGCCATTTTTTTATCATAACAAATGAATAATTCGTTTCGGCTTGCACCTAAATAAGCATTTTTTTAATTGTGGATTATGTTGTTTCATCCAACGAAAAAGTTCATTGCGGCTTAAATTTTTGATTCGGTAATTTTAATGAGCTAAATAATTCCCTGCTCCTTAGCAAAATATTGCTGGGCAGAATCAAATGCACAGCTACCATGTTTTTTTCCCATTCACCTTGCAATAATTGTTCACCTGGTGAGATAGCCAAATATCGTGCTAATAAATCTTTTGGCAAGGCTGGTAAATCGCCCTTACAAAAAAACGTGGATGATCCGTCACTGAAAGTGCATTTTGCATTTTGAGGCCATAATCCATGAACGACCCAACCTAAAGTGCGGTTACTTCCACATTGATATTGAGAGGAGGAAGGCAACTGATTACCATATTTTTTTCACGCTGAATATCACAAAATCCAGGCGACCAAGATAATGCCAACATATAATAATCGACAGGCGCCTTTGCATTTTGCCCGATAGGATCATTACGCATAATCACATCATAATTGGCAAAAACATTCGGATTTTTCACCGCACTTTTTTTCAATATCCGTCCGCTTTGTCTCAAATTGAGGCTCAAATTTGAGGCTCAGATGCTTTTTGTTTGCTTAGTCTGTTCGATTACGGGAGAAGGTGATTGATTTTTTAGTTTTGGTTGAATCGGTAAAATATTGCCAAATTGCTAATACAATGAGGACAATAAGAGAAAGGGTGGAAGTGAATTTTTTCATAAATTTTGTTTAGTTTTTGTCAATCAAGTTTTTGTCGGCTATAATTCGCCGCTTTCAACTTTCTATTAAGGATCACAATGGCATTACTCATCACTAGCAAATGTACCAACTGCGATATGTGCTTACCAGAATGCCCGAACGAAGCCATTTCCATTGGCGATGAGATTTATGTGATCGATCCTGTACTTTGCACGGAATGTGTCGGCCATTACGACACGCCAACCTGCCAAAAAGTTTGCCCAATCACGAACTGTATTAAGCCCGATCCTGAACATCAAGAAAGCGAAGAACAGCTTTGGGAACGCTTTGTGATGATTCATCATTCAGATAAAGTTGTAATTTTTTAAAGCAACTGTTATATACTTATTATAGTCTAAAAAGAGTGCGGTTAATTTTGAGCTTATTTTTTTATTATCAAAAAACTGAAATTTTTTTCACCGCACTTTTTATCAAAAAAAAAGAACTATATTGAGTGATTTTTTTCACATTATCCCGCTACGGCCGGTAAATATCCCCATTGAATTAAAAAAATGGAATGACCATAATCACCACGCCAATCAATAACGCAAACACCAAAGCAAAATTACCGCCAGCAACACGATATGGCAATGTTGGATTTTTCAATACGTGTACGCCATGCCAAGCCAATTGGTAAAAATTAAGCAATAGAACGCACACAACAAACCAGCGTAACTTAATGCAGTAATAAATCCTTCAGGATAAAAACAATGCAAATACAAGTGGTGGTAAAAATGCGGCAATAGTTAATACAAAGCGATTATTTGGCAAATGGTAGCGTTTGAATAAATCACCTAAGCCTTCAAACACACCAAGCATTACGCCCAAGAATGAAGTAATTAAAGCGAGTGATGAGAACACGCGTACCACTTCGCCCATAAAATGAGAACCTGTGATTTCACGTGTTGCATTCACTAAGCCATTTAGCGTTGGGTCAGCTTGTAAAATACGCACAAATTCACTTTGACTTAATACACCATGAGTTGCTAACTGCCATACAAGATAAGCAGCTAATGGAATCGCGGTACCAATCAAAATAGCACGACGGAATTTTTTTCTACACTTCCACCTAAGTAGCTATTTACACTCGCCATAATGACGTGGAAACCGAAAGAGGTGAAAAATATCGGGGCAGCAGAAACCACAAAAGCATAATCCAAAGGCAATGCCATTAAATTATCTGTTGCCACTTTTGGAAGCATCATAAACAGTACAAAAGCAAAGGCGACTAACTTACCAATAAATAACACGCGAGTTAAACCATCCACGCCTTTCGTTCCTACAACGACAAAAAGAACCTAATACCACAGTAAAGATAATAATCGCCGTTTTTAAGCGACATCGCTTCCATTCCAAAAAGCTGTTGGCAAGCCTGAAAGCAAAGATCCACCACCCGTAATATAAGCGGCTGAAAGTGCATAAAGTAAAATTAACAAACTCAACGTTGCTAAAATACGTCCCGGAACGCCAAAATATTTTTCAGCGAGCGTGGCGACACCATCATCCAACTGATCCGCTGTTTGATACACTTCTACAAACAACAATCCACTGTAAACCAACAAAGCCCACAAGCCAACGAGCAATAACACGGTATAACCAAAGCCCATGCCCGCTGATGTAAGCGGCATAGCAAGCATACCTGCTCCAATGGTTGTGCCCGCAATAATCAGCGCACTCCCAAATGTTTTATTCTGTAACATAAAATTATCCTTATAGTGTCGTGTTTGAAAACTAATTTAAAGTTGACCGCACTTTTCTTTATAGTGTAAACGGCAAACAGAAAGGTAAGAGTCATTGCCCCCAATTTGAATTTGCGCACCTTCTTTAATGACCTCACCTTGATCATTTAAGCGCAAAACAAAAGTTAGCCTTGCGGCCACAATAACAAATTGTTTTTAATTCTTCGAGTTGATCCGCCCAAGCCAGTAAATATTTACTTCCTTCAAAAAGTTCCGCTTGGAAATCTGTACGCAAGCCATAACAAAGCACAGGGATTTTGAGTTTATCAACGACATCACTCAACTGGTAAACTTGTTGTTTGCTAAGAAATTGAGCTTCATCCACCAGCACGCAATGCACTTTTTTTCTTTTTTTAAGTGCTCATTGATTTCATCAAACAAATTGGTTTCCGAGCGAAATAAAAAGGCATCTTGCGAAATGCCAATACGCGATGTGACTTTCCCCACGCCAAAAACGATCATCAATCGCAGCCGTATAAACTACTGTGTTCATATCGCGCTCACGATAGTTATAGGAAGATTGTAGCAACGTCGTTGATTTTCCAGCGTTCATTGTGGAGTAATAGAAGTAGAGTTTTGCCATTTTTTCTCCTAAATTGCCGGTAATTCCGTCATTGCCCAACGAGGCTTAACATCAATAGCCAGATCGCTATGCTGACCTTGTTTTTAAACGTAAAAAAACCTGTGTAAGCAATCATTGCGCCATTATCTGTACAAAATTGAGGTTGAGGATAAAACACTTCACCACCTAAATTTTTGCATTAAGTGCGCAAGCGTTTCTCGGAGTTTTTTATTTGCACTCACCCCTCCCGCAATCACTAAACGTTTATAGCCAGTTTCTTTTAATGCGCGCTTACATTTAATGGCAAGTGTATCCACCACCGCATCTTGGAAAGCATAAGCAATATCCGATTTAGTTTGTTCTGTTAGTTCACCCTCGTTTTTAATCGCTTGATTAATCGTATTCGCAGCAAACGTTTTTAAACCTGAAAAGCTAAAATCAAGGCCTGCACGATCTGTCATTGGACGTGGAAATGTGAAACGATTTGGCGTGCCTTTTTCCGCTAAACGAGAAAGTGCCGCACCGCCTGGATAATCTAGTCCAAGTAATTTTGCTGTTTTATCAAATGCTTCACCTGCAGCATCATCAATGGATTCGCCAATCACTTTGTATTTTCCTACGCCATCTACACGCACTAATTGAGTGTGACCACCCGATACCAACAAAGCAACAAAAGGAAAGTGCGGTGAATTTTCATCAAGCATTGGCGCAAGTAAATGCCCTTCCATATGATGAACACCAATCGCAGGAACATTCCACGCATAAGCCAAAGAACGCGCAATCGTAGCGCCGACAAGCAATGCGCCGACAAGTCCAGGGCCACTCGTATAAGCAATACCATCAATATCGCTCGCCGTTAACTTAGCTTCTTCTAGCGCAGCTTTAATGAGAGGAGCTGTTTTACGAATATGATCGCGCGATGCCAATTCAGGAACCACACCACCATAATCTGCATGCAGGGCAATTTGAGTATAAAGTTGATTAGCAATTAACCCTTTTTCTTCATCATAAATCGCCACGCCCGTTTCATCACAGGAGGTTTCAATGCCTAAGATTTTCATTGATTTTCTTAATTTATTACCTAAAATGTTGCGCGATTTTACCCTGTTTAAGCGGTTTTAACCAGTTGAAACCACAAATATTAAGGTGAATTGGCATTCTTTCCTTTACTTTTTCCCTAAAAGTAGATTAGAATTGCGTCCTTTATTAAATTTACCATTTGCACAGTGGTGCTTTGGTGAAAATAAAATTTTAAATTGCAATTAAATTAAACTCATTGAGGTGATTGGCTTATGCCTGTAATTAAAGTACGTGAAAACGAATCATTTGACGTAGCTTTACGTCGTTTCAAACGCTCTTGCGAAAAAAAGCGGGAATCTTTAGCTGAAGTACGCGCTCGCGAATTTTTACGAAAAACCAACTACAATTCGTAAACGTGAAAATGCAACACTTGCAAAACGTCACGCAAAACGCAACGCTCGCGAAAACGCGCGCAATACCCGTTTATACTAATTTATAGTATTTTTCTGACTCGAGTTAAGACAAACCGTGAATCCTTTGGATTCACGGTTTTGTTACTTTAAGCACAATAAAAATCTACGCCAAAAACGACCGCACTTTCACACCACGATCACGGAGGCTCGACAATGAAAGGTTCTATTCCACGCCCCTTTATTGATGATTTGCTGACAAAGTCCGATATTGTCGATGTGATTAACACGCGCGTAAAACTAAAAAAAGCTGGCCGCGATTATCAAGCCTGCTGCCCTTTCCATCACGAAAAAAACACCATCTTTCACGGTTAGTCAAAAGAAACAGTTTTATCATTGCTTTGGTTGTGGCGCACATGGTAATGCGATTTCCTTTTTAATGGATTATGACAAGCTTGAATTTGTAGAGGCGATTGAAGAACTTGCAGCGATGGCAGGGCTTGAAGTACCTTACGAAAAACGCGCTAATAACAGCGGGAAACCTCAAGCTAATTACCAAACCAAACGAAATCTCTATGAATTAATGCAAGAGATTGCCACGTTTTATCAAAAGCCAATTACCATTAAATACGCAAGCGCAAGAATATTTACAACAACGTGGGCTTTCGGCTGAAATTATTGAGCGTTTCCAAATTGGGTTTGTACCGAATGCAATGGATACTGTACTGCGTAAATTTGGTGTTAATCGTGAAGAACAACAAAAACTCATTGAGTTAGGCATGCTTTCTCGAAATGATCGTGGCAATATTTACGATAAATTCCGAAATCGCATCATGTTTCCTATTCGCGATAAACGTGGGTCGTACAGTGGCTTTTGGAGGGCGAGTATTAACAGATGAAAAACCGAAATATCTGAATTCACCAGAAACCATTACTTATCATAAAGGTAACGAGCTTTATGGTTTGTACGAAGCCTTACAAGCCAACGATGAACCAAAACAATTACTTGTTGTTGAAGGTTATATGGATGTGGTCGCATTAGCACAATTTGGCGTGGATTATGCGGTAGCTTCTTTAGGTACGTCCACGACATCAGAACAAATTCAACTTATTTTTTTCGTTCGACCGAGCAAGTTGTTTGTTGTTACGATGGTGACCGTGCAGGGCGTGATGCAGCGTGGCGAGCATTAGAAAAATGCATTGCCTTATTTAGAAGATGGCAGACAACTCAAATTTATTTTCTTGCCTGATGGAGAAGATCCTGATACTTACATTCGCCAATATGGCAAAGAAAAATTTGAAGAATATATCGAAAGTGCACAATCTTTAAGCGAGTTTATGTTTGCTCACTTAAGTCCCACAAGTTGATTTTTCTAGCAAAAGAAGGGCGCGGAAAATTAGTTGCTCTGGCTGCGCCGTTAATTCGCCAAATTCCAGGAGAAATGCTGCGCTTATCACTACGCAACATGCTTGCTCAGAAGCTAGGAATCTTTGATCAAACACAGCTAGAAAAATCTTATCCCAAAACAATTAGAACAAGCCAAATACACAACAAAAAGTCGCTAATAATAAGATCAAGAAGACACCAATGCGAATGGTCATTTCATTGCTTTCTGCAAAATCCTGAATTAGTAAAACGTATGTCTGAAAGCGGCGTGCAAGCATTACGTGCAGAAGCTGGTTTTGAAATTCTGGAAAAAAATTTGACCGCACTTTGTCGCCAACGAGAAGGGATTACGACAGGGCAGATTTTTAGAGCACTTCCGTGATACGCCTTACAGCAATCCCCTTGAAATACTGGCAACTTGGGATCATTTATTAGACGAAGCAGAAATGATCAATGCATTTTCACAAAACTATCGTCGCTTAAATATTCAAGCCATTGAGCGAGACATTGAAATGCTTATTGCTAAAGAACGAGCTGAAGGGCTTACTAACGAGGAAAAAACAGTGCTCGTTCACCTTTTGTCTGGGAAAGAACTGCAGAAAAAACAGTTAGTTAATCCACAATAACAATGATAAAATTCTAAGTTCGTAACAAGAATTATATTGCTACTATCACATCAAGCAAAACGGATATAAAAATGGAAAAAAATCAACAATCTACGGCTGAACAATATTCAGAACAAATTGAACAACTGATGGAATTAGGTCGCACTCAAGGTTATTTAACCTATGCAGAAATTAATGATTTATTACCAGAAGATGTCATCGACCCCTGAATATTACGATAAATTGCTACAAACGCTGCAAAATGATGCAGGGATCCCCGTCTTAGACGAAGCCCCAGAAAGCGATGAGATGATGTTGAATGACACCATTCCAGATGAAGATGCGGTAGAAGAGGCAACCCAAATTCTTTCAAATGTAGAATCTGAAATCGGTCGAACAACCGATCCTGTCCGTATGTATATGCGTGAAATGGGAACGGTCGATCTTCTTACTCGTGAAGATGAAATCAGCATTGCAAAAACGTATTGAAGAAGGAATTGATGAAGTTCAAACATCCATTGCAGCATATCCCTGAAGCTTTTAAATGGGTTACTAAAAATTATGATGATGTGGAAAAAGGAAACTTCCGTTTAGCTGACTTAATTACAGGTTTTGTCGATCCAAATGCCGAAATAGAAGAACATAATGTCATTGATGAAAGCTTTTCTGAAGACGGAGAAGAATCAGAAAGTGCGGATGTTGAAGACAATGAAGATGAAGACGAAAGCGAATCAGAATCTACATCAGATTCAAGCGAATCTGATAATAGCATCGATCCAGAGGTCGCGAGAAAAAAATTCCAACAGTTAAAAGACCAGCACATCAAAAACGCTTGCTGTTATTGAAAAACATGGTCGCTCAGGAAAACGTGCCCAGGATCAAATTGCACTGCTTGGTGAAATCTTTTAAACAATTCCGCTTAGTACCAAAAACAATTCGATTTACTCGTTTTTGTCAATGAAAGAAATGATGAAACGTGTACGCTACGAAGAACGTCAATTACAAAAAATATTAGTTGATATTGCAGGAATGCCAAAAGATGATTTTGAAAAACTCATTATGACTAATGGCAGCAATACTGAATGGGTACAAAAAGCCTTAAAATCAAGTAAACCATGGGCAAAAACGCTACCAAAAATATGAAGAACGTATCCTTGAGGCATTAAACAACTTAGCTAGCATTGAAGAAAATACGAAACTTACCATTACCCAAATGCGCGATATTTGTGATGCAGTCGCTCGAGGTGAACAAAAAAAGCTCGTCGTGCTAAAAAAGAAATGGTAGAAGCTAACTTACGTTTAGTAATTTCCATCGCGAAAAAATATACGAACCGCGGTTTACAATTCCTTGACTTAATTCAAGAAGGGAATATTGGTTTAATGAAAGCGGTAGATAAATTTGAGTATCGCCGTGGTTATAAATTCTCTACATATGCGACTTGGTGGATTCGCCAAGCCATTACACGCTCTATTGCGGATCAAGCTCGTACAATCCGTATTCCGGTACATATGATTGAAACAATCAATAAACTTAACCGCATTTCTCGCCAGTTATTACAAGAAATGGGACGGAAGCAACGCCCAGAAGAATTAGCTGAACGCATGGGAATGCCGGAAGATAAAATCCGTAAAGTATTGAAAAATTGCAAAAGAGCCAATTTCTATGGAAACGCCTATCGGTGATGACGATGACTCACATTTAGGTGATTTTATTGAAGATTCAACCTTAGAACTTCCTTTAGATTCTGCAACAGCACAAAAGTTTAAGAGTCGCAACCCATGAAGTTCTTGAAGGCCCTAACACCGCGAGAAGCAAAAAGTATTACGCATGCGTTTTTGGTATCGATATGAATACCGACCATACGCTTGAAGAAGTGGGTAAACAATTCGACGTTACACGCGAACGTATTCGTCAAATTGAAGCAAAAGCGTTACGTAAATTACGTCATCCCTAGCCGCTCAGAAACATTAAGAAGTTTCCTTGACGACTAAATCTATAAGCAATAAACCCCACACGTAAAACGTGCGGTTTTAGGCTTCCCTATCAGGGTTTATACTTCACAAGCCCCTCCTAGGGGCTTGTGAGAACTGGCAACTGCGTCTAATTATTTCCTTGATTACCCCTTAAAAGGGGTCAACATGTTCTTTTTCGTTGATAAATTATCTTGAACCATATCTTCTTTTTCTTGGTTTCTTATATAATCCTCTGCCACTTTTCGTATTTAACTCCACTGTGCTTACAAAAACTTTCGTCCAGAAATGCCTATTTCCATATCTATATTTTTAAGTTCACGAGCCTTTCAAAAATCATCAGCGCTGACTTCCCTTCAGATAGCTCATAAAAACCCGATACTGATATTTTAGGTGGAATTTTTAAGAGCATATGGATAGGGGCTGGCATTGCATACGCTTCTTATTATCCCCACATTTTGATAGTCACATGACAGCCTCAATATTTGCCCTATATCTGCTCTTAACTTTTCCATAAATTGCTTTTTCTTCTAGATACTTCGGGATAAATACAATGTGATACTTACAGTTCCATTTTGTGCGTGATAGACTTGAATCGTCACTGGTTTTACTTACTATGATAATCATCCCCATATATTGAATTTTAGTTGTCAGCCTTGTTCATTATAGCGAGGATTTTTCTGTTCATCGCTTAAGCTATTTGGCTCCATACACATAGCGTATGAGTTTTATAGCCAGACTTGGCGTCTGACTGAGTAATGAAAAAGGTTGGAATATTTACCAACCTTTATTTTTCAATTCATTATTTATTCTTTAATAAATCACGAATTTCTGTGAGCAAATCTTCTGGATGTAGGGACCAGCTTTTTTCTCTTCTGGTTTTCTCACTTTATTAAGTGCCTTAATCATCATAAAGATTGCAAAAAGCAATAATAATGAAATCAATCACATTCTGAATAAAATACACCGTAGTTTATGTAACAGCTGGAACATCACCTTGGCTTGAGCTAATACAAATTTCATATCTTTGAAATCAATGCCACCCGTTAAAATACCAAGCACAGGCATAAAAATATCACTAACAAGTGAACTTACGATCTCACCAAACGCACCGCCGATAATCACACCGACAGCCATATCTCACAACATTACCGCGCATTGCAAATTCGCGAAATTCTTTAATAAAAACTCATAATAATTTTTCCTTTGAGATTGAATAAAAGAGCGCCCATTATAATGAGTCGCTCTTTAAAAAGTAAATAAATCGTTAAATGAAGAAATGCACTTGGCTGGAACAATTTTTCAATTTCAGGCACATTCTTCTTATCACTCAAATAAATCACCACATGATCGCCTTCTTCAATCACAACTTGGCGTCGTGCAACAATTACATCATTTCCACGCAATAAAGCACCAATAATGGTCCCCAGTAGGCAAACGCAACTCACCGATTTTTCTCCCGACCACGTTGGAGGTGCTTTCATCACCATGCGCGACAATTTCAATAGCCTCAGCAATACCATGTCGTAATGTAGCCACATTTTTTACATCCCCTTTACGAACATGCCCAAGCAGAGCAGAAATTGTCGCTTGCGCAGTGAAACTACAATATCAATACTGCCACCTTGAATCAGGTTTATATAAGCAATTCGTTGAATCAGCACCATTGCCTTCTTGGCACCTAAACGTTTTGCCAATAAAGCGGACATAATATTCGCTTCATCATCACCACTCAATGAAAGGAACACATCGACATTTTTCAATATGCTCTTCAAACAATAAATTTTGATCAGACGCATCACCATAAAAACCAAGGTTTTTGGAAAGTTTTTCAGCTAGCAAATTAGCACTGTTCTTCATCACGCTCAATTAATTTTACGGTACAAACATTTTCCAAACATTTCGCCACACCAGCGGCAACATTTCCGGCCCCCAACAATCATTACGCGTTTATAAGGTTTTCTAGGCGTTGAAGTTCACTCGTACTGCTTTTATGTGGTTGCAGTGCACAAATGAAAAGTAATTTCATCACCGGCTTCAAATAATGGTAGAACCCATGGGCGAATCGGTTTGCCGTTACAGCAAAAATAGACATAATACGGCAATCAATATGTGGCATATGTTCACGAAATGCGGAGTGCATATCCAACCAAAGGACCACCATAATACGCTCTTACTACAACCATGCTAATACGATTATTAGCAAAATGGGCAACCTGTAATGCCCCAGGATAAGCAATTAGCGTGCACTCATCTGTCACAAGATTTTCAGGCGAAATCAAATGATCAATAGGATACATATCATTGAATAACTTATCTCTTTTCACGTAAATATTCTGAATTACGAATACGAGCAAATGCGAGTTGGTGTATTAACATGTAGCCCATTTGGCAAGCTACCATATTGATTTCATCAGAGGCTGTTACGGCAACCATTAAATCTGCATCGGCTGCACCTGCATCCACGGAAACGACTTTTGGTGATGATGGCGAGCCTTGCACCACACTGCAAACTGCATGCTTTTCTTGTAAGGCTTTGTAACTGTGTGGACTTCCGTTATCAACAAGTGTGATATCGTTATCTTCACTAACCAAATTTTCGGCAAGCGTTGTCTCCCTGACCTGACCTGCGCCCAAATAATAATTTTCATACTGCTTACTCCGTTCGATTTCTAATACAAGAGGCACGATACGTCATTTCCTGATGAATTTAGACCGCACTTTAATACGCGTTAATTTGGCGACAAATTTCACTCCGTCCACTCCATTAGCCTGAGCCATTTGTTCTTCAGTAATCTCCTGTAGCTTTTGGAATAAAATAGCATCCAATAGCCGTTCTGCATGCATTCCATCTCTGCAGTAATGAAGTACATAACATCATTAAATAACATCTGCAACTTTAGCTATCTTAGTTGTCGCAATACCGATGCACCATCTTCACCGCCTAATTGGCAAAATAATTCATCTTGTGAAACCACCATGCCAAGAAAAGGCTCGACGAAAAACCACTCCCACCAGAGGTCATTCATGCTGTTGCCGTGCAAAACTCAAAATTAGGATAGTTCAGCGTAACGCGCGGGCAAATCAATCGGCTTTAATGCTAAACGTACCACTGATGTATCTGGTTGAAAATGAAAAAGTCGCTGCTGCAACTTCCTGTGCGCCTGTTCATAGCATCAGTGAGCGTCTAAAAAGCAATAAATTCATTGCGATTGCAAAGCGCCCCAATTGCGCGCGTTTCGCGCCACTGTTTTCGGCATAGACTCAACAACTATCTGGATACTGTAGCCATTCTTGCGCCAAAGCTAACGTGTTATCTTTAGAGCCATCATCAATCGGCAAATTTCCCCCAAATGAGTTTGAGACAATACGGACTGCACTGCGACGTGATAGCGTTTGTTCTGCATATAGCAAGGAATAATGACATCAATATTGGCAAACATTTTAGCCTCTAAGCACGTTTACGTAACTGGCAATAAGACCCATCGCCACTATTTGGTTGGGGAATAGATTGAAAACCCACCGCACTTTTATCATCACCAAAAGGTAATGACAATAACTCTCGCATCGCGTGAGTATTTAAAAATGCTTGGATTTGTTCGCAATTTTCTTCCGGCAATGAGAACAAGTAGCATAAAAGCAAAACTGCCGTTTGTTAAGTTTTTCCCAAAGCGCACTCAAGATTTTCCTGTAATTCAACAAGCTGGCGATATCTGTTTCTTTTGCGTAACCATTTTATATCGGGGTGACGTCGAATCACCCTGTAGCAGAACAAAGGTGCATCAAGTAAAATTCGGTCAAATTTCACCGCACTTTTTACCGATTTCAGCTAACCATTCGTCAGGTTTACTCGCATCACCACACACCACTATCGCTTGCTGATTTAAAACGTTCCAGATTTTCTTCTACTCGTTTTAAGCGATGAGATTCACATCTAATGCAATCACGGTAGCTTGAGGTGCCAGTTCTAAAATATGGGTCGTCTTATCAGCCTGTGCTGCGCAAGCATCGAGATCCATTCCTCATTTTTGGCTCAACATTGCGCGCCCATTGAGCACTCAAATCTTGCACCCGTAACATCTTCAAAAGTGCGGTAATTTTGCCTGCAATCGGTATATCTAAACGCAGCGCATTAGGATGATGGCTTGTTTTCGCAGAAATACATTGTCTCTTCAAGTAAAGTACGGTAAGTTTCGAGGGAGTGTGGAATTCACACGTGTAGCCACTGTGGTTTCTGATTTGTTTCGCTTCAGTGATATCACGCCAACTCGGATAGGCTTTTTTAATTTATTCACGAACCATTCAGGGTGAAGCGTTTGCAATTTTTATCGATAATGGCCAAAATTTCATCTTGCTCACGTAAAAATCTACGCAGAACCGCATTACTAATCCTCTAAAACTATCAGTTTTAATGATTTGTGCAGTTCACAACTTCATCAACTGCCGCATGAGCAGGCACTCTCATATAGCAATTGGTATAAACCTACAAAGTAACAAAGCAATGAACAATGCGAGTTTTACTTTAAGCGGCTTATCCACAAGACGTTTTGATAATTTACTCTAAGCGAGGCAATACGACACACGCCAAAACAAATTTCTTGTAGTAAAGGGCAAATCTTGAGTTTTTACAGAAAGTTGCACTTCAGTGGATTAACGCCGCAAGGAGTTTGCCTTTCATCCAATACTTGCAAAATCCGGTTGCTGCTGTAAGCGTTCTGGTCGAAAGTGCGGCTACTGCTGAGTGCTGATGGTTTTAGAGAGAGAATTTTCATTATGCGTTACGCCTTTACCAATGACCATTCCCGTCACGGCCATTTAATAAATCTTGTGCAGACGCGTAAACTACCTGCAGGTTTGTAAATTGCAATAAGTTTAAGATGCCATCAATAGTCGCTATGATTTGAATGCCATGTCCGCATCTAAAATAGTTCCCGCTGGTTTATCTTGATGAGGCAAATACTTCCGCTTGATATATACTTTTAGGAGTTTGTGCATTTACCATCGTATACCTCCGTTGAGTAAAATAAGTCAATCGGCCAAGGATTAAAAAGTCACGAATATTACGCTCATAGGATAGCATTGCAGGAAAGTGACTAATCTAATTTGTGCCTCTTTCTTTAGAAAGTTTTTCTGCCTGGTATACGACTGTCATCTTGTCGGCTACTCAGTTACCAGTTTTCAAGATTATCCTAAAACGTCAAATTAATTGCCACGATGGAGCAAGCTCCATGATTTGTGCATAAAGACTTTGTTGAAGTTTCAGTCGGTAAAATATCACAATAGACTTTGTGTAACGCATATCACCGTATCTAAACCTTCCTTCATCCATTTGCATAATGGTTACACTGCGTGTGCACTACGCAAGCCCAAATTGAGCGCTGGAATGGTGCTGCCTCGCGATGTGGAAGAATAGAACCATGCGCGTTCAAACAACCCTAAACGAGGAGCATCTAATACAGCTTTCAGCAGTAAGAATTAATCCATAAGCGATAGCTCGCCATTATAGATCTGCGTTAGCGCTTATTTCGGACTGCGCCCTTCTTTTGCGTTGTTAGGTTGATAAACGGGAATGTTATTTTGCCTCAGCAAGTTGCTTTGACGATTGCTTGCGTTTTACCGCGACCAGCTGGTTTATCAGGTTGAGTACAAACAGCGATCATGCGTTATGTGGTGAATAGACTATTGTAAATACTGTAAGCGAAAACTCCTGGCGTACCAGCAAAAATATATTATTCAGTGATTTCGCAATCATGTTCTACGTTATGGTGATTGGATGGGAAAGTATGGGTCTGAAACCAGCCGCACTTTAATTCAGAATCAAGAAACTTATTGTTCTCGCAATTTGTATCTTCAGCGTCTTTAGTAGCGCTGGCGTTTAAGTGGAGAAAGATAATCAACAGATAAAATACCATTCAAATGATCAATTTCGTGTTGAATGGATCACGAGATCGCAAACCATCCGCATCTAAAGTAAATCTTTACCGTCACGATCTAACGCTCCCACTTTCACTTCTCTTCTTTACGAGGCACTACGGCGCGGGCTCTGGGACGATAAAGCATCCTCTTCAGTGCCCGTTTCGCCTTCCAGAAACTAAAATTTCGGGATTAATCAAGCAGCCTGATTTTGTATCGCCTATCAACATCAGCAGGTTAACATGTTGCAAAACATCCACTTGAGGTGCAGCTCAAACCAATACCTGCCTCTTGATACATCGTGTCACATATCTGTCAACAATTTTACGAATTGCATCATTAACTTCAGTAACAGGCTCACGAAACAACCTTCTATATGTTCATCAGGATAAATTAAATACATTAAAGTGTACGGTCATAATTTCTGTTTGTTTTATGGTAGAATTTCTAGCGGGATTGCTAGCACAGCTAATAAAACATTTATAGGAAGTGACTTCATATGAGTTGAAAAATCACTTATTTTATTGAGTTAAAATCTGACTCTTTATTTGATTAAATAATGGGTAAATCCCAAACACAAAACCCTGATATCTTCGACACTGTTCCTTCTTGCTCTTCTCTGATTTAACCTAGACATAGGTAGTCACCTGGCGGTGCTGCCCTACCTCACACATGGGGATGCCCTACACCACCATCGGCATTACAGCGTTTGCACTCTGAGTTCGGTAGTGGCGCTATCAGGTGGTGTTCCACCGCACTATCGCCGCCAGGATAATCTCTTTGATAACGTCTCTGCTTCGCTACTCAGCTCTTTACTGACCTGCTGTTCCATACACGTTGAACGTTTAGTTAATTTCTTTTCTTTCACTCTGTTTTCCCAAAACACTTGAGCGTTGTACAGATTCGGCCTCTCAGGCAATTAGAAAGTGCAGGCTAGCTCGGCGCAGCTCACTGTCACCCACACCCTGCCCATGTAATGTCTTAGTCTTAACCCAACGCCCTGCACAATTTGATGTGTGGGAGGAACCTCATCTCTTGGCCAAGTTTCTGCGTGCTTAGGATGCTTTCAGCACTTATCTCTTCCTTGCACTTAGCTACTCCGGCAATGCAAAAGTCGCGACACAACCGGAACGCAGTGGTGCGTCCACTCCCGGTCCTCTCGTACTAGGAGCAGCCCCAGCCACTCTCCAACGCCCACGGCGAGATAGGGACCGGAACTGTCTCACGACGTTTCTGACCCAGCCTGCGTACCACGCTGCGATGGCGAACAAGCCATACCCGCGGGACCTACTTCAGCCCCAGGATGTGATGAGCCGACATCGAGGTGCCAAACACCGCCGTCGATATGAACTCTTGGGCGGTATCAGCCTGTCTCCCGGAGTACCTTTTGTCCGTTTGAGCGATGGCGCTGCACTCAGACCACTCGGATCACTATGACCTACTTTTCGTACCTGCTCGACTTGTCTGTCTCGCAGTTGTTTCTTTGCTTATACCACTGTACTCAACCCTCCACGATGTCCGACCGTGATTAGCAAAACCTTCGACGCTCCTCTACTCTTTGGGAGGAGACCGCCCCAGTCAAACTACACCAGATATCACGTCTGGAGGACTGCTATGTTCCGCAATCTTCGTTAGAACATCAAACGTTCAGGGTGAGTATTTCAGTTGTCGAGCTCTAGCAATCACTGGCGTGCTACTTCTAAGTCTCCCACCTATCCTACCTACATCAAAATTCAATGTCTCAGTGTCAGCTATAGTAAAGGTTCTGATGTCTTTCTGCTCAGCCGCGTGGCACACTGCATCGCCATGGCATTTCACGTTTCACTGAGTCTCAGGTAGAGGTAGCCCTGGCCATCATTGTGCATTCCGGTGCAGGTCGGAACTTACCTGACAAAGGAATTTCCTGCCACCTTAGGACCGACGCGAGTTACGGCCTGCGCCGTTGCTGCTTCTGATCAGGAGCTTCTCTTCTCGATTACACCCATCGATTAACACTTCCAGCACCGGGCAGGCATCACACCCTACACGTCCACTTTCGTGACTGGCAGAGTGCCGTGCTAATAAACAGTTGCAGCCAGCTGGTATCTCTTCGACCGGTCTCGCCTTCGGGGGCCAGCCCTTACAATCTACGCCGGCGCACCTTCTCTCGAGGGTGCGGTGCTACATTTTGCCCAGTTCCTTCCACCTGGAGTTCCTTCCAGCGCCTGAGTATTCCTCTACCCTGACCACCTGTGTCGGTTTTCAGTACGTTTTAGATAAAGCTCGCTTAGTGGCTTTTCCTGAGGTAGTGGTATCAGTTGCTTCAGCTCGTAGAGCGCGTCATCATCTCTCAGCGTTAAGGAAGTCGGACGGCTTTTCGACTTCCACCCACTCAAACTTGTAAACGCACATATCCAAGCACACAGTGCGATAACTTCTAAATCTACCTGTCCCTACATCGCAGCTTTCTTTACCAAGTACAGGAATATTAACCTGTTTCCCATCGACTACGCTCTTCAGCCTCGCCTTAGCTGACCCACCCCGCCCTGATTAACGCTGGACGGGAACCCTTGGTCTTCCGGCGAACGGGGTTTTCCGCCCGTTTTATCGTGCTCTGTCAGCATCTCGCACTTGTGATACGTCAGCAACAGCCCTCCTCGATCATCTTCGTCCGCTTTCACACAACGCTCTACCCAACAGGCGCATGTCTGAGGCCGCAGCCTCGGTGCCATGCTCTGAGCCCGTCACGGCATCTTCCGCGCAGGCTAGACTCGACTATAGTGAGCTATTACGCTTTCTTTAAATGATATGGCTGCTTCTAAGCCAACATCCCAGCTGTCTAAGCTCTTCCCACTTCGTTTCCATACATTATAGACTTTGGGACCTGTAGCTGGCGGTCTGTTGCTTTCCCTCTCCACGACGGACGCTAGCACCCGCCGTGTGTGTCTCCTGAGTATCCTCTTTGCATCTCGTAGCCTGCATCGGGCTGGTAATCCGGGATGGACCCTAGCCGAAACCGAAAGTGCTCTACCCCCACGGGTGTCCGCTCATGGCTCTACTCTAAATAGATTTCTTGAGAAACTAGCGTATCTCGCGGTTTTGATTGGCCTTTCACCCCCAGCCACAAGTCATCCGCTAATTTTTCCAGCATGGTCGGTTCGGTCCTCCAGTGGTGTTGCTAACCTCTCAACCTGCCCATGGCGAATCACCCGCGGGTTTCGGGTCTCGTACCTTGCAACCAGTCGCCCAGTTGAGACTCCGGTTCTCCTGCGCTCCCTATCTCGTTAACCTGCTTTAAAAATATAAGTCGCTGACCCATTATACAAAGGCACGCAGTCGCCTCTCAGGCTCCCACCGCTTGTACGCACAAGGTTCTCGGGTTCTATTCCTCCCTCACCAGGGTTCTTTTCGCCTTTCCTTCCGCAGTACTGGTTCACTATCGGTCAATCAGGAGTATTTAGCCTTGGAGGATGGTCATCTTCAAACAGGATATCACGTGTCCGCCCTACTTCTACCGTTTAACTTGAGTACCACAGCCTGGATGTCGAGTACGGGCTATCACTCCTGTGTCGCTGAGCTTCCCAGTCATTTATTCCTCTATCTCTGCTGGGTTATCATTAACAGAGCTCTTTCTGCTTTCGCTGCAGCCGCTACTGACGAAATCTCGGTTGATTTCTTTTCCTCGGGGTACGATGTTTCAGTTCTCCCGGTCATGCCTCCCTTACCTATGGATTCAGTAAGTGATAGTAGACTCTTCATCTCACTGGGTTTCCCATTCGGGATATCTTGGATTAAACGCACTCTTACTCGGCTCGATCCAAGCTTTTCGCAGATTAGCACGTCCTTCTTCTTCGCTCTGATTGCCAAAGGCATCCACCTTGCACGCTTAGTCACTTAACTACTACTACCTCAAATGTTTTCACTCGCTGAGTTTTTCACTTCAAAGTGCGCAATTTGATGCGTATTTTCATTCAACTAAACGCTTGATTGCTTTTGTTCAATCAAGATTTTATGATAAAACAGGTTTGCTTTCAGAGTTTCTTCTCAGTTTCCCTCTTTTCACTCTTCCCATTTGCCTGCTCAGACTTTCTCTCGAAAATCTCTTGTTTTCAGCTTGTTTCCAATTTTTAAAGAACAGTTGATAAAACTTTTCAGTTATCATCGTTAAACAAACTAAATAAAATAAATGAAAATCTTAAACACTATATTAGTTTAAACTAGTGCTCATGACTTTCTTCTCTATTCCTCTCTTAATTTTACTTAACGATGATAAGTGGTGGAGATAAGCGGGATCGAAACCGCTGACCTCCTGCGTGCAAGGCAGGCGCCTCCCAGCTGAGCTATACCCCATTTCATCATAATTTAATAACTAATCATTTGTCTACCACTTTACTAATACACCTTTCGCTTCACTCACTCTCAGAGTGGTGGGTCTGAAGTGGACTTTGAACCACCGACCTCACCCTTATCAGGGGTGCGCTCTAACCACCTGAGCACAGACCCATGGGTAATGTTTTCTTCTGCTCCACTTTGTCTACAACTATCAGCCAATCTGTGGAGCACTCGCTGTCTCTCGTCTTTGGTAAGGAGGTGATCCAACCGCAGGTTCCCCTACGGTTACCTTGTTACGACTTCACCCCAGTCGCGAATCATACCGTGGTAAACGCCCTCGCAGGTTAAGCTATCTCACTCTGGTACAACCCACTCCCATGGTGTGACGGGCGGTGTACAAGGCCCGGGAACGTATTCACCGCGACATTCTGATTCGCGATTACTAGCGATTCCGACTCATGAGTCGAGTTGCGCAGACTCAATCCGGACTTAGACGTACTTTCGAGATTCGCTCCCACCTCGCAGTTTTCGCCACCCTCTGTATACGCCATTGTGGCACGTGTGTAGCCCTACTCGTAAGGGCCATGATGACTCGACGTCATCCCCACCTTTCCAGTTTATCGCTGGCAGTCTCTTTGAGTCTCCCGACCGAATCGCTGGCAACAAAGGATAAGGGGTTGCGCCTCGTTGCGAGGACTAGCAACATTTCACAACACGAGCTGACGACAGCTAGCAGCACCTGTCTCAGAGTTCCCGAAGGCACTCCCGTATCTCTGAAAGGATTCCATGGATGTCAAGAGTAGGTAAGGTTCTTCGCGTTGCATCGAATTAAACCACATGCTCCACCGCTTGTGCGGGCCCCCGTCAATTCATTTGAGTTTTAACCTTGCGGCCGTACTCCCCAGGCGGTCGATTTATCACGTTAGCTACGGGCACCAAGCTTTAAGCCCAATCCCCAAATCGACAGCGTTTACAGCGTGGACTACCAGGGTATCTAATCCTGTTTGCCCCACGCTTTCGCACATGAGCGTCAGTACATTCCCCAAGGGGCTGCCTTCGCCTTCGGTATTCCTCCACATCTCTACGCATTTCACCGCTACACGTGGAATTCTACCCTCCCTAAAGTACTCTAGTTACCCAGTCTGAAATGCAATTCCCAGGTTAAGCCCGGGGCTTTCACACCTCACTTAAATAACCGCCTGCGTGCCTTTACGCCCAGTTATTCCGATTAACGCTCGCACCTCTCCGTATTACCGCGGCTGCTGGCACGGAGTTAGCCGGTGCTTCTTCTGTATTTAACGTCAATAATGTATGCTATTAACATACACCCTTCCTCAATACCGAAAGAACTTTACGAAACCCGAAGGCCTTCTTCATTCACGCGGCATGGCTGCGTCGGGGTTCCCATTGCGCAATATTCCTGCTGCCTCCCGTAGGAGTCTGGACCGTGTCTCAGTTCCAGTGTGGCTGGCCATCCTCTCAGACCAGCTAGAGATCGCAGGCTTGGTGAGCCTTTACCCTCACCAACTACCTAATCCCACTTGGGCTCATCTCATGGCATGCGACCTTACGGTCCCACTTTCGATCTCTCGACACTACGCGGTATTAGCTACAGTTTCCCTGTAGTTATCCCCTCCATGCTTCAGATTCCCAAGCATTACTCACCCGTCCGCCACTCGTCAGCAAGAAAGCAAGCTTTTCTCCTGCTACCGTTCGACTTGCATGTGTTAAGCCTGCCGCCAGCGTTCAATCTGAGCCATGATCAAACTCTTCAATTCAAGTTCAATCGCTCAATACTACTGTAGCTATAAATAAAAACACTACTTAAAAAGTAATTATGAATTTTCAGTTAAGCACCCTATTAAGACTTCAAAATTAAAAATATTTTTAAAAACAAGTCAATCAACAAGTGCCCACACAGATTGTCTGATACATTGTTAAAGAGCAAAAACAACGACGCACTTGTAAACTTATACTTCACAACAGTGCGTCGTTGTGACTGATGCGATATAGGATTTTCAAAACCCTTGCAAGTACTTTTTGTAAAAATATTTAAAAATGATCTTTTGATTAAAGCGCAAAGCGATTAGAGCAAAATATAGATATTTTGAGCTATAAATCGTTTTAAAATTCTTGGAAGATCAACGATAGAATCTAACACATAATCCGCTACTTCTCTCGCCTTCCTCTGTTACTGGTTTACCTGTACGAACTAATACGTTCATTTTCACCTTCGCGCCAATTCCCGCTTTTAGATCTTCAACTTTATCTCCAACCATAATAGATTGCGTAGGATCGATCTTTAATTCTTTGATCGCTTGCAATAGCATGCCAGATTTAGGTTTGCGGCAATCACAGTCTTCTTTATATTCACCTTTTCCCTCAGGATGATGTGGGCAATAGTAAATACCATCCAAATCCACATCTTGTTCAGCCAATGACCAATCCATCCATTCTGTTAACTGTAAAAACTGCTCCTCAGAAAAATAACACGCGCAATTTGCAGATTGATTGGTAACTAACACCAACATATATCCCATTTTCTTTAATTCTCGCAATGCATCAATCGCACCATCAATAAACTTAAAGTTATCAATTTCGTGTACATAACCGTAATCAATATTTAACGTGCCATCGCGATCTAAAAATATAGCCTTATTCATTCTCTTACCTTTCATACATATCAAATTGACGAAAATTATCTATTTAATCCAAGCAATTAGCAAATATAACTCATAACCAATCTGTCTAAAAAGATAATCTGACATATTGACATAGCAATCTAGACGTCTAGAATACCGAAACAGATTTAAAAATAGCAAATAAAAAGGGCTATATGATTAAGCTAACAATATAACGAAGATTTTTGAGACTGCCTAGCAAAGAAATTGACTGCGCTTGATAATGTCTCATTAAACATCGAAAAAGGTCAAATTTGTGGCGTAATTGGTGCATCTGGCGCAGGAAAAAAGTACATTAATTCGCTGTGTGAACTTTATTAGAAAAACCAACAAGCGGTTCCGTTATTGTTGATGGCGTAGAATTAACAGAGACTTTCTGATCGCGAATTAGTACGTGCTCGTCGTCAAATCGGAATGATTTTTCAGCATTTCAATTTACTAAGTTCTCGCACTCGTATTTGAAAACGTGGCATTACCCTTAGAGTGAAGGTGAGCCAAAAGCAAAAATCCAAGAAAAATTACCGCACTTTTTAGATCTTGTTGGTTTAAGTGAAAAACGTGATGCTTACCCAAGTAATCTTTCTGTGGGCAAAAACAACGTGTAGCCATTGCACGCGCCTTAGCGAAAGCGATCCAAAAGTCTTATTATGTGATGAAGCCACTAGTGCATTGAGATCCTGCAACGACACAATCTATTCTGAAATTATTAAAAGAAATTAACCGCACTTTAGGTATTACGATTTTGTTGATTACCCATGAAATGGAAGTTGTTAAACAGATTTTGTGATCAAGTTGCTGTCATTGATCAAGGTCGCCTGGTTGAACAAGGTACTGTCGGTGAAATTTTTGCAAACCCTAAAACAGAATTAGCACAAGAGTTTATTCGTTCGACCTTCCACATCAGTCTACCTGATGAATATTTGGAAAATCTTACTGATACGCCGAAACACAGCAAAGCGTATCCAATTATCAAATTTGAGTTTTACGGGTCGCTCAGTCGATGCGCCGTTACTTTCTCAGGCATCAAAAATTTGGCGTGGAGCTCAGTATCTTAACCTCACAAATTGATTATGCTGGAGGCGTGAAATTTGGTTATACCATTGCTGAAGTAGAAGGCGATGAAGATGCGATTACGCAAACCAAAGTTTATTTAATGGAAAACAACGTGCGCGTGGAGGTGCTTGGGTTATGTTCAATGATTTCTTGGCAACATTTCAGCCAGCAATTAACACCTCAAATGTGGGTGTTGTCGCAACCGCAACTTATGAAAACAATTTATATCAGCTTTGCATCTACTTTACTTGCCGTAGTAGTCGGCGTGCCTGTTGGCGTATGGACTTTTTAACTGGAAAAATGAGATTTTTACAAAACAACCGCACCCATTTTGTGTTAAACACGATCATTAATATCGGGCGTTCTATTCCATTTATTATTTTTGCTCTTAATCTTTATTACCTGTAACACGTTTCATCGTGGGAACCGTATTAGGTACAACAGCAGCAATTATTCCATTAAGCATTTGTGCGATGCCATTCGTAGCTCGCTTAACTGCTAATGCACTAATGGAAATTCAAATGGTTTAACCGAAAGCTGCTCAAGCAATGGGGGCTACTAAATGGCAAATTGTACGTAAATTCTATTTGCCAGAAGCACTACCGACACTAATTAATGGCATCACGCTCACGCTAGTCACTTTAGTTGGTTACTCTGCAATGGCGGGGAACACAAGGCGGCGGTGGCTTAGGTAGCTCGCTATCAACTACGGCGTATATCGCAATATGCCTTATGTCGCGGGTGGCAACCATTATTATTGTGCTATTCGTTGTGATTAGCCAAAAACTCAGCGATACACTGGCTAAAAAAGTGGATCATCGTTAATTAAACACAACTCTTAACTTAAACAGGAAGGAAATCCTATGAAATTAAAAACAACTTTTTGCAATCACTGCAATCGCATCAGCTCTCGTTTTAACAGGCTGTAAAAGAAGACAAAAACCTGAAGCTGCAGCTGCACCAGCTTAAAATCAAAGTCGGTGTGATGTCTGGTCCTGAGCACCAAGTTGCAGAAATTGCAGCAAAAAGTCGCTAAAGAAAAATATGGTTTAGACGTTCAATTCGTTGAATTCAATGACTACGCATTACCAAATGAAGCTGTATCTAAAGGTGATTTAGATGCAAACGCAATGCAACATAAACCTTATTTAGATGAAGATGCAAAAGCGAAAAATTTAAATAACTTTAGTTATCGTGGGTAATACTTTCGTCTATCCATTAGCTGGCTATTCTAAAAATCAAAAAGTGAATGAATTACAAGAAGATGCTAAAGTTGTTGTTCTAACGATCCAACAAACCGTGGCCGTGCATTAATTCTTCTTGAAAAACAAGGTTTAATCAAATTAAAAGATGCAAATAACCTGCTTTCAACTGTATTAGATATTGTTGAAAAATCCGAAAAATTAAACATCACTGAAGTAGACACCTCTGTTGCAGCACGCGCATTAGACGATGTTGATTTAGCTGCTAGTAAACAATACTTATGCTGGGCCAGGTGAGCTTAAATGCACAAGATAACGGTGTATTTGTAGAAGATAAAGATTCTCCATATGTGAACATTATCGTTTCTCGTACCGATAACAAAAGACAGCAAAAGCTGTTCAAGATTTCGTAAAATCTTACCAAACAGAAGAAGTTTACCAAGAAGCTAAAAACACTTCAAAGATGGTGTTGTAAAGGTTGGTAATTTCTACCGCACTTTAACTCATTACAACTCCTTGCTGAGCAAGGGATTTTATATCTTATCTTCTACGACCAATTAATTTCCTAAAATTAAAGATCACACAAGTAACAATACCTGATAAATTCAAAGCATGAAAAACCGCACTATAGAAGTGCGGTAATTTTTAATTATCCTTAATCAAGGATTAATGTATTTTTCTACTTGACCCAAATTCTAGTTCAACTGGTGTTGTACGACCAAAGATTGATACAGAAACTTTAAGCGACCTTTTTCATAATCCACTTCTTCTACTGTACCATTAAAGTCTGCAAATGGACCTTCCGCTACACGAACTTCTTCACCAGGATGATACTCATTGCGATGACGCGGTTTTTATCAGTGAGTTTGTCTCTAATCGAGTTAAAAATAGTATCCGCTTCTCGTTTAGAAATTGGCGCAGGTTTATCAGGTGTACCACCAATGAATCCCATAACACGCGGAACACTTTTACCAAGTGCCATGTTTCATCATTCATTTCCATTTCTACGAGCACATAGCCAGGGAAAAACTTACGTTCGCTTTTACGACGTTTACCTGCAACATTCTCAACAACTTCTTCAGTTGGAACTAACACTTCACCAAATTGGTCTTCCATTTGTTGCTGTTTAATGTATTCACGCAAAGTTAAAGCCACTCGGCTTTCAAAACCAGAAAACGCCTGTAATACATACCAACGTTTTTGATACAGTTGTTTCTTCAGTCATTTTAGAATCTCAAATCAGTTAAGAAATTAATTACTGTGACAATAATCGAATCTGTCGCCCAGAAAATAAGGATGCAATGATTGTTACCCCAATTACGATTAATGTAGTTTGACGCGCTTCTTGGCGACTTGGCCATACCACTTTTTGCGCTTCCTATTTTTGAATCTTTTAAAGAATGTACGAGCTTTTGTACCTTGATTAGTAATTGCTGCAAATGCAAAAGCAATCACTAATGCAATGACGACACCCACTACACGAATAGGTAATGAATATACTTTTTGGAAATAAACATTACCAATTGCAGCTGCCGCAAAAAGACTGCGACTAAAAATCCAAAGAAGGGTATTTAACTTTAGATTTACCTTTACCACCGTCTCTGGTACATTTTTCTTTTTATCAACAATTTCAGTTGCCATAAATTGAATCCGTTATTTACTTAGGAAAATAAGAGTAAAGTTATAAGAACGTGCGATTGTAGCATTTTTCTTTTCGCCTTGCCTGTGAAAATCATCAAGCAAAATAGAAAAACATAAGGAAAAACAACCGCACTTTTCTATTAAGAATGATATTCTAATTTTTGGAGCAGTATTATCTACTAATGGTACTTTCATCCACGACTACTTTACGTAAATTTTTCGATAGATGGTAAATCATACATCGTATCAAGCAATACAGCCTCGACAATAGAACGCAACCCACGCGCGCCGGTTTTTCTTTCAAGCGCTTTCTTCGCCATTGCTTTTAAAGCTTCTGGAGTGAATTCTAACTCCACATTTTCAAGTCCAAATAAAGCTTGATATTGTTTAGTCAAGGCATTTTTAGGCTGTGTAAGAGTTGCACAAGGGCCTCTTCATCTAATTCACTTAGTGGAGAAATCATGGGTAAACGCCCAATAAATTCGGAATCAAACCAAACTTCATTAAATCATCAGGGTTCTACTTGACGGAATAATTCCAGAAAGACTTTTTCTTCTTCATCCTTTTTCTACTTTTCGCACTAAAACCGATACTCGTACTTGTTTGTGTACGTTTACTGATAATTTTATCCAATCCCGCAAATGCGCCGCCGCAGATAAAGAGAATTTTTGACGTATCCAATTTCACCATTTCTTGCTGTGGATGTTTACGACCGCCTTGAGGTGGAATAGACGCCATGGTACCTTCAATGAGTTTTAACAATGCTTGTTGTACACCTTCGCCAGATACATCTCGAGTAATTGATGCGCCTTCCGATTTACGGCTAATTTTATCAATTTCATCAATATAGATAATGCCTTGCTCCGCTTTTTCAGTATTATACTCACAGTTTTGTAAAAGCTTTTTGTAGGACATTTTCCATCTTCACCCGACGTAGCCAGCCTCAGTCAATGTTGTCGCATCAGCCATCGCAAACGGCACATTTGAGCGACGAGCTAATGTTTGAGCAAGCAATGTTTTACCACTACCCTGTTGGTCCAATAAGCAAGATATTACTTTTACCGAGCTCAACATCGTTATTTTTCATGATTAGTTCGTGAAAGCGTTTATAATGATTGTAAACTGCGACAGAAAGCACTTTTTCGCATAATCTTGGCCAATAACATAATCATCTAGATGAGCGCGAATTTCGTGAGGAGTAGGTAATTTCTCCTCATTTTCTGCCGCACTTTCGTCTACACTTTCATCATTACTTTTCTTCAAGCATTGAATGACAAAAGTTCAATACACTCATTACAAATATAGCCGTCTGTACCAGCAATTAATTTATCTACTTCGCCTTTTTCTTTTCCGCAAAAACGAGCATATAAATCTTTATCTTTGTCTGACATGTGCTTTCCTTAACGTTTAATTAAAACTTCATCAACTAAACCATACGCTTTTGGCTTCTTCAGCTGACATAAAGTTATCACGATCTGTATCTTTCTCAATTCGTTCGATACTTTGCCCAGTATGGAATGCTAGACGATCATTTAAAGTATGTTTAATTTTCAAAATTTCTTGTGCATGAATTTGAATATCCGATGCTTGACCACGGAAACCGCCCAAAGGTTGGTGAATCATCACACGCGCATTTGGTAACGCTGCTCGTTTGCCAGCGGTTCCGCCAGCAAGCAAGAATGCGCCCATTGAGCATGCCTGACCGATACAAAGTGTACGAATATCTGGCTTAATAAATTGCATTGTGTCGTAAATAGCCATACCTGCAGTCACAGAACCACCGGGAGAATTGATATAAATATTAATATCTTTAGTTGGATCTTCAGACTCTAAGCAGCTGAGCCACAATGAGATTTGCCATACGATCTTCCACTTCACCACTTAGGAAAGATCACACGCTCTTTTAATAAACGGGAATAAATGTCGTATGAACGCTCGCCACGCGAAGTCTGTTCAACAACCATAGGAATTACACTCATTTTTCTTACCTTTTTCACTAAAATTGCTAATTATTTTACTCTAAATAACCTACAAATAAAAATGCGGTCGCTTTTTGTTAAAAAGAGCGACTGCACTTTTTATTCAATCATAACGATATTAATTAATCATTATGCCTGTGGATTCATAATTTCATCAAATGAAGAAACTTTTTCAGTCACTTGTGCTTTTAGCAAGTACTGCATCCACCGCTTGTTCTTCTAATACTACGTTACGAATATTGTTCATTAATTCTTCGTTTTTTACTATAGTATTCAACAACCTCAGCTGGTTGCTCGTAAGCTGATGCAATATCCGCAATCATGGCTTTAGCGCGTTCTTCATCAGCTTTTAATTCATTGGATTTAATCACTTCAGAGAATAATAAAACCTACTTGAACACGACGAGTTGCTTCCCGCTGTCAAATAATTCACGTGGTAACTGTGCGGCTTGTTGTGCATTACCACCAAAACGTTGAGCCGCTTGATTGCGTAATACATTAATTTCTTCTTCTACTGCAGTAGTTGGCACTTCAATTGGATTTTGTTCAATTAAGCCATTGATTACTTGCTGTTTAACACGTGAAACTAATGCATTTTTCAATTCATGTTCCATATTCTACGAATTTCTACCGTAAATCGCAACAGATTTAGTATTCGGACCCTGAACTTAGCAACAAACTCATCTGTTAACTCAGGTAACACCATGTTTTCTACTTTTTCAAGGTGATTGCAAATTTTGCCGCCTTACCTTTTAAGTTTTCTGCATGGTATTCAGCAGGGAAAGTTACATTAATATCGAGTGCTCACCTGCTTTATGTGCCTACGATACCATCTTCAAAAACCAGGAATCACTACGACCTTGTCCCATAAATAATACGAAGTCAGATGCTTTACCACCGTCAAACTCTTCGTCATCGACAGAACCAACAAAATCAATAGTTACGCGATCATTCGCTTTCGCTGCAGAGTCGGTTTCTGCCCGAGTTGCTTGTTGTTTACGTAACACATCAACCATTTTATCAATATCAGCTTCCGTGATTTCAACAGTTGGTTTTTCAACTTTAATATTCTCTAAACCTTGTAATTTAACTTCTGGATAAACTTCAAAAGTTGCGGTGAAAACGAGATCTTTGCCTTCCTCAAAAGTTTCAATACCAAAAAGTTGGACGACCTGCGATATTAATCTTTTTCTGCAATCACGGCATCAAAAATGACGTGGTAATAAATCGTTTAATACATCTTGACGGATTGATGCACCGAGAGCGTTGTTCGATAATATGAGCAGGAACATGGCCTTTACGGAAAACCATCTACACGCACATTTTTTTGATGCACGTTTAAATTCTTCACGAACTGCTTTAGATACAGTTTCAGCTGGAACGGTGATCGCTACACGGCGTTCTAAACCTTGAGTTGTTTTCAATATTTAATGACATTTGTTACCTCAATTAATTTGCACTCGGTAAAAAAATCCACACCGAACACGTTTGTTAAATAAAAATAAGACGCCCAATTATAACGAAAGAAATGTAACCAGTCGATAAAATACTGATTAAAAATCACATTTTGATAACTTTCAAATATCACCTATAAACAAAAAGTGCGGAGAATTTTCCCCGCACTTTCTTTTATCTTCTTTCTGTCTTTAAGACATTCAAGAATTCATCAATTATTTGATGATTTTTCGCTACAACACCAGCACCTACTGTACGGCCACCTTCACGGATTGCGAAACGTAAACCTTGGTCCATCGCGATTGGGTGGATTAAAGCTACTGTCATTTTGATGTTATCGCCTGGCATTACCATTTCCACGCCTTCTGGTAATTCGATAGTACCAGTTACGTCAGTTGTACGGAAATAGAATTGTGGGCGGTAACCTTTGAAGAATGGAGTATGACGACCACCTTCATCTTTTGATAATACGTACACTTCTGATTCGAAATCAGTGTGTGGAGTGATTGAACCCGGTTTCGCTAATACTTGACCACGTTCGATTTCTTCACGTTTTGTACCACGTAATAATGCACCGATGTTTTCACCTGCACGACCTTCGTCAAGTAATTTACGGAACATTTCAACACCCGTTACAGTAGTTTTCGCTGTATCTTTGATACCTACGATTTCTACTTCATCACCAGTACGGATGATACCACGTTCTACACGACCAGTTACTACAGTACCACGACCTGAGATTGAGAACACGTCTTCGATTGGAAGAAGGAACGGTTGGTCAATCGCACGCTCTGGCTCTGGGATGTAAGTATCTAAGTGGTTTGCTAATTCAAGGATTTTTTTCTTTCCCATTCTGCTACGCCGTTTAATGCTTGTAATGCAGAACCACGTACGATTGGTGTATCGTCACCTGGGAAGTCATATTGAGATAGAAGTTCACGAACTTCCATTTCTACTAATTCTAATAACTCTTCATCATCTACCATGTCGCATTTGTTTAAGAATACGATGATGTATGGAACACCTACTTGGCGACCTAATAAAATGTGCTCACGAGTTTGTGGCATAGGACCATCAGTTGCTGCTACTACTAAGATAGCACCATCCATTTGTGCAGCACCAGTAATCATGTTTTTAACATAGTCGGCGTGTCCCGGACAGTCAACGTGCGCATAGTGACGAGTTGCTGTATCGTATTCAACGTGTGAAGTGTTGATGGTGATACCACGCGCTTTTTCTTCTGGCGCGTTATCGATTTTGGTCGAATGCACGAGCTGCACCACCGTAGTGTTTAGATAATACGGTTGTGATTGCTGCTGTTAAAGTTGTTTTACCGTGGTCAACGTGGCTGATTGTACCCACGTTTACGTGCGGTTTTGTACGTTCAAATTTTTCTTTAGACATTGCTAATGTTTCATAGAGTGCGGTATAAAACAATCATGTTTTACACCGCTGGTTTACAAAATTATTTTTACGCGCTTCAATCACTGCAGCTGCCACACTTGTTGGAGCTTCAGCATATTTTAACGGTTCCATTGAGCAAGATGCACGACCTTGAGTTTGTGAACGTAAGTCTGTTGCATAGCGAACATTTCTGAAAGTGGAACTTCAGCATCGATCTTAACAACGAACTCATTCGCTTCTTGACCGTTCACCATAGCACGATGACGGCTTGTCACCACCACATCACCAACATATTCAGGTGGAGTTTCAACTCAACTTTCATAATTGGCTCAAGTAATACCGGGTTTGCTTTTGCGAATGCTGCTTGAATGCCAAAGATGCAGCAAGTTTAAAACGCTAATCAGATGAGTCCACATCATGGTATGAACCGAAGTGTAAACGTACACCAAGATCAACTACTGGGTAGCCCTGCTAATGGGCCAGATTTGAGTTGTTCTTGAATACCTTTATCAACAGCTGGAATATATTCACCAGGAATTATACCACCTTTGATTTCGTTTTACAAATTCATAACCAGGACCTTCTGGCTCTAATGGATATAAGTCGATAACAACGTGACCATATTGACCGCGACCACCAGATTGTTTTTGCGTGTTTACCTTCTACATCGTTAACACGAGTGCGGATAGTTTCACGGTAAGATACTTGTGGTTTACTCAATGTTAGCTTCCACTTTGAACTCACGTTTCATACGGTCAACGATGATATCTAAGTGTAATCCAACCCATACCAGAAATAATGGTTTCACCAGATTCTTCATCAGTGTGAACACGGAATGAAGGGTCTTCTTGTGCTAAACGACCCAATGCCAAGCCCATTTTTCTTGGTCAGCTTTAGTTTTGGTCTCTACCGCAACAGAGATTACTGGCTCTGGGAATTCTATACGCTCAAGGATGATTAGTGCTTCCAATTGTACATAATGTATCACCAGTAGTTACATCTTTTAAGCCGATAGCAGCTGCGATATCACCTGCGCGAACTTCTTTAATTTCTTCACGTTTGTTAGCGTGCATCTGTACGATACGACCAAAACGTTCACGTTTTTGACGTACTGAGTTTAACTACTGTATCACCAGAATTAATAACACCAGAATATACACGGAAGAATGTTGTTACCTACGAACGGGTCAGTTGGTACTTTTAAATGCTAATGAAGAGAATGGTTCTTCATCACTTGCATGACGTTCGCCTTCAGTTTCATCTGGATTGATACCTTTAATAGCTGGAATATCTGTTGGCGCTGGTAAATATTCGACAACGGCATCTAGCATAGCTTGAACACCTTTGCTTTTTGAGACGCAGAACCACAGGTTACTCAAGATAATTTCACTTGCTACACACGCTGACGTAATGCAGACTTAATTTCTTCTTCAGTCAAGTCTTCCGCCTAAGTATTTCTCCATTAACTCCTCAGATGCTTCAGCTGCTGCTTCTACAAGGTTTTGACGCCATTCTTCACAGTCTGCTTGCATATTTGCAGGCACATCTTCATAAGTGAAGGTCATACCTTGGTCAGCTTCGTTCCAGTTGATCGCTTTCATTTTGATCAAATCAACAACACCCGTGAAGTTTTCTTCGCACCAATTGAAGTTAGCGGAACCGCATTAGCACCCTAAGCGAGTTTTTCAATTGTTCAACAACACGTAAGAAGTTAGCACCAGTACGGTCCATTTTGTTTACGAACGCAATACGCGGAACTTCATATTTGTTAGCTTGACGCCATACGGTTTCAGATGTGGTGGAACACCACCAACCGCACAGTAAACCATTACCGCACCATCAAGAACACGCATAGAACGTTCTACTTCAACAGTAAAGTCCACGTGTCCCGGAGTATCGATAACATTGATACGATGTTGTGGGAATTGTTGTGACATACCAGACCAGAATGCAGTTGTTGCCGCAGAGGTAATGGTGATACCACGCCTTGTTCTTGTTCCATCCAGTCCATCGTTGCTGCACATCATCGTGCACTTCACCGATTTTGTGGCTAACACCAGTATAGAATAAGATACGCTCAGTAGTAGTGGTTTTACCCGCATCAATGTGCGCACTGATACCGATATTACGATATCTTTCAATAGGGGTTGTACGAGCCATTATTATAACCTTGTTTATTTAATATCAGTTTATATAGGGTAAGGCTCATCAATGATGAAGCCCTTTAAACTCAAAAACTTATTACCAACGGTAGTGAGCAAATGCTTTGTTAGCTTCAGCCATGCGGTGAACGTCTTCACGTTTTCACTGCTGCACCTTGTATCTGAAGCATCAGATAATTCGTTTGCAAGGCGTAAAGCCATTGATTTATCACCACGTTTACGTGCTGCTTTCAACGATCCAACGCATACCCTAATGCGTTACGACGTACAGGGCGCACTTCAACTGGTACTTGGTAAGCAGAACCACCAACACGACGAGATTTAACCTCAACAGTTGGACGTACGTTTTCAAGTGCAACTTCAAACGCTTCTAAAGGCTCTTTACCTGTGCAGTTGTAGCTAAAGTTTCTAAAGCACCATAAACGATTGATTCAGCAACGGATGCCGTCTACCATAATTACATTAATAAATTTTGTAAGCAACTCTGAACCGAACTTCGGATCTGGAAGAATCTTGCGTGCTTCAACACTACGACGACGTGGCATTGCGAATTTCTCCGTATTTTTAATCTTCAGGATATCCAAAACCCATCAGCAATATTTCTCATTGAGAAAATTTGCAGCGCAAAAGCGCTTTTTTTGACTGGAGTTTATGGTTTAAATTGTTTTGCTAATTTAGACGTTTGGCCTTACTTAACGGAGAACCATTAAGCTTTTAGGACGTTTAACGCCGTATTTAGAACGACCTTGTTTACGATCTTTAACGCCTGCGCAGTCTAATGCACCGCGTACTGTGTGGTAACGCACACCTGGTAAGTCTTTAACACGACCACCACGGATTAATACAACACTGTGTTTGAAGGTTGTGACCTTCACCACCGATATAAGGAGTTGCTTCAAAACCGTTAGTTAAGCGGATACGACATACTTTACGTAGCGCTGAGTTTGGTTTTTAGGAGTTGTAGTATATACACGAGTACATACACCACGTTTCTGCGGCAAGCCTCTAATGCAGGAACGTTGCTTTTTACAACCTCACACGCGGTTTGCGTACTAGCTGGTTGATAGTTGCCATTAAAAGCTCCAGTTTAAATGTTATTCAATAATAGAATGTTGTTCAAAAATCTACTTCCATACAGAAATAGACGGCGAATTTTTAATCGTTCTGAGGTTTGTTGTCAATAATTAACAGAGCCAAAAGATCCGTGAAAGGATCTTTAGTTGCGTACAAAAACACTTCAAAATTCACCGCACTTTTTTATTCAAAAATGCCAAACCAATTGCCCCAGCGAAATGACAGTTTTATAATTTCTACTTAATTAGTATTAAATTACAATGATTATGTTACGCTCAGCTCAAATTTCACTTACGCTATTTCTTCCATAAAAGCTACGCCAAACACACAGAATTTCCTACAAAAAGTTTAGAATTTATCTGCTAATTATAGGTGCGACATTTGTTTCACTCTTTCATTTGGCTTTGCTAAATTATCCGATCTTGGTCTAGAACTAAACGCTCACTGGTCATCTCAATATCCTATTGCAGTTTGCTTTGTAGTTTACCCTAGGCATGGCTTGCCTGACTTGGTTTACGATATACTCCATATGTTGGAGGAAGTGGTATTCCGCAAAGTCATTGCATCAATTAATCTTCCTCATAGTAGCTATAAAACCAAATTAGTTGAATTCAGCCAAACTATTTGGGAAAATTCTCTCTTACCTTTCTGGCGATGCTTATCGGTGCATCGTTGGGCGTGAAGGTCCATCAGCCTGGATTGGCTGTATCATGCTTAGGTGCTGAAGTGAACACAGAAAAACATAATGTAGCGTTTAGAGGATTACAGCACGACCATGAATGCTTGCCACAGGTGCAGCAGGCGCTTTGCTGCAGCCTTCTGTCTTTGCTGCTTGGCTGGGGTGATAGTTTGCGATTGAAGAACTAGGACGTGGCGTAATGTTACGCTGGGAACGACGCGTATTGATGGGGGTATTAGCTGCTGGTTTTATTTGTCGCGATTCAGGAAAACAGCCCTTATTTTCCACGTTATCAAGGGCAACATCTGTTTCTTTATCTCTATCTTTTGGCTTGCAATTTGTGTAGTTTGGCATTCTAGGTGGCATATTTGGACGATTATTAGCAAAAAGGTATCGCAGGATTATCACCTGAAAAATGGCGGAGGCTGGGTTCGCCAACATCCCATTTATATGCGTTATTTATTGGGTTTATGGTCTGTTGCCACTCGGTCGCGTTACACTCACGGACAAACTTACGGTACTGGCTATGAGGTTGTTGCGCGCGCTTTTAGAAGGGGCAAGCTTCATAGGAGCCTCGAAAATTGGCATCTTAAACTTTTAGCAACGGTGGCTGCTTATTGGAATGGTATTGCCGGTGGTATCTTTACCCCATCACTGACAACAGGAGCGGGCATTGGCTCACTGCTGTACAGGATATCAGCGGAGGGATGGTCGATCAACGTCGTGATTTTATGCATGGCGGCGTTTTTAGCTGGCGTGCACACAATCTCCAGTTACTGCCAGCGTTGTTGTGGATGGAAGCGACAGAACACAACCCGTTCTCATTTGCCTCTTGATTTCCAGCATTATTGCATCCATAATCTCGCGCCAATTTAGCCTCCAAAACCATTTTACCACTTTGCTGCAGGATCGCTTTTCAGCCTTGGCAAATGCAAGCTCGCCAAGCCGAAGAAATTACGCAGCAAAACCGAATAAGAGAGAAATAAAATGCCTCAAAATCTACCGCACTTTTTACCGCGGCCGTTTTTCTCGGTTGCGCCAATGTTAGATTGGACAACACGCCATTGTCGTTATCACCGCCAATTTTCAGCATGCGTTACTTTACACTGAAATGGTCACCGCACCCGCGATTATCCACGCAAAAATATGACCACTTGGATTTTGATTGCCAAAGAAAACCCCGTTGCGTTACAAGCAGCTGGGAGAAGCGATCTGAACAACTCAAACATTGTGCAAAACTTCTGCTGAGGAACGAGGCTATCACGAAATTAATCTTAATGTAGGATGTGCCCTTCTGATCGCGTACAAAATGGAATGTTTGGCGCTTGCTTAATGGCGAAAGCAGATTTGGTAGCAGATCTGTAGAACAAATGCAAAAGAAGTGCGGTCAAAATTCCAGTCACGGTGGAAAAACGCGTATTGGCATTGATGAATTAGACAGCTGTGAATTTTGTAGCGATTTTATTGAAAAGTTCAAGGAAAAGGTTGCCAAGAGTTTGTATTATCCACGCACGAAAAGCTGGGGCTTGTCGGGTTGAAAGTCCCAAAGAAAATCGCGAAATTCCGCCATTAGATTATGCTAGGTGTATCAACTAAAACGTGATTTTCCACATCTAACTATCGCAATTAATGGCGGCAAACCATTGAAGAAATGAAGCAACATTTGCAATATGTGGACGGCGTGATGGTTGGGCGAGAGGCCTATCAAAATCCAAGTTTACTTGGGCAAATTGACCAAGCCTTATTTGATCCTAACGCACCAATTGTTACCGCTCATGAAGCGGTACAATCAATCTTCTTATATTGAACAACAACAGCCAAGGCATACCTTAATCATATCGTCCGTCATATGTTGGCGCATTCCAAAATTGCAAGGTGCTCGCCAATGGCGACGCTAATTTATGACAATGCGTTTAAACAAGGTGCGGAAGTTGAAGTAGTTGAAACCGCCTTAAGCTTTGTGAAAACAGATCCTAAAAACAAATAAGCCGCAAAAGTGCGGCTTATTTTTCAACTATTTTCTTACGCAATACGCATTTGAAAATCACCAATTCAGCTTGGCAACAGAAAGTGAAATCTGCCTTTAATAAATAGCCATCATCCACTTTTGTAATTTCAGATTGAATTTCACAAGGTTCACTTTCTACATCACGCGCTTTCTGGGTAAAAATGCGAGCGCTTTTTGCGCTTGTTCCTCACTGTCATAAACGTATTCAATAACCTGACTACAATCACGATTATCGAAAAGGATTTTCACATCGCAAAAGTATTACAACCTACACATTCAATCGGTTTTTCAGTTTGAATTGTCATAATATTATCCCTTTCTATTCAGATTACGGCAGCGACAAAACCTACTGCTTCATACACTTTCGCCAAGGTTTCTTGTGCTTTTGCACGCGCTTTTTCCGCACCTTGTCGTAAGATATTATCTAATAAAGCTTCATCATTACGATATTGATGGAAATGTTCTTTGTAAACCAGCAAGTAAAGTTGATACTTCATCCGCCACTGCTGTTTTTAAAATGTCCGCACATTTTACCTTCAAATCAAGCTCAGCAATAGGGTTTATCTGTAACCGCAGAAAAGAATATCTAAAAGATTGATACCCCTGCTTTATTTTGCAGCATCATAACGAACAACAGGTGGCTCATCTGAATCTGTTACGGCACGTTTAATTTTTTCGCCACAGATTTTGATCTTCCAAAAGTGTCACCACATTGTTGCGGTTATCATCTGATTTTGACATTTTCTTTCAGGATCTTTGCAATGACATAATACGCGCACCAGCTTTTCCAATGAAAATTTCAGGAATGGTGAAAATATTGCCATAAATTGCATTAAAGCGGTTTGCAATATCACGCGTAATTTCTAAGTGTTGCTTTTGGTCATCGCCAACAGGCACGCTTTTTGCTTGATAAAGTAAAATATCCGCCGCCATTAACACTGGATAATCAAACAAACCCACGTTAATATTTTCTGCATAACGCGCTGATTTATCTTTTGAAATTGGGTCATTCGGCCCATTTCACCGAAATAGTGTAGCAGTTTAACACCCAGCTTTAATTGCGTGTGTTCTGGAACGTGATTGAATAATAGTACTTTTATTTGGATCAATTCCACACGCCAAATAAAGTGCAAGCACATCCAGCGTTGCTTTGCGAAGGGCTGCAGGATCTTGACGCACAGTGATCGCATGCAAATCAACTACGCAGAAAATACATTCATAATCCTCGCATGACCCATTTAGCAGCAACGCGCCCAAATACTCTGCGATAGTTAATTCACCAGAAGGCTGCACACCACAATTGGTTTTGCATAAGCTCAATCCTTAATACCTTTAAAAACTGTTCCGCACATCATACTCAGAAACTCTAGGCTTTTTTAATGTTCGAGTCAAAAGCTAGGTTAAAAATGCTATATTTAACGAAAACGTTTTCCTAATATTTTTCGAATGAAAAACCACTACGATATTGTTCTTGCCCTTGCTGGAGTGTGCCAATCAGCAAAAATTGGTTCATCAACTTGCAACAGAAAGCTGAGCAGATTCAGATACATTTTTAACCGCACTTAATAGCCTTTTCTATTACCCAACCACAACGAATCGAAGATGTTTTTGGTGGAGAAGTTCGTCATTTAAAAATTAGGTCTAGAAAACCTTAATTCATCAGCTCAATGCACAAGTCGATCGAAAATTTAACTCGCTATTGGCTAAGCTTTTGGCATTAGAAGGAAAATTATCGAAAAATCCCGATGCCAAACAAACATTGAAGCAATCGAATTTTCGCCTAAAAAGAACAGGAAATTCATTACGCTCGCGATAGTGAAACAATGCTATCTATATATGGCAAAACATTTACAGCGACGTTATTAGCCCATTGGGCATTCACATCCTAGGCTCGCCTGATTATTTGCGACAAGAACTCGTGCAAAAATAAAAATTCGTGCAGTTTTTACTTGCATGGGCATTCGATCACGCATGTGCTGTGGAAACAAAATGGGTGGAACAAAATGGCAAATTTTATTTTTCTGCAGAAAATTACTTACGCTACCGCAAAACAGATTTATTCTTCTATTTATTAATACAATTCTGGAGCAAACATTTATGCAACTCTCTACACTGACCGCACTTTCCTCTCTTGATGGTCGTTATCAAGATAAAGTAACTCCATTACGCGCTATTTTTAGCGAATTCGGGTTAATGAAATTCGTGTAGCTGTGGAAGTTCGTTGGTTACAAAAATTAGCCTCAACGGCAGACATTACCGAAAGTACCGCCATTTTCTACGCAAAGCAAATGCTTTTTAGATGGAATTGTGGCTAATTTTAATGAGACAGATGCTGCGCATATTAAAGAAATTGAACGCACAACTAATCACGATGTAAAAGCCGTTGAGTATTTTCTGAAAGAGAAAATTCAAAATGAAGTGGAACTAGTGAAAGTATCCGAATTTATTCACTCGCTTGCACCTCAGAAGATATTAACAACCTCTCTACGCATTAATGTTAAGCACCGCTCGTGACGAAGTGATTTTTACCAGAATGGCAAAAACTGATTGATGAAATCACTGTCTTGCAGAAGAATATAAAACGATTCCATTACTTTCTCGCACACATGGCCAGCCAGCTTCACCAAGCACAGTGGGCAAAAGAAATGGCGAATGTCGTTTACCGCCTAAAACGTCAATTTAAAACAACTTCAGAATGCGAAATCTTAGGTGAAAAATCAATGGCGCGGTAGGTAACTCACTAATGCGCATTTATCGGCATATCCTAATATTGATTGGCATAAATTCAGCGAAGAATTTGTCACTCATTAGGTATTCAATGGAATCCTTTATACCACACAATTGAGCTCGCACGATTACATCGCTGAATTTTTGATGCTGTAGTACGCTTTTAATACCATTATCTATTGATTTTGATCGTGATTTATGGGATACTGTATTAAATCACTTTAAACAACGAACTATTGCAGGCGAAATTGGTTCTTCTACCATGCCACATAAAGTCAATCCAATTGATTTTTGAAAAACTCAGAGGGCAATCTAGGCTAGCTAAATGCAGTGATGACCCACTTAGGTCAAAAGTTACCAATTTCTCGCTGGCAGCGTGACTTAACAGATTCAACCGTATTACGTAATTTAGGCGTAGGATTAGGTTATTGTTTGATCGCTTATGCTTCAACACGCAAAGGCATTAAACTTGAAGTAAATCAACTCGCACTTATTAGAAGAGCTCAACTCAAAACTGGGAAGTTTTGACTGAACCAATTCAAACCGTAATGCGCCGCTATGGAATAGAAAAACCTTACGAAAAATTAAAAGAATTAACGCGAGGTAAACGAGTGACAGAACAGGCTATGCGTGAATTTATTGATAAGTTGGATATTCCACAAGAAGAAAAATTACGTTTACAAAAATTAACACCCGCTACTTATATTGGGAGCTGCAGTGGAATTAGTAGAGAAGCTATCATAGGAATTTGGCTCTTTTTCCAACAATATTCTTTACAAGAACATAGCTTTTCTCTATAATCTTGCGCCTGTGTTAGTCAATCTAACAAATTTCTGGTTGGTGCTTGACCTATTCAAGCCCCATCCAAGACCGTAGGGGAGTGATCTTAATTATCCTACGTAGATGGTGAACAGAATAAGAATTTTTCTTGCTTCTGGGCGCCGAAGTCATCCTAGTCTTAGGATTAGGTAAATTAATTCCGAGTAATCGGAGTGTATTCAGGAGCTAAAAGCCAATGGCATTAAATCTTCAAGACAAACAAGCAATTGTTGCTGAAGTAAATGAAGCAGCCAAAGGTGCACTTTCAGCAGTAATCGCGGATTCTCGCGGTGTAACTGTTGAGAAAATGACTGAATTACGTAAATCAGCACGTGAAGCTGGCGTTACAATGCGTGTAGTTCGTAATACTTTATTACGTCGCGCAGTTGAAGGCACAGATTACGAATGCTTAAAAGATACGTTTGTAGGTCCAACACTTATCGCGTTCTCTAACGAACACCCGGGCGCAGCTGCTCGTTTGTTCAAAGAGTTTGCTAAAGCAAACGATAAGTTTGAAATTAAAGGTGCAGCCTTTGAAGGTAAAATCCAAGATGTTGAATTCTTGGCAACATTACCAACTTACGAAGAAGCGATTGCACGTTTAATGGGCACAATGAAAGAAGCTGCAGCAGGCAAACTTGCTCGCACCTTCGCGGCATTACGCGACAAATTACAAGAAGCAGCTTAATCATTAAGCGTTTCTTACTTCATCTAACTTTATTTATTTTAGGAATTGATTGTTATGTCATTAACTAACGAACAAATCATTGAAGCGATTGCTTCAAAAACTGTAACTGAAATCGTTGAATTAATCGCGAGCGATGGAAGAAAAATTCGGTGTTTCAGCAGCGGCAGTAGCAGCAGCTCCAGCAGCAGGCGGCGCAGCGGCAGCAGAAGAAAAACTGAATTCGACGTAATTCTTGCAGCAGCTGGTGCTAACAAAGTAGCAGTAATCAAAGCAGTACGTGGTGCAACTGGTTTAGGCTTAAAAAGAAGCTAAAGATTTAGTTGAATCTGCTCCAGCAGCATTAAAAAGAAGGTGTTTCTAAAGAAGAAGCTGAAGCACTTAAGAAAAAGAATTAGAAGAAGCTGGTGCACAAGTAGAAGTTAAATAATTTCTCTTTTAACCACTTTAAAATTCAGAAAACCGATGGGAAACCATCGGTTTTTTCCTATCTAAAAAGCCATAACTTCCTTAATTTAAAAACTTATCATCTTCTCCTTTCTACGATAAAATATCTCCCATTATTATTGATAAATAAAGAGAAAATCTATGACTACAAAAGCATTAAGTGCGGTAATTTTTAGCAGCTGGAAAAGGAACGCGCATGTATTCCGATTTACCTAAAGTTCTACATACAATAGCTGGTAAACCAATGGTAAAACATGTAATTGATACAGCTCATCAATTAGGCGCAGAAAATATTCATTTAATCTATGGCCACGGTGGGGACTTAATGCGTACCTCATCTTGCAAATGAACAAGTAAATTGGGTATTACAAACAGAACAACTTGGCACAGCACATGCAGTTCAACAAGCTGCACCTTTCTTTAAAGATAACGAAAATATTGTTGTAATCTTTACGGCGATGCACCATTAATAACTAAAGAAACATTAGAAAAATTAATTGAAGCGAAACCAGAAAATGGCATTGCATTGCTTACCGTAAATTTAGATAACCCAACAGGCTATGGACGAATTATTCGTGAAAATGGGAACGTTGTAGCAATTGTAGAACAAAAAGATGCAAATGCTAGATCAACTAAATATTAAAGAAGTAAAATACTGGCGTTATGGTATCTGATGGTGCAAGTTTCAAAAATGGCTAGCTCGTGTAGGCAATAATAATGCTCAAGGCGAATATTACTTAACGGATCTTATTGCTCTCGCAAACCAAGATAATTGCCAAGTTATTGCTGTACAAGCAACAGATGTCATGGAAGTTGAAGTGCAAATAATCGCTTACAATTAGCCGCACTTGAACGTTATTTCCAAAATAAAACAAGCCTCAAAATTATTACTTGAAGGCGTAATGATCTACGATCCAGCTCTGCTTTTGACCTACGTGGAACATTAGAGCATGGAAAAGATGTGGAAATCGACGTTAATGTTATTATCGAAGGTAGTGTTAAACTCGGTGATCGCGTAAAAATTGGCGCAGGTTGCGTATTGAAAAATGTTGTTATTGGCAATGATGTAGAAATAAAACCCTATTCTGTGCTAGAGGATTCTGTAGTGGGAGAAAAAGCCGCAATTGGTCCATTTTCTCGTTTACGCCCAGGTGCAGAACTCGCAGCTGAAACGCATGTCGGTAACTTTGTAGAAATTAAAAATCTACCGTTGGTAGAGGTTCTAAAGTAAATCACCTAACCTATGTTGGCGATTCAGAAATCGGCTCAAATTGTAATATTGGTGCGGGTGTCATCACCTGTAACTACGATGGCGCAAATAAATTTAAAACGATCATCGGTGATGATGTATTTGTGGGATCTGATACACAATTAGTCGCGCCAGTGAAAGTCGCAAATGGCGCAACTATTGGTGCTGGGACAACAATTACACGCGATGTAGGTGAAAATGAATTAGTGATTACACGAGTTCCTCAACGCTCATATTCAAGATTGGCAACGACCAACAAAGAAAAATAAAATAGCATAAAAAATCCTACGTTTTATCGTAGGATATAAACCGATTTTACAAATCGTAATTAAAAGCTATATAAAAAAATGACCGCACTTAATACCAATAATTTAAAAAGCCAATTTTGGATCTGAGTGTAGGCGATATAAAAATTCGAGCTACCACTGCAAGAATAATAGGATAAATCCAAAAATATTGAGAATAAATTAACTGCCAGGTTTCTAAGTTTAGGATTTTTTCAAATGTAGTGGAAAGCAACAGAGCCATCGGACATAACAATACAGGGCACAAAAATAGCTAATCCCCAGGAAAATAAACTAAAAAGCCACGAGGCAAAGATTGTCTTGTCATAATTTAAAAATTTTTACAAATAAATAGATAGTACAATATAACAAATAGCTGTGATTATTAGAAAGCAAACTAGAAATCTATAGACTTGAATAAAATGAAATGGCGCACCCGAAAAGGATTCGAACCTTTGACCGCTCGGTTCGTAGCCGAGTACTCTATCCAGCTGAGCTACGGGTGCGTAGATGATGCTTTAATTATTCATAACCACTTTATAAGATAGAGTCGCTTTAAAAATGGCGCGCCCGAGAGGATTCGAACCTCTGACCGCTCGGTTCGTAGCCGAGTACTCTATCCAGCTGAGCTACGGGTGCAGAATAAATAAAACAAACAATGGCGGTGAGAGAGGATTCGAACCCTCGATGGAGCTTTTTAACTCATACTCCCTTAGCAGGGGAGCGCCTTTCAGCCTGCTCTCGGCCATCTCACCACAATCGGTGTGAGCGGTATAATACGTTTTTAGAAAAATATGTCAAACCATTTTTGAAAAACACACCTGTTTGAATATTTTATCTACACATTAAATATATTATTGAATAAAAATCTACTCATTATTCAAAAATACTAAAATCTTAGATATTGTTTCCTGTCTCAATTCATCTTGCTCAAATAACACTCTCATGTATAGCGTTGAATACAACTTTACATTGAGCATTCGGAAAAAGTGCGGTTAATTTTTCAAGATTTTTGTTATCTACGATTTTTTCTTTTTCAGCTTGTAAAATTAGGATTGGAATTTCAATCTTAGGAATAACTTTCGACAAGCGTTTAATTGCATTCAAACACAAATGCACCCAACGGAACGTTGGTCCGCCAAAGATGAATTGCTGGATTCTCACGATTTACACGATTCATCCATTTCATTCTGGTTTTACAGAAACTTAGTTCATTGTATTCCAAGTGGGCTTGTTGATAAGGCCCTTTACCAAAAACATAACGCTCGCCTTGCCCTAACATATTCATCAGGGCAATAATCAGTTCATCTCTAATAGGGTGTTTTAAAGGAATGCCGTAAAAAGGTGAAGAAAGCACTGCTTTATTAATGCGATGATCACAATTTGCCAAAATAATACAGTTGTAATCAATGCGCCCATCGAATGAGCAAGCAAATGCTGCGTTGAATAGCTGAAAAGTGCGGTCACTTTTTCGATGATTTTCGCCATATCATCGACATAGAAACGAAATTCGTCTAAATGCCCTTTTTCAGAATCCTTCAACAAAATGGGTTGAATAGCCTTGACCTACGGTGATCAAACAGCAACACATCATAGCCTTGATGATAAAAATCATAAGCTGGCTCTGACCATTTCAACATATTTTCAGCACGGCCATTCACTAAAATCATCAATTTTTCTATCCGCACTTTTTATCGTGGACTAAATGACGATAAGCGATTTTGAACATTATTTTTGCCAGTGAAATATTGCGTTGGAAAATTGATTGAGGTAACAGTTCGGTAAAGGCAAATTGAGTAAAGTTGGATTCTCGATTCATAAGTTTTTAGATGGGATACATCAACGCATACAAAAGAAAAAAGTGCGTGAGATTTTTACTTCACGCACTCTGCCAATTATGCGACCAATTGTTTTAAGATACGGCGAACTGGCTCTGCCGCGCACTAATAATTGGTCACCTACAGTAAAGGCAGCCAAATATTCAGGCCCATAGCCAATTTACGTAAACGACCAACTGGCACGCTTAATGTACCCTGTTACTTTAGCTGGCGTTAATTCACGCAATGTGGTTTCTTTGTCGTTTGGAATCACTTTCACCCATTCATTATGTGATGCAATAATTTGTTCAATTTCTTCTAATGGCAAATCTTTTTCAGTTTGATGGTGAACGCTTGGCTATGGCAACGTAATGGGCACCGATACGTACACATAAACCATCCACAGGAATTGGATTGTCGCTTAAACCTAAAATTTTGTTGGTTTCTGCACAACCTTTCCATTCTTCTTTAGTTTGTCCTGTTTCAGGAAAAGTTTGTCAATCCAAGGAAGTTAAAGCTACCGCCTCAATGCTGCACCGAAAGTTATCGGTTGGGAAACTATCAGAACGCATTTCTGCAGTCACTTTACGTTCAATATCTAAAATAGACGAAGCAGGTCTTTTAATTCACTAGAAACCGCTTGTTCTAATAAACCCATTTGTGAAAGTAATTCACGCATATGCGCCAGCACCCTGAAGCCGCTTGATAAGTTGCGACAGAAATCCATTCCACCAAATCTTTTCTCAAATAAACCACCGATAGCCATCAACATTAAGCTCACGGTACAGTTACCACCTACGAAAGTTTTAATGCCTTTTTCAAACCTTCAGAAATCACGTGTTGGTTTGCCGGATCAAGCACGATAATTGCATCATCTTTCATGCGTAGTGCAGAAGCGGCATCAACCCAATAACCGTCCCCAACCTGTTGCTTTTTAATTTTGGATAGACTTCATTGGTGTAATCACCTCCTTGGCAAGTCACGATAATGTCTAATTTTTGAGTTCTTCAATATCGAATGCATTTTTAAGTTCGCCTGCATCCTTGCCACCAAATACAGGTGCTTTTTGACCTGCTTGTGAAGTTGTAAAAAAATACAGGATTAAGATTTGCAAAAATCATTTTCCTGCGACATACGATCCATTAATACGGAACCCACCATTCCGCGCCAGCCGATAAAAGCCTACATTTTTCATTATTGTTTCCTTTAGTTTGTTGTGTTTGAATAGAATTATTAATTACAAGATAGCGTTAGCAAAAATCAAGTATTTTTCATGGAAATTTACATTTTGCGAAAGAAATTAAATAAGAAATAAAAAGAGCGGTCTATTTAAAAGAAAATTTAATTTGACCGCTCTTTTTTCTAATTATCTACTTCAACACTCATCACGCCTTCTTCCGCTTTCAACAATGCATACGCATCTTTCAACATTGTGGAATCAATGGAAAAACAGCGAATTTGTAACCGCACTTCACCACTACTTTGATCTTTCACCTGTATATGTTCAATACGATACTGATTGTTTACTAACAATTGAGTGACTTTTCCAATACTTTCCGCACCATTGACAAGAATATTGAATTTTGTTCGACGACGTTGTGATTTACGATGAACCCAACGTTGAACCAACGGACTTAATCGAATAGACACCAAAATCATCACAGTGGCGATGACCGCATCGAAACACGAAAGCCCTGCCCCAGCGGCAATACCGATCCCGCAGAAGCCCAAATAATCGCCGCAGTGGTTAAACCTGAAATCGCATCATTTTTCTTATGCAAAATCACACCCGCACCTAAAAAACCGATGCCACTAATCACTTGAGCCGCAAGACGCATCGGATCCGTACGAATATTTTCTGAAACTTGCGCATAATGCTCTGCGGCTTGAATCGAAACAATGGTTAGCACACAAGTGGTGACGGCAATAATGGCACAAGTTTTCACGCCCACAGGTTTGCGCTTAAGCTCACGCTCTAAGCCAATAACACTACCAAGCACCATCGCCAAGAGCATTTTGCTAAAAATAATTAAGTGATAAGGATCGAAAAGTGCGGTTAAAAGTAAAGATGAATTTTCCATAATGATAAAAATAAGCCCGACATAATCATCTATTCTACATCACTTAGCTTAAAATCTTTACCCTTCCAAGCCTTTAATTTATCGCCTTTCTTGCGAAAAATTGAGTAAAATCTTGCGTTTGAAATTTTTATAGAGCGAAAAGAACGGTTATTTTTATGCAAAATTCAACCCCAAGCATTGGCTTTGTAAGCCTTGGTTGCCCATAAAACTTAGTAGATTCTGAACGAATCTTAACGGAGCTACGCACCGACGGTTACAACATTGTTCCAAGCTATGAAAATGTCGATTTAGTGATTGTGAACACTTGTGGCTTTATTGATAGTGCGGTGCAGGAATCACTCGAAGCGATTGGCGAAGCATTAGAAGAAAATGGACGAGTCATTGTGACTGGCTGTTTGGGGGCAAAAGAAGACCAAATTCGTGAAGTGCATCCTAAAGTTTTTGGAAGTCAGCGGCCCACATAGTTATGAAGCAGTGATGGCTCAAGTTCACAAATACGTGCCAAAACCGACACATAGCCCTTACACCAGCTTAGTACCAAAACAAGGCGTGAAACTGACACCAAAACATTATGCCTATTTGAAGATCTCTGAAGGCTGTGATCACCGTTGTACGTTCTGTATTATTCCATCTATGCGTGGTGATTTGGAAAGCCGTTCTATTACGCAAGTCTTGGACGAAGCCAAAACGTTTTAGCCGAAGCAGGCGTAAAAGAATTGCTTGTGGTATCCCAAGACACTTCCGCTTATTCCATGGACTTTAAAACGCCAAGAGGGCGGTGTAAAACGGCTTTTCTGGAATGGCATGCCAATTAAAAATGATTTAATGACGCTTTGTAAACAACTTGGCAAACTTGGCATTTGGGTTCGCTTACATTATGTGTATCCCTATCCGCATGTGGATGATTTAATTCCATTAATGGCTGATGGCACGCTCTTGCCGTATTTAGACATTCCATTACAACACGCGAGCCCAAAAATCTTAAAAGCAATGAAAAGACCGGGCAGTATTGACCGCACTTTAGAACGCATTAAACAATGGCGTGAAATTTGCCCAGATTTAACATTACGCTCCACCTTTATTGTTGGTTTTCCGGGTGAAACAGAAGAAGATTTCCAATTATTGCTCGATTTCTTAAAAAGAAGCCCAACTTGATCGCGTAGGCTGCTTTTCAAATTCAGCCCAGTTGAAGGAGCTCCGCAACAGAGATGGCTGACCAAGTACCAGAAGATGTGAAAGAAGAACGTTTCCATCGTTTCATGCAATTACAACAAGAAATTTCTGCAAACCGTTTAAAACAAAAAATCGGTAAAACTCTTGATGTATTAGTGGATGAAATTGACGAAGAAGGCATTATTGGCCGCTCCAAAGCAGATGCCCCTGAAGTTGATGGATTAGTTTATGTAGATAATTTAAGCGGAATCAATGTCAAAGTCGGCGACGTGATTAAAGTAACCATCACAAATTCTGATGAATATGATTTGTGGGGAAGTTGTTAAATAACAACAATCTCAACGAAATAAACAAAAAAATCCATCTTCGTATTGAAGATGGATTTTTATGACTAAGAGCGGTCAAATTTTTTTAAGTGTTTTTGAACCTATCTTTAAGCCTCATCTATTTAATATCCCCTTGGCGCATGCC
>BNJS01003724.1_pt1 | contig 86678 bp, 141 predicted proteins | sample 8540461 | NCBI WGS metagenome assembly BNJS01 (sample SAMD00202454, study PRJDB9452) | human saliva metagenome | isolation source: human saliva | place: Japan
GGTTTCCGCTCAAAGAAAATTATTTTTGATAAGGATAGTGACAAGGTTTCAAAAAGATTCAGGATTATGTTCTGCTCTTGTTAAAAACCTTCGCTGAAAACGGAAGTGAGTCGTAACCGACGATATTCATGAGGCGTATCGGATACCGAGTTCGTTTTTGCCAAATGCGAGTCGGCAAAAATGATATGCGTTCGTTTGATGAAAAAATACCGCTGAAATATGAGCTAATTGGGCAGGAAACCTGCGGACCGGGCGGCTTTGCGTATGGTATGCGCTCCATTCGGGATATGGTGGAAATGGTGAGATTGTCCGCAGCTATTCCAAAGATACTTGATTTTGAATTATACCAATCCGGCGGCGATTGTGGCGGTCGCTATGGATTATAAGTTTCCGAACGATAAGCTGAATTATCAATATGTGCGACCAGCCGTATTCGATGATGGTGTCCTTTGCCAAGATTTTTAGGAGTGCCGTCGCAGGATTTGCGGGCAAATATTTTGGGCTGAACCATTTTGGCTGGTTTACGGATTTATACGATAAAAACGGCAAGAATTATTTTGAGCAACTCTATCAAAGCATCAACGAGCATGGCTTTAGACCGTATAATGCCGAGCAGCGGACAAAGTCGTGGTTAGATACCTATAGAGAAAGAGTCAATAAGCGTCATCGAAGGTATCGGATCACTATATCTCCCAATACCTATTTGGAATATTATTTCTTGCAGGAAGAAAATCGTAGCGGAGTCGGATATTAATTATACCAGAGCCGATGAGAGCAAAGCAAACCCGAGAAAAAGAGGTGTGGATGACTACAGCACGCGGTAGGAAAGACGGATTTGGAGGGGTGGAGATTTTAACCAGTCCGGTCTTTGGAGCGATGATGATGGAGGTTGCCGAGTCGATTGCCTATGACCTAAAACAATGAGTTTATCCTAATGGCAAAAATGACGGTATTATCCCGAACTTTAATCCGGAGGCAATCGTAGAAGTATCCGGTAAGCTCGGAAAAAGACGGCGTAGTACCGGATCCTTATCCGCAATTCCGGCCTTTTACAAGGCTCTGATGGAAAGCCAATACGCCATGAACGCCTGACCACCGAGGCGTATTTTTGATAGGGTGCTACAGCAAAGCCTTGCAGCATTGACACTGAACCGAACGTCAATACCTTAGCCAAAGCCGAGGCAGGTACTGCCGGATTTGATGGAGTGCAACAAGGATTTTTGGAGATTGCATTATTTTACTAATCTCTCTTGACATTCCTCTGATAGTAGACTATGAAAAATCAAATAAAATATTGCCGATTATAGAGAACGAGTAAAAGGTCATGGATTTTTGCCAGAGAGAGGCGACGGTTGGTGTGGTCACGTTAAAAAGACAGACATTGAAAATCATCTCTTAGGTTCATTCTGAAAAAGCGGATTAGGAATTGACGGATTGATCTCGTTATAGAGAAACAGCGTTGTTGACGCAAAGAGAGCCAATGAAAATTGGAGTGGTACCACGATAATTTCGTCCTTGTGTGGAAACATACAAAGGATATTTTGCCGAAAAAGAACCTTTTTGGGGGCGGCAGGTAAGGAAAGCGGGGAAACGCTGATGCCGAGACTTCGGCGGCAAAGGAAACAGAAAAAGGATTAAGCCAAAATCAGAAAAAGGAGACAAAAAGAAAATGATGAAGAAAAAATTAACCGTCAAACAGTATTTGCTGGTCAGCACCTTTTATTATTCGGTATGTTTTTGGAGCCGGTAACTCAATCGTTCCGCCGATGACCAGCAAAATGGCGAGGCGACAATGTCTGGCTGACGATGGTATTCTTTGCGTAACAGCGGTAGATATTGCCGGTAATGGGCGTAATTGCCGTTGCCAAATCCGGCGGCTTAAAAATCTGGCGCTCGGGTAGATGCGCAAGTTTGGCGGCAGTATTTACGGCGACAGTTTTACCTATCCATCGGACCGGCACTCGGCATTCAAGAGCCGCGGCGTTCCACTTTGAAATGGCGATTGAGCCCTGTTACCGGCGGCACTGAACAATCTTTCCGGACCATCGGCAAGACTGCCGCTCCTTGTTTATACAATAATTTTCTTTGGTGTGGCGTACTGGCTGTCATGACACCCAGCAAATTGTGGAAAGAATGGGTAAGATTATTCACTCCGGCACTCTTGACGTTAATGGCGGTTTTCAGTGTTGTTTCGCTGGCAAAGGTATGCCGCAGCTGGGGCAGCCCCTATCTGAGGACTCACCGGTACACCCCAATTTGACCGGTTTTATTGACGGATATATGACGATGGATACGATTGCCGCTCTTAATTTTCGGACTGGTCGTTTCGATGGTTATTCAAGGGGCTGAATATTGGGGACGAGAAAATGGTCAGCACTACGATTAAGGCTGGAATGATGTCGGGCGTGCTGCTGGCGGTAATTTATTTCCTGCTGGCATACTTAGGCGCATCGAGCGCCAGTATGTTCGCCGATACCGAAAATGGAGCTCAGATTTTAGGACGGGTATCCATGCACTTATTAGGAACCGGCGGAACGCTGCTGCAAGGAGCCATCTTTGCCTTAGCGTGCCTGACCACCTGCGTTGGCCTTATTACACTTCTTCCGGTAAGTATTTTACTACGCTGACGACCAAACTTTCCTACAAGAGCTGGGTAACCATTTTGGACCGTATTAAGCTTTATCTTTGCCAACATTGGCTTAAATGCAATCTTAAACTACAACGTAACTCTGCTTTTTGTCCTTTATCCGGTGTCGATTGTATTGATTCTTTTGGCGCTGACCGACCGCTTTGTTGGGTCAATCCGCTGATTTATCGGGCGACGATTTATACTACGCTTATAATCAGTGCGGTGGAGTCCCTAGATAAGGTTTGGGCGTAAAAACTTCCGCTCCTGCAAAAGCGTGATTTCCCATTGCCGCTCTATGACCGGCGGCTGAGCTGAGTACTGCCGGCGGTGGTTGTTTTGACCTTTACCTTTGGCTTAAAATTAGTCGGCGTAGGGAATCCGGTGCGGGAACAGGAACGATTATAGGATGGTTTCCGAAACTGGGGAGTGAGGTGGAGTCATGACAGAAAGAGATGTGCTGCAAAATTACAGCAAATAGTGAAATCGAAAAGAAGATTATCCACTATATTTGTAGGAAAACGCAAAAACCATTCAAACACAAACTGCCAAAGAAATCGCCGAGCGGAACTTCGTGTCCAAGACAACGGTTATTAATGTGGCAAAAAGTGCGGTTTTCAAGGCTTTTCGGACTTTAAATATTATTGCTTTTATCACTCAGACGGAGGTTTCGCAAGCAGACGATTTTTGGCGGCGTCAAAAATTACAGGAAGAAGTGGAGCGAACATTTTTCCTGACCGATGAACGAACCTTTAGAGGCTCGCCGGGACCATTTTGCGGAGCCGCCTGATTTATATTTTCGGCGTTGGCCTATCCGGTCAAATTGCCGCTATGTTAGAAAATCTACTGCTTAAGCAGGGCGTCAAAACCCTGTTTGTGCGAGACAGCAATAATATTGCAACGATTGCCGACACCGGCAATGCCGAAGATGCGGTCATTTACTCCGCTCTCAGGGCAGACGATGGTTGAGTAACTGGCAAAAATCCAAAATAAAAGGAATGAAACTAATCAGCATTACGCCTTTACCGATAGCGAAAATTCCAGGCAATGGCGGATATCCGGTTTTATTCTTATGCCAGTATTTCCGACACCCAGACCAATGACACGCTTTCTCGCTTGGGAGATGCACTTGATTATTGCCTGCTGTCGGAAAAATTGAAAGAACTTCGGACGAAACAATAAACTTCATACCCAATGCCGGTTTATACTGAAAAATGGGATGAGTATAAAATCGAGCATTTTACTACATGGTTGGACTTGACCGCAAGAAAGGACAGGATTATAATACAAGAAAAAGGAGACCGCTATGGAAGAAGTAATTATCATACAGATTGAAGAGGAAGCGGCAGAAATCGACGCCAGTGAAAAATCCGGCAAAAGAAAATAGAGCAGGAAGAAAACTTTAAATCATCTGCAGCAGACCTAAAACGAAAAAGCGAGCCAAGGTTGATACTGCATGAATGGAAATGAAAAGAAGTCGACGAGAAATTAAGCGGCGCAAAGTAGCTTTTCAGCAACAGCTGGCGGCGATGGATAAAAATGGAAAAAGAAAAATCGAAAATATGGCTGGATGCCTTGTTTGCCGAAATCACAAAGGAGTAATGGCAGGCTTTGTATGAATACAATCATGTCGGAGCCAAGATTAAGGCGATGAAAGCAAAACTTCTGCAACGGGAGGACTGTGAGCGTTTGATTCCAAATGCCCAGTGTGCAAGAGCGGCACTACTTAGCTCGACCTGTTACCGAGATGCCCTGCAGAGTTTGCACGAGGACAATATTCATCGTGGACATTTGGAGGTTTTGCTGTATCGCTCTATGGCAGAAGATGCCGATAAAAATCTCACATTATGTTTCCGGCTATGAAAAAGAGTTGCTTGATCATATTTACATTGATCAGGAAATTGAGGACATCAAAAGAATGTTCCGCTTTTTGCGTTTGGGGCGTCGCTATCGAAATGGACACCGAAACGCTGTTTCCGAGATCGGCGCGCCAAGTGGATTTTGAAAAATGTCTGGCGGCAAAGAACGAAAATGAGCTCGCTGGAGGGACTGAAAGCAACGACGTATTATTTACCGCTCAAAAGCCCTGTTACAGGAAAAGGGCAGCTCCCGATTTTTGATGCGGAAATGACACTGGATTATTACGGAAGCTTAGAAAATTATCCGGCGGATTCAAAACTTTAAGATGCAGGCGGCAGAGGGGCTGAGCAATGGAAATGTTCGGCAGTCGCTTTGATTATCGCAATATTTTCCTATGTCTATCAGGGGCGGCATTATTATAATCTGCCTAAGGAAATGCTGTACCGCTATTTGGTGCCGCTTTATTACCGCATTTCGAAACAGGAAATTCAGGAGATGATTGAGGCGCCGACGCTGGAAGGGCGATTCGAATCAGCAATCAGTCGTTTTACGGTCAGGTGTTTAACTTGAACCAAAAAGGGCGGATTTTGGCATTTCAGCTGTTTTTATGAGAAGCAGTGGCTTCATTTGATGAATGCACATCCCTTTGGTTTAGCGTCCATTTTTGGGGGTATCTTTTACTGAAGGAAATTGAAATTAGAGATATTACGGTTATTATTGAGGATTCGGTATGCCGTTATCAGCAGCATGGATTTGACGAAAAGAAATCGCTTTTCCATTAAGCGGAAAGGAGGGAGAAAACAGTGGCCATTGAAAAATGCATTTTGTGAGCATTGTCGGATTGCTTTAACGAATTGGACGATTTTTGTGCTGTCGAGTATCGTGCCGTTTGATATTCAGCTGCTGATGCCTATGAAACGCTGGATTCTCTAAAAGGGATTCAAAAGTTTCTCGGAAGAAAAATCACTACGAAAAAGCTGATTGACTCGGGTTAAGGAATTGGCAAAAGATTAGTGGGACGGAGTTTAAGCATGATGAGCTCAAAAGCTGAAAAGATTGCCGGCTTAGAGGAGATGACCGCCCGCATTGGAGAATTAGAGGAGTCTGTTAAAAGCTTAACGAAAAGCAGCGGGCACTGCGAGCCGAAAAAGAGCAAAGAGCAAAATCTGATTGTGCAATTAACGCCATTAGATAGTTTCCGGTGGAAGTCAATAAACTGTTTCATTTTAAATATATTAAGTTTCGCTATGGCAAAATGCCGACAGCCAGCTATGGCAAACTTCGGGAATACAGCGATAATTTAGATGTCATCGTTTATCGGGTAAGCCAGGACGAGGAGTTTTCTTATGTGATGTACTTCTACTCCGGCGAGCGCAGCAGACTCAATATGGATAGTCTTTTTACTTCTTTCCTTTGAGCGGATTCGGATCCGATGACGTCAGCGGAAGTCGCATGATATGATGGAAAGTGTAAAGCTTCGGCTTGCCGAGATTGAAACGGAGCTGGCGGCACTGGAGGCGGAAAAGCCTGCAATATACGCAGTCCCTATTTGCCGGAGCTGGAGCAGTATTATCATTATTTGGTGCGGCTAAACGGCGTCTTTGATGTTCGGCAGTTATGCCGTTCATACCGAAAAAGCTTTTTATTTGGCAGGCTGGATTCCGGATCGCCAAATAAAACGGTTTCAAGCGAATGTCAAGATTACGCCGGAGCTGTCTTATGTAATGGAAGATGAAAAAGCTGTTCGCCCGAACCCGCCAACTAGACTTCATAACCCTAAGTTTTTTCAGCCTTTTTGAAACAGTGGTCAAAATGTATGGCGTGCCGGCGTATGAGGAAATGGATCCGACCGTATTTGTCGGTCTGACCTATCTGCTGCTTTTCGGATGATGTTCGGCGATGTCGGCAGGGCTTAGTGATTGCACTTGCCGGATATTTGCTTAGTCGCCGCAAAGGGCTTGAGGCAGCTAAGCTTTTAACGTATTTTGCATTATGTCGATGATTTTTGGCGTCTTTTATGGTTCGCTTTTGGTAACGAAGAACTATTGCGCCAGTATTTGCCGTTTATTCCGATGATTGATCCGATGGCGGTCAAAATGCGACTATTGGGGACCTCGGTCGTCTTCGGCGTTGGGCTTTTGCTGATGGCAATGCTGATCACTTATATAATCTATGGAAAAGAAAAGATATGTATTTCCGTTTGACCGAAACGGGATTGCTGGCTTAGTTCTTTATCTGGCGATTTTGTATTTGGTTTTGGCAACAGTCTTAAAAACAGGCAGTACCGATTTGAGCTGATTGACGGACTGATTGCGGCATCGATTGTGGTACTGTCTCCGAGCGACTGGCGCATCAGCTAAATCCAAAAAGACATTTGGTAGAAGAAGCCGCTCGCTACACCTTCCGGCATCGAGTCATTTTGAATTGGTAGAAATCCTACTGGCGGTTTTTCCAATACGATTTCCTGTGCGGTGGGAGCGTTTGCCCTCAACCATGTCGGTTTTTTCCTTGCCTTTCATCAGCTTTCGCATATGGTTGGCGGGGCAGGGATCGGTGGCAGTTTTGGTTTTTCGGCAATCTCTAATTATTGTATTAGGGGTTGATTGTCGGGATTCAGGGCTTGCAGCTGGAATATTATGAGTTGTTTAGCCGGTTTTACAAGGGCGATGGGAAGGAATTTTAAACCGTTTCGGATTCGGATTAATTGCCTGCAAAAATGTTACCAAGAACATAAAAAGAAAAATAAAGCCAAGGGGCAGAGCTTGGCACAGCTTTACAAGGATAAAGGAGAAAAATTATAGGGATTTGTTTAGCGGTATCAATGGTTTTTGATTGTAGTGACGATTATGGTTGACATTAAAGGCAATGAAAGATGAAATTGCCGGCAAAAAAAGTAAAAACATTTTTGGGCATCAATATGCTTAGCTTTTTTGGGTTATTGATTGGAACAACGATTCTTTTATTTAGCGGTTCCAATGTCTTAGCGGCAGAAACGACAGCTGCTGCAGCAACCGCAGTTGATGGGATGAAATATGTGGGCGCAGGACTATCGACCGGTCTTTCTTGTATTGGTACCGGTATTGCCGTTGCTTCCTCGGCGTCGGCAGCGATTGGTGCTATCAGTGAAGATTCTTCGCTTTTTAGGTAAGACAGTTATTTTCGTCGGTCTGGCAGAGGGTATTGCGATTTACGGCTTAATTATTTCCATTATGATTTTAAGCTAAGACGGTCGCCTTGCCAAAAGGCGAGGACAGAAAAGAAAGGGAACAAAAGGCGTTATGAAGATGTATTTAATAGCGGATAATGTCGATACGGAAGTCGGTATGCGCCTGGCGGGAGTAGAGGGCGTAGTTTTGCATGAGCGGGACGAGGTGCGAAAAGCGCTAAATCAAGCTTTGCAGCGTCAAGAAATCGGCGTGCTGCTGGTAAACCGAAAAGATTGCCGGTTTGATTCCGGAAGAAATCAGGGAGATTAAAAGGAACCAGTCAGGTACCTTGATTGTTACGATTCCCCGATCGGCATGGCGGCAGCGGTGCCAAGGATTCGATTACCCAATATATCAGAGAGGCAATTGGTTTGAAGATTTGAGGGAAAATAAATGTTAGAATTATCGGAAAAATTAAAAAGTTTTTCAGCACAGGTATTAGGCGAAGCAACCGAGTCTACACAAAAGCAATGGGAAAACATTTTGCAGGAGCAGGCAAAGGATTATGACCGGAAAGAAACCGAGTATTTGAGGCTGGGTATATAACAATTCAGACAGGTCTAAAAAAACTGGAAAAAAGAAAAAGAACAGCCGTTTATCCAAAGCCCTAATGGAAAATCATCAGCAGGTTCTGCAAAGAAGAATGGAAATCGTTGAGCGGATTTTTGCCGAATTAGAGCGGCGGCTACTTGATTTTTACGCAGACAGAAGAATACGAAAAAGCTCCTTAGAGGTAGGATTAAAAAACCTTGCAGGGGCTGGTGCGGGCGAAAAAGGATTATCCTGACAGATGCCGATACCAAACGCTGGAGCTGACTGATGAGTGAGTTTCCGGAAGTGGTTTGGGAAACAGAAAAACGCCAAACCAAAAGCGGCATGATTGGTGGGTCGCCAAAGGCTATCAGGTACAGGGCAATGTTTTTATGATAACTCATTTGCCGGTCAAATCCAGGAGCAGCAGGGAGCATTTCCTGCAGGGAATGGCAGCGGAACTGAAGATAACAGAGTAAAGGTGGTGGCAGTATGGAGCAAAAGCGGTAATTTCCGGCATCAACGGACCAGTGGTCAAAGGCAGCAGGAGCGGGAAGCATTTCAAATGCTGGAAATGGTGCATGTTGGAAACAACCGGCTGATTGGAGAAGTCATTGGTATTCATCAGGTTATTGTACCATTCAGGTTTATGAAGAAACTTCCGGCTTAAAGAAATTGGAGAGCCGGTTCTACTCGACCGACAGCCCCTTAGCCTGACGTTAGGGCCGGGGATTGTCGGACAGGTGTTTGACGGCATTGAGCGGCCATTAGAAATGCTAAGGCAAGAGTTTGGTGATTTTATTGGTCGGGGCAGTGAAACATTTAATTTGGATAAAGATAGGGAATGGCAGGTGCAAATCACAGCCAGCGTGGGACAGACGCTAAAAGGGCGGTGAAAGCTATGCCACAGTGCAGGAAACTCGAGTTAGTCTGAGCACAAAATTATGCTTCCCCAATAAGAGCGGCAAGGTTGTAGAAATCATCACGCAGCCGACCTATAAGGTATTAGATCCGGTCATTCGCCTGCAAAATGAGTTTGGTCAAATCGAAGATTTGACTTTGGTTCAGTATTGGCCGGTGCGCAAACCCAGACCGTTTCAGCTTAGAAAATCGCTGGAAAAGCCGTTAATTACCGGACAGAGAATTATTGATACTTTCTTTCCTATTGCCAAGGGCGGTACAGCGGCGATTCCCGGCGGTTTTGGTACCGGTAAGACGATGACGCGAGCATCAGCTGGCGAAGTGGTCGGATGCGATATCATCTGTATATATCGGATGTGAGAGCGGGGCAATGAAATTACCGAGGTACTGGAGGACTTTCCTAAGCTGATTGATCCCAAATCCGGAAAAATCACTGATGGAGCGGACGGTTTTGATTGCCAATACTTCTAATATGCCGGTGGCGCCAGAGAGGCGTCGATTTATACCGGTATTACGATTGCTGAGTATTATCGGGATATGGGTTATCATGTTGCGATTATGGCAGACTCCACTTCCCGCTGGGCAGAGGCACTTCGAGAAATTTCCGGACGGCTGGAAGAAATGCCGGCAGAAGAAGGTTTCCCGCCGTATTTGCCATCTCGTCTATCGCAGTTTTATGAAAAGAGCCGGTTATGTCGTCAGCTTAGGCGGCGAAGAGGGTTCAGTTAGCATTATCGGTGCGAGTCAGTCCGCAAGGTGGTGATTTTTAGTGAACCGGTAACGCAAAATACCAAGCGTTTTATCCGGCGCTTTTGGGCACTGGATCGGGCTCTGGCGTATGCCAGACACTATCAACGATTCAATGGCTGGAAAGCTACAGCGAATATGCTCCGGATTTGGAAGAATGGTTTGATCATAATGTCAATCCGGATTTTTACGCCGATCGGCGAGAAGCTCTGGCATTGTTACAGGAAGAAAGTAATTTAATGGAAATTGTTAAGCTGATTGGAGCCGATGTTTTGCCGGAAAACCAAAAAGTTAGTGTTAGAAATTACAAAAGCTCCTTCAGCTCGGCTTTTTGCAGCAAAATGCTTTTCACGACATTGATACTTTCGTGCCGCTGATTAAGCAGTTTAGAATGTTGCAAACGATTTTATATTTGTACCATAAAGCCAAACAGCTGGTGGCATTTAATGTGCCGGTATCTCGGTTGCGGCAGACGGGAATTCATGATCAGGTCGTGAAATGAGATACACGATTGACAACAATTCAACCGAACCTTTTGATAAGCTGAAAGAGCAAATCGACAGCTTTTATCAGGAAGTTGCTGACAACTATAAGGGCTTTGAAAGGATGGAAATAAAATGAGCGTTGAATATTTAGGCGTAAAAAGAAGTCAACGGCTCCCTAATGGTGGTTGAGGAATGAAAGACGCCTCGTTTGAGGAAATCGTCCGAATTACGCTGGAAAACGGCGAAACTCGTACCGGAAAAATCATTCAAATGGACGGTGATCGGGACAGTAATTCAGGTGTTTGAAAAGTACGCAGGGAATTTCCGGCGTCAACGTTCGAACCAGATTAAGCGGCGGCGTCCTAAAAGCTTCCTGTTTCAAAAGAGCTTTTAGGGGCGGACACTGGACGGCATCGGCAGACCGATTGACGGTTTGGGCGAGATTCAGGGCAACCAAAAGCATGGGATGTCAACGGTGCTCCGATTAACCCGATTGCCCGCCAGTACCCTCGTAACTTTGTTCAGACCGGTATTTCAACCATTGACGGTTTGACTACGCTGATTCAGGGGCAAAAACTGCCGGTCTTTTTCCGGCAACGGTTTTGCCGCATGACAGATTAGCGGTGCAAATTGCCAATCAAGCACAAATCGGCGACAAAAGGGCAGATTGCTTTTGGAAAAGAAGATGGTGTGCCGAATATGGCTCAGGGCGAGGACGATTTTGCGATTGTTTTTGCGGCTATGGGAGTAAAAATGACGTTGCCGATAAGCGCAGACTTTCAAGAAAGCGGTGTGCTACAAAAAGGTCGTGATGTTTTTTAAACGCTGCCAATGATCCGGTCATCGAGCGGGTGGTAACGCTCACGCTGTGCGTTAACGGCGACCGAATACTTGGCATTTGAATGCGATATGCATGTGCTGGTAATTTTTAACCGATATGACCTCGTATTGTGAAGCGGTGCGGAAATCTCTTCCTCTAAAGGGCGAAATCCTTCTCGGAAAGGCTTTCCCGGTTAGTTTGTATTCGGATTTGGCAATGCTATATGAAAGAGCCGGTATGATTCAAGGCAAAAAAGGTTCCATTACGCAATTCAAATTTTAACGATGCCCAATGATGATATTACGCATCCGATTCCGGACTTGACCGGATATATTACCGAGGGCAGATTGTGCTCGGGATCGTTCTCTTCACCAAAAGGGCATTTATCCGCCGATTTTTGGTGTCTGCCTTCTATCTCGTCTAATGAAAGACGGAATTGGCGAAGGATATACCAGAAAAGACCACAGCAGGGTAGCCAATCAGCTTTTTGCAGCGTATGCTCATGTGCAGGAGAGTTAAGGCACTGGCATCGGTTATTGGCGGAAGAGCTTTTCGCCGTTAGATAAACTCTATATGATTTTTGGACGGGAGTTTGAGGAGCGCTTTGAGCGCAAAAAGTTTGATGAGGATCGAGATGATTGATGCGACTTTGGATTTGGGCTGGGAGGCCCAGTAGCATTTGCCCAAAGAAGAGTTAACCAGAGTAGATGAGGACCTCGTTAACAGTTATTATCAGGAGCGGATTCAGGAAAAAATACGAATCGGCGGTTCATTAAAGCAGAGTAAAGAAATGGATAGTTCTTTATTTCAACAAAAGGGAAATTATATACTCGCCAAATCAAGATTGGCGCTATCTCGGCAGGGATATGAGCTTCTGGATAAAAAGCGGAATATTTTGGTGCGAGAGTGATGTCGATGCTGGATCAGGTTGAGGAGATTCAAAAGGATATGGACAGCATTTTTGGAGCGGCGTATTTGGCTCTGCAGAGGCAAATATCCGGCTTAGTATCAATCACCGTCAGTCAAATTGGTCAGGCGATTACGCCGGAGGAGAATGTTCAGATTGAAAGTAAATCCATTATGGGAGTGGAAATCCCGATTTTGAATCAACTGGATTCTGCTTTTAATTCCGCAGTACGGAATTAGTAAGACGGAATGTTCGCTGGACGAGGCATATTTGCAATTTTCAAAGTCAAGCAGTTGACGCTTCGGCTGGCAGAAATTGAAAATGCTATCTACCGACTGGCATTTGCCATCAAGCAGACGCAAAAACGGGCAAATGCCCTGAAAAATATTATGATTCGAAGTATGAAAAACTAACCAAAGATATCGCCACCGCTTTGGAAGAAAAAAAGAAAGAGAAGAGTTTAGCCGGTTAAAAATGAGTTAAGCTGACCAAACAAGGATAATGTGCGGAAAATGAAATTAGAGAGATGGTTTATCTTGGCGACGTCATGCCTAATTAACTTATGTATTGGTTCCTTGTATGCTTGGAGCGTGTTTGCCGGTCCGATGGCGGCACATATCAGTCAGGCACAGGGACTGGCAGGTGATCGGCGGCTGACGGCGGCAACGCTGGCGGTGGTTTTTACCGTAGCCAATGCCGTTGGACCGATTACAATGATTGGCGGGGATTTATCAATGATTCCTTAGGGCCACGTTAGAGTTTTTACTGGGCGGATTGCTGTTTGGCGGCGGGCTGATTTTTAAGCGGTTTTTGCCAACAGCTTAGGAATGCTGACGATGGCGTATGGGCTGGAGCTGCGGCAAGGGATGGGCTGCGTTTATACCTGTACCATCAATAATTCAGTCAAACTCTTTCCCGATAAGCGGGGGAGCTGATTGGCGGGATTGCAACGGCAACTTACGGGCTAAGCTCGGTGATTATTCCGCCGATTGCACAAAAATTGATTGTCAGTGGCGGTGTTTGTCGGCGTTTCGGATTTTGGGCATAACCTTTACTGTGATTATTTTTCTGTGTGCGTTTTTTTGATTGAAAAAGCACCAGAGGGCTGTACCGGCTGGTATGGCAGGGCAAAAAAAGCAGGCGGCAGCCGGAGCACCGGATCAAAACTGGCGGCAAATGCTTAGCCAAAGTTCTTTTTATGTGATGTTTTTGATGCTGATGTGCGGAGCATTTTCCGGTTTGATGATTATTTCTCAGGCATCGCCAATGGCGCAGAAAATGATTGGTATGGAGCCAGCACAGGCGAGCGGTTGCAGTTAGTTTGTTAGCACTTTTTAATGCTATGGGTAGAGTTTTGGCGGGTTATTTGTCGGATAAGCTGGGACGGATTCAGGTAATTCGAATTGTCTTTTTGATTTCGATTGTCAGGTTGTTTTTCCTGACAATCAGCGGGCAGGGGCAAACACTGTTGTTTATGAGCGGCGTGTCAATTGCCGGTATTTGCTTTGGCGCTTTTATGGGCGTTTTTCCAGGCTTTACGGCGGATCGCTTTGGAGCAAGGTATAATAGCGTTAATTACGGCATTATGTTTACCGGCTTTTGCCTTTAGCCGGAACGGTAGGACACTGGTTGCCGGCAGGATTGTACTGGCGACCGGCGGTTATCAAATGGCGTTTGTGGGTCGCCGGTGTGCTGGGAGCTGCTCGGCTTTGTGATGACCTTTGTCTATCGCCGAAGTGTAAAAAGCGTAAGCAGGAGAAAGGAAGGTTTCCGTCATCTTTGGTGCTTTTCTTGCCCGAGAAAAGTTTTTGGGGCATGGAAAGCGGCACTTCAAACGGAATCAGGCTTTCTCCGGCAAAAGGATTTTCTGAAAAATAATTGACTTTTTGGAGAAAACAGGATATACTACTAATACTGTTCGGAAGGACTTCGGACAATAACTCAGGAATTAGAGGGCTTGCCCTTTGATAAAAAGTTTCCACACAGCCGGGGAGGTAGCGGCGCCTGAACCTACAATCCGCTACTAGCAGGGGTGATATTGAACAGAGGCTTGACTTTGTGAAGCAGCCTTGGGAGCAGTGGTGTTGAGGAGTTTGGTCCTACGCAATGAAAAATCTGTGAACCGTGTCAGATCTTGACGGAAGCAGCACTAAGCAGAAACTTTCATGTGCCGTGGGGTAGCCAGTTGAGCCGTTAAGCCAGGAAGCGTTCGGAAAAGGCATTGTCGACAGGAGATGTGTGGATTTTTCATTGTAAGGAGGAAATCTATGGCATATACTGCGCTTTACCGCAAGCTTTAGACCGCAGACCTTTGCGGAAGTGATTGGTCAGGATGCGATTGTTCAGACATTAAGAAATCAAGTGCGTTCCAGCAGGCTAGCCTATGCTTGTTGTTACCGGCACCAGAGGCACCGGCAGAAACGTCCACCGCCAAAATATTTGCCCGAGCGGTAAATTGCCTAAAACCCCCAAGATGGGGGAGCCATGCAATCAGTGTGAAAATTGCCGGCGGGAGTTAGAGAGGCAGTAATTTGAATATTATGGAGATTGACGCCGCCAGTAATAACGGCGTCGATAATATTCGGGAGCTGAAAGAAGATGTGCGCTATCAGCCGGCGGGTGCTCGCTATAAAATCTATATCATCGACGAAGTACATATGCTGTCCTCCGGCGCCTTTAATGCACTACTCAAGACATTGGAAGAGCCGCCGGCGCATGCCATGTTCTTTTTAGCGACAACCGATCCGCACAGGATACCGGATACGATTTTATCTCGCTGCCAGCGCTATGACTTTCGGCGGATTACAAACAGGGATATCCAAATGGTGTTACAGACGTACTTAAATAAGGAAGGAATTGTCTTTGAAGAAAAAGCACTGCGCTTTATTGCCAAAGACAGCAGATGGAGCGCTGCGAGATGCCCATTCGATTTTTGGATCGTTGTCTGGCTTTTTATCAGGACGAGGGCTGACGCTGGATAAAAGTGCTGCGTTTACTGGGAGCGGTCGATCAGGGGCGTGTATGAAACAATAACAGCCCATTTGCTGAAAAAGGAAATAGCGGATCTCTTGACAGAAACGGATAATATGTTGATGCAGGGCAGAGATTTTGCAGCAGACTGGTGCTGGGAGAAATCAGCTATTTGCGAGATCTTTTGATTGTTAAGACGATGCCGGAGCCGGAAAAACTGCTGGATTTGGGGACGAAAGCCTGATTGGCACTGCGGGCGGCAGCAGAGCTTTGCACAGAAGACTTTTTAATGTATATCATCAAGGCGCTGTCACGGCTGGAAGCGGATATGCGTTATAAAAGCAATAAGCGGACCTTGCTGGAGCTGGAGTGGATTAAGCTGTGTCAGCCGGAGCTGGATCGGGAGTGAGTCTAATCTCCTGCGCCGGCTAACGGATGTGGAGCGGCGATTGGCAGAAGCGAGCCGCTACTGCCGGTTGCCCCTTGCGTGCGGCAGAGGGCAAAGGCAAGTGAGCCGGCAAAAACTTCCGCCGATGAAACGGCGGCCTTTCCCGCAAGATATCAAAAAGGTGATTGCGTCTTGGCAGGAGCTGCGCTTTGGCTCAAATCCGTTTGTGGATATCGCTTTGGAAAAGGCAACACCCTTTATGATGCTGCGGGCGGCGGAACGCTGTTGATTGTGATTGATAGCGGCGCCGGAGCAGGCTACATTGAAGGGAGCGAGTATAAGGGCGAATTGCCGAGATTTTAGCGGAAAACAAATTTACAGAAAAACTTTAATCTGCAAATTATTTCGGCTTCCGACTACGAAAATAAGCATAACCGAGGGAGTGCAGGACTTAAAAACAGCAGTAGCAGAGCTCCATGCCAAAATATTGATTTTGAGAATTGAAGTAAAGTAAAGCTATCGTGGGCAAAGAGAAAAGCATGCGTTTGAAACGGATAGCGATCAAACAAGGACAGTGAACGTTTGCGCAAGGGGCAGCAACCCTGCGACGGTACGAAGCGGCAAATATTTTGCATAAAAAGTAGCCAAAAATGATGTGGTATTTCTTGCTTTTATGAAATACCTACAGATTACTCTCAAAGAATGAAACAAAAATCCAGATGTTGGCAATATGGTTGACATTAAAGTTTTATGCACTATAATAAAAAGGAAAGGAAAGTTTATGAAAAATTGATTTCTGCTATTGCAAAAACTATCTACGTCAGGCGACGGAGGCGGAAAGGAAATATTTGCAATACTGGCTGGAACATCCGGAACAAAGCAGTCGCTTTAATGTCAGAGAGCTGGCGGCGGCAACCTACTTCCCCATCTTCTGTGATTCAGGTTGTGCCAAAAGCTGGATTTTCAAGGATATAAAGAACTGAAAGCGGAGCTGATTTATGAAACAGCGCTACGCAAAAAGGAAGAGAGAGCGAAAGGTTGAAGATTTAACCAAAGAGGACAGTCTGAAAGCATTATTGAGAAAAATCAGCCTGCGAAACATTACGTCCTTAAAGAGTACCGCCCAAAACCTAAAAGCCCAAAGATGTCAGAGATTGTGTTGATTTACTGGAAAAAGCCAGAGTGGTGCATTTGTTTGGACTGGGTACTTCGCTCTTAGCGGCGAAGGATTTGAGCTTAAAAGCTGATTCGGATTAACCGCTTGTGCATGATTCAGGATGAATGGCATGTTCAGCTCTTAATGGCAAAAATATTACGGCGCAGGACGTAGCGGTTTTATTCAGCTATTCCGGCATGACCAATGAGATGATTCAATGTGCCGGATTGATTAAGGAGTCAGGGGCAAAAGCTCATCAGCGTTTGCGGCTTTTGAAAAATCAACGATTGCCAAAATAGCGGATTATAAATTTGCCGGTGGTTACCAATGAGCATATTTTTCCGGAGCGGAGCGATGAGCTCAAGAATTGCCCAGTTAAAATGTGGTTGATATTTTATTTACCGCATTTTATTAACCATAATTTTAGAGGCGTCCCTGCAACAGGTCAGCAAGACGCATATTTTAAAGGAAAAATGAGAAAATATAATGTTCGGAAAGGAGCAAAAAGCATGATAGATTTATCACAAAATGACAACGGGCAGCAAAAATCCGAATACCAAAAACTTGGATCAGATGACGCCGTTAGAGGCTGGTTACTGTGATCAATCATGAAGATGAGCAGAGTGACTGGCGATTCGTCAGGTTTTACCGGAGATTGCCAAAAACAGTGGAAGTAACGACCGCTTGTTTAAAAATGGCGGCAGGCTGATTTATTTGGGGGGCAGGGACAAGCGGCAGGCTTGGCGTGTTAGATGCGGTGGAATGCCCGCCTACCTTTGGGACGGATCCCGGAGCTGGTTGTCCAGCTTTGATTGCCGGTGGTGAAAGGGCTTTTGTCAAAGCGGTGGAAGGTGCTGAGGATAGTCAAACCCTGGCAGAGGAGGACTTAAAGGCATTGCGGCTAGCAGCAAGGATATGGTGATTGGTCTGGCGGCAAGCGGCAGGACGCCGTATGTGATTTATGGTTTAAAATATGCCGGAAAAATCGAGCTGTTCTACGGCGGCGATTGTTTGCAATAGCGGCTCAGAATACTGGCAAAGGAAGCGAGACATCGTCATTGAGGCGGTGGTCGGACCGGAGATTTTGACCAGTTCTACTCAGTTAAAAGCCAGCGGCGCCATGAAGATGATTTTGAATACATGATTTCTACCGGTGCTATGGTGGGCATTGGCGAGGTTTATCAAAAATTATATGGTGGACTTAAAAAGAACCAATGAAAAAAATTAGTTACTCGCTCAGAGGAACATTGTGATGGCAACCACCGGTACGCGACAGAGCAAAGGCAAAAACAACGCTCGATGAGGCGGAGGGCAGTGTTAAGCTGGCAATTACAGCTATTTTATCAAAGTCTGATGTTCGTCAGGCGTGACTTATTTGGAACAGAGCGGTGGCTATGTTCGGCGGGCGCTGGAGCTGGCGGCGAGGAAAAGAACGTATAATTCGGCTTTTTTTGGCTGATGCGGCAAGCCTTTGGGCAATGTCGTAAAAAGATGGAAAAAGCGGAATGGTAAATAAAAGTAATTTCAAAGGAGGAGTAAGCATGAGCAACAAAGAATTAGCGGTAAAAATTGTTGAACTTACAGGGCAGGGTGCGGAAAAATATCAGTTCATTAACCAACTGCATGACCAGAATGAGAGTAACGGTTAAAGACAGCTCGAAGGTTTTGGTGGATCAGATTAAAGGCGTAGACGGTGTTTTGGGATTGTGGTTAGTGAGGGCAATTACTACCAAATCGTGTTAGGACCGGGAAAGCAAAAAGGTAACAGACGAGGCGGCAGAAAGCCTTTCATTTGCAAAAGAGATGCGGAAGTAACTGAAGTTACGGAAGACTAGCTGAACAATAAACAGGCGATTAAAAGCTAGCCAAAAGACAAAGCGGCTTTCAAAAAGGCGATTAATACGATTGCAATATCTTTATTCCGCTGATTCCGGCGATTATGCCGCCGGACTTTCTATCAGCTTTAGGCTCTTTGATTGGAACGCTCAATACCGAAAAATCAAAATGTAGGGAAGGTGTTCGCCTGTTCTTCACCTTGATTAGCGGTTCGTTCTTGGGGTATTTAGTTATTTATACCGGTATCAATACGGCAAAGCAATTTTGGTGCAACCGAGGGCTTGAGCGGTATGATTGGTGCGATTACCATTGGTGCGAATATTACCGAATTATCCAAAAATGATGGGACTTTTTAAATGCCGATGTGCCGTTAAAATCGACCTTGACGACCGGTAAGGGCGGTATCATTAGTGTTATTATTGGCGTATGGCTGTTATCCAAAAGTCGAAAAGGCTTTGCAGTAAGCGGATTCGGATGTACTGGATTTTCGATTGTTACTCCGGTTTTGACTTTTGCTGATTACCGTGTGATTTATGTCTTTACTCATTATGCCGGCGGCGGAGTTATTTTTCTGATGGTTTGATGTATGTGTTGAGCTTTATCATCAACTCGCCGAGATCCGGTAGTCAATGTTATCAGCGGATATGTTTTTGGCGACCGTCTTTTTACCGATGGTACTGCTTGGTTTACACCATGGCTTGATTCCAATTTATGCGGTACAGTTAGAGCAGCTGGGCGGCGTGTCGCTGTTTCGGTGCTGGCAATGGCAGGAGCCGGACAGGTTGGTGCCGCTATGCGATTTATTTGAAAGCCAAAAAGATTGGCAATACCAGATTGCAAAAGGTTGTTACCGGTGCTTTGCCGGCGAGGCTTTTGGGTGTAGGTGAGCCGCTGATTTACGGTGTTACCTTGCCGATGTTAAGCCGTTCTTTACTGCCGGCTTAGGGAGCAGGTTTTTGAGTGGTGCGTATGTTATGTTGACCGGTGTTATGGCAAATGCTTGGGGACCGTCCGGCTTAGTAGCAACGGCGGTTATGAAACCGGAAAAGCATGATTAACTACGTAATCGGCTTTAGTGATTGCTTATATTGGCGGCTTTGTGGTAAACCCATTTGGTGATTAAAGACGAAGACGTAAAAATGTTTAGTTTGACGCTAAGATAACAACCGGTCAGCAGACAGGTAGTTTGCGACCATAAAAGGCACTCCGCTTTTCTATGACGAGTGGGAACGAGTATTGTTTCCGCCGGGGAAAGCGGAGTAAAGATGAAAAGAAATCGGAAAGGAAACAACAGGATGAAGACAAGAAACCGAAATTATATCAATTTTAGTTGGGGCTGGTGTCGTTACTTTTATTGTTTTCTATGTCGACACTACTTCAGCAGACAGAAGGAAAAGCAGAGCCGGAAAAAAATATGCCCTGGATATCACATTGCCCCTTAGCTTAAAAAGAGGCGGATGATTCGATTTTGACCGACTCTTTTTTTATCCGTTCAAAAGGATACGCCGGTCAGAGTACCGTGATTTTAACAGTTCAAAAATGTGACGGATTTCCAGCTATATATTAATTATCAACCGGTCAATACGGCGGCGTATCGCCAAAATGGCACTTACCGGGTTGATATGTTTCCGGACGACCAATAATGTGCAGAATGTTTTGCAGGTAACCGGTGTGAAAGGAAATAACCCCAAGCTGCAAGTTCAGGTTCCTTATCCGTCAATTGATCAGACGAAACTTCATTCCGACGTACTGGATAGAAATATCGCTGACCTTGTTTGAAAACATTGTGCGGGCGGAAGTTCAGCGAAGCTCTACCGGAGGGCAGTTAGTTGTCTTAAAGGACGGACGCTTGGTAAAGAATCTGGCGTTTGGCTATGTCAGCAGCTATTATCCTGATGGCACACCGATTCCGCTGGAAAAAGAGTCAAGGTTACCAGATCAGACATTATTTGACTCAGCTAGCAACACGAAGATGTATTCGGTGAATTACGCACTGCAAAAGCTGGTTGCGGACAAAAATTGCGATTAACGATCCGGTCAGCAAGTATTTTTCCGGAGTTTAAAGATCAAGCCGATGCCAAAATCAAAGGCAAAGAGAAGCTGACAATTCGGGAACTGCTGGAGCATCAGGGCGGTTTTCCGGCGGATCCCCAGTATTTTAATGAAAAATTACGATAAGGACGACGGAATTGTCAACGGCAAGAACGACCTGTTTTCGCAAGAAAAAGCAAAACAGTGGAAATGATTTTAAAAACACCGTTGGTTTATGAACCGGGCAGTAAGACCGTATACTCTGATGTGGATTATATGCTGTTGGGATTGATTGTAGAAAAGGTCAGCGGTAAGGATTTGGATACCTATATGAAAGAGGAGTTTTATCGTCCGCTTGGCTTGAACCGGATTACGTTTAATCCCTTGCAATTCGGTTTTAGGGCGAATGAAATTGCCGCCAGCGAGTTAAACGGAAATTCTCGGGACGGTGTAGTAACCTTCAGCAACAACCGAGTGGGAACAATTCAGGGAACGGTTCACGATGAAAAAGCGTATTATTCTATGAATGGTGTTAGCGGGCATGCGGGACTCTTTTGCGAATGCTTTGCAGTTAGCTCAACTGGCACAGGTTATGCTGGAATGAGGGCGGCTATGGTCAATACCAATTTTGGGATAAAACAACACAAGACTTGTTTGTTAAGCCAAAAGACAAGCAATTCTACTGGTTTGGGCTGGCGGCGAGAAGGCGACGGCAGATATAGCTAGACGTTCTCACCGATGGCAGATGCCGCAACGGTTGGACATACCGGCTGGACAGGGAACGTTGACAGTAATTGATCCGAAGGAGCAAATGGTGATTGTCTTTGCTGACGAATAAGAAAAAAATAGTCCGGTGCTGAACAACAAGAAAAATCCGAACAATTTCTTCGGCGACCGCTTTTTAATCAATCGTTACGGAATGGCAACAAGCTTAGTTTACCGTTCGTTACATCCGGCGAACATGAAACAGACGAAGGAGCTGTTAAAAGGAATTGGTGGAAGGCAAACAAAAAGCTGATAAAAGAACGGCCGGAAATTTATAAAAAAATCGGGCAGATGAGGCTGATTTGAAAAGCTTTGGAAACGGTACAGGAAATATATAGAACCAAGTAAAACAGAAAAAAAGGCTACATCGCCTTCCGATATTTCCTTTGAGGTCATAAAAAGGCACTGTCAAAAATCTCTGACAGTGCCTTTTTGCTGTATTTTGTTCTATTGCTGTATTTCATTTTATCCGGTAAAGCAAGATCGATTTTTCTATCCTTTTTCAGCGCGGATTTACCGGTAGCCTGATTTTGTAAATTACCGGTCGCCGGAAAAAGCTATCTGTTTTCTACCTTTTCAATCCGGTATCCCTTTTCGGTTAATAGCTTTAGGAGGCTATCATCGGCAATCGTATCAACCCGAATAATCAATTCGCTTTCTTCCGGCGTAGCGGTCGGAAGGTTCAGGATATGGACGATGTTATAATTTCTTTCCTTTAGTAGTACCAATATCAGCCAAAGTACCAGGGGCGGTCTTTTGGCAATCAGCACTAATGCGAGAGCCTTTGCCCCTGAGCTGCCAAAATATCAAAAAGGAGGCAATGATGTCATTTCGGGTGATAATTCCTTTAATCATCTGATGATCATCAACCACCGGAATCATATTAACGTCTTTTTCGTTCATCAATAAGGCAACTTCTTCAATTGACATATTTTCTGTACAGGTAACAACATTTGTCTCCACTGATATCTGCCACTTTGGTTTTTATCTAAGATATAATTTAGTTCATAAATACTAAGCGATGTGGCTTTAGACGGAGAAACCTCGCTCAGCAAGGTTTCCGTTACCATGCCGACCAGCTTGCCGTTTTTCTACAACCGGGAGCTGGCGTACATTTTGCTCCTGCATCAGCTTAAAAAGCCAAAGAAATCGACGCTTCAGGAAAAAACGGAAATGATATTTTCGATTCATTTTCGCAGTAATATCATAAAATAACCTCCTCATTCGGATTACGCTTTAGAACAAGTATATTATACACTATTTTAGGTCAAATGCATAGTGGCGGAAGAAGTTTTTCAAAAAATACTTGCCAAAAAGTCGGGCATCTGTTATTATAGTGGCACGGGAGGTTAACTCAGCTGGTAGAGTGTCACCCTTGACATGGTGGAAGTCGCAGGTTCGAGTCCTGTACCGTCCCATGAAAAGAGCAAAGCTTTTTGGAAGCTTTGCTCTTTTTCATGCCATATTGCCGCAATAACGCTAAATGGTAGAAGTGTCCGGAAATACCGTTTTTGCCGGACGAAAAATTTTCGATAGTACCAAAATGCCTGCTCGGCAAAAGAAAAATTGGCGAAAGGCTATGCTGTGATAGAGCCAAAAAGCAAGCTTTTCGAAAGGATAGAGAAAATGTTCCGACAGGCAAAAGCCAAAAATCCTACCAGTTAGCGACAGGAAAATAAGAAAAACTATTTACTTGCCGGCAGAAATTCGATATAATAAAAAGATTATGTGAGGTGGAACGGTAAAGACTAAATGGGGTAAGGAAGGTGGCTTGTTGTGGCAGAAATGCAAGTAAGTTTGGATCATTATTTACCGCTGCGGGACGTTGTATTTAAGAACCTGCGGACGGCAATCCTGCGGGGAGATTTTTCAGCCGGGCGAGAGACTAATGGAAAAATCAGCTGGCGGAACGAATGGGCGTTAGCCGGACACCGATTCGAGAGGCGATTCGAAATGGAGCTGGAAGGGCTGGTAGTGATGGTTCTCGCAAGGGCGCAGAAGTAGCCAATATTACCGAAAAAGATATCAAAGACGTGCTGGAGGTTCGGGCAACCTTAGAGGGGCTGGCAATTCGACTGGCTTGCGAAAAATATGCAGCCCGAAGATGTGGAACGCTTGATTCAGGTCAATCAGAATCATTCAGGCAGTCGCCGATAAAGATAACGATAAGGTGCTGGAATGGGACGTGGCGTTTCATGATATTATTTTTGAAGCGTCCGGCAACGATAAGCTGATTCAGATTTTAAACAATTTAAGAGAACAAATCTATCGTTACCGAGATGGAATATATTTATCATATTGCCGACCATGGCAAATTAGCGGCAGAGCATTTGCAGCTTGTAGCCGCCCTAAAAAACAAAGAACCCGAACTGGCGGCGGTCTTAGCGGTCGCACATGTTCAGGTTCAGAAACATTCGGTTATTGAATATACGAAGCAAAACAAAGGGCAGAAAAAGAAAATATTAGGATTTTTGACAAATAATTCAGGATTCTTTTGTTTAGAGGGAGAGTCCATATCTTCGACTACGGCGGTTAAACGCTGCAGGGGAGTGGCTATCGGCTGTGCCCGATAAAGATCGGTCAGCAGAAAAATAATGCTGGCAAATATCGGATTTTTAGCCGGACCGTTTCTTCCAAAGCGAGAATTGCCTCCTCAGGATGCCCCTGCTCGTTCATCAAAAACAACATATTCATACAGAAAGTTCAAAAAGCCTCATAATTTTTCTTCTGCTTGAGCAATAACCGGCTGATTGGCGGTGCCGAAGTTTAGTCGCAGGTCGGTATTACTCATCTCGCTGAAAGACAGCATCGGCAGAGAAATACTGCGCGGATTTTTCTTTTCTAAGGCTTGATATTTTTCGGCGGCGGCCAGATTCTATGTCAGTTCGGGAAAGTTTAGCCGAGAAATATCAGGGGTGAAAAATACAGCTCGGCGGGGATTTCTTTTTGCGGACAACCAGAGATTGCTCTTCTTTTCCCCAAAACGCAGCTTTTTCCGACTCGTATGTTCTTTTGCCTTTTGCGGAGATTATGAGTCCAAATAAACAAAAAAAGGTGAGGAATAAAAATAGATGGTATTGTGAAATTACCCATGCCAAAAGAATCCATACAAAAATCCTTTCCAAAATGGTCGGGTTTTAACCCGCCGGTAATCCATTCCGCCGGATTAAAAAGAAATAAAGTATCGTAGCAAACGCAGTCACAAAAAGCGAAAAGCGTTTTTGCTTTACCTTATAGTATATATATCATATTCTGTCAAAGTGAAAAAGAAAAGGAGCTTCTCTTGTTTTACAGTCGAAAAGTACAAAAAGAATAGCGATTGGCATTGCGATTGTTATGGTTTTTAACGATTGTGCTGTCCATTTTTAGCACCGTATTTATAAAAAGCTGAGGTTTCATTATGAAAAATCATTCATACCGCCGATTGGCATTTGGGGAAAACTTTTGAGGAGATTTACCTGCACGAGGAGCAGGCGTTTTTCTGCGTCAGTTTTTTCCTTTTAGAGCAGGAAAAACCGGATTTGATTCTTTTGGCGGGGATATTTATGACTGCTCGTATCCGCCGGTAGAGGCGGTTCGACTTTGAATAGAATGCTTTGAAAAATTATTTTGGATTTAAAAATACCGATGATAGTGATTGCCGGAAATCACGATCACCCGGAAAGACTGGATTTTGGCAGTGGCTTAATGGAAAAATCCGGTCTTTATTTGCAGGGCAAAAATTAGAACGGGACATCACCCCGATTTCTTTTTCATGATGCGTATGGCGAATGGGAAGTGTATGCGGTGCCTTATGCCGATCCGGCGGCAGTGCGGGCGTTATATGAAGATGATACGATTCGCGGCGCCCAGGAGGCAATGAGCCGGATTTTTGCGACCAATCAACGAGCGGATTCGGGCAGAAAAAGAAATGGCAAGGCGGCAGGGACAGCCATCCAAGCGCTATATTGCGGTGCGCATGCTTTTTAGCAGTTTTCAGGCACAGGGAGCCGGAAGAGTCCGACTCCGAGCGGCCGCTGTCGATTGGCGGGACAGATGTTATTTCGGCGGAGCTTTTGGATGAGTTTGACTATGTGGCTTTGGGGCATTTGCATAAGCCGCAGCAAATCGGGAGAGAGGCGTTCGCTATGCCGGTTCGTTATTAAAATATTCCTTTCTCCGAGGCAGAATCACAAAAATCGCTGGTGGTTTTTGGACTGGCAAAAGGAGCTGAGCATTCGGCTGGAAAAGCTTGCCGGTGCAGCGAGATTTGCGGATTGTGCGGGGAACACTGGCAGAAATCTTTAGAGCGGGGCAGGAAGAGCAAAGCGACGACTACATTATGGCGGTGTTGACGGACGAAGAAACCTTGCTTGATCCGATTAGCGATTTGAAAGCAGTTTATCCAAATGCTTTGGGACTGGAATATCAAAAAGCAGGGCATAATAGGGGAGAGCACCCGGCAAAGCGGCGATGCTATTTCTCGCAAAGATATTTGGCTCTTATTTGCCGAGTTTTATCAAGAAGTAACGGGTGAGCAGCCGAATCCGGAGGCTTTGCGGCGCTGGCGAGAAAACGGAGGGAAAAACGGCAATGAAACCGATTAGATTGACGATGGCGGCGTTTGGTCCTTTTGCCGGCAAAAGAAGTATTGATTTTCAGCAAATGCAAAAAGAGCCGGTGTTTTTGATTTGCGGACCGACCGGAGCCGGTAAGACTATGATTTTTGATGCAATTGCCTATGCTCTTTTTGGAGAGGCGTCGGTCAAGAAAAGAAAAGCCGGAGGAGCTGCGCGCGATTTTGCCGCAGACGATGTGCAGACAGAAGTAGAGCTTGTTTTTGCGGTCAGGGGCAAACCTACCGGATTTGCCGGCAACCACGGCAGCTACGACGCAAAAATCCGGCGAAGGCGTAACGGAAGTTGCTGCCAAGGCGGAGCTGTCTCTATACGGATGCCGCCGGAGAGAAGTGGGCTTTTACCAAGACGGCGGAAATCAGTGAAAAATCAGGGAGATTTTGGGACTGGGAGCAGATCAGTTTAAGCAGATTATGATGCTCGCCACAGGGGAGTTTCGCAAGCTCCTGACAGCGGACAGCAAAGAAAGAGAAACGATTTTTACGGGATATTTTTGATGCCGCCCGATATTTGTAGCTGCAGCTGAGCTTAAAAGCAGGGAAAGCGACCGACTGGAAAAAGAAATCAAAGAAATCAAGGAACGGCGGCAGCAGTGGATTTTTGCAATTACAGGCAGAGCCGGAGGATGCCGCCGGATTAGCGGGCATTTTGGCAAAAGAAGAAATTGACCGGCAGGAGCTATTTACCGCTGTTCGGCGACAGAATGAAAACGATATTTCTCGGGCAGATATCCAAAAAGAAAAAGCGGAACAACTTGCCGGAGAGGTGCAGAAAAAAGAAATGCTTTTTACCGGCAACAGGAAAACGAAAAATTATCCCAGCTCAAGCAGGCACAGGCAGACCTAATGCGATTAAAGGCACAGGCAGAAGAAATCCGGCAAAAAGGAAGCCGAGGCGGAAAAGGATTCGGAGAGCATTAACGCTCACACCCTATGCCGAGCAGTGTCAGGATTTGGCACGGCAGGTGAAGGAGCTGCAAGCAGAAGAAAGACAGCGGCAGGCGGAGTATCAGGCAGCGGAAGTCCAAAAATGAATGGACGCAAAAGCTATCAGCATTTTCATTCTGAGGAATATAAAAAGCGACTTTAGCGGCAGCAGAAAAAGGAGCGCAAGGCATAAGCCGAGAGATTCCGCTGCTGCACTCGTTAATGGAATTAAGAGAGGATTACAACCGGCATAAGCAGGAAAGCGAAGCCAAAGAAAAGGAGCTGGCGGAGGTTACGGAGCAGAAAGAGAAATGGCAGAGCCGCCTAAAAGAGTCGCGCCGGATTTTTGGAAGAAACCGAGCAGAGCGAAACGGCAAAAGCAGACACTGGAGCAAAAATAGCTCGTTTTTGAAATTAAAGGAGCTGGCGCAAAAAGAAGAAAGCTGTCGCCGGCGACAAAAAGAATGCGAAGAAATAGGAGCAAGAGTTAGCACTAGCGCTTTGCTGCAAAGCACAAGAAGAATATCAGCCGAGCAGGAAAAAGCCGCGTCATAATCATGTGCTGGCACTGCGGCAGGAGCTAAAGGACGGCGATATTTGTCCGGTTTGCTTCGGTATTTACCGGACGCAGAGCGAAGACCTTGGGCAGCGGAAGCACCGGACTTAAAAAGCGCAGAGCAGGAGAGAGAAGGTTCGGCAGCAGCAGGAGAAGCTGGGGAAAAGAGCAGACCGAATTAGCCAAGAGCCGGCTTTTTACGGAACAAATCATAGCCGAAGCGGGCAGACAAGCTTTGCCGAGGTAGAGCACTTTCTTCGCCAAATGCAGGAGCTGCAAGCAGAAATGCAGCAACAGGTGGCAGAATATGACCGCCAGATTCAGCTGCGCCAATCCGCGAAAAAAGAGCTGGAAGAGTAACGCTAAAAGAAGAAGATGCTTGCGTAGGGAAAAAGAAATTACGGTGCAGTATCAGCAAAAACAGGCAGAATTAAACGAGGCAGACCCGGACAGGGCAGAGCTTTTAAAGACTCTATTTCCGAGCAATATAGGGACAAAGCGACACCGGCACTGTGCAGGATTTGAAGCGGCGACGGGAAAAATTAGAGAGCGAGCGAACCGAGGCAGAAACAAGGCGGGAACAGGCAGAGAATGACTACCGTCAAGGTCAGGTTGCTTTATGCTAAGGCACTGGACGGCGCAAGCAGAGGCAGAGCAGCACAGCCGGCAAAGACATGAGACAATGGCAAAAGCACAAGCAGAGTTTTGTGCGAAACTGGCAGAGCAGAGCTTTTGTGAGCGAAAAGGAGTGCAACAGGCGGCGGCAAAAAGCGGCGAGCGAAGAAGTGCTGAGAGAAGAGGTCAAAGGCGCATAACGAGGAATGGCTGAAAACAACGGAAACGGAAAAAGCTGCGTCAGGAAGTAACGGTGGAAACGCTGCACCCGATTACGCAAATGCAAGACGAAATCCGGCGACTGGAAGAAGAACGGGCGACCGCCGAGGAGCAGCGATTTTACTGCGTCGCCGAGCAGTAGAACATGAGCGGGTACTAAAAAGAGCTGATGCAAATGGAGCGCAGAAAGAGGCGACGAAAAAGGAGTATGCCGACATTTCCTCCTTTTTCCAAGGCGACCAATGGGGAGCAGTAAAAAGCCAACGTTTGAGCGTTATGTACTGGCGGTTTTCTTAGAAGATGTCCTTCGTATGGCAAATGTCCGATTGGCAAAAATGACCGGTCGCTATACGTTAAAAGCGCAAAGAAGAAGTAACGCATCGGGGACGGCAAAGCGGACTGGAAATAGAGGGTTTTGATGCCCTTTACCGGCAAAACCAGAAATGTGAATACCTTATCCGGCGGCGAGGGTTTTAAGGCGGCACTGGCAATGGCGCTGGGCTTATCGGAAGTTATTTCGGCGTATGCCGGCAGGGATTGAGCTGGATATGCTGTTGATTGACGAGGGCTTTGGTACGCTGGATCCGGAGTCGTTAGATGCCGCCATTGACTGCATTTTTGGAATTGCAAGCCGGCGGTAAGCTGATTGGCATTATTTCGCATGTTTCCGAACTGAAGGAGCGAATTCCGGCGAAATGTGAGGTTCGGCGAGACGCCGCAGGGAAGTTATACCAACTACGGATTGGGGCGGCAGGGCGAGGAGCTTTAGAAAAGGGAAAAATGGAACCGAAAAAGAAAATGGCGGTATTTGACTTAGACGGCACGTTATTAAACAACGAGCGGCGATTTCCTCAATAATGCACGGCATTGGCAGAGCTAAAGGATCATGGCTATGAAGTGGTGCTGGCATCGGGAAGACCGGAAATCTTAATGCGGGTATACTATTTGGGGGCTACCGTTTATTCTGTTATGTCATTTCGCCAATGGCGGAATGATTCGAGATGTTCGGGCAAACCGCATCGTTTTTTCATAGACCGATTCATGCTGGAGCAATTAAAAAGATTATCGAAATTTGCGACCGGACGGGAGCGGAGTGTGATCTTTATTCGTATGAGGGAATGAGCCGAGCTGCACCGATGAGATTGATTTGAAGCTGACCGATGAAATCGTATTTAATTTCAAAAACCATATTTTTGAAAGACCGACATCTTAGCGAGTTTCTGTGAAAAGATGTTTGTTACACAAAAAGATGCTCTAAGCTAAAAAGACTTGCGGCAGGAAATTGCGGCGAGCAGTGCCGGAGGTAGAGATTACCCAGTCGTCCTTTCAGGCACTGGATGTATGGATCAGGGGTGTTAATAAAGGAACAGCAGTCAAATGGCTGGCGGAAGAACTCGGCACTGACCGCATGGCGGTGGCGGCGTTTGGCGATCATAAACGATTTGGAAATGCCGCGTTTGATGCCGGTACTTCCATCGTCTGCAGTAATGCCGTAGAGGAGGTTCGACAGGCGGCGGTTTGTGTCGCTGGAGTCCAATCAGCAAAGCGGAATTGCGACGAGATTCGCCGTTATTTGCTGGGGTAGGGCTTTGGCTTGCCGGAGGGCTTGCCTGCGTCCGAGTGACCGGTTTGGCAAACAGCCGAAAGAGTGTGGGGAAAGTACTTTGCGATAGATTCCATATAGCCAAGGAGACAGATAGTCGCATGGGCGCTGTGAGGCGATATTTCGGTAAACAGACGGGAATGCGGGAGTTCCGTTTGCTAAAGTATGTTGCGAAAGATGGCACATCGTACTAAAAAGTAAATGAATGGTTACATCAGAAAAACTTTTGACCGTAACGGCAGAATATGGTATACTAAAAAGTTAGCAAAGCAGTAATTTTTAGACGGATAAAGAGGAGCTTTGCCGGTGCCGAAAGGAGCAAGCGGCGGAGCAAATCAGGCGACACAGGGGTGTTCCGGTAAGAAAAAAATCAGGCAATAAGAAACGTTTTTAGACCGTTTTAAAAGGAGGAACCGGAAATGAAAAATCAAAGGAATTGGCGCAAGTGACGGTTATTCGATTGCCAAGGCATATAAGTTTCGCCCAGGCAGAACCGACCGTAACCCAAAAAGCTGGCAAACGAAATGCAGAAGATGAGGTTATGAAGCTAAAAGCGGCAATGGAAACCAGCCGGCAACAATTAGCGAAATTATGGAAAAACCAGATTAAATCTTAGATGAAGAGCATGTCGCTATTTTTGATGCACATATTCAGATTCTGACGGATCCGGAGCTGATCGGTGCCTCTTTGACAAGATTCGGCAGGAAAATGTCAATGGTGATTTTGCTTTGCGGAAGTAGCTAACTACCTTTTATTACGATGTTTGAGGCAATGGAAGATGAATATCTGAGAGAAAGAGCGCGATATGAAAGATGTTACCAAACGGGTGCTCTGCAATTTTCAGGAATTTCATTCAAGATCCGACGCAGATCCAAGAAGAAGTTATTAGTAGCCAAAGATCTGACGCCGAGCGATACGGCGCTTTTGGATAAAACGCTTTGTAAAAGGCTTTGTTACCGATATTGGCGGAAGGACGTTTACAGTGCAATCATGGCAAGAACGCTGGAGATTCCGGCAGTAGTCGGTACGCAAAGCGGCTATGGGCAAATCAGCGATGGCGAGCTTTTTGGTTTTGGACGGCGCAGCGGCGAGGTTTTGACGGAGGTGTCGGCGCAAACACGGGCAGAATATGAGCAGAAACGCCAAGAATGGCTGGAGCAAAAGGAAAATGCTAAAATAGCCTATAGGATAAGCAGGACGTTAACCGCAGACGGTCGCCATGTTGGAACTGGCGCTGAATATCGGTTCGCCGGAGGATGCACAAGGGGCACAAAATAACGGTGCCGAGGCGGTGGGCTTATATCGGACGGAGCTTTTAGTATGGGCACATACCCATTTTCCGGACCGAAGAAGAACAGCTGGCGGCGTATCGCAGCCGCGCTGGAAAATGGGCGATAAGGGCGTGGTTGTGAGAACGCTTGATATCGGCGGCGATAAAGAATTGAGCTATTATGATTTGCCGAAGGAAATGAACCCGTTTTGGGCAATCGGGCGGTGCGTTTGTGCTTAAAATGAGCCGGATATTTTCAAAACCCAGTTACGGGCACTTTTAAGAGCATCGGTTTACGGCAATCTGAAAATTATGTTTCCGATGATTGCGACATTAGACGAGTTTCAGGGCAGCCAAGAAATCTTGTTACAGGTCAAAGAGGAACTAGCAAGCGAGGGGCATGCGGTTGGTAAGTTTGAACTGGGAATTATGGTTGAGATTCCGGCGGCGGCGGTACTGGCACACGCCTTTGCCAGAGGTTGATTTCTTTTCGATTGGCACGAATGATTTAATTCAGTACAGCTTTGCGGCAGACCGAATGAATCAGAAGGTATCGTATTGTATCAGCCCCTACAACCCGTCGCTCCCTGCATTTAATTAAAAATGTCATTGATTCGGCACACGCCGAGGGCAAGTGGTAGGTATGTGCGGAGAAATGGCTGGTGAGCCGATGGCAGCACCGCCGCTGTTGGGACTGGGCCTAGATGAGTTCAGTATGAGTGCATCTTCGATTTTAAAGATTCGCCGGTTGCTGGCAGGCGTTACCACGAGCCAGTGTAAAGGAATTAGCGGAGGCGGCTTTGCTTTGCTCGACACAAAAAGAAGTTACCAATCTGGTAACGGATTTTTATGAAGAGAAATTAAAGGCTTAACAAAGTTCGGCGCAGCACGAAATATTGCTAAAGCCGACTTGCCTGAAGAGGCCGCTTTTCTCGTAGTAGCTTTTAGGGCGATATATTAGAATGGCAAGTAGCGTGTTATTACGCTATCACGTTATCAATTCAGATGATAAAAAGGAGAATCAAATGGTATCACAAAAAGTTGTAGTAAAAAAATAAAAACAGGCTTGCACGCTCGTCCGGCGGCATTATTTTCGTTAGCCAATACCTGCGCTTGCGAGGTTTTTGTAGTGAAAAGGACGGCAAAAAGATTAATGCCAAATCTATTTTGGGCGTGTTGTCCTGGCAATTGTAACCGACAGTGAGATTACGATTATCACCGAGGGCGAAAACGAAGTCGAGAGCTTTAGGAAAAATTAGTAGAGTTTATCAATAACTTAGAAGACTAATCTGTGACAAGTCTGGCAGAAAAACCGGTCAAGAGTGTATGCTTTTGACCGGTTTATTTGTACCTGTTCTTGTGCCGCCAGTGGTTTTGACTTTATGAGAAAAATCGGCGTTTTTGGAAAAAGAAAAATCGGGCATGACTTAGCGTTTTTAGAAAGGAAAGTTTTAGAAAGAACGATGATAAAAGAATTAGCACAGCTTTTTGGGATATTTTTTAAGATTGGCGCCTCTACCTTTGGGGGCGGCTATGCTATGCTACCGATTTTGCGCTGGAATTGGTAGAAAAAGCAATGGATTACGGCGGAAGATTTGCGTTAATTATTATGCGGTCGGTCAGGTTACGCCGGGGATTATTGCGGTTAATACGGCGACGTTTGTCGGCTATCGCCGAAAGGGCGTGCCGGGGCGATTACTGCCACGCTGGGGCTGATTTTACCGGGAGTGATGATTAGTTATTTTGCTGGCTCGCTTAATCAGCGGCTTTTTCTGATTTGCGCAGGCAGGTGCGTCATGCGATGGCGGGGCATTAAAGTAGCGGTCAGCGTTTTGATTTTAGAGGCATTACTAAAGCTGAGAAAAAGTGCTTTGACGGATTGGCAGGAGTAGTAATTTTTCTTAGCGGTGTTTGCGTGCAAACCTATTTTTACCCCAAGTATCGCCGGGCATTTTGGTCTTATTGGCTGGCGGAGCGGCGCTTGTTTCTTCGCCGGAAGGAGCGGCTCAATGATTTACTGGCAGCTATTTTACGAGTTTCTAAAACCGGCTTATTTGCGGTTGGCGGAGGATTGGCGACATTACCATTTTTATATGATATTTCTCTTCGGACAGGTTGGTTTTCCGGGATGACTTGACCAATATGATTGCTGCATCCGAGTCAACGCCCGGACCGCTTGGCATCATATATGGGCCGCGTATACCGGCTTTTTTGGCAGGGGGATTTTGGGATCGGCGCTGGCGGTAACGGGTTTGGTTTTTCCGTCGGTTGTAATTATTATTTTTGTTGCCCGTATTTTTGGGAAAGTCGAGGATAGTGTGGACACTAGGGCGATTTTTCGGGGCTTAAAACCGGCGTCCTTTTGGCCCTGATTATGATGGCGTGGTTGAATGTTTTTGAACCTGACGTATCACCGCGCTTGCTATATGTTATCCGGAGCAGGCGGCGGTTAGTCCATTTTTTCTGGCAGGGACTGATTTTTGGCGGCGGGCTTGTTTTTGACTTTTTGCGAAAACCAAGGCACACCCGATTTTGATTATTGTGATAGCGGCAGTAGCGAGATTCTTTTCAGTTTTTAAATTTGTCAAGACGATATCGGTAGAAAGCTTCCGCATCTGGCGGATGGCATCAGACGCTAAAAGTATACGGATAGGCAGAGAGTGCAATCCCCGCACGACAGGGGGAACGCTGCAGGGGACTGCCAAAATAGTAGAGGCGTGGATTTTTCGAGGAAGGAACATAACTGGTGGGGAAGCGATGAAAGAAGTAGTCGCCGATATTTAAGCTAATTGCCGTTTTGCTGCAGGCGGTAGTGGCACTGGGCTATGAACAGGCAGACATTACAGTGCATCATTACCGGCGAGATTTATGTGCTGGAAGCGGGATGTGCGAAATGGTGCGCAGGTAAGCGGAGCACTGGCACAAGGCTCTATCTTCGGTTTTGAGATACCGGGAAGCTAGCTCGGAGCGGCAAAGCGAAGGCGGCGGTCAACGGAATGTGATGATTTGGGAAGTCCTGCCGGACTTTGTGTGTGCAGCCGCTGGATTCGATTCAGCGATATCGGAACCCCCTCTGGTGATTGATCAAACCCATCGGTGCAGGAGATTGCGGTAAGAGCATTTTGGCAGTCAGGCGAGAACCGATTTATTCCTATAATATCGGAGCCTATCATGGCATAGGCAATGCTTTTTACAGCGGATTATGGCGAAAGCAATCGAGTCTTTCGCCCGCAGGTAACTTATCGCTTAAAAAGAGGGAAAGGTAACAGAACGGCTTTTGACAAAGGAACCGGTAGCGGTGGGCGAAGATATTTTGCTCACGTATTTATTGCCGGAAGATATGGCACCGGAGTTAACCGGCTGGCGCAGTTGCCGGCATATATACCGGTATTGGAACCGGGAGAGGAAATCGCCATCATAATTCAGGTAACAGATGGGGCGGGCGAGGAAATCAAGCCCCAAAACGGTTTATCAAACCGGCGGCTGGCTGGTGAAAGACGGAAAGATTGCCGCCAAGTCTCAAGAAGATTTTATTGGTTATGACGATTCTCTCCAGCCCCGAACAGCAGTCGGTATCAATCAAAAAGGGCAATCTTCTTTTTGGTGGCAGACGGCAGGCAAAAAGGCGTGGCGGAGGGCTTAACCGGCGAGTGGTTAGCGGAAGTGCTGACGAGCTATCAGGTAACAGATGCCGCTTATTTAGACGGCGGGGCATCGTCGATGATGTGGCTAGAAAATGCTCTTATCAGTCACCCCGCCTCATCCGGATTTTGGTAAACGGCAAAGCGGCTTTGCGCATGCGATTTTGCTAAACCGCCGAATAAAAAGAATAAACAGTTTTATGAGCCCCCAAAGAAACAAAAAAGAAACAAAAGCAAGTGAAATAAGCGAAAAACAAAAAGAAACAAAAGAAACGAAAGCAAACAAAAGAAACGAAAGCAAGTAAAAGAAACGAAAGCAAGCAAAAGAAACGAAAGCAAGCAAAATAAGGACGAAAGAAAGAAAAACAAAGCAAGCAAAATAAGCGAAAAACAAAAGAAACGAAAAACAGCAAGCAAAAAGAAACGAAAAGAAACACAGCAAGCGAAAAGAAGTAAAAAGAAGTAAACCAAGCAGTGGTTGGCGGATTGGCTCACTGCCGAGAGGGTGAGGAAACGATTTCTATCTTTTACACAAAAGAATAAAATCATAGAAATATAGCATTAAAATTATAAATATAGCATAAAATTAAAACGGAAAAATACTTGACAAAGAAAAAGTAGGTGATAGTATAGGAAAATATGACAGTGGGGCTTTTTGCTCTTTTTGCGTTGCCAACAGGATTTTACAGGGTCTGTGGAAGCAAAAGGAGCGGCGGCAGATGGAAAAGGACTGGTTCTGTGCCGGAAAGCTGGGAGGGCTCCGCTTTTATCAATGTTAATAAGCCAATGCCAAGGAGTGAAGCGACAAGATGGGAAAAAGAAGAATTGCCGATGCATATTGGTGATGGATTGCGAATGACATATTCAAGGCAAAAGAAGTCTTAGATATGCCCAATCTGATCGAAGTGCAGAAAAGAATCCTCACAAATGGTTCTTGAATGAAGGACTAAAAGAAGCGTTTCAAGACATTTCTCCGGTGGAAGACTATACGAACAGCTTATCATTGAATTTTCTGGATTTTTAGTTTTAGTGATGATCCCAGAGTATACGGTCGAGGAGTGTAAAAGCAGGGACGCAACCTACGCCGCCTCCGTTAAAGGTCAGAGCCAGACTCTATAATAAGGAAAAAGACGAAATCAACGAGCATCGAATGATATGGGTGAGCTGCCGCTGATGACGGAAACGGGTACCTTTTGTAATCAATGGTGCAGAGAGTTGTGGTATCCCAGTTGGTTCGCCTCGCCGGGCATTTATTATGCCATTAAGCATGATAAAATCGGAAAAGAGCTTTATTCCTGTACCGTTATTCCCAATCGTGGTGCGTGGCTGGAGTACGAAAACGGATTCCAATGACGTTTTTATGCGGGTTGACCGTACCAGAAAAGTGCCGATTACCGTTTTGATTCGGCGCTGGGTATTGGTAAGGATTCGGAAATCATTGATTTATTTGGGAAGAACCCAAAATCTTGGCAAGTTTAGAAAAAGATAATTCCCGTTCCTATGAAGAGGGATTGATTGAAATTTATAAGAGAATTAGACCGGGAGAGCCGCCGACGGTAGAAAGTGGGAATCTCTATTAAACGCTGTCTTTTTGATGCCAGACGCTACGACCTGGCTCGGGTTGGCAGGTATGTTTAACAAAAATTAGCCTCGAAAAACCGGATTGTCGGTTTTTGTGCTGGCAGAAGATGTCGTAGATACTCAAACCGGTGAGATTGTAGCCGAGGCGGGACGGAAGTTACGACAGAGCTGGCAAGAGAATTACAGGATTTGGCAGTTCATGCGGTTTATGTGACGGCAGAAAACCGGAAAGTTAAGGTATTAAGCAATTTATTTGTGAATATCAATAAATATGTAGATATTGATGCCAAAAGAAGCAGGCATTTATGAACGAGTATATTATCCGGCATTGATGGATTTAATGGACGAATACTCAGGGCGAGGAACTGATTGCCCAGATTAAAAAGAATGTTGCTCATTTGATTCCTAAGCATATTACAAAAGGAAGAGATATTTTTGCGTCCATCAATTATAATATGCACTTAGAATATCATATTGGTAACAAAGACGATATCGACCACTTGGGAAATCGCTGAATTCGGGCGGTAGGTGAGCTTTTGCAGAACCAGTTTTCGGATTGGTCTTTCCCGTATGGAAAGAGTGATCGAGAGGCGTATGACAGCAGGATACAGAAACGGTTTTCGGCGCAGTCCTTGATTAATATCCGGCCGGTTTCGGCGGCGGATTAAAGAGTTTTTGGCAGTTCAGCACTGTCACAGTTTATGGATCAAACCAATCCTCTGGGAGAACTGACACATAAAAGACGTTTGTCGGCACTCAGCTCCCCGGCGGTTTGTCCAGAGATCGGGCAGGCTTTGAAGTGCGGGACGTTCACTATTCGCATTATGGCAGAATGTGTCCGATTGAAACGCCGGAAGGTCCGAATATCGGTTTGATTAACTCTTTGGCGACATATGCAAGGATTAACGAGTACGGCTTTATCGAGTCGCCCTATCGTTTGATTGATAAGACCGGAAATAAGCCGATTGTTACCGATAAGGTAGAATATTTTACGGCAGATGAAGAAGACAAAATACCGGATTGCCCAGGCAAACGAGCCGCTCACGGAAAAGGGCGAGTTTATTAACAAATATGTAACCGGTCGGTTCGCCGAGCAGATTATTGAAATGGATACGAGCAAGGTGGATTTGATGGACGTTTCGCCGAAACAGGTCTTTTCGGTGGCGACCTCGATGATTCCTTTCCTGGAAAATGACGATGCGAACCGGGCGCTGATGGGTTCTAACATGCGGCGTCAGGCAGTTCCGTTATTATCGACGGAATCGCCGATTGTCGGTACGGGAATCGAGCATAAAGCGGCGGTTGACTCCGGTATTGTGGTGCTTGCCAAGGAAGATGGCGTGATTGATAAGGTTTCAGCAACGGAAATCATTATCAAGACTGCCGGCGGAAATAGAATTTCGCATCGCTTACAGAAGTTCGTTCGCTCTAACCAAGGCACTTGCATGAATCAAAAGACCGATTGTGAGAAAAGGACAAGAAGTTGTTAAGGGCGATGTCATTGCGGACGGATCTTTCCACGCAGGGCAGCGAAATTGCACTTGGTAAAACCCGTTGATTGGCTTTTATGTCATGGGAAGGTATAACTACGAAGATGCTATTTTTGCTGAATGAGAACTTAGTTCGAGATGATGTTTATACCTCGATTCATATTGAAGAACATGAATCCGAAGCCAGAGATACGAAACTCGACCGGAAGAAATTACCAGAGATATTCCGGTGTGGGAGAAGAAGCTCTGAAGGATTTGGATGAAAGAGGAATTATCCGGATTGGTGCCGAGGTGCGTTCCGGTGATATTTTAGTCGGCAAGGTAACTCCCAAAGGAGAAACCGAACTGACGGCAGAAGAACGCTTGCTTAGAGCGATTTTTCGGCGAAAAAGGCTCAGGGAAGTTAGGATATTTCGCTCAAGGTTCCGCATGGACAAGAGGGAACCATTATTGATGTGCATATTTTCACCAGAGAAAATGGCGATGACTTCATCTCCGGGTGTTAATCAGGCAGTTCGGGTTTATATTGCCCAGAAAAGAAAGATTTCGGTCGGCGACAAAATGGCAGGTCGGCATGGAAATAAAGGGTGTTGTATCCAGAGTCTTGCCGCAGGAGGATATGCCGTTTTTACCGAACGGACGGCCGTTAGATATTGTCTTAAACCCGATGGGTGTGCCTTCTCGTATGAATATCGGTCAGATTTTTGGAAGTGCATTTGGGCTTAGCGGCAAAAAGCGCTGGGCTTTAAGATTGCAACACCGGTATTTGACGGTGCCAATGAAGAAGATATCATGGATACGCTGGATATGGCAAATGATTATGTCAATCTGGAGTTTAAGGATTTTTGAAAAGAAGTGGAAGAGTACGTTAGATAAGGAAGTGTTTGAGTATCTGTCTACCAATAGAGCGCATCGTGAGGAATGGAAGGTGTCAAGATTCCCCGTTCCGGTAAGATTCCGCTGAGAGATGGTAGAACCGGTGAATACTTTGATGCCGAAGTTACGGTTGGTTACATGCATTATTTGAAGCTTCACCACTTGGTTGATGATAAGATTCATGCTCGGTCAACCGGTCCCTATTCCTTGGTAACGCAAAACAGCCTGCTTGGCGGTAAAGCCCAGTTCGGCGGACAGAGGTTCGGTGAAATGGAGGTTTGGGCGCTGGAGGCTTATGGTGTCGCTTACACCTTGCAGGAAATCTTGACGATGAAGTCGGATGATGTGGTTGGTCGGGTAAAGACCCATGAGGCGATTATTAGGGTGAAAATATCCCTGAGCCGGGCATTCCGGAATCGTTTGAGTATTGCTCAAGGAATTGCAATCGCTGGCACTGGATGTAAATGTCTTAACCGGTGATACGATTGTTGAGCCTCAAAGAAGACGATTATGACGACGGGGTTGATTTTGAGCTGGGCGATTATCGGATTGACTCATTAGATGACGACAATGACAGCTTTGATTATAGCGAAATTGACGAGATTGATGCCAATGAAGCTTTAGATGATGATTATGATGATATTAATTTGGAAGACAGCTTTATTATCGGCGAGGAAGAAGATTTTGATAATTAAGCCGGCGGAAGGAGTCAGATAATATGCCGAAAGAACAACAAACGGTTAATTTTGATGCGATTAAAATTGGACTGGCGTCTCCGGAACGGATTCTTGAGTGGTCAAGAGGCGAGGTAACAAAGCCGGAAACCATCAATTATCGAACTTTAAAGCCGGAAAGTCGACGGTTTGTTCTGCGAACGGATTTTCGGGCCGAGTAAGGACTGGGAATGTCATTGTGGTAAGTACAAAAAAACCGGCATAAAGGCGTGGTTTTAGTGATAAATGTGGCGTAGAAGTAACCAAAGCCAAAGTGCGTCGGGGAACGTATGGGGCATATCAAATTGGCGGCACCGGTATCTCATATTTGGTATTTTAAAGGGGATTCCCAGCCGAATGGGTTTGATTTTGGATATTTCTCCGAAGAAGTTAGAGAAAGTACTATATTTTTGCATCTTATATCGTCCTTGATCCGGGCGAAACGGAGTCTGCGCTATAAGCAGGTGCTGTCGGATCGGGATTATCACGAGGCGTTGGAGCGTTATGGCGATAAGTTCCGAGTGGGCCTTGGTGCAGAGGCAATTCAGGAGATTTTTAACGGCGATTGACCTGGAAAAAGAAAGCAAAGAATTAAAAGCAGGCTTTGCGGGATACCAAGGGACAAAAGAAAGCCAGAATTATTAAGCGTTTAGAAGTGGTCGAGGCGTTCCGAAGTTCGGAAAATCGTCCGGAATGGATGATTTTTGACGCATATTCCGGTTATTCCCGCCGGATTTACGGCCAATGGTGCAGTTAGATGGCGGTCGGTTTGCAACCTCCGACTTAAAATGATTTGTACCGGAGAGTAATTAACCGGAACAATCGTTTGAGCCGTCTTATGGAAATTAAAGCACCGGAAATTATTATTCGCAATGAAAAAAAGAATGTTGCAGGAGGCGGTTGACGCCCTGATTGATAACGGCAGACGGGGACGACCGGTAACCGGTCCGGGCAATCGTCCGTTAAAATCGCTGTCGGATATGTTAAAAGGAAAGCAGGGACAGTTCCAGCAAAACCTTTTGGGTAAGCGGGTTGACTACTCGGGCCGGTCGGTTATCGTAGTAGGACCGGAGCTGGTAATTTATCAATGCGGTTTGCCCAAGAAAATGGCGATTGAATTATTTAAGCCCTTTATTATGAAACGTTTGGTTGAGGACGAAATGGCGCATAATATTAAGTCGGCGAAAAATGGTTGATCGCTTAGATCCCTATGTTTTTGATGTATTAGAAGAGGTTATCAGTGAGCATCCGGTTATGTTAAACCGGGCACCGACGCCGCACCGTCTTGGTATTCAGGCATTTGAGCCGGTATTGGTTGAGGGTAAAGGCACCGGTTTGCATCCTCTGGTTTGTACCGCTTTTAATGCGGACTTTGACGGTGACCAAATGGCAGTGCATCTGCCGCTGTCGGAAGAAGCACAGGCAGAGTGCCGGTTCTTATTGCTGTCGCCGAATAACCTGTTAAAACCGTCAGACGGCGGACCGGTCTGCGTACCGTCGCAGGACGTAGTTTTGGGTATTTACTACCTGACGCCGCAAAAAGACGGCGAGCCGGGTGAGGGCAATGCCTATACCGATGAAAACGAAGCGCTATTGGCGTATGATAATGGCATTTTTATCTCCATTCCAAGATTAAAGTCAGAAGAACGAAGGTTGTAGACGGTAAAAACTTTCTGCTATTGTCGAAACGACACCCGGACGGATTGTTTTTAATGAGATTATTCCGCAGGATTTGGGCTTTGTCGATAGAGAAGCACCGGGTTCGGAATTGGCATATGAGATTGATTATCTGGTCGGCAAGAAACAGCTGAAAGTGATTTTGTATCGTTGCATCGACATTCATGGTTCGACGAAGACTTCGGAAGTGCTGGATAATATTAAGCATTTGGGCTTTTAAATATTCAACCAAAGGGTGCGATTACCGTTGCGCTGGATATGCGAAGTGCCGGAAAACAAAGGCGAAATCTTAAAACAGGCGGAAGATACGATTGAAACCGTATCCAAGCAGTTCCGGCGTGGTATGATGACCGAAGATGAACGTTACTTAAAGACGATTCAGACATGGAAAGAGGCAGATGATCAGCTAACAGACGCCTTGCTGAAAAACTTAGGAAAATATAATAACATCTTTATGATGGCAGACTCCGGTGCCCGTGGTTCTGAACAATCAGATTAAGCAGTTAGTTGGTATGCGTGGTTTGATGGCGGATACACAGGGACGGACGATTGAGTCGCCGATTAAGTCAAACTTCCGGGAAGGCTTAGACGTTTTGGAATACTTTTATTTCTGCTCACGGAGCCAGAAAAAGGTTTAGCGGATATCGCCTGCGTACGGCTGACTCGGGTTACTTAACCAGACGTTTGGCAGACGTTTCGCAAGACCCTGATTATTCGGGAACTGGATTGTTGCGAAGGTGGCGAAGAAGTTGTCGGCTTAAATGTCAAGGCTTTTATGGACAGCAAGGAAGTCATCGAGTCCTTAGAAGAAAGAATCACCGGTCGTTGGTCGGTTGATGAGATTAAGCATCCGGAAACGGGTAAAGTGATTGTTGAGGCGGATACGATGATTAATCCCTCGCCAGGCTCGTAAGATTATCGCCGCCGGCATTACCGAGGTCAAGATTCGGACGGCTTTGACCTGCCGCTCCAAGATTGGTGTCTGTGCGAAGTGTTACGGTGCCGACATGGCAACCGGTCGTCCGGTACAGGTCGGTGAAGCGGTTGAGTATTATTGCGGCGCAATCTATCGGTGAGCCGGGCACGCAGCTGACGATGCGGAACTTCCATAGTGGTGGTATTGCTACGGCAGAAGATATTACCCAAGGTTTACCTCGTGTTGAAGAATTGTTTTGAGGCTCGTAAGCCCAAAGGTCTGGGCGATTTTATCCGAATTCTCCGGACGGGTTACGGTTAGCGATAGCAAGAAAAAGCGGGAAGTCATTGTTACGAATGATGAAAACCAGGCAGCAGAAGGCTTACCTCATTCCTTACGGCTCACGCATTAAGGTAGAAGATGGCCAAATGATTGAGGCAGGAGATGAGCTGACCGAGGGTAGCGTTAACCCGCACGATATCTTAAAGATTAAGAATAGTGCAGCGGTAGAAGACTATATGCTGCAGGAGGTACAAAGAGTGTACCGCCAGCAGGGTGTAGAAATCAATGATAAGCACATCGAGGTCATTGTTCGGCAAATGCTGAAAAAGGTTAAGATTGAGGATAATGGAGATACCGATTTGTTGCCGGGTGTTCTGGCGGATCGTTTGGAATGGAAACCGTCAATCAGCAAAATGCGGGAGCAGGGCTTAGAAGAAGCCAGCGGTACACAGGTGCTGCTGGGAATTACTAAGGCATCGCTGGCGACGAAGTCGTTCTTGTCGGCGGCGTCCTTCCAAGAAACAACCAAAGTCTTAACCGAGGCGGCAATTTTCGGTAAGGTCGATCCGTTGATTGGCTTAAAGGAAAATGTCATCTTAGGTAAGCTGATTCCGGCAGGAACCGGTATGGGCATTTACCGCAATGTTGAAATTGATAGTACAGATGAAAACGCAGGCACCGGCGGAAGAAGAAGTAACGGAATAAGGCGGTAAAGAAAGTAAGATTCTACCTGCCGTATCCGGCACTGAAAGATACCGTTTGCTAAAGCAAAATAGAAATAAAAGCGTTTTTCCCGAAAGACATGGGGAAAGCGCTTTATTTTTGGTTCTTTGTCACAGGGGCATTCTGTTATTGAAAAAATAGACTCTTTACCAAATGGTGTTGGTAGAAAAATGGATTCTATTCCCAATATCCTCAATAATATAACAGAAAATAAAATCAGGTTCAAGGAAAAGCCCTGATAATATCCTTGTTTTTAGTATGGACGGAGAGCTTAGGGCAGAGCGTTTAAGCAATAGAAAGAATGCCTTTTTGTTAAAAGAGTGAAAAAGGCTGAATTTCTGAGAAAAAGGGTAGAAATGGAACATAACATACGAAAAAGCATTCGTAAAAACCCTTGCCGGTCATGGCAGGCTATATTGTTTTGGGAATTGGCTTTGGTATGATTTTTGCGGGGCAAGGGTTATAGCGTACTCTGGGCGGGGGCAATGAGCCTTTTTAATTTATGGCGGGACAATGCAGTATGTTGCAACGGAGCTGATGGCAGGCAATGCCTCGCTTTTTGACGGCAGACCCTGACAGCGGTAGCGGTCAATGCTCGGTATTTATTTTACGGGATTTCATGATTGATAAATATAAAGGGCGTAAGCGCAAGTTTTTTTCTTAATTTTTTTAGTTTGACGGATGAAACCTATTCTCTTCTTTTGCCAAGCGGGAGATGCCGAGCCGGATCAATATTATTTTTGGGTGTCATTTCTAAACTATGCTTATTGGTTTGTTGGAGCGATACTGGGGGCTGTACTGGGCGAGATCTGCCGATTGACACCAAGGGCATTGATTTTGTGCTGACGGCACTCTTTTGATCATTTTTACCGAACAATGGCTGATGGTCAAAAAAATCATCTGGCAGCCGATGGTCGGAGTCAGGGGCATCGCTTTTTATGCCTGTTGACGTTAGGCAGTCAAAGGTTTTTAATTCCGGCGATGCTGCTCATCGTTGTGTCTGCTGATTGGCTTGCGCAAAAGGAGGGAATTACCAATGAATAAGCTGCATTCGGCTCTTGTGATTATCGTGATAGCGCTGGTTACGCTGGCACTGCGTGGTCTGCCGTTTCTAATCTTTCAGGGCGAGCGGAAAACACCGCCAATCATAACGTATTTAAGTAAAGTCTTACCCTATGCGGTTATGCGGTATGTTAGTCGTTTTTGTATTAAGGATACCGTTATCACGTCCTTTCCCTATGCGGCGCCGGAACTCATTTCCGGGGCACTGGTGGTATTTTTCTTATCTCTGGAAAAAGGAATACGCTGCTCAGTATTGTCGGCGGTACGGTTTGTTATATGATTTTTGGTGCAGACAGTATTTGCCCAATAGAGAAACTGAAACATCCATAAAAATCCGAACATTATTTATTAAAAAAACTAAAAACATTCGAAAAATGGATTGACGCCGTTACGACTTAATGGTATGATGAGGATAGCTAAAGGCAAGCAGATATTTCTGCTTGCTATCCTATTTTAGTTCCGGCAAGGAGGACGAGAAAGCTGTGGTTAAGTCGATTTTTGGTGCAAAAAGCAGGAAGTCTTTGCAGAAGAAAAAACATTCGATTTCAGAAGAACTGAAAGGAATGTTTTCTTTTGCTACCAGTAAAATTAAAAAGCGGTGGATTTGTGGAACTGCTACGATGTGGAAGGGATTTATCCGAGTCCGCATGGGAAGAAGTGCGAAAAAAGTCTTATCGGAAGTCAATACCGACCGTTTGGGCGGAGAAGAGCTACTGGCGCTGCCGGCAACTCATTATTTTGCATACGAATATCTGCCCGGTCAATTTGATCAGCGGGCAGATTCGGCAATGCAGTGCGTACTGGCGGTAACGGGCAAAAAAATGCAGATTCGCTCGCCAAAAAAATCATTGGCTTAACCGGTGATTTTTTTCCGCTCAGGAACTTCAGCAAATGAAAGCGTATTTGATTAACGAGGTCGATTCGCATGAAGTGCCGCTGACAAAGCCGGAAAACCTGCAAATTGATTTGGGGCGCCCTGAGGACATTCCCCTTTATCAGGGCTTTTCATTTTTTTCACCGGAGCAGGTCAAGGACTTTTATGCGCATACTGGCTTTATGCGATGACGCTGGAAGATTTGCTGTTTTGCCAGCAATATTTTTCAAAAAGAGGGGCGGGATCCGAGTGTTACGGAATTAAAGGTGATTGATACCTACTGGTCAGACCACTGTCGTCATACTACTTTTGCTACGGTACTGACAGAAATCGGCTGGGAAGAAGATGCTTATTTGCCGGCAAAACAGGCGGCGTACCGTCTTTATCAGGAAAAACAAAGCCAAATATGCACCCGATAAGCCGCAAACCCTTATGGATATGGCAACGCTTAGCATGAAAGAAATGAAAGCGAAGGGCTTATTGCCGGATTTGGACGAGTCCAAAGAGATTAACGCTATGCTCGATTCGGATTCCGGTTACTTGTCAAATGGCAGATGGGCAGGAAAAACCGAAGATTATTTCCTTCAATTTAAGAACGAAAACGCATAATCACCCGACCGAGATTGAGCCTTTTGGCGGGGCGGCAACTTGCTTAGGCGGAGCCATTCGGGATCCGCTGTCGGGGCGGGCGTATGTATTTGGCGGAATGAGAGTTACCGGAGCAGCCAATCCTACCGAAAAGCATGCGAGCAGACGCTGGCGGGAAACTACCGCAAAGAAAGATTACGGTTGAGGCGGCAGATGGTTATAGCAGTTATGGCAACCAAATCGGGCTGGCGACCGGAGAAGTTCGAGAATATTATCATGCCGGCTTTTCAGGCAAAGCGAATGGAGCTTGGAGCAGTGATTGCCGCTGTACCGGCAAAAATGTCCACCGCTTAGAGCCGGTTCCGGGCGATATTGTTATGGTGCTGGGCGGAGCGACCGGCAGAGATGGTGTCGGCGGAGCAACCGGTTCGTCCAAAGCACATAGCACCGAGTCGATTGATACGGCGGGAGCCGAGGTGCAAAAAGGAAACGCATCGGAAGAGCGGAAATTGCAGCGTTTGTTCCGCAATCCGGAGCTTTGCCCGCCGCATTAAGCGGTGCAATGATTTCGGGGCAGGCGGTGTAGCCGTAGCGATTGGCGAGTTGGCAGACGGGCTGGAGATTGATTTGGACGCTTTTACCCAAAAAAATATGACGGTTTAGACGGAACGGAGCTGGCGGTGTCGGAGTCGCAGGAGCGAATGGCGATTGTGATTGAGCCGGAAAAACCAAGCCAAGATAGAGGAGTGGGCAGCGGCAGAAAAATGTAACGGCAGTTCAGGGCGGCAGTGATTACCGCAGAACGCCGGTCGCGTATGAACTGGCGGGGTAAGCGGATTTTGGACCCTAAGCCGAGAGTTTTTGGATACGAATGGCGTTTTTAGGACAAATAAACGTTCAGGTACCGGCGGTTGCGGGGACGGAGTTTTTTTCCATAGCCGGACAGCACAGGGCGAGCTGCAAACGAGCAAGGTAAGAGATCTCAAAAATAGATATATAGCGGAGTTATCCGGATTAAATACCGGCAGTCAAATGTCGCTGGCAGAAAAGTTTGACAGTACCGTTGGGCGGGGGAACCGTACTTTTTTCCGTATGGAGGCAAAACGCAGACCAGTAAAGTTGACGGCATGGTCTTTAAAATCCGGTGCCGGCGGGGAAACCGAGGACGTGGCATATATGACGCATGGTTATTGTCCGGAGCTGGCGACTGTGGAGTCCGTTTCATGGGGCTTTGTTTGCCGGAGTGATGGCGGTAGTCAAAAGCGGTGTGTCTTGGGAGCAGATTACCGTAAACTACGACTATCTTGTCAGGAGTATTTTTGAACGGCTACGTCAAGAGCCGAAACGCTGGGGCAAGCCGGTAGCGGCGCTACTGGGTTCTTATTATTTTCAAAGTAAAATGGGATTGGCGTCCATTGGCGGAAAGCGACAGTATGTCCGGCAGCTTTGAGGATTTGGACGTGCCGCCGACGCTCATTACGTTTGCTGTGGTGCCGGAAAAACCGGCGAAGTGATTTCGCCGGAATTAAAGGGCGGTGATACTTATCTGCTATACTATCCGCTAAAACTGACCAATCAGAACATACCGGATTTTTGCGGCTTTACAGGCAATGCTTAGCTATGTGCGGCAGTGGAACCGGCAGGGTAGATTGCTGGCGGCGAAGATGGTAGAGCGCTCTTTAGCGGCGGCGATTGCCGGTATGGCGTTTGGAAACGAGATTGGGCTTTGCTTAGAAGAAGATATTCTGAATTATTTGCGCCGGATTATGGGAGTCTTTTATTGGAAGTTCCGGCGGGGGTTTGGCAAGAGCAACAGGCAGACTTTGCGGCGCCTGGTGTTCGGCTTTTGGGGCGGACGCAAGAAATGCCGGAAATTGGCTGGCAGGAGCAAAGGATTCGTATCAGCGAATTAAAGGCGGCTTGGCGAAAACCGCTGGCTGGTATTTTCAAAGACCACGCAAGCGGTTCGGTGTTGGCGGCGATGACACCGGCACCGGAGAAGCAGTGGCAAAAGAAAGATTGTGTAGCACAGATACAAAGCCGAACGATAAAACCGCTCGTTTGTATTCCGGTTTTTCCGGGAACAAACTGCGAGTATGATATGGCAAAGGCCTTTATCAAGGCGGGAGCAAGGGTAGAAACCGTAGTGCTGTGTAACCGCAATCAAAAAGAATTAACCGAGTCGATTGTCTGCCCCTGCATAGGAGCATGGAGACAATCCCAGATACTGGCTTTCGGCAGGCGGTTTTTAGTGCCGGTGATGAACCGGACGGAGCGAGCAAGTTTATTGCGGCGATTTTGAGTCAGCCCCTGTTAAAAGATACCATCAATCAGCATATTAAGATTAAGAAAAATCTGATTTTGGGGATTTGTAACGGCTTTCAGGCATTGATTAAAAACCGGACTTTTTGCCGTATGGAGAAATCAGAGAATTAGAAAGCGATTCGCCGACACTAACCTATAACCGGATTGGCAGGCATATTTCCCGAATGGTTACTACTGAGATTTGCAGCACCGCCAGTCCTTGGGCGTCCGGCTTACGGCTGGGTGAGCGCCACACGATTGCGGTATCGCATGGGGAGGGCAGGTTTTATGCTACGCCAGAATGGATTCGGCAATTGGCTGACGGAAATCAGATTTTTAGTCGCTATATTGACGATGAGGGCTTTCTTATAGCGAAGGAGAGCATAATCCCAACGGCTCGGCGTTTGCAATCGAGGGAATTATCAGTCAGGACGGCTTTGATTTTTGGGCAAGATGGGACATACCGAGCGTTATGAAAGCGGATTATTACAGAATATCAGCGGGCAAAAGGTTCAGGATCTTTTACCGCCGGTGTCGGATATTTTCAATAAGCACGATAGGAGGAGCAATGAAAGCAGCAGTAATTATGGGCAGCCGGTCTGATTTGCCGGTAGTGGAAAAGGTTTGGCAAACGCTAAGCCAATTTGGAATTGAATATGAAGTGCGGGTGTTGTCGGCACATCGGACGCCGGACGAGGCACTGGCGTATGCGAGGGCGGCGAAGAAAATGGAATAGATGTATTGATTGCGGTCTGCCGGAAAAGCGGCACATTTGCCTGGTGTGTTAGCGGCAGTTACGACATTACCGGTGATTGACCGCTGATTAAATCGTCTACGATGGACGGTCTTGATTCCTTGCTTATGGTGCAATGCCGTCCGGCGTACCGGTGGCGACGGTAGCGATTAACGGGGCAGAAAATGCCGGTATTTTGGCAGCAGAAATGCTGAGCCTGAAATATCCGGAATTAAAAAGGACGCTTGCTGGCGTTTAAGGAGCAAAATGCGGGAGAAAGTGTTAAAAGGATAGTTATCTTTAAATCATGTTATGCGAGGAGCGGAGTGTTTGAGCGGGCAATAAAAATCTGCCGGCGCAGAAACCAGCGGCTCAGAAAATGCGGAGCGATGAACTCATGGAAAAGAAGAATTTTTTAGGGAAACGGAATACGAACAGGATAAGCTAAAAAGAGGCTTGGGTGTAGTCGGAATTTATGATCATAAGAATGTAGCGGATAGGATTGTGCTGGCGCTATTGGCACCGCAAACATCGAGGACAGGAAAGTGCCGGTATAGCGTTACTGCGGGACGGTAAAATGCAAAGCTACAAGGATATGGGGCTGGTGCGAGAAGTCTTTAACCAGCAGATTTTGCGGGGGTTAAGCGGCAATATCGGTATTGGGCATGTCCGCTATGCTACCAGTGGCGACAGCCAGATTGTCAATGCCCAGCCGCTGGTAATCAATTATCGGGGCGGCAGTATTGCATTAGCGCATAACGGCAATTTGGTCAATGCTCATCAAATCCGGCGGGAGCTGGAAGAGGGAGGAGCAATTTTTTCAGACAACGACGGATTCCGAAGTGGTTTTTGAGCCCGATTGCCAAGAATTATAATGCCGGATACAAAGAAGCAATCTTAAAAACCTAGATCGAATTCAAGGAGCGTATGCCTTTACGATGCTGTGCGAAGGCAATTTAATCGATTCGATCCATGGGATTCGCCCGCTGGTGCTGGGAAAAACTATGCGACAGCTATATGCTGGCATCGGAAACCGTTGCGTTAGATATTGTCGGAGCGGAGTTTATTCGGGATATTTTGCCCGGCGAAATGGTGATTATCAATGACGAGGGGATTGAGTCCATCCGCTACGCCGAAAATCAAAAGCTGGCGCATTGCAGCTTTGAATATGTCTATTTTGCCCGTCCAGATTCGGTGATTGACGGCAAGAGCGTGTATGAAACCAGAAAAATGCCGGTCGCCTGTTAGCAAAATCCGATGATATCAAAGCCGATATTGTAGTGGCGGTGCCGGATTCCGGGATTGCGGCGGCGCTGGGTTATGCGGAGCAGTCGGGGATTCCATATGATGCCGGCTTGATTAAAAATAAGTATATGGGACGCAGTTTTATTGAACCGACGCAGGAAATGCGGGGAGCAAGCAGTATTTTTGAAGCTGAGTGTGCTAAAAGAGGCAATTTGCGGCAAGCGAATTGTACTGATTGATGACTCGATTGTGCAGGGCACGACCAGCCGGCGGATTGTTAAGATTTTTACGAGATGCCGGCGCCAAAGAGATTCATTTTTCGGATTAGTTCGCCTCCGATTAAATATCCGACCTATTTTGGAATTGATACGCCGGTGATTAGTGAGTTAGTCGGAGCAAATTACAGTACCGAGGAAATCTGCCGAATGATAGGGGCAGATAGCCCTAAAAGTATTTAAGCATTGACGATTTGGTGGCGGCGATTGGTATGCCCAAGGAAAAACCTGAATTTAGACTGTTTTAACGGCGCATATCCGATGGAAATACCGGAAGAAATCAAAAAAATCAAGCCAAGTGCTAAAGGAGAAAAATGGCAAAACTGGATTATAAACAAGCGGGCGTGGACATTCACGCCGGTTATGAGGCGGTTAAGCGAATGAAAAAGACGTCCAATCGACATTGACACCGGAAGTGATTGGAGATTTGGGAGGCTTTGGCGGACTGTTTTCCATTGCCATGGCAAAGGAAATGGAAAAGCCGGTATTGGTTGCCGGAACGGACGGTGTCGGCACCAAATTAAAGCTGGCGATTGACATGAACCGGCATGACAGCATTGGGATTGACTGTGTGGCGATGTGTGCGAATGATGTTTTGTGTCAAGGGGCAAAGCCTTTGTTCTTTTTGGATTATATTGCGACCGGAAAGCTCTTGCCGGAACAGGTTGAGGCGATTGTCGCCGGCGTGGCAAACGGCTGCCGGCAGGCAAAAATGGCACTCATCGGCGGAGAAACGGCAGAAATGCCGGGCTTTTTACGCTCAGGGGATTATGATGTGGCAGGATTTTTGCGTGGGGATTGTTGATCGGGCAAAAAGCCATTGACGGGAGCGGGATTCAGGCAGGCGATGTTTTGCTGGGGTTGACGTCCTCGGGGCTCGCATAGCAACGGTTTTTCGCTGGTTCGTAAAATATTGGAGCAAAAAGGAATTGACCTTCAGGCAAAGTTTAATGACCGGCAGACGATAGGGGAAGTGCTACTGGAACCGACAGTAATTTACTATGCGGCGATTGAGCCGTTTTTGGGGAAAAAAATCAGATAAAGGGGCTGGGACACATTACCGGCGGTGGATTTTATGAAAATATTCCCAGAATGTTACCGGCTGGTTTTCGCCGCACAGGTGCAAATGGCGTCATACCCGATGCCGGAGATTTTTAATCGTTTGCAGCAATGGGGCGATTTGGAGCGAGATGCGATGTACCATACCTTTAATATGGGGATTGGTTTTGGTAGCAGCGGTAGCGCCGGCAGATGCAAAAATGATACAGCAAGACCCTAAATCAAAGAGGATGGGAAACGTATGTAATTGGCAAAAGTAATTGCTGGAGAGGACGGAGTAAGATTATGCTGACGAGGTTAGCGGTTTTGATTTCAGGGAATGGTTCTAATTTACAGGCTCTAATTGATGAAATCCATAAAAAGAACTTAGGGCGAAATTGTGCTGGTGCTGTCGGATAGAGAAGATGCCTCATGGCTTAATCCGAGCGGAAAAAAAGCAGGCATACCGGCGTTTTTGTGAATCCCAAGGAATATCCGGATACGCAGGAGTATCATTTGGCGCTGCTCGCGGATGGTTTTGGAGGCAAAAAGCGGATTTTGTAGTGCTGGCAGGTTATCTGCGTATATTAACCAAGCCCATGGATTGATATATTTCCTAACCGCATCGTAAATATTCACCCTCTCTTTGCCCAAACATTCCGGCAAGGGGTATTATGGGCTTAAAGTGCATGAGGCTGTACTGGCGGCAGGGGATACGGAAAGCGGAGCGACGGTGCATTTTGTGGACGAGGGAACAGATACCGGACCGGTGCTTTATCAGGAGAGAGTAGCGGTGGCACCGGAAGAAACGCCGGAGAGTTTGCAGAAAAAGTGCTGGAGGTGGAACATCGCCTGCTGGTCAAAGCGGTAGCAGAGCTGGCGAAAAACTGCGACCAACCAAGGAAGAAGAGGACGATGATATCGTAGCAATGAGCGATATTTTTGCGAAATGTGCATTAAAACCGGCTTGTGTTTTTAAATAAAGGGCACAAGGGGAATCATCTAAGCGATGTTGTAGCTTGAAAAGGGCTTTGTGCTTGCTAAATAGCCGGATTAGTGCAAGAGGTATAAGGTCGCTTTATCGAAGCGATGTTGTAGCTTGAAAACGGCTTTGCGATTGCGAATAGCCGAATTGTTGCAAAGAGGTATAAAGGTCGCTTATCGAAGCGATTTTGCACCTTATAAAGCGGCTTTTACGGTTGATTGGAAATGGCAAGTGGTAAAAACAGGCTTTTCAGCAGGCACTTTCATAAAAGGAGCGGCAAAAAGTACAGAGCTTTGACAAGGGACAAACGGAAGGAGTTAAGAAAAGAGGGAAAAAAATGGAAAAAAAGAGCGCTGATTAGTGTTTCAGATAAAACTGGCATTGTGGATTTGGCAAGAGAACTGATAGGTTTGGGCTTTGAGATAATTTCTACCGGCGGAACGGCAAAAACGCTGCGGAATGCACAACTTCCGGTGATAGATGCCGCCGAGATAACGGGCTTTCCGGAATGCTTGGACGGCAGAGTAAAAACGCTGCACCCGCATATTCATGCCGGACTTTTGGCTCGGCGAGACCATTTGGATCATATGCGGCGCCTGGCGGATTTAAAAATTACGCCGATTGATGTAGTTGTTGTGATTTGGTACCCCTTTGCGCAGACGATTTTTGCAGCCGGAGGTAGAACTGGCAGAGGCGATAGAAAATATTGATATCGGCGGGCCGTCTATGCTGCGGGCAGCAGCCAAAAATTATCAGGACGTATCGGTAGTAGTTGATCCGGCAGATTATCAAGATTTGGTAGCACAGTTAAAAACAGGGCAAGGTAACGCCGGAGTTTAATTTTTATTTGGCGGCAAAGGTGTTTACGCATACTGCCCATTACGATGCACTGATTGCCGGCTACCTAAATGAAAAAGCAGGCAGGCAGTATCCGGAAACGCTGACGTTGACCTTGCCAAAAACAAAGCCTGCGTTATGGGGAAAACCCGCATCAAAAAGCGGCATATTATCAGGAAGTAACAAGGAAAAAGGACTTTAACCGGAGCAAAGCAGCTACATGGTAAGGAACTGTCCTATAACAATATCAACGATACCAATGGAGCGCTGGAGTTATGCAAAAGAGTTTGATCAGCCGACGGTGGTAGCTTGTAAACACAGCAATCCTTGCGGTGTCGGGAGCGGTAAGACGATTTTAGAGGCGTATCAAAAGGCGTATTCGGCGGATCCCAAGTCGATTTTTGGCGGAATTATTGTTGCAAACCGAGAAATTGATGCAGCTACGGCGGCGGAAATCCATAAGATTTTTTTATTGAGATTGTGCTGGCGCCCGCTTTTTAGTCCGGCGGCTCTGGAGATTTTATCGGAGAAGAAAAAAATATTCGCCTGTTGGTATTGCCGGAGCTGACACAAAAATCAGGGGCGGCTATGACCTGCGCAAGGTTAGCGGCGGGCTATTGATACAAGAGCGAGATGATAAGGATTTATGGTTAGATAAGTCTGCACTGCGTAACGGAAAAGGAAGCCATCTGATTCCGGAGCTGGAGGATTTGCGTTTTGCGTGGAAGCTGGCGAAGTATGTGAAAAAGCAACGGCATTGCCATTGCCAAGGGCGGGCAGTCGCTGGGTTTAGGAACGGGGCAGGTAAACCGGATTTGGGCGACGGAGCAGGCGTTAGAGCATTGCCGGGAAGCATTGGGTAGCGAAATATTAAAAGGAGCGGCATTGGCGTCCGATGCCTTTTTTTCCCTTTGCTGACTGTGTAGGCGGCAGCCAAGGCGGGGATTACGTCCATTATTCAGCCCTGGCGGCTCAACCCATGATCAGGATTCGATTGCGATGTGCAACCGCTATCAGATAGCGATGTTATTTACGGAAATGCGTCATTTCCGGCATTAGCTCCGAGTAGTTTTTTGGTGAGCGGAAAGTGCGGGCATAGATAAGGTGGAAAATACCGTGCCGGCAAGGTAAAAGTGCTGCTGAGCGGTGCTGTGCGAGATGGCTTATAAGCGGAAAGTGCGGGCATATAGGGTAGAAAGGCACCGCTACAGCGGGATAAGGTGTGAGCGGCACAAGGCAAGAAAGCACACATATTCCAGGCAAAATGATGAATGCGGCGTTATAGCGGAGCAGAAATGATGGGTTAAAAAGCGAAAGGAATCCAAAATGAAATATTTAGTGATTGGCAGTGGAGCAAGGGAAAGTGCGATTTTATGGAAGCTGCGGCAGGACGAACCGGCAGCACAGCTCTTTTGTCTGCCGGGCAATGGCGGAACGGCGGAGATTGCCGAAAAACGTGGCGATTTCACCGGATAATCTGATAGCGGCAGCCGATTTTGCCGAAAAATGAAATTGATTTGACCATTGTCGGTCCCGAGCAGCCTTTGGTGGACGGAATTGTGGACTGCTTTGAGGAGCGGGGACTGGCAATTGTCGGACCGAATCAAGCGGCGGCAAGGTTAGAGGGGAGCAAGACCTTTGCTAAGGCGTTTATGAAAAATACCGGATTCCGACTGCCGAATATGAAGCTTACGATTCGTTTGCCTCTGCTTTGGCGGCGCTAAAAGGTCGGTCATATCCATTAGTGCTAAAAGCCGATGGCTTGGCGGCAGGAAAGGGAGTTTTGATTGTAACTTCCGAAGAAGAGGGATAGCCGGCTTACAGCAGATGATGCAGGATAAAACGTTTGGCGCTGCGGGTGATAAGGTTGTGATTGAGGAGTTTTTAAGCGGAACGGAGGCGTCTTTAATTTGCTTGGTGGACGGACAGACAATTTTGCCGTTAGAGAGTGCCAGAGATTATAAACGGGCTTTGGACGGTGATGAGGGCTTAAATACCGGCGGTATGGGCTGCTTTTTCGCCCAATCCGGTGATGCAGGCTGCGGCAGTACAGGAAGAAATCAGGGAGAAGATTTTACAGCCGGTATTGCAGGGCTTACAAGCGGAAAAAAATGAATTATCGAGGTGTTTTATTTATTGGACTGATGCTGACGGCGGAGGGAGTAAAGGTGCTGGAGTTTAATGTTCGCTTCGGCGATCCGGAAACGGAAGTGCTGCTCCCACGTCTGCAATCTTCCCTAGCGCAGGTGCTGATTGCTGTTTGCCGGCAGCGCTTATCCGAAACCAAGCTGCAATGGCGAGAGGATGCATGCGTTGGTGTGGTGTTAACGGCGGGTGGTTATCCGGAGGCGTATGAAAAGGGCAAGGAAATCACGATTCCGGATTCGCTCAAGACAGAAATGATTTTTTTATGGCGGAGTAGCAAAAAAATCAGGAGCAAAAACCGGTAACAGCCGGCGGGCGGGTGCTGGTTGCCGCAGCTTGCGGGGGAAACGCTGCAAGCTGCCAGAGAAAAAGGCGTATCAAATAGCAGAGCAAATCCGGTTTGAGGGCAGAGCATTTCGGCGGGATATTGCGGATATAAGCCGGTAGAGAAAGAGAGTTTTAACGATTTTCTGAAAAATAATGGTGTTAGCAAGGAACCAATTCCATTACCAACACCAAAAACGATATAATCGAAACGTACCAACATCGTTTGACAAAAGAACCAAAAGAATAAGAGAAATCAAAAGGACGGAATCCTACGGACTCCGTCCCTTTCTATTTTTGTTTGTTAGCAGGGGTATCTTCTTATTTTGCACCCAAAAGCAGCCATAGTGATGTAGTTATAAGGCTTTATTAAAGTGAGGCAGGAAGAAGATATCCAGCAGCTTAATCCGGTCAATGGTAACATGCTCTTTGAATTGCCAGGGAGAACATATGAATTCCCATGGATAAATCATAGGTCGATGCCATTTGAGCACCCAAAACGACTCGACTCTTTTGTCATACACAATCCGATTTGAACTTCGGGGTTGTTATGCTTAACTGGATCCATAAACCCGGTTTTTGCAAATCCTTAAAAAGTCGGTATGTTCTACTTCTAAGCCAAGCGCCTCGGCTTTGCGGACGGATAAACCGGTAGATACCATATTTAAGCCGTAAATGGAAATACCATTCGAGCCCCTGCACGCCAATGCTTTCTACCGGGATGCCGGAAATATTATAAGCCGCTACCAAGCCGGAACGTACGGAGTTCGTAGCCAGGGCGATATAGTTGGAATCTTGAACTGCATTGTCATAAACCGTTGCGCAGTCGCCAATCGCATAAACATCAGGCATAGAAGTTTCCTGCTTTTTTATTGACCAAATAGGCTCCATTGCGGAACGTCTTGAGAGAGTCCTTTGCCAAATCCGTATTCGGACGGAAACCGATGCAAAAGCACAACCATATCGGTAGCAATTTCCCGTTTATCGGTAACAACGCTTTGTACCTTGCCTTGTCCTTTGATTTCTGTTACCTTTTCGCCCAAAGCCAATTCAATCCCATGCTTTTTCAGGTTTTCGTCCATTAAAGCGGTAAATTCCCTATCATAGTATGTACCCAGTGTACTGTCTAAAAATATCAATTAAAGTTACTTTCTATGATGACGTTCAAACGCCTCGGCTAATTCTACGCCGATATATCCGGCACCGACTACGGTAACGTGCTTGATATCAGGATTTTTTCAATTTTTTTCAATAACAGCTTGAGCGTGCTGATAGAGCTTCACCTGCTGCACGTTTTTCCAATTCCTTGCCCGGAATATTAGGCAGAATAGGAAGAGAGCCGGTAGCTAAGACTAACTTATCATAGCTTTCGGCATATTTTTTGCCGTCCTTACCGGTAGCATGAACGACCTTTTGCTCAAAAATCAATCCGGTCAACGGCAGTTTCCATATGAACGGTAGCCCCCATGCTCTCCAGCTCCGTTTTATTGGAATAGAAAAGACCGTCGCCGCCGTCAATTTGACCGCCGATCCATAGTGCCATACCACAGCCCAAAAAGCTGATGTTGGAGTTTTGGTCAAAGACCACAACCTGATTATTCTTGTTTAAAGTCAGCATTGTCCGAATGGCAGCGGTACCGGCATGGTTTGCCCCGATTACGATAATTTTACTCATACTTTCCTCCTTCGTAGATAACGAAATGTTCTATGTCAACTTTATTATCACATTTACGCCAAAGGGTGCAAATGTATTTTTCCCAAACAGCCGTTTATTGGCTTTTTACGGTTCTTTCTTATCGGCAAGCTTTGCCAGGTGCCTCGGTCTTTCAGCCGGTGCTTCGCTTGCCGTTTTCGGCAAAGTGGCGAGAATCAATGAGAATCGGTTGCCGAAACTTCCGTTTTCTTATCCGCCGAAACAATCCGGTAATTATTTCTGGCGCTATGCTTTGGCATCATAAAGTGCCTTGTCGGCATAGGCTAAATAATCGTCCATTTCGTATTCCGGCGAAAAAGATATCAAAGCATATTCCCTGTGTGATGGTTACGGTGTCAGAAACCGGAGAATATTCGTGTTTAATTACTCGGGCATGAATCTGTGCCTTTTAGCTGCCGGGCAAAAGCCCTCAACCTCTTCTTTGGTATAATTCTGATAAATCAGAACAAACTCATCTCCACCGTAGCGGAAAGCAAAGATATTTTGCCCGGATGTGAGAGCCTGAATCTCGGCGGCGACCGCCTGAATACACTGATCACCTGTTAAATGACCGTAGTTATCGTTATATTCCTTAAAATGATCAATATCTAAAATCTCAACCGCAATGGTGTGCGATTTTTCCGGATGCCGGAGCATATGATTGCAAAATCTGCATGGAATAATGATTATAGGCAAAGCGGTTAGGGGAGACCGGTCAAGGCGTCCGTTTCCGATTGCTTGCGAAGCATGGCATTTTCTTCCAGCGAGATAACCATTCGGTTAATACTTTCTGAAATTAAGCTCATTTCATCTCGAGTCGTTAAGTGCAGCGGCTGGCTGGGAATCATACCCTGCTCCAAAATCTGCAAATAATTGGTAATTGCCCGAATGCTGGCTGTCCAGCGGGACATCAAAAAAATGTAACGAAAATAAAACAAACAAAAAAATGATACCCTGCCATAACAAAAGTGATATTATGAGCGGAAGTTGTAATTCTGGCGTTTAATTCGGTCATCTGCGACCGACCACAATAGCCCCGATGATTGCTCCGGTCTTATCATACAGAGCGTTATACCGGCAAAAAAATCTGACCGCCGGTTACATTGGCAATGCCGGAATACGCACCATACCGGTCTAAGGCATCGGAAATATTCTTTGTAATATAGGTACCGACGATGGAATTGCCGTTTGGCCCTTTGGTGCTGCCGGCAATCCGCAAAGTAACGACCGGTTTCATATCCCTCGGCATTCCCGGTGGAGGGAACATACCCCGGCTCAGCGTCCGGATCCAACATAAAAACATAAGCCAAAGTTTTGGTATCTTTTTCATAGCTTTTAAAAAGGGCGCTAAATTAGCCTTTTTCCTGCGTGCCGTCGCCAAGCAGAACATCACCAAAATAAAGTGAACCGTCTCGGACGCTCCATGTCGCATCCGGTTTGGATTAATCAAGGCTTCCACATAATGCATCTCCGTCAGCAAGCGAACGGCGATTAAGTCTTCTACCAGGCGAGTAACCGTGGAGGTTACTGTCAGATTTGCAAAAATAAAATCACCACAATAAAAAAACGGCAAAAGGTGAATACAATTTTAGAATACATGGTCCGGCAGAAAGCAAAATCTTTCAATTTCGTGCGAATTGTCTTTTTGAGTATTATTCATAACTGTTATTTTGTGCCGCAAGAAAATGCTTTTTGTTTCCTGCTGAAAAAGCGATTTTTTTATAAAACGGCAAAGCTCCTTTTTTTATTGCTGTACCGCCCAACGTTTTTACTTCCTATGGGACGGTTTAGACAGGGAAGAGTCATAGCGGCTCTTAGCAGCTAAACCGGTCACATTTCGAAAAACAAAGAGGCGAACAATTGTCGTGCTATCGCTTAGCTTTTTTTATGCGAAAAAGACAAGACAGGTGAGGGAATAAAACCCCTCTGCCAAAATGCATTGCAGTTTGACAGAGAGAAAGTTAAAGCTCATTCTTATTCTTTTATCGGACAGTTAAGCCAAAGAGTTTAGAGCAATGTAATTTGATGTTGAGATAATTTTTTTCAATCATCTCTTCCGGCCATAGGCTGCTGGACTTCGCCGATATGAGCTTTACGCAGGAAAAACATACGCATCGAGATTGTCCGATACCGCCGCCCATCGTTTGCGGAAGCTCACCGGCGCCAGCATTTTATGAAACTCTAACTGCAAGCGTTCTTCGCAATTGGCTTTTTAGTTGCTCCTTCAGCTTTTTCCGGATTAACCCGAATCCCCATCGAAGAAAGCTCCACCGCCGTTTCAATGATGGGCGACCAAAGAAGAATATCGCCATTTAAGCTCCAATCATCATAGTCCGGAGAACGACCGTCATGCTTTTTGACCGGATGCCAAGATATCGCCGATTTGATGGACAAAAACAGCTCCGTATTTTTTTGGCAAATCTTGTTTTTCCCGTTCTTTTGGTGTCAGCTGCGGATATTTATCTTCCAATTCCTGAGTAGACACAAAAGTGAATTTTTTTCCGGCAAAATGGGTTTGATTTTGGGGTAGCGGTGAGAAATAAACAGCTCCGTATCCTTAAATACATCGTAAATGGTTTCCACCGTCTTTTTCAAAAACTTGAAATTACAGTCCTCCGGTGCAATGATTTTTTTCCCAGTCCCATTGGTCAACATACACCGAGTGCAGGTTATCCAGCTCCTCAAAGGTGCGCAGAGCGTTCATATCGGTGTAAAGCCCCTCGCCGGTTTCGTAATGATAGCGCTTCAGTGCCAGCCGTTTCCACTAGCTAAGGAGTGAATAATTTCCATAGGCTCATTCGGAATACTGCTGACCGAAAAAGTAATGGCTTTTTCCGAGCCGCTTAAATTATCGTTTAAGCCGCTTTCCGCCGGCAGAAAAAGCGGTGCCGAAACCCGCTGCAGGTTCAGCTTATATGCCAAAGTATTTTTCAAAATAATCCTTAACTGCTTTGATAGCACTTTTCGGTGCCCTGTAGGTTAATATAGGAAGAATAGTTTTCCGGAATAATCAATTCTGCCATAATCAATTCCTTTCTGATTGGAGTGTTTGTCTTTTTCTTGACGGAAAAAAAGCTAAGCCATAGGGATAAAGATTCCACCTTGACTATATATCCCTTTAGTATAAAGATTTTTAGGAAATGTGTCAAGAGAGCGGCGGAGGATAGGACAGGGGAGGCTTTTGGAGGCGGAAAAACAGAAAATAAGGAGAAAACCTGCTTTTTATCAGTATTAGGGGAAAAATAAGAGTAGGCTTTACGGGAGATAACCCCCAAAAAGACAGGACAAAAAAATCAGATTGACAGTGTTCGATAAGATATTGTAAAATAGCTATTATAAGGAAAGAAATGGAATGTTATAAAAATCAAAAACGGCGGACTGCCGAGAGGATAAAAGGAAAAACATTATGACAATTCAAATTGAAAAATCAAACGATATCCTACCACGAAACCGGACAGGGGAGAGTGCTTTTGGTGCTGCATGGTTGGGGCTGCAATAAGGAAATGTTCGAGTTTATGCATGACCATTTTTCGGATCGCTTTCGGGTGATTAGCGTGGATTTGCCGGGCTTTGGGCAAAAGCGAAGAACCAAAAAGTGTTTGGGGAACACAGGATTACGCCGACTGCATAGAGAGATTTTTACAAGCGCTGGGAGCAGAAAAGCCGATTGTGTTCGGTCATTCCTTTGGGGGCAGAGTGCTGCTGGCACTGGCAGGCAAAATGCCCATACAGAAAATGATTTTTAACCGGCAGCGCCGGTTTGGTGCCACGCCGGCCGCTTTCCTATCACTGGAAGGTAGCTTGGTTTAAGACCGCTAAATGGATTTATCGGCATAGCCCCTCAAAACGATGTATCCCGACTGGCTGGAAAAAAAGACGTCAAAATGCCGGTTCGGCAGATTATCGGCAAAGCCAGTCCCGCAAATGCGAAAAGTGCTGGTTAAGGTTATCAACGAAGACTTAGCGGCAGAAATTGCCAAAAATCAGTACACCGACCATCTTGCTATGGGGAACGGAGGACACAGCCACGCCGCTAACGGACGGACAGAGAATGGCGGCGCTGCTACAGGACGGAGCATTGATTCGCTTAGAGGGCGGGAGCCACTATGCAATTTTAGAGCAAAAATCGCTGCCTGACGATTATGGATGCTTTTGTAGGAGGAAAGAGAGATGAATGAAATCGTAGGGGGCGTAGGGAAGCTGTGCTCGCTCGTGCTTTTTAACCTTGGTATTATTTTTGGGATTACACGTATTATTTACATATTTTTCAGCTGAACTCTTATTTTCCGGAGCGCTACCGGCGCTGGAAAGAACAAAATAAAGACAGCCTGAAACAAAAGTTCCCCGCCGGTTTTTCTGGTGGGTGCTGCTGAGGATTGCTGGATTGCTGATTGGTTATGAAATCTGGCTGGGCGTTTCCGGTGCGGCTGGCAGTATGACTTTTTGCTGCTGATTCAGGCAGGCTTTAGTTTATGGGCGTTATGTGCTTTGCTCTTTTCGTATCAAAACCAGGGAAAGAGCCAAAAACCGTTAGTTTATACGAACCGGATATACCGGCTGTATGGAGCGATGCTGCTCCTGCTCCTTTGACGGATATTATCTTATGGGGGCTGTTACAGCGCTTTTTACCGGTGGCGACTTGGGTAGGGACCGGAAATTACGAGAGTTTTTCCTTTTCGAAGCTTTCTTTTTGCCGATGGCGGCAAACTTTGTGCTGATGCCGCTGGAAAATTATTTTTAAGCAAAAATATTACCGGCAGGCGCAGGCGGTTTTGGCGGCGCAGCCGGATTTGATTCGAATTGGGATTACCGGCAGCTACGGGAAAACCAGCACGAAGTTTATTTTGGAAAATGTGTTAAAACAGCAGTATTTGACCTTGGTAACCCCGCATAGCTATAATACTACCCTGGGCGTGGTGCGGACACTGCGGGAATATTTCAGCTCTCAGGTCGAAGTCTTTGTGGCGGAAATGGGAGCAAAAAGCCCAATGACATCAAGGAGATTTGTGATTTGGTGCAGCCAAAGATTGGCGTGATTACAGCAGTTGGCCCGCAGCATTTAGAAACCTTTTGGCACAATTGACCAAGTGATTGCAACCAAGTTTGAACTGGCGGAGGCGGTCGGCAGAAACGGTGTGGTAATTGTCAATGCCGATGATCCCAACGTGATTTTTGGGCATGGAACGCTATCCGGCGGTGAATTACCTGACGTATGGCGGAGCAGCCAATGCCGATGTGCGAGTTTCAGAAGTGAGAGTATCCGTGCAAGGCTCCTCGTTTACGGTAACGTATCGGGGCGAGAGCCGGAGCTACCGGACTCGGCTTTTTGGGTAAGCATAATATTTCAATTTAACCGCCGGAATTGCCACCGGCTTATACCTTTGGCATTGCTCCGGAAAAATCAATATCGGCATTCGGGAAACAAAGCCGGTAGAGCATCGTTTGGAGCTGAAGGCACAGGGCGATTATTATATTTTAGATGATGCGTTTAATGCCAATCCGGTAGGGGCGAATAATGCTTTTGGAAGTGCTAAAGAGCTTTGAGGGCGGAAAACGCTTTATTATGACGCCGAGGCATGGTGGAATTGGGGAGTGAGGATGAGCAGATTCATTTTTGACTTTGGCAAGCATATGGCAGAATGTGCCGATGCAGTGATTTTTGGTCGGTGCGAAAAACGGGAAAAATCAGGGAAGGGCTTTTGACAGCCGGATTTCCGGAAGCGGCAGTGGTGGTAGTCAAAGACGTCTTTGCCGGTTTTGCTAAAGTGCGGGAGATGATTGGCAAAGGAGATGTGCTGCTCATTGAAAATGACTTGCCGGATAATTATTGACAGGACGGGCGCTTAATGCTATTCTATAAGGTAAGAAAAGAATTCGGCTTTTTGCTGTCGTGGGATACATAATATCCCTTTGGAAAATGCAGGAAAAACTTTTACCGGCTTTCTATAGCGGGTTTTGCCGATTTTTCGTGTTAGGACAAACAATAAAGATGATAATATAGAAAAAGGAGGACAAAATGGAAAAAGATACTCAAAGAAGGCGTTACTTTTGATGATGTGCTACTGGTACCGGCTTATTCCGAGGTATTACCGTATCAGGTCGATGTATCGACGCAGCTGACCATTAAAACTAAACATTCCCCTAATGAGTGCCGGTATGGATACCGTAACCGAAGCTCGTATGGCGATTGCTATGGCAAGGCAGGGCGGCATTGGCATTATTCATAAGAATATGAGCATCCAGCAGCAGGTTGAAGAAGTAGACAAAGCCAAACGCTCGGAAAAATGGCGTAATTATTGATCCTTTTTATTTAACTCCGGAGCATTATGTTTATGAGGCCAATGATTTGATGGCAAAATATCGGATTTCCGGTGTGCCGATTGTCAAAAGCTGGCAGTAAAAATTAGTTGGTATTTTTAACGAATCAGGGATTTGCGGTTTGAAACGGATTATAACCGCAAAATTTCTCGAAAGTAATGACCAGTGAAAAGCTGATTACCGGTCCGATTGGTACGACGCTGGAGCAGGCAAAAGGGATTATGGCGAAGTACCGATTGAAAAACTGCCCTTAGTTGATGATGACTACAATCTGGCGGGGCTGATTACAATTAAAGATATTGAAAAAAATGATTTTTATATCCCAATGCCGCCAAGGACGAGCATGGCAGACTGTTAGTCGGTGCCGCTCTGGGGATTACCGCTGATATGTTAGAGCGGGCGGATGCGCTGATTAAGGTGGGAGCGGACGTACTGGTCATTGATACGGCGCATGGTCATTCTAAGGGCGTATTAGAGGCGGTCAAAAAGCTAAAAAGTGTTTATCCCGATGTTCAGCTGATTGCCGGTAATGTGGCAACGGCAGAAGCAACGGTAGCTTTTAATTGAGGCGGGAGCCGATGCGGTAAAAGTCGGAATCGGACCAGGGTTCGATTTGTACGACCAGAGTGGTAGCTGGTGTCGGTATTCCGCAGGTTACGGCGATTTGTGATTGTGCCGAGGCGGCAAAGCCTTAGCGGGATTCCGATTATTGCCGATGGCGGAATTAAATATTCCGGCGATATTGTCAAGGCAATCATTGCCGGCGGCTATGTCTGCATGATTGGCGGACTGTTTGCCGGTACCGAAGAAAGCCCGGGAGATACGGAGCTTTACCAAGGAAGAAAATACAAGGTTTATCGTGGTATGGGATCTCTTGGGAGCAATGGGAAAAGGGCAGTAAAGATCGCTATTTCCAAGCCGGTGAAAATGATGTGTCAAAGCTTGTGCCAGAGGGCGTAGAAGGCAGAGTAGCTTATAAAGGCAAGCTCCAAGATACCGTATATCAAATGATTGGCGGCTTTAAGAGCAGGTATGGGATATGCCGGTTGTGCTACGATTGAAGATCTTAGAACCAAAGCCAGACTGATTAAGATTACGGCAGCATCGTTGCAGGAAAGCCATCCGCATGACATTCAAATTACGAAAGAGGCGCTGAATTACTCGGTGCGGGTAATACAAACGCAACCAACCCTACCATAAATCTGCTTTTTGGGATAATGCCAAAAGATAGCGAAAGGGAAAGTCCCTGTCAGCCGGAAAAAAGGGAGACAGGAAAAAGCACCTGCCGGCAAAAGGCTTTTGAACGAAAAAGCAGAAAGCTTACCAACGGAAAGGAGAGAAATGCGAAAAAGCATTTCAGAAAAATGATGATGATTCCAACTCCTCATATTGAAATAACCGATCCCAGTGTACTGGCAAAGACAGTCTTGATGCCGGGGGATCCGCTGCGGGCGAAGTTTATTGCCGATACCTTTTTAGAAAATGTCAAAACAAATTAACTCCGTTCGGAATATGCTGGGCTTTACCGGCGAATATAAGGGCAAAAATTACCGTTATGGGTTCGGGCATGGGTATGCCGAGCATTGGCATTTATTCGTACGAATTGTTTGCGTTTTATGGAGTGGAAAATATTATTCGGATTGGCTCGGCGGGAGCTTATGTGGACAATTTGAACGTTTATGATGTGCTGCTGGCGGAAGATGCGTGGTCCGAGTCGAGGCTATGCGCTGTGTCAGGACGGTTATCAAAAACAGGTATTGAGGCATCGCCGGTGCTCAATCAAAAACTGATTAAGGCGGCGGAAAGTCTAGCAATTCCGATGCATACCGGCAGACTCCATTCTTCGGACGTCTTTTACCGGACGGAGAATGCACAAAGCTTTAAGGAAAATTTCGAGATTTGCATCACTGCGTCGCAGTGGAAATGGAGTCGTTTGCACTCTTTTTCCAATGCCAAGGTACTGGGTAAAAACGCAGCCTGCTTAGTAACGATTTCCGATTCTTTTGGTGAAGGATTTGGTAACAACCAGTGCGGAAAGACAAACAGCATTTCAGAATATGATGAAGATTGCTTTGGAAGCGGCGGAATAAAATGCCAAAACGAGTCATTTTTGAGCTTAAGCGGAGGAGTTGACTCCTCCGTAGCAGCCGTTTTATTGAAACAGCAGGGCTATGATGTCATTGGCATGTTTATGAAAAATTGGGACGAAACGGATGAAAGCGAATTTGCACTGCCGAGGAAGACGCTAAAGATGCCGGTCAGGTAGCCGGTCGTTTGCGATTCCCTTTTATACGGTTAATTTTGAGAAAGAATACTGGGACCGAGTGTTTCAGTATTTTTGCAGGAGTATCGGAACGGCAGAACACCGAATCCGGATGTAATGTGCAATCAGGAGATTAAGTTTAACGCTTTTTTTAGAGCATGCTTTTGCGACTGGATTGTGATTATATTGCGATGGGGCATTATGCGCAGGTTCAGGAGAGAGATGGCAAAATATTATCTCCTGCGGGGAGCGGACGAGGGCAAAGGATCAAAGCTATTTTTATCTCGGATTGGGCAGAAAGCGTTAGCCAAAAGCCTATTTCCCATTGGGGGCTTGCATAAAAACAGGTGCGGGAAATTGCGCATCAATATGATTTGGTCACCGCCGAGAAGAAAGATTCTACCGGTGTTTGTTTTATTGGCGAACGCAATTTTAATCGCTTTTTGGATCAGTTTTTAAAAACCCAATCCCGGTGCGATGAAAGAGGTTGACGGCAAAAATCGTCGGCACGCATACGGGGCTGATTCACTCACACCTTGGGGCAAAGAAAGGCATTGGCTTAGGGCGGAGTCGGTGATGGTAGACCGTGGTTTGTAGCCGGAAAAGACTTAAAGAACAATATTTTTATATGTAGCACAAGGCGAGGATCATCCGGCGCTTTATAGTGCACGGCTTTAACGGGGACGGATATGAGCTGGATACTGGAAGAAGAACCGGGATTTCCCGCTGTATTGTACGGCGAAGTTCCGTTATCGCCAGCCCGATGTGCCGGTAGTAGTAAGGAAAAAGGACGACAAGCTGCAGATTGAGTATGCTGCGACGCCGCTTAAGGGGTTACGCCGGGACAGCAGTACTGTATCAAAATGAAGTTTGTCTGGGCTCGTGCCTGATTGAAAAGCACGACCGGACTGGACAAAAATACGATTTTTACATTGATTATTTTCCTAAAAATCAGGCAAAATGGTTGATTTTAACGGAGCTTTTACTTGCCCAAACAGGATTTTCCGTTGGAGTTCTTGTTTGGGCAAAATGCGATTATTTCAGGCAAAGGAAAGCGGAGATAGATTTGTTAAGGAAGGGGCAAAAACATGGAATATTTTTGAACTGGTGCAAGAGGTGGAGTTACCGGATATAGAGAGCAGAGGTTATCTATATCAGCATAAACGGACGAAAAGCCAGAGTTTGTATTTTTAAAAAACAGACGAGAACCGGGTGTTTTCCATTTGCTTTCGCACGCCGCCGGAAAAAGCAATGGCGTGGCTCACATTCTGGAACATTCGGTGCTGAACGGTTCCACAAAAGTTTCCGATTAAAAGATCCCTTTATTCAATTAGGAAAGACCTCGCTCAATACCTTTTCTAAATGCCATGACTTCACCGGATAAAACTATCTATCCGGTTGCCAGCTGTAATTTAAAGGATTTGCATAACCTGATGGACGTTTATATGGACGCCGTTTTTCATCCTAATATTTATAGCAATCCCAAGATTTTTTTGCGCAAGAGGGCTGGCATTATGAGCTGTTAAATGAGGAGGATCCGGTTACGATAAAAGGTGTGTGTATAATGAAATGCAGGGAGTTTTTCTACGCCGGAGCAGCTCCTTGATCGTAATATTCAAACGGCGCTTTTCCCGGAGCATCCTTATGGCTATGATTCCGGCAGGAATTCGGAAGAAACTCGGTCTTAGCTATGAGGAGTTTTTGGACTTTCATCGCCGGCACTATCACCCGTCAAACAGCTATATTTTTATTATGGCGATTTGGACGTGGAGGCTGAATTAGAGCGGTTAAACGGCTATTTGGCAGGCTTTTGAGTATCGTCAGCCGGAGTCTGTTTTGCCGCCGGTTCGCCTTTGGACAGAGCCGAAGGAATACCATTTGCAGTATCCGGTAGCCGAGGACGAAGAAGTCAGAAGAAAAAGGCATTTTTAGCTTGAATTATTGTTTGGGCGAATTGCCGATTGTGGAAAAACTGGCAATGTCGATTTTTGGAATATATTTTGTTGGATGCGTGCGCGTTGCTCAAGGAAAAATTATCGGAGCAAAACCTGGGGAAGAGATTTATGGCTTTTTGACAGCGATATTCGGGAAAACACGTTTTCGGTAACTGCCAAAAATGTTGCACCGGAACGCCGGCAAGAGTTTTTTGGATTGTGTCCAAAAATGCTCTGGAGCAAATGGTAGAAACCGGAATTGATTCCAAAAATTGCAGGCGGCAATCAATGTGTTTTGAATTTCGCTTGCGGGAGGCTGATTTTGGCAGTATGCCCAAAGGCATTATTTTTAACTTTCAGGTTTTTAGAGAGCTGGCTTTATGATCAGCCGCCGCTTTCGTTCTTTGATTATAAGGGCGTTTTGGGTGAGCTTCGGCGGCAGCGGCAAAGCGGAGAGTTTGAACGCTATCTTCAAAAATATTTGCTACAAAAATAAACACCGCTGCTTTATCGTAATGAGTCCGTCCCGGACGATGGCGGCGGAAAAAGAAGCGGCGCTGACGAAGCATTTGGCAGCGTATAAGACGAGCTTATCAGCGGAAGAAAAAGCGGCATGATTCAAAAATCAGGAGCTTTTGGCTTATCAGGCTGAGCCGGACAGCAAAGAAGATTTGGCTTTGATTCCGACCTTGAACCTCCGATATTCAAAGGAAAAAGCTCCGCTTATCTATCAAACGGATTATCATGACGGCGTTCATATTTTGCATCATACGGCGAATACGTCCGGTATTGTATATTTAAAAGCTTTTTGAAAACGAACTGGCTGCCGGAAGAGCAAGTACCGATTGTCAGTCTTTTGACGTCTTATTTGACCTCGGTTAGCTCGAAAAATTATCCTCACAGTCAGTTAGCCGATGAAATCAATGAGCATACTGGCGGGATTAGCGCAAAGCTTTTGCTGTACGGATATAAGGGCAACTACGGATCGATTTCGCTTAGGTATGGAGCTGAAAAGGAAAGTCCTCTACCGGTTCTTTGCCGAAAATGCTGGAATTATTTGACGAATTGCTGGCGATCCGAAGTTTGATGACGCCAAACGGTTAGGCGATTTAATCAAAGAAACGGCATCGCAGATGCTAAATGGGCTTAATCAGTGCCGGACACATTACAGCGGCGACCAGAGCGCTGAGCTATTATTCAAAGAGTGCTTATTTAGATGAGCTTAGTAGCGGGATTGCCTTTTGCGATTTTATTCAGCAGTGGAAACAGGCATCCGAAACCGATTTGCGGGAGCTGGGCGGCTTAATGAGAAAAATACTGGCAGAAATGATCTCGTCAGTCCAAGCCGACACTGGCGGTAACGTATGCCGATGCGGATGCACAAGAGGTACACCGGCATCTGGCGGCGTATATCAGCCGGTATCAGGGAGCGACCGATTATTCCGCCGGAGGCAGAGCGTAGCGTGCTGGGCAATCAAAAAGAGGATTTATCACCGGCAAATGTGAATTATGCCGCAAAGGTGATGAATTATAAACGCTGGTTATGCTTATTCCGGTATGTTTCAGGTAGCAAATCATTTACTCAATACGGATTATTTGTGGAATAAGGTTCGCTGAGGGGCGGCGCTATGGCGGAATGTCGGCAATTCGCCGCCCGGGGATATGATGCTGCTTTCTTTATCGGGATCCGAATATTGCGGAAACGTATCGGGCGTACGAGGGATTGTTTCGCATTTGAAAACCTGATTTGACCGAGGAAGAAATCAAAAAGTGCGATTATCGGGACGATTTCCGGCGTGGACATTCCGCTAACACCGTCTATGGAAAAATGCCAAAATTATGGCGCGTGCATTTCAGCGAGCTTATCTCCGCAGGAGGAAAGCCAAACCAGACGGGTAATTTTAGACACCAAAATAGAGGAGCTAAAGAGCATGAGTAAGCTCTATGAGCAGGTGCTGACGACGGATTATATTTGTACGGTGGGCAGTAAAAAGAAAATCGAAGAAAAACAAGGAACTGTTTTCCAAAAATCAAAAGAAATTCTGTTAAAAACAAGGTTGGCATTGACAAGCTTTTTCACATAATTATATAATAGAGTTGATTTTATGGTAGTTCAGCCGGAAAAAGCCGGCTGGGAGAGTTATCATAGTAAAAGGAGCAGGCGCATGAAAAATCTCACAGGCAGTCATTAAAAAGACTACCGAGATATTATCGGTATTTGGGAGATTTACTGAAAAACGACGTAGTTCGGACTTCTTCCAAAGAATTAAGTGAGCGAATGGGGGTAACCGCCTCGCAGATTCGGCAGGATTTGAATAATTTTGGTGAGTTCGGGCAGCAGGGCTACGGTTATAATGTTGAATATTTATATACCTATCCATTGTCAAAATTTTAGGCTTAGAAAAAGAATACAATATTATTATTATCGGCGTCGGCAATTTGGGACAGGCATTGGCAAACTACATTGAGGTTTGAACGTAAGGGCTTTAAGGTCAAAGGCTTGTTTTGACGTGAACCCTCGCTTGATTGGTATGATTGTGCGGGATATTGGAAATTCTGGGATGTATCGGAAATTGAGCGTTTTATGCAGGAAAATAGCGTTGATATCGCCGTATTGATCTTTGCCCAAGCAGAAAGCGCCGGAAATGGCAATGAACCTGCAAAAATGGGGAATTAAAGCGCATCTGGAACTTTGCGCCGATTGATCTTCAGCCCTCTGACGATAGGGTTTGTATTGAAAAATGGCATTTGTCGGAAAGCTTGATGACGCTGTCTTATGCAATCAATGAAAAATTAAACGAAAAAGGCGAAAAATAAGGAAGTTCCGATTCACTGCCGAGAGCTTGACAAAAAGCGGACGAAAAAGGCTTTTTAGGCAAAGAATAAAAAGCACATGCGCGATTGTCAGCGCTTACCGAGAGCCGAGTAGGCGAAAATGCTGTTTTTTGACGGCAAGCAAGGGAAAAAGCAAAAAGGTTGATTCACTTAGGTTTGACAAAGGAGTGGCAGAAAAATTATGTTTTCGATTGCGAAAAACAGGAACCGAGAAGGAAGCCGGCGCTGCGAAAAATCCATTCCGGTGCTGATTGTCAATAAGGATTGGCGATGATTTGTTTGTAGGCAAAAACCGTCCAAGCTTCAGGCGACGGAAAAAGCGGCTGGAGGCGCTGGTCAAAAATACAGTCAGGTCAAAGCAAGAGATAAAGGAATACGAGAACTTAAAAACAGCTGTTGGACGGGATTTTGGCGGATATGAACAGCATTTCCGAAGAAAGCACCGATCGAGCTGGAGAAAAAGATGAAACCAATACCAATCTGATTCAGGATTTAAATGATCGAATGGACGCTGACGGCGATTTGCTTTTTGGATTTGCCAAGACAGATTGATGACTGCAATAAAGAGCTGATTTTTCAAACGGCAGAGGGTTTTTATCCCAAGCTGATTGAAAAATCTGAAAGAATATCAGGATTTGACAGAAGAAATCAATGAGCTGCGCCGGCGACTGCGAGCCAAGTTGGAGCGTAGGGTGGAGCTGGAAGAAAGAAACGATACGGTCTATCACAGACTTCATCAGATTTTTGGACCGGAACTGATTGATGAATTGGATGAGTTCTTTGTCGGACGGCAATGCGCCGGAAAATCTACGATTTGAAGGGGCAGGAAAGAGGGCGTCGAGGATTCGGCTTTTTAGCCGATGATGACGAAGATGTTTCAAAATGATTCGGGGGATTGGAATTGATTTGCTGGAAACGGAGCGAATACAAGCGGCGTTAAAGCGTCCCGATTTTCAGGACAAATATTATACTGGCGGCAGAACGAGCCATGGGGAGCTTTGCGCCGATTAGCCAATAATTTTCGTGGCAAAAAGAGGCGGTAGCAAAGGCATTGGGAGCGGCTTTCGCCGCTTTTGGACCGGCGGAGATTGAGGGTCTTACGAGATTCCTTAGAAAGCCCTATGTTCGTCTATATGGCAAGGCAAGAGAGAGACACTGCGGCTGCGCATTGAGCGATTCATGTCAGTTTGTCTGATACCGCCGGGTACATTATAGCGGTAGCGATTATGGAGCGATAAAGGGATATACGTCAGGTATATCCTTTCTTATAGGATAGGAATTTTCTGGAAATGAAAAACTCCGTAAAGGACAGATGGGGATATCGCGCAAGGCTTGCTGAGAGCTGATGTGCCGACAAGGAGCTTAACAGAAACGATAGGGCAAAAGGAGGCGGAAATGAACTATGTTTTTAACTCGAGCAAAATGGCGGCAGCCGATAAGAGTGCGGCGTACGATTTGCATGTCTCCAGGCATCGTGCTGATGGAGAATGCCGCTCTTATGCGGTTTTAGCATCGAATCAGCAAGACTTTTCGCCAAACAGCCGGATTGCGGTGGATTGCCGGTCGGGGCAATAATGGCGGAGATGGCTTAGCCTTGGCTCGGCAGCTTATACATGATTATTCGGTTAAGATATATTTATTGGCGAAAGCGATGACCTGACGCCGGACGCAACGGTGAATTATTATTCGGTAAACGGCTTTTGGGAATAGAATGTGAGCTTGTCAGCGAGATGAGCGAGTCGATTCAGCATGAATGGGAGAGGCAACGCTATTAGTGGATGCTCTTTTGGGAACGGCTGCAATCGCCGCTTTGAGCGGCTTATACTATGAGGCGGTGGAAGTCATCAACCAATCGCCGGCACGCCGGTATTCGGTTGATATTCCCAGCGAGCTTAAACGGCGAGCGGGAAACAGTGATCGGGGATTGCTGTTCGGGCAGATAAGACGATCTGTACTGGCTGCTATGAGGCAGGGCAATCTCTTTAGTCAGAGCCAAAGAATATTGCGGCGAAATGGGTGCCGGGCGGATATTGAGCTGCCGTTTGCGGCGTACGATTCCGTCCTGCCGCAAAACCTTTGCTACCAAATCCGGTGTTGTGGAAGGATTTTCCGCTGGCGTCCGCTTTGCCCACAAAGGCACCAGTGGGAAAGGCGTTAGTGATTGCCGGAAGTAGTCAAATGGTGGAGCTTTGCTGCTTTCGGCAGAGGCGGCATACCGAAGCGGAGTGGGTCTAGTTTATGCATATACGACAGAAAATAATAGGCTTCCCGTAATCCAGACTTCCGAGTGCACTTATCAGTACCTATGCAGAAACGCAGTCGAGCGTCGAGGCGTATGAGCTTAGCCGACAAATCGAAGGCAAGGATGTTGTTTTAATCGGTCCGGGCTTATCGACCGAGTGCCAAAGCCTGATGAGCTGCCGAAATCGTACTGGCGTCAAGACTGCCGCTGGTAATTGATGCGGACGCTTTTGATGATGCTGGCGTGAGCACCCGAGAGGCCTGTCGCAATTATGCAGCCAGCGGACGGAGATTAAGGTATTGACGCCGCATTTTAAAAGAAATGGAACGCTTAACCGGCATAGCAATCGAGCAGATAGAAGAAAACAGCGTAGAAATAGCCAGATCAGTTTGCCAAAAGCTGGAATGCGGTGATTGTTCTGAAAAGTTATCGAGACAGTGATTGCATTTCCGGACGGAAAAATGTTATATTAATCTTTTAGGAATGAAGGCGATGGCAACCCGGCGGGAGCGGCGATGTGTTATCCGGCTGTTTGGCTGGCTTTTTGGCGGGAGTAGCCGCCAAAGACCAAAGTCAAAGCAATCCTTTGTGCGGTGTACCGGCATAGTTTAGCGGGCGATTTGGCTTTGCCGGCAAAAAGGGAACGGCGGCGATGTTAGCCAGTGATATAATAGCTGAATTTGGGTGCTGTTTCGGTAAGCAGTTTAGATTGCACGCATGCTCGCCAAAGGCAGCAAGCGGATGAAACGATAATATTGTGAGGAAATGATGGCTTTTAAGAGAGTAACGGCAAAAAGTAGATTTGGACGCAATTTATCATAATTATGGCGCTATCCGGCGCACTGCCGGAAAGGGTAAAAACATCGCGGTACTCATCAAAGCCGATGCCTGCGGACATGGGGGCGTTACCGGTGGCAAGAGAGCTGGTTGAACAGGGATTGATATATTCGGCGTGGCAACGATTCAAGAAGGGATTTCTCTACGCAAAACGGGATTCAAACGCCGATTTTGATTTTTGGGATTTACCAATAAGGAAGACTATCCGGCGCTGGCAACTTTGATTTTGGCGCAGGACGGTATACGAACCTGAATATGGCAGCCGAGATTAGTGCAGCGGCAGCCGGGTCCGGTCGCAAGGTGAAAATCCATATCAAAGCGGATACCGGTATGGGGCGACTGGGATTTGCGGTGAATCGGGAGTCAGTAGAAGAAATTAAACAGCTAGCAAAGCTTCCGTTTTTGGATATGGAGGGGTTATTTACCCATTTTGCCAAAAAGCCGATGAAGAAGACGAAAGTTATACGAGGGCAGCAGGTGCGGGAGTTTACCTCGTTTATTGAGCAGCTAAAAAGCAGCTGGTGTTTGCCCAGGAGATTCATGCCGCCAATAGTGCCGGTATTTTGAATTATGCCGAGTCTTATTTTACGATGGTGCGAGCCGGCATTATTTTTATACGGCTCTTATCCGTCAGAGTTTATGGCGCAAAATCAAATGGTATTAAAGCCGGCACCGTCGATTTGTGCTCGACTGATTTTTGTAAAAAGGACGTTCCCGGCGGGACGGTCGATTAGCTATGGCGAATTCTATCAAACGGATAGGGAAGACTCGCATCAGGACGGTTTCGATTGGCTATGCAGACGGTTATTTGCGGCTGTTATCCAATCGGGGACGGGTGCTGATTCTGGGGCAATATGCACCGGTCATCGGCAGGGTGTGGCTGGATCAGTTAATGGTTGACCTAGTGCCATTCCGGAGGCAAACCGCCGGAGATGAGAGTTGTTTTGATTGGCAAAACAAGGGGAACGGCGAATTTCCATCGAAGAGTGGCGGAGATTTGTCAAACCAGTAACTATGAAAATTATGCATGTAATCAGCAAGCGGGTCCCACGAGATTGATTACCGGAACGGCAGGTATCAATTTGAAATTGACTACTTTTGATATTTTAGAGGACGGGCTGTATATCAAAGGACACGGGAAAAATGACCGGTGTTTCCCCAAACGTCGGCTGTCAGACCAATGTGATGGGAGCAAATGATGCAAAAAGTTTTTATAAAAGGTGGCAGTTATTGCACGCACTGATTGCTCTTGCAACAGCTGGTGATTTTCCAGTTTAGAATATGGTGATGTTTTTATGATCAGGCTCGCTGAGCAATGAGTCAGTGCCGGTGTTGGCGGTGCGAATAAGTTATACTTTATTTTTAATTTATTTTTGTTTGGAATGAGTAGCGTGTCGGCGATTTTGACAGCGCAGTATTAGGGGGCAGGGGATTACAAAAGCATTAAGCAGGTGTGATGGTAGTACCTTGACCTTTGGCATGGCGGTTTTCTCTGATTTTTGGCGGGCTGGCGTTTCTGGCCCCGGAGTGGGTAATGCATTTCTTTTTCCGGCGATAGCGGGCGTAATTGGCGAAGGGCAGATTTATCTGCGCTATGTCGGCTTTAGTTATTTTAACGCTATTGGCTTTAGTGACAGTATTTACGCTACGCTCGATGAAAGAGTTGATCTGCCGCTACTTTGTTTTCAGTTGTGGCAATCTGGCTAAATACGGTGCTGAACTGGGTGCTGAGTTTTGGACGATTTCGGCTTGCCGGGCAATGGGCGTAGCCGAGCAGGGCGATTGCGACATTGCTGTCCGATGTTTGAGATGCTGATTTTTGCTGATTGCTGCAACAGCGAAATTAGCGATGATGGGAGCGTCTGTCAGAGATCTCATCCGCTGGGATTTGGTGAAAAAAATATCTGGTAATTGCAGGTCCTGCGATTGTCAGTAGAAATTATTTGGTCAACCGGTGTTACCATAGTGCTGGTAGTATTCGGGAAAATGGGGACGGAAGTGATACTCGCTATGACGATTTCACAAACCATGGATCAAATGGCATTTGTCCTGATTATCGAGCTTATCCAATTCAAGCCATTATTTTGGGAAATACCTTAGGCAGGCTGACTTTAAAGAAGCCTCATCAAGAGGCGCTGGAGTTTTCTGAAGCTGGGCGTAGTGATTGCTTTAGGTTTTAGCGGTGCTGGTGGCGTCTGCTGGCAGAGCCTACCGTTGGGCTTTTTCCCGCTGACAGAAACGGTGCATTTATATATGTTGTTCGCTCGTTATATATATGGCGGTGGCGCTTTTGCCCCGAAACATTAAACACGCTGACGGTGGTCGGCATTTTACGGAGCGGCGGCGATACCTTTTTACGGCAGCGGTTGACGGGCTGGGCGTCTGGGCAGTTGGCGCCGCTGGCATTTTTATCCGGCTATATTTTAGAGCGGGATCCTTTTGGCTTTGTGGTAGCGGCAATCAACATGGATGAAGTGGCGAAAGTAACGTTGACGCTGTGGCGGACGTTTAGCAAAAGTGGCATGCGTAATTTGACTTGGGAAGCTTCCGTTGAAATAGTAAATGCGGATAAATTAGAGGTCAAAATGAAACCACTCAGTAGCAGATGATGTTTATATGCTGTCCGTCAATATGGGAGGACTCAGCGATTTTATTTGAGGAAATGTAGGAAATCCCTAAAGGGGCAGTAACGGTAAACTCCTTTATCGTCAGGAGAGAAAAAGAAACCGCAATCATTGAGCGGCGTTTTGCGGCTGGGACGGCGTGCCGGAACACTTATTTCGTTGTTAGATGAACTGAGAAAATTAAGCCGAGGACATTGATTGTTAATCATCAATCATATGGAACCGGATCATTCAGCTGGATTGAGGCATTTCCGAAAATTACAGATCATTTTCAGGTGCTACTAACCGCTAGAGGCGGCGGATTTGCTCAAAGCCTTTTTGGGCATTCAGACAATGTGCATATCGTGAAAAATGGCGATGAACTGGATTTGGGCGGCGGGAAAAATGTTGCGGTTTGCTGCAGTGCCGGGCGTCATTAGCCGGATACGAGTGATGACAATGGAGCTGTCGACGAAAACATTATTCCCTGTGATATGTTTGGCAGCTTTTGGGCAAATCAAAACGCTGTCTTTGATGATGAGATGACGGCAGAGGATCAGGCGTATTTTCAGGAAGAAGAAATCAGATATTTTCAATGTGCTGGCGACATTCCAAAAGCCGGTTACAAAAAGCAGTGCTGTTGCCAAGGAGTTTGCACCGGCGAGTGATCTGCCTCAGGGGCATGAGCCCGATTTATCGCCAAAATCCGGCAGCAATTATCCAAAGATATGAAGATAGCGGCAAATTATAGAGAGAGGTAAGCTCTCGCCGGAAATCACCATTTTATGGGCGTCCATCGTCAGTATGACGGAAAAAGCGGTGCAATATGTCGAGCAGATTTTTGCAGCAGGAGAAGGTGCCGTATCATATTTTGCGTGGTGCCATGACAGGCAACCGGTGAGATATTATCCATAGGCGATTCGCTCCGCCGGACTTTTGATTGCAGCCCCAACCTGATGAAAATAAGATGTTCTCGGCAGTGGCGGCGGATTGACTAAGGACGAGAATGGGACGCAAGAAGATTAGCCCGAAGAAAGTAATGTATATGGGTTCTCACGGCTGGTCAGGGGGTGCCAAAAAGAAATGGACGAGATTCTGGCGGCAGCAAAGCTGACTGGGAAATGGTTGACTGCCTGTGAGTTTAACGAGTACCAAAACCGGAAGATGAGCAGAAGATTGCAGAGAGCGGTCAAGGCATTGATAGCGCAATTCGCTAAAAAGGAAAGAGTTAGAAATAAAAGGGTCAAAACGGCGACGCTTTCCGCTATCATCAGAGCTTTTTGCTCCGATGATAGCTGGAAAAGCGTACGCCGTTTTACGATGAGGAGAAAATTATCCCTTTAACACGACCTTGACAGAACTTCTTTTTGCCTTTTGTAGCAGCAGCTTGTTATCGGTAAAAGTCAGCCAAAAGTAACAACTCGCTTAACGTCGTCAATTTTCCTCGCGCATTCAACACCGCCTTGCTCTACATTACGGCGAGCCTCACTCTAGTCAAGGGCTAATCCGCTGTCTACTAAAAGCGGCAAGAGCTCGACGCCGCTGAGTAAAACTCAGCTGCCGGTTTTTCCTAAGGTCGGAATATTGGCGGAGTCTGCCGCACCGCCAAAAAGCGAATGTGCCGCCTCTTTGGCTTTTGCCTCTTCTTCGCCATGAGACCGTTTTTGCTACTTCGTACGCCAGCACTTCTTTGCCTCGTTGATTTTGGAGCTCTTCAAAGCACCCAGACGACGGACTTCTTCCATCGGCAGGAAGTCAAGCAGCGCCAGACATTCTTCAACCTTAACGTCTTCAATAGTGCGCCAGTACTGGAAAGATTCATACGGCGAAGTCTTATGATCGAGCCAAACAGCACCCTTAGCGGTTTTCCCATTTTGATGCCTTCACTGGTCGTTAGAAGCAAGAGGTCAGACCGAACGCCGGTTTATTTTCTAAGACGGCAGAATCAGCTCGACACCGCCCAAAATATTAGACCATTGGTCGTTGCCGCCCATTTGCATCACGCAGCCCATAGCGGCGGTTTAGCTCAAAAAGTCATAGGACTGCACTAATCATATAGATTAAACTCAAGGAAAGTCAAACCAACCTCCATCCGGCTTTTTGTAACATTCTGCCGACAGCATACGATTGACCGAAAAACAGCCCGACTTCCCGCAAAAGACCGATATAATTTAGCTTGGAGAGCCAGTCGTCATTGTTGGACCATAAGGCTTTTCCCTCGGAAAAATCAAAGAACTTACCGAGCTGCTGCTTAAAGACATCGGAGTTATGAGCGATTTGCTCATCTCGTCAGCATTTTACGCATATCATGGTTCTGCCGGACGGATCGCCAAGCCTTGGTTTGTACCGCCGCCTACCAGCGCTAATCGGCCGATGCTCTGCCCCGTTGCAGATGAGCCATGCCCATAATCGTCATAAAATGTCCGGCGGTCAGGCTGTCCGCAGTGGCATCGAAACCAACGTAAAAGCTGATGGGCTTATCTTCGGCAAAAAGCTTGGTGATTTCGTCTTCGTGAGTCATTTGCTCTACAAAGCCCCGTTCTCTTAAAATATCCAGTGCTGTTTTTCACTTTCCTTTTCCTGTTGTTTTCGTTTATAATATAATGAAGTTAGTATAATCAAATCCGCTCGGCTTGTCAAGCGGTTGTTCGGAATGGAGAGTATGTGCCGGCAGAAATCGAACAATCATCGGTATCCTGATTTTTCGTTGATTTTTCATAAAGCATAGACAAACGGCAATAGTTATGCTATAATGCCGAATGTAAATACTTCCTTGCTGCAGAGTCAGACCCGCCCATTCTTAGCTATAGCAAAAGGTCTGGCTCAGGAGAATACTTTATTAGGAGGAAATTATGCACCAGAACAAAAAGGCGATTATTGCCGAATTCGGACGTAACGATGCAGACACCGGTTCACCGGAGTTCGATTCTCTTTTCGACGCAGAGAATCAATCACTTCAACGAACATTTGAAGGAACACAGATCACCATTCCAGACGTGGTTTGCTGAAGATGGTTGGGTCAACGTCGTGGTCTTTTGAAGTATTTGGCATCAAAGGATATGAAGCATATCGTAATCTGTTTGGTTCTGTTTGGATTTAAGAAAAATAAGACGAAAAAGCTTTCTGCCCTTACTATAGGGCGGGAGCTTTTTATCATTTTTCCGAAAATACAGTGTCTAAATGCCGGATTAGGATATAATAATAAGAGGTCAAAAGACGAAGCCTTTGGGCGGGCTGACCGCTCAAGACGGTTTTGTTTTGAAAATGAGAAATGGCTTGATGCGAAAAATCAAGCGTAACCCCGAGCGAGGCGCATTGGTCATTAGGTTTTGCGTTTAGTATGTCGGAAAGAGCCGGTGAGTGCGGAAAATGCAGATTCGAAAACCATGAAACCCTAAGGACTAATGCTTTCCGAATGCTTTAAGAAAGGAAAGAAATATGAGATTTATTGAAGGAAATCGCCGGGACCGGCTTTTTAGTGGTAGAAACCGGTAAAGTGGCTGAACAAGCCAGTGCGGCAGTTGTGCCAGATATGGAATACGGTTGTCTTATCCGCAGTAACGGCATCGGAAGAACCCAGACCGGGAATCGAGCTTTTTCCCGCTGGTAGGTGGATTATGAAGAAAAATTATATTCTGGTAGAGATTCCGGGAGGCTTTATTAAAAGAGAGGGCCGTCCGTCTGAAAATGCGATTCTTACCTCTCGGCTGATTGACCGCCGATTCGTCCCTTGTTTCCCAAAGATTACCGCAATGACTGTACCGTTGTAAATACGGTGTTATCGGTTGACCAGGATTGCCCGCCGGAGTTTTGCAGCAACGCTAGGGCAACTCGATTCTTGTCGATTTCGGAAGTGCCGTTTATGGGACCGATTTCGTCGGTGATTGTGGGCAGAGTGAAACGGTGAGCTGGTTTATAACCCGACCGCAGCCCAAAGAGAAGCAACGGATATGACTATGGTGGTATCTTCTACCGCTCAAAAAGTAATTATGATTGATATGGACGGCAAAGAAATACCGGAAGAAGATGTCCTGCAGGCGATTTTTGCGGCACATGAAGTCAATAAAGCGACACTCATTGCCTTTGTTCAGGAAATTCAGGCGGCAGAGGGCAAACCGAAAGCGGCTTATATTGAAGTGGGTATTCCGGCGGAAATGAACGAGGCGATGTATCAAATCGTGGATAAGGAGAGAATGGAAGATGCCGCTTTATACCGAGTCCAAAATGACCGCAAGGAAAAGATGCAGAAAATCAAAGAAGATTTAACGGCAGCATTTACCGGAGAACAGGAGGACTGGCTGGCGCTGATTGATGAGGCTTTGTATCAATATCAAAAGAAAACGGTTCGCCGTAGTGATTTTTGAAAGAAAAGAAAAAGACCGGACGGTCGGGCGATTGAAGAAATCCGGCATTTGGCGGCAGAAGTCGACTTTACCGCCTCGGACGCATGGCTCGGCGCTGTTTTACTCGTGGCGAAACGCAGGTGCTCAACATCACCACATTGGGTGCTCTGGCAGAAATGCAGCGTTTGGACGGAATTGATGAGCTGAAACCAGCAAACGTTATATGCATCATTATAATTTCCCCGGATATTCGGTTGGTGAGGCAAAGACCTCTCGTGGACCGGGACGGAGAAATCGGACATGGTGCTTTGGCAGAAAAAGGCGCTGATTCCGGTACTGCCCAGCGAAGAAGAGTTCCCTTATGCAATCCGGACGGTATCGGAGGTATTAGCTCCAACGGCTCGACCTCGCAGGGAAAAGTATTTGTGCCAGCTCCTTATCGCTGATGGCGGCGGGCGATGCCGATTAAAAAGCGGTTGCCGGCATTACCTGTGGTTTGGTAACGGGAGAAACCGATGACGATTATATTTTATTGACCGATATTCAGGGCTTAGAGGACTTTTTCGGCGATATGGACTTTAAGGTAGCCGGTACAACGGACGGTATCACCGCTATTCAGCTGGATATGAAGGTAGCCGGTATCACCCATGAAATGATTCGGGGAGCGATTTGACCCAATACCAGAAAAATCCAGACTCTATATTATAAAATGAAACTGATGAATAAAGCGATTGCCGAGCCGAGAGCAGAGCTGTCGCCGTATGCACCGAAGATTATGCAGCTGACCATCAGCGTAGATAAGATTGGTGAGGTTGTTGGTGCCAGAGGTAAGACGATTAACCGGATTATTGAAGAAACCGGCGTTCAGATTGATATTGAAGATGACGGTCGGGTATTCATCATTTCGGCGGATCAGGAAATGGCGAAAAAGCTCGCCGGATTATCGAAACGATTGATAAGGGCGTACAGGTTGGCGAAGTGTTTGAAGGCAAGGTTATGCGTGATTATGACATTGGCGCATTTGTGGAATTGGTACCGGACAAGAAGGCTTGGTTCATATTTCCAGCTGGATAAAAATCGGTAGCCAAGGTGGAAGATGTCGTTCAGGTCGGCGATACCATTTCAGTTAAGGTAGTGGAAATTGACGATCAGGGACGGATTAACTTATCCCGCAAGGCTTTGCTGTAATATTAAAATAAAGAGATGATGCGCAGCAACCTGGTCCGCCTTTCAAGATTGATTTTTGAAGGTAGGGACGGGCTGCGCATTTATGCTATATTTTTCGGATAAAAAGAGAAATGCACCGATTGTTGCAAAAATGGGAGCAGCTTGGAGAGGAAAGAAGATGCAGAAGGTTCAAATAGAGTTAATTCGCTTGGCGCAGGATTTGCCTTTGCCGGCGTATCAGACGGAGCTATCGGCGGGAGTGGATTTGATGGCGGCGGTAGACGAAGAGATTTGTCTTTTGCCGGGAGAGATTCGCCTGATTCCGACCGGAATTAAGCTGGCAGTACCGGACGGATATGAGGCACAGGTTCGGCCACGCAGCGGTTTGGCGCTAAAACATGGGATTTCTATGGTAAACTGTGTCAGGTACGATTGATGCGGATTATCGGGCGAAATCGGTGTGATTTTAATCAATCATGGGAAGGATGCCTTTTGCAATTAAGCTGGGGCGACCGGATTGCTCAGTTAGTCATCAATCCGATTGTGCAGGCAGTTTTTCACGAAGTAACGGAGCCGAGCGCAAACAGAGCGGGGCGAAGGCGGTTTCGGCCATACCGGCAAATAGGAGAATGCGGTGCGGGAGATTCAAATCGAAGACAGCGGCAGCGGCTGGACAAGTATTTACTTCACTATTTTCCGCAAATGCCCAAAAGGTTTTTGTATAAAATGCTGCGTAAAAATATTTGCTTAAATAAGCGCAAGGCTTCGGGAAATGAGATTTTGACGGCAGAAGATCAGATTCAGGTTTATTTTGCCGAAGAAACGCTGGCGGAGTTTCAGGGAAATGCTCGCCAAACAGCGGCAAGAACCTTTTGGCATATGTACGAAGATGACGATGTGCTGGCGGTGAAATAAACCGGCGAGGGCTTTTTGTCACAGCCAAAATGGCAAGGGATCCGGATTTGATTGCGGAGATTGGCGGGATATTTATCCGAGGAACGCTTTGAGTGGTTAGCCGGTTAGACCGCAATACCACCGGTGCAGTGCTGGTCGGTAAAATATTAAGAGCCTGCAGCACGTAAATCAAATCCCTATTCAGAAAAATCTATCGAGCCATTTTGTGTGGTAAGCTGGAGCAGGGAGCTGCTCTTTTGCGGGATTATCTGGAAAAGAAGAAAAATAACAAGGTGCGGGTATATTCCGGCGCTGTCAAGGCGGATTCGCACGGAAAAGAAATCATAACCAAGGTGATTCCGCTGGCACAAAAGGAAAAATTTACTGGTTCAGGCAGAAATCCGGCATGGCAAGCCCCATCAGATTCGGGCGCATTTAGCCAGTATCGGTAGCCCATACTGGGAGAGTTTTAAGTACGGACTGGCAGGAGATGCAATGAACGCTTTTCGGCGGCAATACGGGCTAAATGGGCAGCTATTGCACTCGTATCGAGGTGATTTGGGACGGTCATCAAAGTAACGGCATCCCGTATCCGGAGCTGTTTGAGCAAATCAGGCGAGAGTTATTTGAGAAAGAGGAAAAAATATGGGGTATTGGGCGAGCCGAGGGGCGCGGGGCGATGCTCTTTTGAGGAGCTGATTAATTTGGCGAATGAGAAATACCGGACGGCGGGCTTTAGCACTGGTACAGAAGATTCCGACGCCGATTAAGCCGGTGGAAAGCTTGATCCGCAGCGAGGCAATATTAAAAGGCGTATTTTCGAAAAACGTCCACCGTCGATTATATTGGCGTGGTGCAGGGGATTCCGATTTGCTTTGACGCCAAAAATATTCAGAAGGAAGTATTGCGCTTGCAATATTCATGAGCATCAGCTGGACTTTATGGCAGACTTTTGAAAAGCAGGAGGGGATTAGCTTTTTCTGATTCGCTGGGAGCCGAAGAACGGATTTATCTGTTGCCGTACCGGTTTGTGGCTGATTTTGTCGAGGCGGAGCAGAAGCCGGCGGCAGAAAAAGTATTCCGCTGGCGGAGATTCAGCAAAACGGCTTTCTTGCCGAAGCTGACGAGGGGTATTTTGTCCATTACTTAGGGCGTTGAACAAATATTTACAGGCGAGAAATAAGGAGTGCTGATTAAAGATGGGGAAAGACTAGGGCAATATTTTTAGAAGCAGAGCCCTCAAAAAGCGAAAAGTGGAAAAGCAGCAGAGCAGCCCAAAATCGAGGATAGAAAGCGTTGGCGGTATTTTTGGCAGCAAAGCAGAACCCAAAAGCGAAAAGCCGGAGAGTGGCAGAGAGACCTAGAAATCGAGATAGAAAAGCGTTGGCGGTATTTTTGGTAGCAAAGCAGACCCCCAAAACGGAAAACCGAAAGCGGCAGGCAGCCTAAATCAGAGATGGAAAAAGCGTTAGCGGTATTTTGGTAACAGAGCAGAACCCAAAGCGGAAAGCCGAAAAGTGTGCAGCAGACCAAAATCGAGGATAGAAAAAGCGTTGGCGGTATTTTGGTAGCAGAGCAGAACCCCAAAATGAAAAATCGGAAAGCGGCAGAGCGACCTAAATCGAGATAGAAAAAGCGTTGGCGGTATTTTGGTGGCGGAGCAGAACCCAAAGCGGAAAAGCCGAAGAAGTGGCAGAGTAGGGGGAAAAACGAAACAGGAAAAAGCGTTAATGGTATTTCCGGTAGCTGGAAGAAAAACGAAATAGTAGAAATGGCAGTAGTGTGAAAAAGAACAATATAATCAGAACAAATTAGGGGGAGAAGAATGTTAAAAATTAAACTTAAGCCAAACGGTACGTGTGTTTTGCCTAATGATGACGATAATGATATTGGGTGCTTGCGGTGAAACCGGCAATACCGGAAAAACTTCTGCGGCGGATAAGGGAGCGGCAGAAAAGCAGGAAAAACAGACGGCGAATCAGACAAAGCAGCAAGCAGAGGAAGAGGCAAAAAAAGCAGAAGAAGCCAAAAACAGGAAGAAGAAAAGCGATTAGCGGGAGCTGGAAGCCACGCTAATAGAAAAAGCGGATTATGCGACCAGAGGGTATTATTATGATGAGGCTATCTCCGAGCTTACGAGCTCGGAAGTAGCGGCTACCCCCAAGGTGCAAGCAAAAATCGCCGAGATTCAGGGCTTAAAAGATGCTTTGGTTAAATATGAGGGCGATACCTATCATATTTTCTTTCATAGCCTGATTATCGATCCGGCGGCGATTTTTCCTCCCGACTTCTAACGGTTATAATTTCTGGATGACGACAGTCAGGAGTTTAAAGGGGAATGTTGCCGATTCTGCTAAAAGGACTTTGTCCTTTACCGGCTGGAGGATATGCTTGACTACGATGAGGCAGGCAATGCCAAGGCGAAAGATATTTGTTGCCGGCGGGGAAAAAGCCGCTGATTTTGTCGGTTGACGATGTGAGCTATTATGATTATATGCGGCGAGATAACTGCTTTCCGGTGCGTTTGAAATCAATGAGTAAAAACGAAGTGGTAACTGGTGGTGCGACAGGCGGATGGGACGGAGATTCAAAACCTATGACGGCGATGTTTTTCCGATTGTCGAGCAATTTGTTAAGGAGCATCCGGAGTTTTCGTGGCGGGAGCCAAAAGAGGGATTGTGGCCACGACCGGCTATGAGGGCGTGTTCGGTTATCGCTTAAATGAATTGCAAAGTTTCGGACAGCAACGAGATGCTGATTTGCCGGTACATACGCCGGAAGAAGAGGCGGCGATAGAGGCAGGAGCAATGCAGGTAGCCCAGGGCTGCGGGCAAACGAGCTGGGAGCTGGCAAGCCTGACAGCTGACGCATGGGCAATATTTCCGCAAAGGTACGATTACGGTGGATCAGTTAAAGTGCAGAGGTGAATGAGTTTAATCGCAAAAATCATTCCCTATATTGGTGAAATTAAGATTTTTATTTTCTCCGTTCGGTATGCATTTATCGGGCGATGATCCTCGGTTTAATATTTGACCGAAGAGGCGGGATATCCCATCTTTTGTCGGTTGAGAAACATATGACCACATTTTATGCGGGTAAGGGCATGAGTCAGGAAAGACTGAACTAGACGGCTTTGACCTTAAAAACATCAGCCGAAAAATGCGTGGAAGTTTTTACTCTGGAAGAGATTGACAGCTTTTATTGATAAAAACCAGACCGGAGCTTATCTGGTAAAAGTAGAGAAATGTTATGTTTGATGAGATGGGAGGAAATTATGCTGGGAAAAATATGTACTATATGATATTTCGGCTGCTGGTAGTCAGCGGAATCGTGGCGGTTTTGGGCTGGAAAATCGGCAGTGCTTTAAGAAAAGCCAAGAAAAATTAGCGACTTAGATGACTTGGGCGATGGAGCCTAAATATCTCGTTTTCCCTGATAATTTGCAATTCTTTGCCGGATTATCAGGATAAAAACTGGATAACCGCTATTTTGGGGGGACGACACTTTAATTCAATTTTAAGTTTACATTTTTTATCGCAATCTGGTATAATAAATTACAGTAAATCTGTTCTATTTTCTATTCTTTTTCTTTGTCCCCTTTATTACAATATACCCGAGGAGGTAATATAGGTATTAGTGATTATTCCAAGCTTAAAGTAAGTGAATTGCGGCAGCTGGCACAGACAGAGCTGGGGATTCAAGATGCCAAAGGCTTTTTGAAGAGCCAGTTAGTTGACTGCTGACCAAAAATGAAGAAAAAGCAGAAGAAAGCACCAAAAAGGCAGAAGCTCTGCCTCTGAAGTCGTATTCTGCGGAGAAAGAAAAATAGAACCGGTGGCGGATAGCAGAGGGATTACGACCGGAAAAAGGAAAAAGCGGGAGAAAGAAATACTCGAGAATATAGAGAGAGTAGAAGAAAGCTCTATGCCGGAAGAAATGATGAAATTGGACAGCAGCAATGTCGCCCATGGTTTGCTGGAGGTTTTGCCGGACGGCTTTGGCTTTATTCGAAAGCGACTAACTATATGCCGGGAGAAAACGATGTTTATGTTGCACCCTCCTACGATTCGTCGTTTTTCAGCTGCAAACCAGCGACATCATCAGCGGTAACATTCGCAAAAAGCAAGGAAAAAGTTCAGGCTCTGCTTTATGTCATCACCGTCAATGGTCACCGGCAAGTGCTGTC